>Ga0208459_1003554_pt1 | contig 12243 bp, 8 predicted proteins | sample AD_UKC087_MetaG_FD_184433 | JGI IMG/M metagenome (GOLD analysis project Ga0208459, IMG submission 184433) | Active sludge microbial communities of municipal wastewater-treating anaerobic digesters from USA - AD_UKC087_MetaG (SPAdes) (version 2) | ecosystem: Engineered > Bioreactor > Anaerobic >... | reverse complement strand
TCACAGGCTGTTCGACGCCACCGGCGACGATTCGCTGATGCGGGAAAGGGAACAGATGCTGCGATACGGGTTGCAGAAGCAGGCGATGAACGCCGAATTCCTGCTTCCGTTTTCCGACGACGAGACCTTCAGGCCGGCAATGGCGATGAACCTGGGCATCGGGGGGCCGGAAACGATGTTTGCAACGCTTGCGTGGTCGCTCCATTCAACATTTCTGTACGTCGCGGCGGCCGACGGCCTGGCCCGCGCCCTTGGTTATCAGGACGGCGACGACATTATTCAACTTCGGGACAACGTGGCGGCGACGATTGAAAGCCGTTACTGGCAGCAGGCTGAAGGCTTTTTCGCGCCGATTCTTTACATGTCCGACCTTTCCCCGCACATGGTTCCATACGAGGACGTCAACCTGACCGCAAGCTGGATGAACATGGAGGACTTCCTTGGATGGGATCGGGTGCGCAGCGACGTGGATGTCCTTGCCGGACTGGCCTGGCTGGACGAACCCGGCATCATCCAGACGAACGCGGGCGCCTTTGGCGAACTGCTTGGATACGACCTTTCGCAAGGCCTTGCGACCGGAATGACGCCGGGCTTCTCGCTGTACGCGCTTTCCCGGCACCGGCAGGACCTGGCGCAGAAGAACTTCAACGCATTCCGGAATATCCCGACCGCATCCGGAAATGTCACGGAAGACTTCGCGACGAAGGGATTCAGGCCTCTGATGCCGGCATACGACGACACCGGCGAGTTCGGGGAAATCTGGGCACGCTTCCGCCCGTGGGAAGGCGGACAGGACGCCGAGGCGATCATCTTCTACCTGACCGGGCTGTGGCCGGACGCGGCGGGAAGGCGCGTCACGCTGCACCCGCATATCCCGAACAACCTTCCCGGCGCGACCTATCGCGGACTTCTTGCGGCCGGATGCGGCATCGACATGAAACTTGCCGAAATGTCCGACGCGACCCGCGAATATGAATTGAAGTTCACCGGCGGCAAGTGCGCGGGCCTGGACGTGACGCTGAAGACCGCCACTTGGATGTGCGGCGAAACGGACACGTGCGAACCGTTCGTCAGCGCGTCGGGCTGCGACATCGACGCGACCGCAGCCGGGACGGGCATCGCCCGCTTCACCGCGGACGACGGCATGACCTGCACCTTCCTGGCCGAACTGATCCAGCCCTGATGCCATCAGAAGACATACGGACGCGCCTGCTTAATGACAAGGTCGCGATTCGGAAGCTCGAACTTGAACTCCACGTCCATCCCGTAAGGCTGAGTGTTCCCGTAAATCGATTCGAAATGCCGATGGATCGCCCGCAGGGCCGTAATCAATTCCTGGATCTCGTCGAATGAAAGTACCTTGTCGCCGCCAGTAAGGCTTGAATTTGAGTAATACGTCATCTCGCCCTGCCCGGCCGGCGGCTTCCAGTAAAGAAAAGATTCCGGCGTCACTCCAGGTTCCGGATTAGTTACGCTGGTCGCGCCAGCCTGCACGTTGACGTAATAGGCGGCCTGGCCCATCGGCGGCGGATCAAACGGGTTCGCGGTCACGGCAACACCGTTCGCCGCCTCGATTTCGTCGGGAAACGAGCGGTGCACCAGCACGCCCATGGCGCACCTGCCATGGTCGATCCTGGCCCACTCGCGTTCCTCGAACGCGGCCGTGCTGAACATGCTTGCCCAGACCTTCTTCAATGCATGCGCAAGCGTCTTTTCCGGATCCCCCGGCTTGAAGGAAGCCGATTCATAGAGCCCGGCCCCATTGAAACCTTCCAGATCCTCGACATTGCTGCTTGAACGGAACCTTATCGGCCACGAACCGGAAATATGCGTGTCGATTGCCGCCAATATGGCGGACTCGACGCCCGGATCCAGGGGCGTGGCGCGCATCCTGTCGCGGAACGACGCAAGGGCCTGCATCCTGTAAAGCCCGTCTTCCTTGAACTTCGTCTGCGCCATCAGGGCCGACATCTCCTTGTCGAGCCCGTTCGCCTTCATGAAATCGACGTACCAGGAACACGGGATTGCAAAGCCACCCGGGACGGGCAACGGTGGGGTTATATTTCGCAATTCCCCGAAATTCGCTGACTTTCCCCCGACCGCCGCCGTCATCGACGCATCAACGTCATCCAGGCCGATGATGTCCGTCAAGGAAAGATCCAGCGCCGGAAACTGGGTCTGCTTCGGCCGCCTTTCGGCCCAGAACTGATCCGCTTCCGACGCTGTCGATGGCGACAGGGAAAATCCATCCGCCCTTACAAGAAGCCGCGCCCATTGGCCATCCATCTCGACAAAACGGGGATCGTCGTACGCTCCGGACAGCGCCATGTTCGGGGTGCCACGCGCCTCGGCCAGCAGGTTTACGTGGGCAAGCGGCGTCTGAAACTCGCCGGTCACAAGTCCCGCCACCGCGGGAATGTCGTTCGGCACGCGATCCAGGACAACCAGGTCAAGCCTGGAAACGTATGTCGATTCAAGGTCTTCCAGACGCATCCGCTTGACGCGGCCAACCGTCTCGCCCAGATGCATCCCCTGGTAGGTCGCGCCTTCGTAAAGTTCGGCGGTTGTCACGACAGGCACGCCCGGCGGAAGCCTGGACTCCATTTCCAGCGCGGTTGATGTCGGGTGATAACGCAGGTCGCACGGGAACCGGATCGCGTCCTTAACCGCCTGGTACATCTGGGCGATCATCTCCGGGCTGGCCTTGTCGATCGGCACAATCTCAACCGCGAAGACGTCCGGTCCAAGGTGGTGCGCCAGGGTTCCCAGCAGCAGCCTGCGCCCGGGCTGGTAGTACATCTCGGCATTGAACGCGAACAGGTCGGTGTATCCGGTCAACATCTCGCTGGCGTACATGAAGTGACGCCATCGCTCGGAATCGAAGAAATGGATCTTGTTGCCGTCCGTCCTGTCAATCATGAACAGAACCGAACGACTTGCCGGCAAGGCCGCCGATTCGGGCTGACCGGAAAGGGCCTCGTGGTCGGCCGGGCACCCAAGCACGTGCAGCACTTCCGGCCGCCCTTCGTCCTGCCACATGCACACCGGATCATCCACGGCGCACGATATCGCAAGGGCGGCCATGCAGGCGACCGTCCCGGTGACGATCCGGGCCATGCGCGGGCGGACATTCATCACAGGTCACCTTCCAGATTGTGCGTGACGTTAAGGTTGTGCAGCCGCGCGACATGCAGTTGAACCGTCCGGCCCTGAACGTCCGCGAACCCCGACCTGGACATCGCGATGCCGCTCATGTGCTGGAACAGGCCAATTCCGCCCATGGGGGGCATCTGCTTCGCGATGCTCGCCGGAATTGTCAGGCTGCCGGCCGAGACGGGCTTCACGCAGTAGATGACGGCCGCGGGCGGCGCCCCGTGCCAGCCGGTGTTGATCGTAACTTCAACCACCATGCCGTTCAAATCGCCCTTCGGCACGGTCCACGTAATCTCGTTGCCGTTTTCATCGTCGAGATCCAGCGTGCCCCATTCGTCGTCAAGGAAGAACTCCGCCGGCCCGACCCCGCCGACCGGGATTTCGAACGCCCCATAGCGGCCGTCGAACCCGTCGGCCGCAACGGTGACAGTGGTCGCCGGATCGACCAGGCCGGCATCGACATTGTCGAAGGAATACCAGTACGGATTGTCTTCCGTTCCAGTCGGCTTGGACTCGAAACTGGTCGATCCGAACCGAAGTGTCATATCCCCGGCCGACTGCCTTGAAGCGGCGGCCTGGCACCGGTTGCCGGAAACGCACAGCTTGTCCCAGTCGCACGGCGGGTTGCACGCGTATTCAACGGGGAAGTACTGGACGCAGTCGCCCTCGGCCAGCCAGACCTGATACATCTCTGGACTGTAGGCACCAAACGCGTCCATCCGCATCGGCAGGTCGTACAGTTCAACGTCAACCTGCGCCCTGTCATTGTAGCTGCTGCCGGCCTTGTACACCGCGACCTGGACGCGTCCATGTGGCGAAGGCTGCCGGATCTGATCAGGCTCTGTCGAATCACCCGCATCGGTCGGATCCGGCACGTCTTCCCCGGGATCTCCCGACTGATCAAGGTATTCCGTGTCTTGAACCGAATCCGACGCATCCGGGACATCGTCGCCCTGGCCGCCATCACCAATCGAATCGATACCGATGTCGCGGCCCAGGTCGCTGTGACCATCACCGGCCCCAACGTCCCCTGGCTGACCTGGATCCGGCTCCACCGTGTCAACGGCATCAGGCGCGGTCGTGTCGGCGACAACATCGACGGACGGATCGGAACCGCCACACGCGACCAGGGCGCCGAGCGACATCGCAAGCAATACAACCAGCCTCATCATTCAACCTCCGGTCGTGTTTTGTCTGGTCAGAACTCCGGGGCGTTGTGTGCCGGATTGATTCCGTGGCGCCTGGTCACCGTGAAATCAAACCGTTTCCCGGCGACGTCCGTCACCACGTTGCGCACCAGGCCGACGTGACTGCCGTGCTGCATCAGGGCGATACCGCCGATGACGGGAAGCTGGGCGATGACTTCCTTCGCAATCGTCAGGGATCCGGTCACGGCCCCCTTCCGGCAGTACAGGACCGACTCAGGCGGACTTCCATGCCAGCCGACGTTAATCACGACCTCGACGAAAAGGTTCAACAGATCACCGGACGGGGCCGTCCACTCCAGCAGGAAGTCCTGGTCGTCCTTCAACTCGAACGCGTTGTTGTCCAGGTCATTTACGAATTCGATCCCGTCGAAGCCCGGCTGGCTGACGTCGAACGCGGCATACCCGCCATCGGCGCCCTCGGCCGTAACGGACAGCGTCTTCGTTGCGTCCAACTGCGACGTCGGAATCTGTCCCTCGAAGTAATAATAGTTGGGCATCCACTCGTCGCCGGACGGATCGGCTGAAATTGTCGCGGACCCGGCCTTGACCGTCAGCTTGCCGGCCGACAGCCTGGATGGATGAACCAGGCAACGGTTGCCGGCCACGCAGTACCTGTCCCAGTCGCATGCCGGCTCGCAGGCCGCGGTCGATGCGGTGTAAAGCACGCAGTCGCCCTTCCTGGCCGCCACCTGGTACATGCCCGGCGAATAGGCGGAAAACGCGTCCATCCGCATCGGCGCGTCATAGAAATCGGCGTTGACCCATGCCTCGGTACCGTAGTCGCCACCCCATCCGGTCACCGCGACAAGGACGCGGCCTTCGGGGGCCGGCTGTTCGACCCCGTCCGGCTCCAGGGGCACATCGCCCGGATTGATGACATCGTCCGGAGCGTTCACATCTTCCGGCGCGACAACGTCATGGCCGGCATCAGGCAAGCCCGGACCCGTGTCGCCACAGCCCGAGGCAAAGGAAATTGCGAAGGCCAGCACAAAAGGATGTATCGGGAAAATTACGGACTTCATGCAAGCACCCAAACGAGATGACGCCAGTTTACATTTTTGGTCCGGCAGGCGCCAGATGAACGCGGCGTCCGCGCCCGAACGGCGGCCCCGGCTGGCGCGGCACTTCTTGCCGATGGCAGATCTCTGTTATGATTGGAAACGCTTGACTGGCAAATCCATTACAGAAGGGGAACTGGACATGAATTCAGAGCACTTGCCACGCACCGCCCTTATCGCAGGCCTGGCGATCGCTTTTTCCGGGGCTGCGGCGTCGGCGGCCCCGAACCTGCAGGTAGTCAACCTGACCGTGGATCCTCCGTCAATCGGCCAGGGCCAGAAGGCAACGCTCGAGTACATGCTGGGAAACAATGGCAACATGGACACATCCGCCTTCAAGGTTGGCTTCTATTTCAGCGAGGATTCCGTGGTCAACGCCTCGGACACGCTTCTGGCTACGGTCGATATCCAGACGATCGCTGCCACGACGAACCTCGGGGAAATGACGGTTGAGGTGACCATCCCGACCGGTGCATCACTTGGAACAAGGTATATCGGCGCAATCGCCGACCCGACAAACGCGGTCGTCGAAAACAACGAATCCGACAATAGCAATTCGGTCCTTGTTTCCATAGTAGCCGCGCCGGATCTGACTGTCACGGCGCTGACCGTTTCGCCGACAACCGCAGTTCCCGGAGGCGACGTTGAAATCAGCTACACTGTGACGAACCAGGGGGCTTCGCCGACCGGGACGTTTACAACCCGCCTGTACTATTCCGACGATGCCGTAATCACCGCCGGGGACACCGCGCTTTCGCACGAGCGAGAAACAACCCTGGCCGCTGGCTCGACCACGGGCACGGTGGTCGCTGTGGTGAAACTTCCAGCAACCGCGTCGCCGGGAAGCAGATATGTCGGGGCCATCACCGACTCCAAATACGCGGTGGCAGAAGGAAACGAAAACAATAACACCAGGGCTGCCAACATCAGCATCGGCGCGCCGACGTGCTTTGGAAAGGCCGCATCCGACGCCGCTGTGTGCGGCGGCAACGGAACGTGCGTTGCCGCGGACACATGCTCCTGCGCGCCTGGATATTCGGGGTCCGAATGCGAAACCTTCAACGATTGTTCCGGTCAACCGGACTGGACGAGCTGCGGCCAGGGCGTGTGCTTTGACGAGGTCTGCGAACCAGCCGGTGAAAACAATCGATGCCAGGACGCAATCGGGCTTGAAATCGGCGGGCAGGCACTGGGCGACCTGGAAGGATTCAGGCCATTCGAGACCGTTCCCCAGGGCTGCATCGGCAAGGAAATATCCGGGCCGGACGCCTTCTTCAGCTTCCAGCCGGTATCGGGACATACCTATGTCGTGACGGCAACGCCCCACGCCAGCATGGACATCGCGCTTGTCGCCTGGCGGGACTGCACGCTGTCGGATCTTTACTGCCTCACGGGATCGGACGCCGCCGGCAACGGCCAGCCCGAAGAAATCACAATCGATGCCTCGGACGAAACCGTAATCCTACATGTTGTCGGCGTTAACGCCGCGACAACCGCGACGTCGTCAAGCTTCAGCATCATCGTCAACGATGTCACGACAACCACGGGGGACGAAGGCCGGCCGGACACGCTCGAGGACACGTCCGTTGGACAGGATGCGGTTGACATGGATCCAGGCGTTCAGGAAGACATGATCGCGACCGACGTCGGTGGCGACGATACCGAAACCACCAAATCCGGCGGGTGCAGCCAGTCCGGCGGCTCCAATTCGCCCTTGATACTGCTGCTTGTTGCAGGCTTCGTCATGGCTTTCCGGCGCCGCCCAGGGGAAGGCAGGAAGACCTGAGTCATCCCCTCACAGCAAAGGGAGTACGCACCGTGATGGTTGGCGGTCGACGTACGCCCGGCGATTATCGGAGCGCGACTTCAATAACCTGTTGAAATGCGATGCTGTTGTTTGAAACAATCCGATCCGGCCGCCGATATAAGCCTCTGTGCGCGACTCTACTATTGCATGGATACCGTGTAACCGTTAATATTCTCCATGCCCTGGGGCTGAACGGTGATTTCATCATTCGGGGACAAGACGACAAAGGCTCTTTTTGATGGTTCACCAAGACGGTTAATCTTGAATGTTCCGCCGGGGTGGTCTATGAGACCTTCAAACAGGATTCCGACACATCCGGGTGTGATTCTCGCGACCGACTTTCTGAAGCCGCTTGGCATTACGCAGATGGCGTTCGCGGCCCATCTGGGCATCCCGATTCAGCGGTTGAACGAGCTGATCCGCGGCAAGCGTGGCGTTACCCCCGATACCGCCTGGCTGCTCTCGCAAGCCCTCGGCACAACCCCGGATTTCTGGATGAATCTTCAGGCCGCCCACGACCTGGCCGCCTGCCGTCCAGTCAGAAAAATCAAACCGCTGCACGCTGTCAGGGATGATGCCGGGTAACTGCCGCACCTTCCCGCATGGTCACCTTGGGCATGGACAGGCGCCCCACGCCTGGCCCGTCCACTCATGCTATCGGAAGCTGGAAACTCATACTGACCTCTGCACAGTCCATTATGTCAATCCTGACCTACTCCAGTCTCGACGCGGCCACCAAAAACAATTATCTCTCCATAAGGGGATCATCGGCAGGCACACAGCTTGACATTCAGCGGCAATATGCCTGACCATTGGTGAGCATTAGATCAAGCATATTTCATTCCAGATTCAGGGGGAAACTGAAGTGTTTACAAGCATTATTCGCAATGGTGCCTTTCTGGTTGCGCCGATTCTCGCACTGACGATCGCTGCGGGGTGCGGTGGCGATGACCCGGCTCAGGACGTGACGGACGGGCAGGACGTGATCCAGGATTCGGGATCCATCGATGACGTAATCCAGACGGATCCCGGTCGTGACCCGGGCTCGCCCGAGTTGCCCGGGGACTCGATTGGCGATCTCGGAACGGATTTGACCGATGATGTTCCGGCTGAACTGCCGACGGACAACGGCGGGGACATTCCGGTTGACGCCGGAAACGACGTGCCGGCGGATGAAGGCGTGGACACGGTTGATGCGGATGCCACCGAGCGTCCAGTGGAACCGTGCATCATGACGAAACGGCTGGACCTGAACTGCGACGGCACGCCGGACACCTGCCAGGTCACTGAACACGATGCCAACGGACACCGGAAGGTCGTGATGATTGATGCGGGCTGCGACGGCAAGCCGCCTTTTTCGGACTGCGCCAACACCACCTATTCTGAAGACGGCCTGCTGATGTCGCGCTCCGAATCCTCACAGTGCGGCGAAACGCCCGATTCTGCCTGCGCGACGTTCCATTACGACGAATTCGGGCGAAAGGCCACCGAGACACTTGACGAGGAATGCATTGGAACACCAGGTGAATGCTACACTTATACATATGACCCAAGCGGAAATCTTCGAGCCGTTGAGATGGACTTAGGGTGTGCCGACGAGATGCTGGCGTGCCTTGAAAAAACTTTCGACGCAAAGGGAAACGTGCTGACCAGCAAGAGCGACGTCGGGTGCGACGACAATCCGTCAAACGACAGCAACTGCACCGAATTCGGCTATTACGCCAACGGCAAGCCGAAGGACGTGTCCCTGGATTACGCGTGCGTGGATTCGCCGACCCTCTGCCACCGGTACGACTATTTCACGATCAGCGGACGCGGAACCGTCGTGGTCGAGGAGCAGAATAATTGCGAAGGTGGCCAGCGCATCTGCAAAAACAGCGTTTTCAAGGGCGGCTACCAGTACCTGACCGAATCGGAGGTGGATCAGGGCTGCGACGGCACGCCAAGCGCGGACTGCAGGAAGTACAGCCGCGACGGAAACGGCAACGTCACTCGCGAAGAAGTGGACTCGAACTGCGACGGAACCCCGGAATACTGCATTTTCAGCCGCTATTCCGGTGAAGGCGTCCTGATTTTTCAATCAAAATCGATGACTTGCAACCAGCAGCCGATCGATTGCGTGACCTTCAGCTACGACGGGGACTGCCGCAGAACCATCCGGACGGAAATGGAAGCTGACTTTGACATCTCGTGCGGACAGGCCGTGGGTGGAAACACGGCCAACAGCGGCCACGCCGTCATGTCGAAATACAACTGCATCGGATGGACGCCGACCGCAAAGGAGCAGATTTTCAGGTATGTCACTCCTGCCGAGGGTTGTGAATACAAATGGAAGGTGACTGCCGCAATGACTTCGCTTTCCGCGGATCTGGATCTGCTGCTGCTGTCGGAACTGAACCCGGACACGTGCACGGCGAAGTCCGCCGCCGCGGGAATGGCCGACGAATCTCTGTCGTGGCAGGCGATACCTGGTGACGACTTCTTCCTTGTGGTCGAAGGGTACGGGCCAACGACAGGAACCTATACATTGTCGGTCACATGCGAGTGCCTGGCCGAACCCCTGCCGTCCTGCGTCGATAATTGCGGTGGGCGGGGACAGGACGGAACCTGCGGCTGCGACCCGACCTGCCAGTGGATTGGTGACTGCTGCACCGACTGGTGCCAGGCGTGCGCCGAGGACTGCGAGGCATCAAGGTGCGGGGAAGTCGATGGCACCGGATACTGCGATGGAAACACGGCGAAGCGTTGCGTCAACGGCGTGCTGGTTACCGAACCCTGCGGCGACAAGACCTGCGATATCGTGGGATATGGCGAGACCTGGTCCCCGAACCCCTGCTCGTTCCTGCCGGCCGGCATTCCATGCGACGCGAATGTTGAAGCGACCTATCTGTTTGAAAAGGCCGAATGCGTCGAATGAACCACGGCCGGAAAATGGTCCGTTCCCTCAATTGATGCGCTGCTTGCTGTCTGATCAGAACCTGGTGTCCATGCGTTCCGCGACCCCGAACAGTCCGGGCACGTCATGCATCATGCCGTCCGGCCCCTGCACCACGCCGCGCCAGCTTCCGAACATCTGATAATAATCTATGCCGGCAACCAGCAGATTGGCCTTCTGGACAAACCTGCCGGCCGGGTGGAACTGCAAATCGACGGTTCCCGTCCGATCATCGATCCGCCACACGTCGAAGGGGCGCGAAGGATCCATTTGATATTCGATTCGACCGGGCAGTCGGATGTCACCGCCCAGCCAGACGCAGTTTTCGTTGTTCGTTTCCTGGTCGGCGAAGACGTGGTCGGCCAGGTTGACCCCGAAAAGCCGCCCCTGACTGTCACGACCGGCGAACGAGCCCCACAGCCAGTGTGTGCGATAGGGATAAATCGCCTTGTGCTCGTCCATGTTGGCGGTGTCCCGGTCAGGCTCGAAGATCACCCTGGTGTCCCCCACCGTCATCCAGCCCTCAATGCCCATCGGGGCCTTGTGCGTGTAAGCGTGATGCCTGGAATCGATGTGAAGGCTTGCGACAAGCGGGGTGACCGTGGAAAGGTCCTCGTGAAGCCTCAGTTCCGCCTTCACGGCCGGTGCCGACCGCGTCGCCGCCACATCGATGCGGATGTTATGCAGTCCCCGGTCAAGCCGGTGTTCGAATTCCAGGCTGAACCCGCGCCTTTTCGCGCTGCACGCCCCGTCGTACTGGTTCGCGGCAAGACTGACCGCCGTTCCCGCGGCCGACCAGCCGTGCCGGAAATACTTCAGCCGGTTCCTGTCCCACAGATAGACCATTCCCGAAGAGACATACTTGGCATCCTGGATCATCACTGAAAGGTACCAGTCCGGGTGCACGAAACCGATTCCGCACCATTCCTTCATGCGCATCTTCCAGAAGGCTCGCGAGACCGTGCCTTCGGCAGCCATGGCGTCAAGGATGTTTACATCCCGCACAGGCGTCCTGAACACCCCGGAAACGATTTTTCCGCCATCTACCAGACAATCTGGAGCTTCCTCGACAACCCTGCCCATGAACCTTCCCCGTGACCTGATGGCGCATCATAAACCGCGACCGCTCGTGACCGCAACAGGTCGGTCGCCGCATCCCGCCCGTAACCATGCGGGGATGGCTCAGACAGCCCGTCGCTTGAAAAATTGCAATAAAATAGTCAAAGATCTGACTAGTTCGGTTACATTCAGCTTGGCACACCACCTGGAGGTCGGGAATTGACATGCATAATCTTTGTACGAGATTCGTTACCGGCGAGCTCAATATACATCGTTGGTCGCTGATTCTCCTGGCCCTTTCACTGACTCTTGTTTCACTGCCAGCCGTCGCCTACCGAGCATACATGGGAAATGCCTCTGCGGTTTACATTGAGTATGTGACCATTCCCCAGTACTCAACATTCACTTTCGAAACCACGAGTCTCTCATCTGGTGCCGACACTGTAATGCATCTGCTTCGGGACAATGGCACTGGTGGTTTTGTTCAGGTTGCCGTGAATGATGACTACTACGGACTGGCTTCAAGAATTTCCTACTATAACGGCGCAGCAACTACTGACTTCGTACTTCTAGTCCGAGCGTACGATCTCAATTCGAGCGGTACATGCGACGTCCTGGTGAATTCCGTTCTGCATCAAATTGCCGGCCCGGTTGGTGGTTGGCTGCAGACCAGCAGTTACGTGACATTTTCTCAAGGCGATCAGATTAGAACGATGCACTTGCCCGGAGGCAGTGTTGCACCGATGGTTGCAACCATGACGGATAGATTTACCATTTCAGACATGGCTCTTAACAATGCGGCCGGGGGAACCTCGCTGCTGTATGCCGGAGGCTACGAGCAATATTTTCTCATTGGAACGCCATACGTGTCATTGATCGTTTCAAAACGTAGAAATCTGGACATAGAGTTCGGTAGTCAGAGGCCAAGCGGCAGCGTCCGGGGTTGACGTTGTTGTGATTGGAAGGTTAATACGGGCAAGGTTTGAGACGGCCCGGGGGCCCGGATGTTAGAAGCATCCGGGC
>Ga0208459_1003544_pt1 | contig 12258 bp, 5 predicted proteins | sample AD_UKC087_MetaG_FD_184433 | JGI IMG/M metagenome (GOLD analysis project Ga0208459, IMG submission 184433) | Active sludge microbial communities of municipal wastewater-treating anaerobic digesters from USA - AD_UKC087_MetaG (SPAdes) (version 2) | ecosystem: Engineered > Bioreactor > Anaerobic >... | reverse complement strand
AATTGAAGGGCAAGATCGTCCTCTTTCAGGGATCGGGCAAGCTCCGCAGACTGACGAAACAGATCCGGTCGATTTGTCTGTTCGGCTTCTGCTTTCATGCGTGATAAAAACCACCTGGCGGTACCCGTGATAACATCTTCTCTCCCAGGAATGGCTTTGAACAAAAGACCCGCCAAGATTTGAGTGACTGTATCGTGTCGTTTCTCGATAAACGCCCGGTTTGCGTTCCAAAAATCATTGGCAACCACGCGGGCAGTATCAAGGTCATTAACAGGTGGATTTTCGCGGGATCCAATCAGCGCAAGCCGATACGCCAGTAAAAATTGGTGTTGATTAATGGATTGATAGATTGCTTCTCCCAACAACCGGGAAAAGGCAAACCGGTCCAAAGTGATTGAGAATGCCTCCTCCACATCGGCTTCAATCCCGCGTTCAGTGTCACTCAACTGTGATTTGCTTCCTGCAGATATTCCATCCTCAATCGATGCCTGATCTTGTTCTGCGGCTATCTCTCCCCATTCATTCAACTGTGTTACAGGTGGATTTTCAGATAATCGTTGCAAGACATCCCGCATCATCCGCAGACCATCCTCATCCCCCCTGCTGCGGCGTTCCATGTCTTCAGCATACGGACGGATATCACCCGTCTCATTTTGCATGACTTTTTCGGAATACAACATTTGTTTTTGAGCATTTAATGCAGCGCGATAATGTTCGGCAGCCTGGCGGTAGTGCTGGTTTGCATGTTCCCTGTGGGCATTTTCCATTGCAATATTCATTACACACTCGGCAAGCAGCGATTGATACGCGACCATGCCTTCAAACTGATGCAATTCCCGGATTCGTATTTCTGCCGCATGCAGATCGCCAGCATTCATAAGCTCAAGAATGGCAACCCATTCTTCTTTGACCGGATCAAATTGTTCTGAATCAGCTTCCATTGCCAGCCTGGTTAACACAGCCCATTGGCGCAACCGGGCTGGCGTATCCGCCCACTCATAACCGGTCTCAAATAATGACAGGGCTTCCTTGTATGACCTTCCCATAAACAGTGCCATCCCCCGTTCCAGATAGTCACTACTCTTTAAGACTTCGTTCACTTGCTCCAATAAGCTGTCCGCTTCCGGGGTGAACTGACCAGCCATTTTCTTGTGCAGAACACCAAGTGCCACCCGGGCTTTACGAGCAAATTTGTTAACCTCATTTCCATCCTCAGATCCCCTCGCCCTGGATAGGTTGTTTTCGGCAATGGATAACAGATTTTGGGGGTCTTTATCCCAACAATCCACAAGCCACTTCAATCGATCTTCCACTTCGGCAGCCGATTGGGGGCGTGCTTCAGGATTGGGATGGAGCAACCACCGGAGTAATTGCTGCGTTTCCCAACTGACATCTGTTTTGTGAATTACCGGAGTTGCCTGCTCCAATAATTCTCCATAACTGTAACGCAATATTTTTCCCGAAACCATCCCACACAAGTAAACACCTGCCAACAGCAAATCCCGTTTGATACTTCGTAATCGAGCAGATTCCTGTTTTTCGCGGATACTATCCAACGTTCCCAGATCGGTGACTTTTAGATATCCCGGGCTGCCATCTTCTCCTTCAACCCACCATAAGTTATCAAACTTTAAATCAATATAGGTCTTTTGTAATTTCACATGCAAAATATTGAGCAGGTGATATAGCTGCCAGGCAATCCGGGCTGCGTCATGCTCATTCAGGTGTCCGTATTCCCTCAACAAGTCCGGTATCTGCCGACCATGAATAAACTCCATTACCAGGTAGGGGTGGCCGTTCCACTCTGACATCCCATAATAAACAGGAGCTACCTTTATGGGTGGATCCTGCTCTTCCTGAGCGTTCCATTCCTTTTCAATGCTCATCAACAAGCTGAGAGTCATGCCTTCTTCCTGGAAAAGTCTTTGGGCAGCAGCATATTCGAGCGATCGCATAACCTTGATTGCCACAACAATTTTTTCCCCATTTGGGTCATTGGGATTATAAAGTGTGCCTTTAAACACTTCGCTGGTAAAACCAGAGCTTAATCGCTTTTCAATTATCAACTTGTAATCTTGGTGCTCAATTTCCATGTGTTCTTGAAAACTCGAGGTATTGGCAAGTTGTTGAGTCATTTTTCACCTCTTCCAAACATAATGCAATCTTAATTGATCTTCCGGGTCCAGTCGCTCCAGACGGGATTTTGTAATTCCACTTCCATTAAGGTCGAAAAGGCAAACCCCAGTTCTGTATTCTGGTTCCGTTTTTTATAAGGTTCCAGGTATTGTTCACGAAAAGTTCTTTTCATTTGAGCGCTGCCAGTTCCTTCAGCGCGTCTTCGGGTTTCGCTCCACAAGGTTCCCAGAAAATTCGCTCTATGATTCGGATGAAAGGGGTTTGTGTACCGTATATTTTTTTCATTCGGCAGTTGAACGGTAAAGGTTAAAAACGCGTTCCATAATCCATCTTCTGTGTTAGCAGCCAGCTTAATTGGTTTTTCAACATTTGCAACAGGAAGCAAACACCAATTTTGAACACCGTTCTCGTCCCGATCCAATGTTATGATTTGATAAATGACTGCCTGGCAGAATAATGTGACCAATTGGGTATCAATCAGCGCCATAGTTAATCGGGGAGGTATAATTTCATGGCGTTTTAATTTCTCACTCACATGTTCATAAAGGTCATAGTCATCCAGGTTCTTCATGGCTTTTTCATACAGTACTGCATTCCGTTCCTGTATGCATAAGTGTCTCGACTCGTTCAGTGGCACATAGCGCCCATAGGCTGTTTTAATTGCCAGCACAGCGTCGATTGGGATATTGAACCTCAGGCTCATCGCGGATATTCTGGCAGGATCGCACATCCCCGTCGGTATCACATTTTCGTTTAATTGACCAGCAAATATTATGTCGGCATACTGCCGAGCCTGCTGTATTGTTCCCGTCAGGACAACATATTTATCAGATGGGGGGCGATAGTCCCGCGCGGCCATGTTTGCATCATATCGCAGCAAGCTGCCAATTGCCTGCTTGGATAGCGATAAATCCGGGTCTTCCTTCGGAATCAATGCGTCAAGTATTTTTGTTTTCTCGATTTGGTCCATCCCGATTTGGATCATTGTATTTAAAAATTTCTCCATATGTTCCGGGAGAAATAACGCTTCTCTGGGGATTGTATCCGACCGGTTATATTTTTGATCCGGCGGAAGACATACCAGGTAAATTCGCGGGTCATCGGGTTGACTCTCAATCCACCATCCCAACCGTTTACGGGTATTGACAAAGGCATTGCTGGCAGCACCGGGGATCCGAATTTCCGGTCGGATTGTGTCCAGGTAATAACCGTCCAATTGACTAACAAAATCCTGCTCATCTGGAGTAACAATTGGCACCCGGATTGGATTCTTTGAAAGAAGAATAAATTCTTCTTTCCGGGCTGACAATTCCTGGTTAATGATTTCACTGATCATTGGCTGGTTTGCATCAATAATTCCTGCCTGCTTTTCCCACCCAAGAATTTCCTGCCATTTTGTTAACTGTGCCGATAACTTCTGTAGCAATTTTGTCGATCGATCACAAAATTGTTCCAATACAATTTTTCGTGGATGAGTAGGTTGAATTGCCAGATTACGCTTAATCCCTGTACAATGTGATATCAAAAACTGCAAGGCTTTTTTGGACCGGGCTAATCCTTCAACGGAAGGGGATTGGGTCAGTTGATCCATAATGCCATGACAAACTTGCCCCTTGAAAGCCGGATAATAATCCTGGTTTTCTGAAGGAAGGGCATGCAGTTGAGTCTGATCAGTATTATTTAAAAACCACTCAAAGAAGGGATGTTTACAAGGACCACTAATCAACCATCGATATGCGATATCTTTGCCAGAGTCCGCCTGCCGGATGGGTTTAAGATTCCTGCCCACCAAGCCTTCCTCTTGTCGGTTATCGTCCTCACCATATAACGCTGCGATGACCAGGCGTAGGGCAAGATATTCTTTTACCTTGGATACAGGGATGTATTGGGTGAAAATGCCCAGGCTGTGAACTGCCGGTCTTCCAATTTTTCCCTGAAAGTCAATTTGATTTTGAGATTGGAGACGAAATTCGCTTGCAAGTTCCTGATGATAAGATAAACAGGATAATGCATTCACTGCCTCAACCATTTCATGAATCATGGCATCCATGCCTGGAATGGACCAACCTGTGTCCGGTTGTACAAATTCCTCAAGTAAGAACAGGTGATCCAGAAGCACTCCCTCAAACAACCCATTAATTGTACTTTCCGGATGCTTGGAGTAATGAACGCCATTATAGGTAAATCGATGCATTTCTCGAAGGATGGCATAGATTTCACCATCATCATGCACAGGTCGCACAGCATTTACCGAAAACAATCCAACAATGGAAACATTTTCAAACTTGATGTCTAATCTTAATGCCTGTAAAAGAGGCTCCAGGACTCCAATTTCGGCTTCCTTTGGACTGCCAACGATTATGATCGTGACTGTGTATTTCTCTTTAAATTGGATCTTCAGGTAATCACGCCAAGCCTGATAGGTTTGATAAGAACGAAACTTGTCATATGCTTCTTCCCCCTCAAACCGCCAGTTTCTATTCTGTAGGGGATAATGATTTAAGTCAAAATGTCGGAAATCAGGGTCCTCCTGATCAGTCCACTTAATTGAAGTGCTGCCAAGCGTAATGCTCACAGCACTGTTTTCTGTACGGTCAAAATATCCCGACTTCAACCATTCCCCCACCACCGCATCACCGGTTGCCCCCAGACCAATAACCATCGTTTTGAATCGCTGCCTGTTAGTAGAACCTGGTGTGTTATCGTCCGGTTCACCATTAAAAGCAGGTAGATCCGGAAGGGGGAATTCTACTGGAACACCACACTTGGGTGCAGGCTGCCAATTTTCGAACGGGTCTTGTTTTCTCCGGTTAATAAACAAATTTCGCATTGCAGATTCTGGTTATCCTTATCATTTCCAAAAGGATTGCGGGCAGATAAGAAAATCCACCCGCAATCCTCTGGTTGGGCTCTTATTGCTGAAGCCGGGCTTTGACAGAATCGATGATTTGCAGGTAAACCAATTTCCCCAGGTCAGCCAAATCGGTATGTTCCTGGCCAATTAATTTCCTGACGGAATCGTCGTTGGCTGCACTTCGGCGGACTTCCACATCCTTGCGGATGGTTTGAATTAAGCCGTCTGGATTGTCCAGCTGAGCCCGATAAACCTCAATCGCCTTTTCCCTGCCGAGTTCTTTCTCCTGCTTCAAAATAGCCGTTTTCAAATCGTCCCATTTCACGGTAATATTTTGCCCTCTTCCCTGGCGCTGGTCGCAGCCTTCAATGGCAAAATTATGAATGACCTGGAAGATATCCGGCTCTTTTACTTGACCTAATTCCTTTTTGGGTTCAGTAATAAACAATTCCTCCTCATCCCCAGGCAATTGATAGGACCAGTAAGGGAACAGGTTTTCATCCTTTTTCATCCGGATAAATCCAAGCGCATATGCCCTGAAGAACATCTCAAAATGCTCTTTATTCTCGAGAACGGCAACAACTTCCGGCTGCAATGTACGGAAATCCTGGTTCAATTTCTTTGGCATTTCTGCCTCGTAACTGCAAGCGTTGATTTCTGCCGGGAAGATATGGAGTTCAGCCGCAGGCATACCGGATTTGGGATCAGTTACCTTTTGAATATATGCGGTCCGACAAAGGTGCCACATATCAAATTCGGTACTGGGCAGGAGATCGTCCGAGCGAACAATTGTCATTTTGTGTTTATCCTCGGAATCCACCAATTCCATATTCGTGATATTGGGATGGCGGGCTTTCATTTCCTCCAGGAATTCATCGAAATACTTGATAGTGGTTTCATCCATCCCGGCATGCACACGGATATAACAAGCTGTTACCTGAGGTCCAGTAGCCGTTCCCCTACCACTGGTCGTATATAACGGTTCTCCAAGTGCACCAACCGATTCAGCAAGTTGTTTTCCGGTGGGAAAAACGCCGGATATTTCGCGCGCAATGGGGCGCTCTTGTTGGATAACCTGGTATGGGCGTTCAGCCAGCGATAAAACAATCCGCAAATTATATTCCTTGGGATCCCTGTTGGCAGTCTCCTCCTTGTGGCGGAAATTCCTGAAGGTGGGAGGGGTATTGGGTTGATCAGCCGGAAATTCAACCCCAACCTGGACCTCAAGCCTGTCACTGCCGGGAATGACGTGCCAAACCAGGCAATCCAGGGCATCCTGGACATACTTGGGATCGGATTGATATTCGTGCTGCCCAATGATTGCACTGACGTTTTCAGATGCTTTGTCAATTTGATGATTCAAATTGACATTTCCAAGTGATTCTGAAATTGCCTGGTACATTCCAGTAATTCCAAGGGCGGGATCTCCAGTCACCAGGGTGGTAATCCAATACTCGAATGCTTGCAGCGTTTTTTGTGTATATTCCAGCATTTCGGTTGTGGTTTCTGAGATCACATCCAGCAGGATATTGTCTTTGCGTACATCGATTGACCGCTGTTCGGCACGCAGGTAATTTCGTTGGGAACGATGTGCATCCGGGTGGACAAAGCCATCATAAAACGTCATCCAACAGCGTTTGCCCCTCAATCGGTTGTATTCCTGTTTGGCACGTTCAGCTGCGGCTTCGGTTTTGGAAGATAATTTAAGAGTTTCATTGCGTTCGGCACGAACTTTATCCAGAAATTCCTGGAACAGGATCAATGTTTTCTGAAGCTCCTCATAAAACGCAAGCACGTAACCGATCTTGCCGCCCCGGGCAACAATCGGATCCGGATTCGCCCCATTTAATGTTTTCAATGTCCAGGCGCTCAATAACATGATAAATCGAGCCACCTGGGCAGCCTGGGCTTTTTTCAATGCTTCCCCGTACCTACCGCGCTGCTGCTGTTGTCCCTCTACATCCGGGATGCCGTAATATTCCTGTCGAACTCTCGGAACTGCGTTTACAATTCGAGTGTAAGCATCCAGTGGACTGTCATGGAATTCAAAGCTGGGTCGAACATCTTCCCAAATCGGTCGATTTAAGTACATCTTGATTTCATTTGCGAGCTGCTTGCCCGCGTCATCGACTCCAATGTTCGTTAATGCCAGCAGCCACCGGTTTTGAGCAGAACTTAACCCTCCCTTGGCAACCTGGGTTATCAGATTCCCATCCGTGTTGGCAGCCTGGGCTTTGCGAACTTCCGAGACCATCGGCAGGAATTGAGTGTTGGGGATATCCACCCCCTGGATATTGAGGGCAGACATACCAAGGAAGTCCAACACGGAATTGAGCCCCGGCATACCCGCCTGAACCTCCCGGTTATGAAGTTCCGAAACCCCCACAGCCCAGCCTTTATCATTTACCCGCGGCTGCAGGAAGAGCTTTAATACCTCCAGCGCCAGTTGATGCGAAAATTTCTCTTTGGCGTAATATACAGGAACCTTTAGCGTGTAGGAGCCAATTGCAGAGTGATATGGCGCTACTGGCAGCTGAGCAAGCTTCCCGGCGAGATTGGTAGAAACAAATTCAGTGTACTTTGCACCAGCTTTCCCATCCAGGATTGCAGAGATGACCTGTGCAACTGCCGGGTAAACGCCCCTATCAGCCGGCATATTATCCAGAGAATTTTCTGTATTGCGGGCAGTGTCCACCATATAAGAGACATCGTAAGCACGTTTGTCAATGGTGACTTGCAAATCTGCCACGTTGGGGTTGTACACCATCTGGCGAATGCCAAAACGGTCACTCACAATCATAAAACGATCCAATTCGCGCCAGGCAGCAAATGCCCGGGCATACATATCCGTACCTTGACCCACGCCATTAATGAAGGCGCGTGGCAGCACAAAGAAACCGCGGACAACCGCTGTTTTCAACCCAAGTTTTGCCGCCTGTTCACGGGCAAGCAATGCAATATCCACAAGCAACCCAGCTCCGGTTCCGCCTGCCAGTGAACCAATGATAATGATTTCCAGCTGGCGGTCGGCACTGACCATTCCATGGGTTTTGATATTACTGAAAACTCTCCGTAAATGCGAGAGAACTTTCGAGTTTGTGGGGGCTGTTACATCCTGAAACAAGGAAATCCTACCCATGTGCCGGATTTGACCGCTGCCTTCCCTGGTATTAAAAGCCCCCGGGTTTAATTTCGCGAGGTAGGAGCCTGCAGGGTACCATTGCAGATGGGGGTATTCATTACGCGAAATCCCTTTTGCCAGATCAGTAACATTTGCGCCAATTGGAACGAACTCAGTTCCATCTTCCAAACGAACTGCACCAGCTCGTACTGCTTCCTCGTTACTCTTCTTGGCGCCGTATCCCGCCTCTACAGATACCTGGGATGTGGTATCAAAACAAAGTAATTGCACTTCCTTGGGGAGCTGTCCATTCCCAATTTCCAGCAAATCTTTCTTAAGAAATGTCAGAATCCACTGACCAGTTCCACCCAGACCGATGATTACAGCAGGACGTGTCATTTTTCCTTTCCTCCATAATTTTCAAAATGATTAAAGCGGTTCATTGTTTTTTATAAACCACTTGAGCGACTGAGTCATCACTATATCCAACCGGGGTGTCCGGAGAGAGAGTTTCCTGCGAATGGACTCCGCTTTGCTTAAGGGTAAACTCCACCTTTACATCTCGTTGCAGACTTGAACCATCATCCAGGTCAAACCCAACCTGGTTCTGACCATCGGACAATTGCTTTTTGGATGCCCGGGATGCATAAGAAACACGAACTTTAACCAAATCCAGTTGGGGGTAGTTTTCAAACTGCCGGCGGTTAATCGTTGCCCAGTTTTTTCCGCTGTTGAGGGAAAATTCAGCTATTGTTGCATTCCCAACCAGTGATTGGAACTCCAGAACCCCAGAGATTTTATCCGTCCGGATCAGGATATTGTACAGGATGATTGCCACAATGATGGCAATCAATATTCCCAAAAGAATGGTATAGGATTTTACTCGATTAAAAAACCCGTCCTCGCGAGAGAAAGAGACAACCTTTTCATAAGTATCCGGTCGAAAATGGACGTCAAATGAATTTTCGTCAAGCGATACTGTCCACAGATAAGAACCGACAGCATCAATATCTGACAGATCACCATGACTCAATTCACCGTAATATTCACCAGGGTTCACTGGATCAGGTTGCAGGGTAATTGTGATTACAGAATCAGGGGTATTCAATGTAGCTTGAAATGGTTCGGATGAATTCACAAAAACATCCTTCACAGCAACATTGCTGGGGGGATTCATACGCACCCGGATTGATAAAGGATTGACAGGCAAAGGCAATCCATCAAGGATCGTGCCATGGACAGGGCGATCAATCGAATCATTCTGCGGCTCCAGGATATCAAAACTGAAAATCTCAACCGGAAAAGTATTGAATTCCAGTCCTTCATGCCGGAATAATTCCCTGGGAACCGTAAATAATTCGGTTAACGCCGTAGTACCTTTGATGCTTGGTTCACCCTCATAAGTCATGACGGTGCCTACGATATTCACTTTGTAAGTACCCGGCACAGGAAGTTGCAAGGGGTTGGATGAGATAAATTTACCGCCATCGGATCCAGCAGGATCCCATACCATCGGGTAATTTGTGACCTTTCCGGATGGGTCCTCAACATCAACCTGGACATTAACTGCAAAAAAGGGATGGTCATACTGCTGAATGATATTCCCGGAAATATCCTTCATGGGATATTCCAGATAGATGGGCTTCTTGGCATCGTAATACGGTTCACGGTCATATGTGGCAATTTCAAAAGGTAATGGCAATTGATAATCACCAGACTGGAATTCAACCTGCTCATAGTATGCATCCAGTCCCTCACAGTAATCTGCATTTAACTCCCAGACACCAGGGTAAGGATTGGCAAATACATACCGCTCGTTGATGCCAAACGAATAATAGGGTTCAAATAGCTGGAAGCCATTTTCTCCTGCAATCTCCATTCCCCCGGCAATTTTGTGAACATTACCTGCTGCATCCGTATAGGACAGGGAAATGACATTCTCCTCATCGTTTTTATAGATATTAAGTTTTGCCACCTTCAGGTAAGGATTGACGGCAAACGCACCGCAACTCACCAATCCTGCCCGTACACCAGACAGGCGCGAAAGGATTTCCCTCATTGTTGAGGATACTTGTGCTGTATTTCCATCCGTCAGGTTAAATAATTCCCCTCCATGGGAGACAGATAATTCTTCATATATATCGAGAAGTATTGAGGGAAATGCTGTGGGAGTTTCAAAAATGATTGTATACAAATATGTACTGTTTTGGAAGGCTTCTGCATCCACTTTGTTTGAATCAATGCATGCATTTACAACTTCAACAGGGGCTTCCTCCAGGTTGGGATACCGGTCACGCACCTCTGCAAAACAATTCTCCAGGGCCAATAAGGTTGGGTCAAAGTTGAATGTTTCATTTATATAATTTTTTAATCGTTTGGTGTAAGGATCCCATTCCCCTTCCGGCCAACCTTCCATGTTTGGCACACCATCAGTTACATAAATAATCACACGTTTCCGGTCACCCGTTCCGCTCCCAATTGAATTAAATAATTTCTCGGCTTGTTCAAAGGCAGCCCGGGGGTTTGTATAGCCCATGTTATCTGCCATCAATGCGCCATTAATCTTGTCACGAATATACAGGGCATCATCAAGGTTTTGGGGGTTGATGTTTTCAAACTCAACATCCGTTCGGACACCCGACCCATAGGATACAACAGCCACCCGATGGGATGTATCGGGGCATGTATCCAACGCAATATCTGTCAACTGGTTTACTGCAGCTTCAACTGCATATCTTCGCTGTTCTTCGGGATCGGATGGACGAGCGGAGAGATGTCCACTCATACTTCCAGATTGGTCTATGAGAAAAATGACATCCAGTGAATAACAATCTGCTACTGCTAATTTGCTTGGTTTCACACTGCGGCTCGCCTGCACATTACCAGCAAGCGATGTCATCAACATACCCAAGACGAACGGAACAAGCAAGAAAAATCGAGATAAAATTTTTCTGCTCATGCAAACGTATCTCCTCTTGATTAAGTTTATTCAATGATGGGATTTCAAAATTCTGATCGAGGTTATTATTCTATTTCCACCCCGATTACCTCATTGAGGTAATTTATTTTATGTCAACTGAATTAAAACGTCAAGCGTTATTTTACCAAATTTCGCAGTATTAAGTAATAGACACCAGACTTAAGCTCATCCAAGACTTATATGTACTTTGCCTGGTATTCACAAATCATTCACAGGGTTATCAATTTAATGTACTTTTCTGGAGGATTAAACAGTGGTTCTTAAACCACAGAAACTACTTCCATCTTGAAAAAGTAATAATTTAGAATAATTTCCTGATACATTATACCTGTCTATACCGGCATTTTCAAATAACAAATCTGCAATTCCACTACGTACATCTACGTATTTTTTAACCCTTCCAGGTGATTTTCCCCAAAGGTTATTTTTATCTACGAATTTGTGTACCACTATTCCCCTTCTTAATTAACTACTAAAAATACAGCACCTACTTGAATTAAACGAAATGCGACCAGTCAGACGACCAGCCGCATTCCATTGTATGTTTTTTTGCCGGTTCCCTATTCCAACCCTTGCAAACGCTGCAGAATTGTCTTTAAGCGGGCTTCCAGCCAGTTTTTCTCTTGTTCCAATATTGTCTTTTCATCCAGAGGGGTACCTGCAGGAGTTGGAGAAAATCCCCAACCGCGTCCGAATCCCCGTCCGCGCCCCCTACCTGCCAACCCTCCCCCGCAGGGACCCAAACCCCTGCCAAAGGGTCCAGTACCATATGGTCCAGTTCCATCCATTCCAGGCATGATCAATAACCTCCTTTATCAAATAGGCATGAATTATTGGTTCCAATTGGAACGGCGCGAACGCCGCCTGCGGAAAAGTCGCCCAAAAGTGGCATTCCACAATTGACCGCCCAAACCAAGTGGTCTGCCGCTTGCTGTAGTTGATGGCACGCCAGTGGTTGCTGACGAAGGCGGACAATTCCCTAACCCTCGCCCCGTGCGCGAACCTTGGCCGCGGGGACCAGTCTTGTCTCCACCAGGCATATCTTCCTCCTTTCTATGGTTTGATCCGGTTTTGAAGCCGGTGAATGAGTTCCTGTGTTTGTTGCAATTCGACTTTCCAGTGACTCAAAGCATCCTCGCCCTGCGGAGTTACTCGATAGATCCGCCT
>Ga0208459_1003541_pt1 | contig 12263 bp, 7 predicted proteins | sample AD_UKC087_MetaG_FD_184433 | JGI IMG/M metagenome (GOLD analysis project Ga0208459, IMG submission 184433) | Active sludge microbial communities of municipal wastewater-treating anaerobic digesters from USA - AD_UKC087_MetaG (SPAdes) (version 2) | ecosystem: Engineered > Bioreactor > Anaerobic >... | reverse complement strand
CAGCACACATGGTCCAACAAACCGGCTCCACCGAACGCCGGGATCGCGCTTCAGCTGGCAATCGACCATCATTGGCCCGGCGTCGGTGAGCCGGAGCGTTGGCCGAAAGGACAAGTGCTATGAACTGGCCATTACTGATTTCACTATTGACCACTGCGGGTGTGGCAATTCTTGGCTGGTACATTGTCCACGCGCTCAATGCACGTCGAGATCGCAACAACAAACGTAGAGAAGTGCGAGTGCAGTATTTAATTGAGGCGTATCGACGGTTGGAAGCCGGAGTGGGCCGCGGCTCAATCGACTCCTCCAGAGAGTTCGCCAGAGGGTTCGAGTCAGCAATTGCTGACATACAGCTCTTCGGCACAGATGATCAGGTCCAAATCGCAAAGAATATGGCGACAACGATTAGCACGCGAAGGGAAGGCGCCAGTGTGGAACCGTTGCTTCTATCACTCAGAGATGCGTTGCGCGCCGAGTTGGGTTTGGGGAAGATCAAGGGAAACCCATTCCATTTTCGATTTAACTCAGAAGGCCAACCAAGCGGTGCATCTAACGGGAGCCAGCCGATTGGCTCAGGGATAAATCCAACCTCATCGGCGGCTGGCTCCCGTCGCTGACCTCTGTGGGCTATGGAGAACGCAGCATGAACGCCATCTCCGACTACTGCATCTACACGATCGTCCATGGCGACCGATTGCTCTTGGGAGCCCGCAATGCTGGCCCAGCAGTATTCCACCAGACCAAGGCGTGGATTACAGGATACAGACTCTGGCTCAACGCCGAAGCGGATGGACTCCTCATGCCCGTATTGCTGGCGGATTCAACTGACTGCAGCAAGCTGTTGTACTGGGGGGTATTGACCAGTGTGTCACTGGCAGATGGAGGCACGACATTTACTGTGGACCGACTGCGGAGACTACGCCACGACCACAGGCCGCAGGAGTTGACGTTACGCAGCTCGGGACGGCACATTGCGCCGCAATTCATCCGGCCGTACGCCATCTGTCGGACACCAGGAGTCATTCGCGAGCAAAGCCGAACCACTCGCTCCACCGCCCGCCGCTTCGGTTTCGTCGCCCATGGGTCGTTCCGACGCGCGCTCCCCTGGGAGAACGATTTCCCGGCGGCGGTCGGTGATCTGAGGCGTTCGGCCTACAATAGTGAGCACCTACGACACTAATCTCGCGGCTGAGTTCTACGTACTGTCCGCGCTTCATCGCCTCGGGTTGTCGGCTACGCTTACACTTGGCAACAAGAAGTCCGTCGATATCGTGATCGCGCGCGATGCTGGTGATGCGCTCACCCTTGATCTGACATTTTAGTAACGTGACTTAGGGTCTGTGCAAAATTACTTCCGATTTTGCACAGACCCTTAGAATGCGCCCTGGCTGTCGCGTTTTGGCGGGCGGCGAAGAGCATCCTCGCGATCGAGAAAGCTGACTGCTTCGGCCAAAACGGCGTTGACGGTCGGGAGGTCCAAGTCGCGCGTCTTGCCCAAGTGATCCCCGTCGTACCATTGGATGGTCTTGGGTTCGCGGATCGCCTCCTGGAGGGCGCGCGCGCAATCGGGCGGAATCACCGTGTCCGCCTTGCCGTTCTGGATCAGGACCGGTCTGGGGGCGATGGCGCCGGCGTATCTGACCGGGTCCCAGACGCTGGTGAAGTACCAGGCCGGCAGCCACAGCAGATGGCGCCACTTCCCCGCGGTCTCGATTACGGTGGGCGAGGAGAGCAAGCAGACCATGTGTCCGCCCCCATAGACCAGCACGGCGGCGCGGATGCGCTCGTCAAAGGCGGTAGCGGTGCTCCCCGTCATGGCGCCGTAGCTCGCCCCGCAGAGGTAGATGCGGTTGGTCGCGATGTCCGGCCGGGTGACCAGGTAATCGATCAGGCGCCGGGTGTCGTTGACGGTTCGCGAAGCCCGGACGCGAAAGGCTTCGAGCCCGGCGAGCCCGCCCTTCACTTTCCGCTCGCCCCGCATCAATTGGTCGAAACAGACGAACGCGAATCCGGCCTGGACGAACGGCACATCGAGCTTGTGTCGCGCCATGAACTCCTTGTCGTTGCCGATCCCGTGCAGGAACACCACGCAAGGCAACGGACCGGAGGCATTCTTTGGGGTCGCCATCACAGCCGGAACGCGATCGCCGCGTGCGCCTGCGTAGTAGAATTTCGTCCACGTGTAAGCTTGTCTTTCCTCGACCAGGGCCAGCTCGAGGTTCAAGGGTGCGTTTGGGTCGTAGCCGTCGAAGTAAGAAGCATCCAGCCACACTTTGAGTACGGCAAGACCGGCCACGCACACCAGCGCGGCAATGGCGAGGAACCTGGCGAGCCGCTTGCTTCTTCTCTTCCACATAACTCACATCGTGTTGTGGCGCCTGCCGGGCGCCTCGGCGGGCCGACGCCGGCCAAGCCGGGAAGTGGCATGAGGGGACGAGGACACCGATTTCCGGCGCGCCATCCCCGGCACCGGCCAGCATAGGCCGTCGACTCGGCTCCTGGCGACAGTGAAATACTGTTGTCAGCCTGGATCAATGGGCGTATGGCCAGATGCAGATTGACCATGAAGAACACCGTTTTCCTCATTGCCTGGGCGGGCGCCGTGTCGGTGCTCGACACCGCGTGTCTCGGCCAGAACCTCTTGCCCAACCCGAGCTTCGAGCGATCGCAGGAACGCGTCGAGGGATGGACTCTTTCGGGCGGCAAGGGCCGTGTCGTGCGCGCTGAGGGCAACGCTGCCGCCGGCCAGGTCTGCATTGGTCTCGAAGGCGACGGCAAGGAACCCAACTGGTGGCGGACGGCGGATTTGGCGCTGCAGCCCGGGGGCCTATACTGCTTTGGCTTCATGGGACGACGCGCGGCCGAGGCGCACGGGGGGACTGCGATGTCCGGGCCGAGCCGGGTTAACCGGGATTTCCCCCTCGACCATCGTTGGGGACGCGAGGAGTTCATCTTCATGAACCCGCACAACAACCCGCGCGATTTCGTGCGACTCGGGCAATGGGAGGTTGACGGGCGATTGGATTTCGACTGCGTCGAACTGGTTCCGGTGTTTGCGGCGCACGCCGAGACGGCTGAGGGCATCGAATTGGGCGAGGCCGAGAGCGTTCGCGCCGGGGTGTATCGGTTCGAGCCGAACCTGAACTGGCGCGGGGCCAATTATCACCGTCCGCTGGTGACGAATCAGGCCGGCTTCAACTCGAACCGCTGGTTGTTCTGGCCGGGCGCCGAGGTGGTCTATCGGTTCGCCGTGTCCGGCAGTCCCCAAATCTCCGCAAGCCTGCGCGCCGGCATCAATTATCACACGGGCGGGGTGCTGCGAATCGATGCGAGCCGGGATGGACAGGCCTGGGTGGCTGTTGCCGAGTTCGACGGCCAGAAGCGGGGCGGGCGGGCTGAACTTCCAATGTCGCTGTTCCCGGCCGACCAGGTCCTCGTCCGTCTGAGCCAATCGGGCCAGGAAGCCGGATTCCAGGTGGACACCTTCGAGTACGAGGCGGCGTTGGAGAACCCGCCGCCCGACGCCGACGGCGAGACGCTGTTTATCGAGTCGCGTGAAGCGAGTCCGGAGGTCGGTATTGCGCTGGCCGGTTGGACGTGTCGGGCCGCGGACGGGGACTTTTGCATCGCGATTGTCGCCACGAATCGCGCGCCGCGCGCCGTCGCCTTCACTGCATCGGCGACGTGTCTCGGCATCGGGCAGGAAGCGGGCCCAGCAGTCCGCTCGATGACGGCTTCGGTGCCGCCTGGTGAGACAGGCCGCTTCGATCTGCGCCTTGGGTTTCCCGGGGCCGGGGAGAATCGGATCGCGTTGACGATCACGAACGACGCGGGCCAGGGCGTCTTTCGGGGCACGTCGATGCTCCGGGTGGGGCTGCTCGAGGACGCCAGCTACGGATTCTGGCTGGCGGACGAGGGCGGCGTGACAGCCTGGTGGTGCGAAAGCGGCTGGAAGGTGGGACGCGACCGGGTTGCGCCGGTTCCGGCGCGGATGGGAGAGCGGCGGGCGATCGAGATCGCCGCGGCCCGGAACGAATTCGAGGCCGTGCAACTGGTGTTGCGGCCGGATCGCGAGACGACCCTGCTCGAAACTCCCGCCGTGACCCTGCGTGACGAGCGCGGGGATTCGAGTCCCATTGAAGTTCGTTTCGACGAAGTGGCGTACGTGCATGTGACCCAGCCGACGGACGCCTCGTGTGTTCGGGGTTGGTATCCCGATCCGTTGCCGCCGCTCAAGACCCCGCTGAAACTGGCGGCTCACCGCAACCAGCCGCTCTGGATCACCATCCGGGTGCCGGAGTCCGCCCGGGCCGGACGCCACCGCGGCGAGATCGAGGTCAGGACGTCGGCGGGGACACTGCGGGCGGGGCTCGAGGTCGATGTGTACGATTTCGCCCTGCCTGCGGAGACGCATCTGCGCAGCGCGTTGGGCTTGGGAACGCACGAAATCAACCGGTATCACCGCCTGAGCCATGGGGTAGACAAGGAGGCGGTGTTCGCCAAATACCTGCGAAATTTTGCCGAGCATCGGATCAGCCCGTATTCGTTTTTCGAGTATGCACCGTTTCGTGTCCGGTTCGAGGGTGAGGGGGCGAACAAGCGGGCGCGGGTGGATTTCGCCCAGTTCGATGTGGCAGCGCGGACATGGCTCGATCAGCATCATTTCAGCACGTTCCAGCTTCCGTTGCGGGGCATGGGCGGGGGCACCTTTCACAGCCGGCATCTCGGGGAACTCGAAGGATTCCAGGAGGGCACGCCCGAGCATGCGGCGCTATTCAGGGATTACCTGGGGCAGGTCGAGCGGCATCTGCGCGAGAACGGTTGGCTGGGCAAAGCGTTCACCTATTGGTTCGATGAGCCGGATCCGAAGGACTACGCGTTCGTTGTGGCGGGCCAGCAGCGGATCAAGGAAGCCGCCCCTGGCCTGCGCCGGATGCTGACCGAGCAGCCGGAGAAGGAGTTGATAGGCCATGTGGACATCTGGTGCGGCCTGACTCCGGAATGGACACGCGAGAGGGTGCGGGCGCGCAAGGAGGCCGGCGAGGAGGTCTGGTGGTATATTTGCACCGGGCCCAAGGCACCCTACGTGACCGAGTTCATCGATCATCCCGGCACCGAACTGCGGCTCTGGCCCTGGCAATCGTGGCAGTACGGCGTCTCGGGCATCCTGGTCTGGGCCACGGTGTACTGGAGCAGTCCGTTGGCCTATCCCGAGCCCAACGTGCAGAATCCCTGGGCCGATCCCATGAGCTGGGTCTCCGGTTACGGCAACCCGGTCGGCTACCGCAGGCCCTGGGGCAACGGCGACGGCCGCTTCCTGTACCCGCCGCGGCGCGATCCCAACGCCTCGACCGCGCCGAACCTCGATGCCCCGATCAACTCGCTTCGGTGGGACAACCTGCGGGACGGCATGGAGGACTACGAGTACCTCTGGCTGCTCGAACGGGAGGTCGAGCGCGTCGGCGATCGCGAGGCATCGAGCGCGTTGGTCCGAGAGGCTCGGAGTCTGCTCGAGGTTCCGGAGAGCGTTTCCAAGGACCTGACGCACTTCACGACCGATCCGCGGCCCATTCTTGCGCATCGCGACAAGGTCGCGCGCATGATCGAGCGTTTGCGTCTGATCGAATGACGCCGTCCGATTGCGTCGTCTGTCACTTCGAGCGGAGGCGGTAGAATCGAGCCGGAAAATCCGTCCACTTCGGGTCGTTGAAAGACGAAAGGCCCGTGGCGAGTGTGTTCGTGCTCACGGGCACCCAGATCGGATTGGCCGGATCAGAGCAGGCTTCGACGACCACAATGCTCTTGGGGGTCCATGTGATGTCGAATCCGAAGCGGTTCGCGTGGACGCCGAAGTCGGCGTCGGCGGCCTCGATCCGGGGCACCCACACGGCGGTCGGACGCCCGCTGAATGTCGGCTCCCAACCGGTGGTCTCCGGCAGGTAATAGACCGTTGCGGGGCAATCGTCGAATGCGGTGGACGTGGCGGGGGCGTTTCCGAGGAAGCAGACGCTGGCCAGTCCGGTGCAGCCCGCGAACGCGTGCTCTCCGATGCTGGTGACTTTAGGCGGGAGCGTGATCCGCGTCAGGTCGGTGCACCCGAAGAACGCCCCATCCGCAATGCGGGTCACGGTGTCGGGGATCGTGACGCTTGTCAGGCCGGCGCAATCGGAAAACAACCACGCATCGATGCTGGTCACCCCTTTGGGGATCGTGACGCTTGTCAGGCCGGTGCAGCTTCCGAACGCATACGGTCCAATGCTCGTGACGCTGGGCCCGATCGCGACGTCCGCCAGGCCGGTGCAGGCAAAGAATGCATACCGCCCAATGCTGGTGACACGGTTCGGGATGGCGATGGCGGTGAGGCTGGCGCAGCGGCAGAACGCGTACGGCCCGATGCTCGTGACGCGGCTGGGGATGGTGATGCTCGGCAGACTGCTGCAACCGTAGAATGCATACGCCCCGATGCGGGTGACACTCTCGGGGATCGTGACGCTCGTCAGACTCGTGCAGCGGTAGAAGACCGCGACTCCGATGGTGGTGATGCTGCTGGGGATCGTGACGCTCGTCAGGCTCGTGCAGCTCTCGAACGCCTCGTCTCCGATGGTTGTGACCGTGTTGGGGATCGTGACGTTGGCCAGGTTGGTGCAAGCCCAAAACGCCCACGCCTGGATGCTGGTGACGCTCCTGGGGATCGTGATGCTCGTCAGGCTCGTGCAGCGGCAAAACGCGTATCGCCCGATGCTGGCGACCTTGGTTCCCAGTGTGACGCTGGCCAGGTTGACGCAATCTGCAAACACCTCGTTCCCCAGACTTGTGACCGTGTTGGGGATCGTGATGCCCGTCAGGCTGGTGCAGCGCGCAAACGCGGCTCGTCCGATGGTGGCGACCTTTGTCCCGAGTGTGACGCCGGCCAGGTTGACGCAATCTGCGAACACCTCGTTCCCCAGGCTTGTGACCGTGTTGGGGATCGTGATGGCGGTCAGGCTGGTGCAGCCCGCAAACGCGGCCCGTCCGATGGTGGCGACCTTTGTCCCGAGCGTGACGCCGGCCAGGTTGGCGCAATCTTCGAATGCCCCATCGCCGATCTTCGTGACGGCGTTGGGGATCGTGATGGCGGTCAGGCCCGCGCAGCGCGCAAACGCGGAAGATCCGATGCTGGCGACCTTTGTCCCGAGCGTGACGCCGGCCAGGTTGGCGCAATCCTCGAATGCCCCATCGCCGATCTTCGTGACGGCGTTGGGGATCGTGATGGCGGTCAGGCTGGTGCAGCGCGCAAACGCGGAAGACCCGATGCTGGCGACCTTTGTCCCGAGCGTGACGCCGGCCAGGCCGGCGCAATCCTCGAATGCCCCGTCCTCGATCTTCGTGACGGCGTTGGGGATCGTGATGGCGGTCAGGCCCGTGCAGGCTCGGAACGCGCCGCTCCCGACAAGGGTGACCGTGGTGGGAATCGCGACGCTGGTCAGGTTGACGCAACCTTCGAACAGCCCGGCCTCGATCTTCGTCAGGCGCTCCGGGAGCGCGACGCTCGTCAGGCCAGTGCAGCCCCCGAATGCCCCGGCCCGGATGGCGGTGACATTCCTGGGAATCGTCAGGCTGGTCAGGCGAGCGCAGCCGTGGAATGCCCCTGTCTCGATGCTGGTGACGGATCCAGGGACGGCGTAGGCGCCTTCCCGCGCTCCCGGACAGGCCAGAAGTTTCGTCTGCATCTTGTTGAACAGCACGCCTTCGATGCTGCGGAAAGCCGTGTTCGATGTGCGCACCTCGATGGCGGCCAGGCTCGTGCATCCCTTGAACACCCAGGCGCCAATGGTCGTCACCGAGGCGGGGATCGTGACGCTGGTCATGTCGACGCTCCCCTCGAACGCCTTGTCCGCGATGCCGACCACAGGCAGGCCGTTTATGGTCTCGGGAATGGTCACGGCACCGCCCGGGCCGGTGTACCGGGTGATCGTGATTCGGTTCCGATCGGTCGTGTAAAGGAACTGAGCCTGGACGGCATCGGGCAGGATCGTCAGCACCGCGAGCAGAGTGAGTCCCGCCAGATGTCTCCCAACGCGGCGTCCAACGATGCCGAGCCTGGCTGGCGTGTCTGAGGTCGTGATCGGTTTTTCGATGTTCATGGATTCCACTGTTTTCTTTCGCGCATGGTAATGGCGGCGAGCGGGTGCGCATAGCGCGAAATGCCGCGAAATGGACCGGCGATGCCGACGCATGGGCCGGTCATCGCGCTGCGTTGGCGGGGGCTAAGAAACCGCCATTTCATGAACACGATCACGTATTGCAGAATGGACTCACTCCCTGTCATTGGTGTGGCATGTGCCATCCAAAATGCGCGTTTCCAATGACCGCTGCCTCGCTGTAGCAGGGGTGATGCATGCCCCATGCAGTCCGAGGGCGCGCGGCCTGCAGGATTGATAATCCACAGTCAATGGTGCAGCCTGGCGTTGACGGGAACGACGACTCGAGTGCATCCCTTTCGCGCTACGGGGTGTCGCCGCTCTGTCGGGCGGCTTGGAGATCCTCGATCTTTTTTTCGAGGCGGGGTCTGAGGATCGGAAGGTCGGTGATCAGGCGGCGGGTGAGTCCGAGGGCCACATCCCACTTCTTGAGGCTCTCGGCCAGTTCGGCGGCGCTGAGGCCAGCGCGTTTGAGCCAGTACGGATCGGGCTGCTCGTCGGGCCGGAGGTTCTTGGCATAGAGGACGCGGAGGTAATGATCGAGCGCCTGCTCGGACAGGGCGGCGCGCTCGGGGGGGGGCTTGAGCTGGGCCTGCTTTTCGAGGACCACGCCGAGTTTCCACTCGGCCTGGCTCCGCAGGGAGGCGTCGGCCGGCGATTCGAGCACCCGTCGAAAGGCATTGGCGGCGCTGTCGTACCGTTTGGGGTCCAGAGTGGCGAGTTGGAAGTGGCACTCGCCGATCCGGCCCCAGGCGAGGGGAGCGAACTCGTTGGTCGGGAACCGCTCCGTGATTTTGGAGAAGGCGTTGATGGCTTCGCCAAAGCGCGCCAGACTGTTGGTCTCGGCTTCAGTCGGTTCCAGGACGAAGGTGTCGCCGCGGAACAAATAGGCCTCCGCCACGATTGGAATGGGGACGGGCGAGTTGGCCACGTGGAGCGGCCCGTTGGTGATCAGCCAATCGAAGTGGTCCCGAGCGCTGCGGTAGCTCTGGCGGGCGACGGCGGCGCGTCCGGCCATCAACCGGGCGCGATAGGTGAGTTCGCCCCAGAGGAGGTTCGTGTTCTGGGTGAGCGATCGATCCAGGAAATACAACTCCGCTCCCGCGTAATCGCCCTGCCCGAAGGCATATTCGCCGACCAGATACTGCGCGAGCGGGGCGTTGGTGTGATACGGATAGAGGCGGACGAAATTCGTCAGAAGCGCCAAGGCGTTGGTGTCGGGCTGGGCGCGGTAGGCGACGCGCGCCAGGTCGAACGTGGCCTGGGCGATCATGTTGGTGGAGACCGCGGGGTTGTTGCTGTAGGCGCCCAACCAGGCTGCATACGCTCGGTGAGCGGCCTCCCATCCGCGCTCCAGTTCGAATGTCTCGGCGAGGGCCAGACGGATTTCCGGGAGGCGCGCCGAGTTTGTGTAACGTCGCAGGAATTCATCGTAGAGCGTCCGAGCGGCCTGGGGCTGGCCGAACTGTGCGAGGGCCTGGCCCACCAACAAAGTCGGGCGATCGGCGAGTTGTCCGGTCGGGTCCGCGCGCAACAGGTGGTTCAGGGCGGTCGAGGCGTTGGCCAGATCGCCAGCCTCGACGCCTGCGCGGACGATTTGGGCCAGGGCCTCCGTCGCCAAATCGTTGGTAGCGCCTGCGGTTGCCGGAGCATTGGTGGCAACGATCCAGTAGTTGGATATCGCTCCTGGGATGTCCGACAGCCGAAGCTGACAGTCGGCCCACTTGAACCGCGCAATATTCTGGTCAGCCGGCGAAGACAAGTGCGCCGCGGCGTCCCGGAACGCCCTGAGGCCTTCAGCCAGGCTCTGCGGACCTTCTTCCCAATGACACCATCCCCGATTGAGCTGGGCGCGGCCGAACAACGGGCCTGCGGGACGATTAGTCGCCACCCAATCGAACTGGGCAAGGGCCTGTCCCAAGAGGTTCGTGGCAAGCGCCAGGTTCGCCGGAGCCCCAGGCGCCGCGGCCGTCCTGGACGCGTAATACTGCTTGAGTTTGAGTTCGCCCAGCGTCAGGCGGACCGGGGCGAGGGCTGCATTGTTGGGGTGCGCCGCGAGCACAGCCTCGAACCGCTGAACCGGGGTCGCCATGTCCGGCGCCCGCAGGCTCAGTGCGATGTAGCGCGCGATGGCCTGTTCGAGTAGCGGGCCGGCCGGGCTTTCGGCCAGAATGCGCTCGTAGGCCTGCAGCGCCGAATCTGCCTGTCCCATCCGGTCGAGCAGGTCGGCCTCGATGAGCAGCGCCGCGGCGCGCCGCTCGAGTGGAATGGATGCGGGGATCGAGGCCGTGAGGTTGGTCGAGAGGGGGTAGGCCTCCTGGATTTTGCCCATTTCAACCTTGAGTCGCGCCATGAGAAACCCGCGCTCCCAGCCGAGTTCGGGCGGCAGGGGGCGGTCGCCGATGGCCGCGAGCGCTTCCTCGGCCCCCTGAAGATCGGCACGGCTGCTGAGAATCTCGGCGAGCAGCAGCCGCCCCCGCACGGCGAATTCGTCCTCGGGATGCGCATTGGCGGTCCGCACGAAGGCGCCAGTCGGGTCCCGCAGCAAGGCCACCGCTCGATCGGTTTCGCCCAAAGTGGAACGGAAATAAGCCTCGCGGTAGGCGGCGTTCAGGGAACGCGGCGATTGAGGGAATGTCGCCGTCAGATGTGCGAAGGCGTCGGCCGCGGGGCCGAGCTGTCCTTTTTGCACGAGAATCTCAGCGCGCCAGAACGCGAATTCATCCGCCCGCGGCCCGGCGGCCGGGGCGCGCTCGGTCAGGAGGGCGAGGGCGTCGTCGAACTGGTTAAGTTTGATTTTAGCCTGGACCTGGACAACGACGACATCCGCGAGTCGTTCCGAATTCGGGTAGGCGGCTGCGAACTTGGCGCATTCCCGATCCGCGAATTCGAAGAGGCCGTCCTGGAACATCTTGATCGCCACTTCGTATGCCCGATCCTCATCCGAACTCGCGGCGCGCCCGCGCAACCCTCCCAGCGCCAAGCCTGCGATCAGCGCAATGCCCAGAATGATCCGGAACGTATGGCCAGTGGCGAGCATGACTCGATTTCTTGAAACCCCCGGCTTACCGGGGGCAGGTTCGCCCTCATTGTCGGCGCTCGATGCGGCATTTCAAGGATTCTATGCACTGCGCCCTTTCAAGCGCGCATAGAGTTCATCCTGTGAAGCCTGAGTGCCCTATCTACCATCGGGGTGTGCAAGTCTCTGTACATTTCTTCCTTTCTTGAAAGAAGAGACTTCGGCTGCGGCTTTGCTGCGCTACGAAAAGCGCGGGCGAGCCGCCCCGCTCAGCGCGCGAGGGCCCGGCGCAGGTAGCGTCCGGTATGGCTCGCCGGATTGGCGCTGATTTGATCCGGCGTGCCGGCGGCGACCACCCGGCCCCCGTCAGCCCCGCCCTCGGGCCCGAGATCGATGATCCAGTCCGCGCACTTGATGACGTCGAGATGATGCTCGATGACGATCAGGGTATTGCCGGCGTCGCGCAGCCTGACCAGGACCTCGAGCAACTTGGCGATGTCGTGGAAGTGGAGGCCGGTGGTCGGTTCGTCGAGCAGGTAGAGGGTATGCCCCAACGACCGCCTGCTCAACTCGGTCGCCAACTTGAGCCGTTGCGCTTCGCCGCCGCTGAGGGTGGTGGCGGACTGGCCCAGGCGCAGGTAACCCAGACCGACCTCAGCCAGCGTGACACAGGCATCGGCGATGTCGGGCAGCGCGCGGAAAAACGGAATCGCTTCATCGACCGTCAGATCGAGCACGTCCGCGATGTTGAGTCCTTTGTACGTGATCTCGAGAGTCTCGCGATTGTACCGCCGCCCGCCGCACGCTTCGCATGGGACATAGACCGGCGGCAGGAAGTTCATCTCGATCTTGAGGACGCCGTCTCCACGGCATTTCTCGCAACGCCCCCCCCGGACGTTGAAGCTGAATCGCCCCGAGGAGTAGCCGCGGACCTTGGCCGCCGGCAGGCGCGCGAACAGGTCGCGAATCTGGTTGAAGACGCCTGTGTAGGTGGCGGGGTTGCTCCGCGGGGTGCGCCCGATCGGTGTCTGGTCGATCACGACCATCTTGCTCAGGAGGTGGGG
>Ga0208459_1003535_pt1 | contig 12278 bp, 10 predicted proteins | sample AD_UKC087_MetaG_FD_184433 | JGI IMG/M metagenome (GOLD analysis project Ga0208459, IMG submission 184433) | Active sludge microbial communities of municipal wastewater-treating anaerobic digesters from USA - AD_UKC087_MetaG (SPAdes) (version 2) | ecosystem: Engineered > Bioreactor > Anaerobic >... | reverse complement strand
CTAAAAAACGGCAAAGTTTTGATACTAATTATTGCAGTCCTGCTATCAGCCGTCACAATTTACTTTAATGGTATATCCACAGGTCTTGATCTTGAAGGTGGAACGCTTGTCACACTAGAACTAGATAGGGCCGTTACCCCTAGCGTAATGGAAGATGCAGTGACAAGGCTAGAGTTAAGATTAAACAGGCTTGGTATCTCTGATGTTAATGTTAGGCCTTGGGGGGATTCGAACATAATGGTTGAGGTTTCTGGAACCTCAGCTGAGAAGGAAGCTAGTGTTATAAAAATCCTCCAAGAGCAGGGTGTTTATGAAGCAAGGATTGATGGCGTAGTTGCTGTTAGGGGATCAGATATTGTAAGGGTAGACCCCCCTGAAATAAGAAAATCATCGTATGAAGGGATAAGCTGGCATGTCCCCTTCACAATTACAAAGGAAGCTGGACAAACATTTGCTTTAGTTGCAAAAGGAAAAGGTGGATACCCTGTCGATATGTTCCTTGATAGGCCTACAAACTCAATTATATTGATGGATAACGTCATGTACAAGTCGCTTTCTGGATTGCCCTCAGATTTAAATTTATCAGGGATTGATGCAAATGTATCAATACCCCAGATACAAAATAAATTCTCAATTGAAAAGAGGATTGGGGATGACATTAAATTAATGGGCTTTAATAATGGCCAGGAAATCCCGTCACTTCTAAAGAGCTACGTTGGGAAAAAGGATAGGGTAATAATTCTTGCAACAGAAGCTGAGGTTGGGAAGGACATCTTCAATCAAGTTGAAAAGATGGGCTTTAAAGTTGAAAGAGAAGTTATAGGAAAAAATGAGAGCCAGGGGGCATATTTCAATAGAGTTGTTGGTCTAATGAACTCCCCCATACTTTCTGAAAATCTTGCTACTGGGGAGGCTTCAGCCACGCCTTCTTATGTAATCCAAGGTACATCACCATCTCAAAGCGAGGCCATTCAAGAAACTTCAGCGTTAAAGATAATCCTTCAGTCAGGAGCACTTCCAGTTGCAACAAAAATCGTAGGAAAGAGCTTTATCTCACCGACACTAGGTTCAGAGTTTATTAAACAGATACTGCTTGCAGGGGCTGCAGCACTCATCGCAGTTGCAGCAATTGTTTTTATACGATACAGAAAACTCTACATCTCCATACCAATAATCATGATATCTATTTCAGAGATTACCATAATATTAGGTATTGCGTCAATTATACACTGGACACTTGACCTTGCTTCGATGGCAGGTATTATAGCTGCAATAGGAACTGGAGTGGATCACCAGATAGTTATTACAGATGAATCTCTGATGGAAAAGGGTGGAGAAAAGAGAAAGAGAAAGAGTATAACGAAGAGGGTTGAACAAGCTTTCTTCATCATATTCACTTCTGCCTTTACCACAATAGGTGCTATGGCGCCACTTGCATATCTAAGTCTTGGTATGCTTAGAGGGTTTGCAGTGACCACTATAATAGGGCTCTTAATAGGATTAACAATCACAAGACCTGCGTATGGAAGTATAGCAAAAATATTATTGAAGAATCAATAATCAAAATGACGATATTTAGATTTTATTTTTAATAAATCTATTTTTTCTACAAACATCCCAATTAAAAATCCTAATGCAAAGAATAAGCCTAGGAACAGTAGACTAACCTCCAGTCTAGAAGTCAAGAAAAGATTAATCGTATACATCTCAATCCCAGTAAAACATCCTAAAGCAAATACAATAAAGGATCTAGCAACAATTGCTTCCCTCATTTCGGATCTATTTGGTATTTGGGATCTTGTTTCTTCAATGAGTTTCAATAGCTCCCTTCTAAGAGCTTCATCACTTAAATTGCCAGCCATTTGAATCAAGGCTAATAATTACAGAAGATTTAAAAAGATTTGGCTATATTATGCGATATTCTTAATTTTTCAGCTTTAAAACATCTAGTTCTTTCTCAATCTGTGTAATCTCTTTTCGGTTGAACATGTCCTTGTTCAATGGAATAATCAAGCGTGAATTTTCAATCAAAATCAAATCTCGTAAAGCTTGTAAGAATTTTATGGCTATATCAAAACTATTTTGGGATATTATGTATTCAAGCCCCTCTAAAATAATAACTGATTCTTTTCCATTGTCGATAAAGTCTTTTATTAAATTCATTATACTGTTTATATATATTGGAGAAACTGTATTCGGGCCTTCGATTTTCGATAACCAAATGAATGGTGTCTTTTCAAGGTCATAAATTATCTTCAAAGATTCGGGCGGGGTCCTAGTTATAGCAAGTCCAGGTATATTGTGTGTTACTAGATCTTTAAAGATTTCAAAGCTTTTTTCATATTTGTTCTCATATACTATAAATGATCTGCCGGAAGGTATTTCATACTTAATCGGGAACGGCGCTTCGTCTTCCCCGTTTGTAACAATATTGTATTTGAACTTCAAAAGAAAGGGGGTGATTTCTCCAGATATCAAGGTGATGAGATTTTCATCTTCTTTTTCAAGCGGAGTGCTCAACTTTTCAACATAGAGTGCACCTATTATATCCTTTTCAAAGAATATTGGTGAAAAGAAATTATTATCCTTAGATGGGCTAAAATCATTGTTTTTGTAATTGTCGTAGATGTCAATTAATTTTTTTGACTTTTTAGAATCAAATCCTCTTTGATTGAGAACAGTTGGGATTTCATGATTGACAGCGTAAAAAACGACTTTGTCAAATTCAATGACCTCATAGATTGTATCGACGACAAGCTTTGCCCCTTTTTCAAGAGAATCGACATCCCTTAATCTTTCTGACAGGGTGATAACTGAAAGCACTTCCTTATTTCTTTTAACATATCTTTGCTTAAGTTCATTATTGTAGTGTTTGACAAGCATTGTCAGCTTCCATCTATCAAACGCTTTAAAGACTATACGTTTTATTTCATTAATACTGACTGGTTTTCTAATGTAATCATATGCGCCATATTTAATAGCTTCAAGGGAAGAATCAAGCGTCGCATATCCAGTTAAGATTATAACCATTGTCTCACTATTTAGTTCCTTTATTTTCCTCAACGTTTCTTCGCCAGACATGCCCTTCATTTTGAGGTCAAGGAGTACTAAATCTATTTTGTTGTTCTGGAGTATTTTGATGGCCTCTTCACCGCTATCTGCATCAAATATATTATACCCTTCGGCCTCTAAGATGATTTTCAGATTTTCCCTTATATCCTCTTCATCATCGACTACAAGTATACTAAACTCATTCTTTTCCATTAATCCTCCTCCCTAAGAAAATAGACTTTAATGGTAGCGCCTTTAGTCTATATACTGCCGACATGTAATTTCCTCCTCTTATTTGTTAGAGTTACATCAAAATAAATTGATCGTTCCCCATTATTTTAGATATATCAAAGCATAGCGATACGCCTACATTAAACATAAAGTCTAGAGGGAATGGACCTTAACTTATATTACTGTGTCTTACCTAATCTCAATTTTTGGAGGCACTTTTATATATTTGCTTTAAATTTGCGAAAATCCCAATATAAATAGGAAATTCTGAAACATATAAAAAGAAAACTTCTTAAAGTAACATAATTTAATTTAAAAAAGGATTTATTTGCTCTATGCAGAAAAATTTCTAGAAATTGACTTAGACAAAAAAGGCAGAATGGCTTAAAATACAAATAAATAATGTATCTCCAACTATAGGAAAAACTTGGGTCATTGGAAGTGGAGAGCAAGAAGGGATTGTTATGTGGAAAGAAATAGCTAAGTTCGGTAAGAAACTTGTAGAGGGGGGTTATTTAAGCTCCAATTTTGGGAATATAAGTGTCAGGGCAGGGGATAGTATTACGATTACAAGGAGTGGCAGTATGCTAGATGAGATAACAGAGGATTCTGTCGTTACTGTTGACCTTTACAAGCACTCCTCTCTTGACCTCATAGCATCAAGTGAAACTATTGTTCATAGAGAGATCTATAAAAAAACTCCAGCCCTTGCAATAATACACGCCCACTGCCCGTTTGCAGTTGTAGAATCCCTTTTGAATGATACTTCAATCAAACCCTATGATTCTGAAGGAAAACTATTTTTCAATGAAATACCTATAGTTACAGGGGGTATGGGGACTAAAGAATTGGCAGAAAACACGGCTAGGGTTCTTGAAAACTACAAAGGGTGTATAGTCAAAGCTCATGGTACTTTTGCAACTGGGAAAATTTTAAAAGAAGCGTATGTTCACACCACTGTAATTGAGCACAGTGCGAAGATTAAATACTATTATGATTTAAATAAAAATAAATAATTATTTAACTATAAGGATTGGAATCTTGCTATTTGTTACAACAACAGAAGCAACTTTTCCTAGGGCTGATTTTTTTGCCTTAGAAAATCCATATTGGCCCATAATTATTAAATCGAATCCTCCTTCATCGGCCTCGGCTAGGATTTCATGTGCTGCGTTGCCTATTCTAGCCTTTGTTTTTGATTCAAAACCAAATTTCATCAAAAGTTTGTAAGCATTTTCAAGTATTTTGATGCTGAGATCAGTCGATTTAATATTTTTAAGATCATCAACTGTTTCAACATTTTTCAGTTTGACTTCTTTAAATTTTTTTACTTCCTCGTTAAACTTTCTTTCATAAAATTTGAATTCTTCATGAACTTCTGGCATAACATATAGTATAACTACCTCATGGTCCTTAGAATTGCAAAAAAGTCGTGCCCCATAGGCTAAAGCGTTGTCAGAATAAAAAGAGCCATCGGTACACATTAATATTTTCATATTATCACCTTATTGGCATATATGGAATTAATAACACTAGTATTATGTTGGCTATAAGTGTTGAGATTCCACCAACTATAAGCCCAATACCTAACCATTTCATAAATCTCATGCTGTATTTCTTTCTCTTTTCTAATATACCTAAAGCTACAATATTTGCAGTGCTCCCCACCATAGTGATGTTACCTCCGTAACATCCACCAAACAAAAGGGCCCACCATAATGGAAAGGTATTAATTCCAAGATTATTAAAACTTTCGACTACAGGGATAAATGCTGCAACTAGCACTACATTATCAAGTACGCTAGAACCTATAGATGCCAACCAAAGTAATATTGTGGTAAGAACTGGGAGACTACTTGCAATCCCTGCAATTTTAAGAGCAATTATGTCTGTTGCACCTGTATATTTCAAGGTACCTGCATTAGCAAAAAGCATCATGAAAAATATTAATGACCACCAATCTACATCCTTTTCAATATATTCTCTGGCTTTTGTCCTTTTCCACATCATTACCATGCTCGCACCAATCAACGATGCAGCCAAAAGAAGGGTATTATGGGGGAGGTCAAATAAAGTTTCAAGTCTCTTGTGCATGGCTATGAGGGCTATTGTTGATACAAATATCGCAACACCAATTTTGAACTCTTTGACGTTAGGAACAAACTCCCATTCGTCTTGAAAAGCTAATTTCTCTGTTGTTCTCATTTTTAATCTAATCTTTGACTTAAATAGAGCCACATCTTTTCTATACCAAAATAAAACAATGAGGATGGTGGCAATTAATGATATCATTGCTACAGGTAATGCCCATACTATAAAATCTTCAAATGAGAGTTTACCTCTCATTGCTATTAAAATTCCAATTGGATTTCCCAAAACAGTACCAGAGCTACCAATATTAGTTGCCATAACACATGAAATTACATAAGGAACAGGATTTACATCAAAATAATCAGTTATTTCTAACAAAACGGCAGTAACAAAAATAATAGAGGTGACTTCATCAATGGCCATTGCAAGAACGGCGGATAATAGACAAAAAATAACTAAAAGTAGATGTGCTTCAAAGTTAGTAAGTTTAACTATTTTAATCATCAACCACCTAAAAAATCCAACATCTTTCAACATTCCAACAAGCGTCATCATCCCAACTAAGAAAAGAATTACTTCAAGTGACGCAAATTCAATCAGATGCGCTATGTCAAGCGTCCGTGACAGCAACAACGTTGATATTCCAAGAAAAGCAATAGCTACCCTGAATCCCCAAAACAGAAGTGTTCCCACGACCATTGCCGTTAATATTGAAATTGCAATGACTTGATTTCTATTAAGGCCAGCATATTCTAAAAGCAAAGCTATGCCAATTGTGAATCCAATAAGGATAATCAGATCTCTTCTAAAGTTTATATTCCCGCTGCCTTCGTATTCTTCAGACATAAAGCGCCTCCACTAGGATAGGGCAATTTATATAGATTAGGATTTAAATTTATCTATAGATTTTGTAAATTGTGTTATCTGGTAATTATTTCGCTTCATAGTTTTCTACCTCCTTTTCTAAAAGTTCTATGAAGTTCCCTAGCGACACTGGTTCGAGCTTTCGCCAGAAAGCTTGCTCTGGCGTTTCAAGGTTATCCCAGTCAAGGCTCATATGCGGCCTTACGCAGTTGTACCAGTGTATAAAGTCATTAAATGATTTGAATTTCTCACGCTTTCTTTTGTAAAGGTCGAACCATTTCTCTACCTTGCCATTGGTCTGCGGATGTGCTCTCCCACATAGTATATGGGTTATGCCATTTTCCTTGCAGAAATCCTCGAACGGGTGAGTCGCATTTCCGTCTTTGTCCCTCTTGTTTGCATGAAACTCGCTCCCTCGATCAGTTATGACTTCCCGTATTTTCTTGATGCTAGCATATTTGTCTAAAGCTTCTTTTAGAAGCTTTACTGATGTTTCTGCGCTTTGCCGCTCAAATTCTCCGCCAGAAAGGATTTTACGGCTTGCATCGTCTAAAACAACACATAATGAAGTTCCTTTTACTCCAGTTGACCAGTCTAGATGGACTGCAGATAGTGGATATGTTCTCTCATACCTCACCCATGGCCTTTTACGAACCCTTTTATTTAGACAAACTTCTGCCATTCCTTCCTCCAGTAGAATCCGCTGGATGAGATTAACATCGACTCCAATCCCACGCTTTTTCCTCAGATGCTTGGCGACTCCAGAGGCGGAAAGATCAAGAGTTAGTTTAGCATGAATAATCACTGCCCTCAAGTCCACAGGGTATACCGCATAAGGCCTTCTTCCAGGCTGCTTGTGCCTGGGCATTTCACCAGTTGTCCTTGAAAGGCTGACTATCTGCTGAACACGTCTTTGAGAGATTTTAAACTGAGAGGCAACGATTCTTGTGGGAAGTTTGTACTTTGTTACCCTAAGTACAATAGCCTCAAGATCTGCATCCTTAAGCTTCATGCCATTTAAGGCAAAAGATGAATTTAAAGCTTGGCGAAATATTTGGCAGATAACACATTAAAACTATTTCATAAAAAGATTTAAATAATTGAATGTCATATTTGAATAGGGTGATTATGTGAAAAAATACTACTTTACTCTTGCCTTATTGGTATTACTAATTACAAGTACTGGAGCATTTATAACAGCTCAAAATCAAAGCGAAGCTTTAACAAAAATATATGAAGCTTCTTCTGCACTCAATATATATGAAGCTGGGAAAGATAGCATATGGCCCTGCTCAAAAAAATTTAATCATGATGCAAGATTATATTTACAATATTCATGGAACTATTTTAATATAGGCGATTATAAAAACGCAGCTTTTTATGCCCAAGCTTCAATAACTGCAACAGAAACAGCTAAGATTTATGCAGATACACAATGTCGCTGTCTTTTTTCATACAATGAACGTGGATGTGGAGATATCCAAAACGGTGACGATTTGGGACCGTGTGGAGGTTTAGTTGCAGTAACCACTGGAAAGAGTGGATGCAATAGTTGGTACTGTGACAGGCCAGGATGTTTCCAATGTACTGAAGGATATTGTTGTGGGCCAAATGGATGTTACCCAGATCCAGGTTGCTATACAACTGACTGTAATCCTGGAAATGGTAACTTTCAGCCAGGAGGCACTGGCGGCACTCCACAACGAGGCGGAAATATTGGAACTCCAAATAAAGGTTAAATAAATAATAAAAATAATTAAGAGGATTAAGATTAATCTTATTTTTTCCTTATTTTTTAATTTTATAAATATTTGAATGATATATCATGTTTCTTAATTCTTTTATTCAAATTTTGGATACTTTTTCAAAATTTATCGTTAGTTAATGCTCGGCGAAGTTAGCAAACATTTGTAGCTGATACAAGTTAAAACAGAAACAGGCGAACATCATCTTTTGAGCCCTCATACTGTCTTTTCAAAATAAAATCAATCAAGCGGTCAATGAAAATTAAAAATCACTATTGGTTAAATTGACATACCAATAGTGGTACTTGAGTCGAAGTTAATCAAATTCTCTAAATTTATTTTCTTCTTTTCAAATAATATCCAACTAGCAAAGCAGCTGCGCTTACTGCTCCTACCTCAAAACCCGGTGTATTTTTAGTTGTTGTTTCTTGGGGAGTGGGGCCTGTTTGTTCTTTAGGTATTTCTTGAGTTGCCTTACCTCCCGATAATAGAGCATTTATCCCCTTATCAGATGTGTATATTATATCTTTCTTACCATCATTATTCACATCCGATACTCCAAGGTAGAATGCTGGGGAGGTCAAAGATATACTTTCTATAAGCTTACCATCATTTCCATTTAGAATGTATATTTTTCCCTGGTCATATGTATTAGAAGAATTTATCCATTTCGAAGATGTGGCAATAATTTCTAAAGTTCCATCACCATTTAAGTCATCTACAATTACATCCATAACATCTCCATCACACTGGAACTGCCAAATCCCTTTAAGTTCGGCTCCTTCTAAATTAAAGGTAGATATGAAGGGATACTGAGAAAGCATTATAAATTCAATTTTTCCATCTTTATTTAAGTCTCTAATTATATATTTTTTCCACTCAAAGAATCCTGGTGCAGTTGCTATTATTTTTCCTTTATTATTTAATATTGCACTTCCATGAATTAATGTGTTTGCGCTTCCTGTTACATTAGCAGAAAATGCAGGGGATCTGGATCCTGTGAATTTACTCCAATTAAGGGTGCCGTTATTATTTAAGACATATAACATACCGTCTTCAGCTGATGCAAGTATCTCTTTTTTGCTATCACTATCAATGTCAGAGATGTATATGCCTTTTATAGCACTTGTCGTGGTATAACTCCACTTTTGCTTTCCAAAGTGATTTAGGATAATTATTTTTCCCGAAGAATATCTAAAAGATTGTGGGTCAATTTTACCAGTTCCAATGATTATTTCTGCAAGATTATCTCCGTCAATATCCTCTACAATGACGGAGTATGGTATTTCATTTGTAGGGTAGTTCCATTTTTCAGTTCCTGATTTATCAAAAACATGAAGCTTGCCATCAATTGACGTTACCAGTATTTCATCTTTCCCATCTTTATTGAGGTCATAAACAAATAAGGAAGTTGGATTATTCAAGGTAGCTAAAGATGTTTCACTGAAGTTCTCAGATAAAACATAACTCAAAGAAAAAAATATTGCGAATGCTAAGAATATTGATATTAATTTTTTCATATGAAAACCTCCATTATAAATTAGAGGATTAAATATATAAAATTATCTAATAATTAAAACAATTAAACATTATGTAACTATACTAAGATATTTAATTCATTAAACTTAAAACACATGTAATGGTACAATATATTGAAATAAAGAATAGCTATTTTCTAGATTATATCTAAAATACAAATATTCTTCTGTGTTATATACTAAAACAGGGTTTTGGATTACTTTGAATCAAAAGTTATTATTGAACTTTTGAATTTTAACTGATTTGATAAAGAAAGAGATTGGATATGGGCGGCATATGTAGTGGAAAGCATATAGATTCACTAATTCTTAATGGACTAAATTCCGGGGGAGAAGGTGTTAAACAGATGTTTCATATTTATATCCTATTATCAAAGGAGGAGAATTTACAACTTTAACAAATGCTATTTTTGATATTATGCTTCCTTTAGTAGAAAAATTAATTTATATGTTAACTATCTATAGGATCCCAAAATTTTCATGTAGTTTGCTCGCTCATAAGCAGAAAGATCTAAGACATTCCTTTGGGACATAAGTCCTTGAATCGATTTTATCGAACTATATTCATTTTTAGAAAGCCACTCGCTAGTTTCTGACAAAACTTTTCCAATATGGTCAATTCCATTCTTTAATAAAGCCGATGTCATCATTGAAACCTTTGCCCCAGACATCATTGCTTTAATAACATCGTAACCCGTATGGATGCCACCTGTAATTGCAATGTCTGGACTTATTCTTCCATATACTATTGCGGTCCACCTTAATCTCAATCTAAGTTCTTCACTATCACTTAAAACTAGATTTGATTTTATTGTTAGATTATCAATGTCAATATCTGGTTGATAAAATCTGTTGAATATTACAAAAGCATCAGCCCCAGCCTTTTCCAAACTTTTAAGAACATTAGGAGTTGAAGTGAAATAAGGGCTTAACTTTACTGCCAAAGGGATTTTAATTTTCTGTTTGACCTTTTTTAGAAGATTATAATAATTTTTTTCGATTTTTTTAGAGTTTAATGAAAGATCAGTAGGAATATAATAAATGTTTAATTCAAGTGCATCCGCACCAGCTTCTTCAATTTTTTTTGCATATTTTACCCATCCGCCGTCTGTGACTCCATTTAAACTTCCAATAATCGGAATGCATGAATTTTCTTTAACTTCTTTTATAAGTTCAATATACTCATCTGGAGCGAATTTGAATTCCTTTATTTCTGGAAAATAAGTGAGGGCTTCAGCAAAACTTTCTGTACCTTGAAGTAGGAATCTATTGAGCTCTTCTTGTTCTATTTCAAGCTGTTCTTCAAAGAGTGAATGTAAAACAACAGCAGCTGCACCAGCTTTCTCAGCCTTTATAATATTCTTTGGATCTTCCCATAAATATGAAGATGAAGCTACAAGGGGATTTTTTAATTGTAATCCCATATAGTTTGTTGAGAGATCGATCATCTTTCATCCTCTTTATACACAGGCATATCTGACCAGTATTTATAGAAATTCCATCTTTTTACAATATCTTTCTGTGCCTTTTCTAAAAGCATCTTTGCAACTTCAGGCTTACTTCTAAGTAATATCTTAAATCTTGTTTCATTATAGACAAACTTCTCAAGCGGTATCGAGGGTTTACCTGAATCTAATTGAAGTGGATTTTTACCTTCCAATTCTAAGTTAGGATTATATCTCAAGAGTGGCCAGTAACCCGATTGAACGGCTAATTTTTGTTGCTCTGGGCCATGTTTTAAGTCGTATCCTTGATTTATACAGTGTGCATATGCTATGATAATTGAAGTTCCTTCATATGCCTCAGCTTCTAGAAATGCTTTAACAGTTTGAGCGTTATTTGCACCAAAAGCAACTTTTGCAACATATATATTGCCATAACTCATAGCCATCATAGCGAGATCCTTCTTTGGGGTAGACTTTCCCCCCATTGCAAATTTTGCCACCGCACCAAGAGGGGTTGATTTTGACATTTGCCCCCCTGTATTAGAATATACTTCTGTATCAAGAACAAGAATATTGACGTTTTTTCCTAAGGCGAAAATATGATCGAGACCACCATAACCTATATCATATGCCCAACCATCCCCACCTAAGATCCAGACGCTCTTCTTAACTAAGGAGTCGGCCAAGCTAATTAGATTTTTTGCTTCAGAACTTTGTATGGACTTTAGCTTTGCCTTCAACAATTTTACCATTTCTCTTTGCTTGTTTATTCCAGCTTCACTGTCCTGATTTGCATTCTTTAACTCAAATACCAATTCTTTCCCTAGATCATTTTTTAATTTTTCTATAAGCTCCATTGCATATTCTTTTTGTTTATCTAATGCAAGTCTCATGCCAAGTCCAAATTCCGCTGTATCTTCAAATAATGAGTTTGACCAAGTTGGCCCTCTACCATCTTTATTCTTTGTATAAGGTGTTGTTGGTAAATTTCCTCCATAGATAGATGAACAGCCTGTAGCATTGGCTATAACAGCTCTATCACCGAATAACTGAGTCATTAACTTTACATATGGTGTCTGACCGCAACCTGCACAAGCACCAGAAAATTCAAATAATGGTTCCAGAAGTTGTATGTCTTTTACAGTAGAGACATTTAACTTTCCACGTTCAATATAAGGCAATGATTCAAAGAAGTTCCAATTTTCTTTTTCTACATCTAAAATTGGATCTTTAAATTTCATATTAATTGCTTTTAACTTTGGGTCCGTCTTGTTCTTTGATGGACATGTTTCATAGCAGAGAGTACATCCAGT
>Ga0208459_1003517_pt1 | contig 12308 bp, 5 predicted proteins | sample AD_UKC087_MetaG_FD_184433 | JGI IMG/M metagenome (GOLD analysis project Ga0208459, IMG submission 184433) | Active sludge microbial communities of municipal wastewater-treating anaerobic digesters from USA - AD_UKC087_MetaG (SPAdes) (version 2) | ecosystem: Engineered > Bioreactor > Anaerobic >... | reverse complement strand
TAGGAGCAAAAAATAGTACGCAATTTGATAAAATAGGAGCTATTAATGGGGTCCAAGAGGCTAAGATAGGATCTTTAGGCCCTGTTGATTTCTTATCAATATCAAGAGCTATGACTGTAAGTGGAGTGGATTCTCAGTATGCTGATGGGGGAAGTACCCTTTGCGATGGCGGTCAATGGGATGTTTCTTCTAATGCTGCTTGGTATATTACTTATCCATCAATTTTAAATGGTATTATATCGCCAACAAGCGGAACAGGAGACGCATCAATAAATGCAGCTACTGCGTTAGGCGTAGGCTTTGGAACAATAGATTTTTATTGGACAAGTGATAATGCTTATGCTGGATATTCATTTGATGTTTCATCGCATAACGGGGGATGTGTTTAAAAATTAAAATAGATTAAAAATATGTCAAAGAAAATTGAAAATTCATTCACACAGAATGTTATAGATTTAACCAAAAATGTTAACATGGCTCTCGCATCTATGGAAGCTATGAATGAATCTTTAACTACTGAAAATGATACCGTAAATATAGAAGTTGAAGGAACAGATCCCGTAACTGGGGATCCTTCTACTTATACTTATGCGATACCTTCTTATCCTTATATTTTAAGTCAATTAAATAGGATAACAAATACGGTCGACACATTTGTTTCGGGTAATGGGGTAGTTCTTCTCAATGATGGAACTTATCGAGAAGTTTCTACTGTTCCTGTTGCAAAATCGCCAGCTGAAATAACACAGGTATCAGCTCCTTCTAAATTTAAAACAAGAAGTAATTGGTTTTTTGAAGATATGATCTTTCCTCAACTTTATGTCGAGTTTGATCTTAAAGGAAAAATAGATGATCGTTCTGATAGGGTAGTTGTAAAAAGAGTTATCTTTGATAATTTCAATGATGAGGAAACCCAATGGTTTAAAGACACTTTTATAGGTCAGACATATACCTATGAACAGGTTCTTAATATTCTTGCAACTAATGGTAAAAGATATTGGGAAGATGATCAGGTTCAGAACTTACCACTTCGGCCAACTCCTTATACTGGGGAATTTCTCATTATAAACAGAGGAGTTATCGCTAATGAAGAATGGTTTTATTTTGATACTCTTAATTATGCTCTTACTACAGATTTAACCCCCGTAAATAATCTTGAGTTAAAAGTCGGAGATCAACTAAGATATAACGATTCTCTTTATAGGATAGCTAAAATCGAAGTAACTGAAAAAAGAGTTCAGCTTACTCCTCTTGTAGGATTAGGAAAGCCTTCAATCAATAATTACTTCAACATTTATTCAACTCCTTTTGAAGAAAAACTTATTGATATTGCTGTTGGATATGACGAATGCAATATTCTCTTTTTCAAAGGAGTAAATGATGATTTTAATATCATCGCTGATAGCTGGGGTGAATGTGTTAATTTTTACACAAATGATTTAGTTCTTGAAGGAACAACTACTTCTTTCCAATCTTATTATTTCAGCTATGTTTCCGATTTCGGAAGACAATTTGAAGGACAAGCAAAAGAAAGATTTGTTCCCGCTTATTATGGACAAATTCCTACAGCTCCTTCTATAACTACGGATATGTTTGCTGTAAAGCAAATCAATACCCAAATGAATGCTGCTCTTGATACTGAGTCAATAAAAAATACTCAGACTCAGATTGAAAGTACTAAGACTATCATAAACAGTCTCAAAACTACTATTGCTCAGCAAAAAGCTCAGTTAGTGGAATTAACAGATCCAGCTGCAAGGGCAGATCTAAATTCAAAGATTACTGCAAACATAAACGATCTTTCAAAGAAAACTATTGAATATCAATCTTTAGTTAGATCACTTGCAACTGTAGCTTATGAAAATTCTGCAGTTATGGCGGATCCTAAATATAGGGTAAGAGGCTTCTTCCCAATACCCGATCCAGTTGGGGTTCCCCCACAGCAGATTATTCAATTTGAATATGCTTATCGTTATCTTAAACTTGATAATACCGGTATCTCTCTTGATACTTATCAATATTCAGATCCAAGCACAGGTCAGCTTATCAGGGGAACTTTTACAGATTGGAATATAGTTCAAACGAATATTCTTCAGAAAGTTTACGATGCTTCAACAGAAACCTATGTATGGAAAGAAGAAAGTATTGCAGACGGAGAAGTTAATAATATTAACCAAGTTGATATTCCCATTACAAAAGGAGAAAAGGTTCAACTAAAAATTAGATCTATTTCTGAAGCAGGATGGCCAAGTAATCCTCTTAAATCAGATTGGTCCGGGCCTCTTATTATTGAATTCCCTTCTAATCTTGAAGGATCAGATCAGGTTGTAAATATTCTTAGTGATGCTGCAACTGAAGAAACTACAATTAAGTTAGATGAAACCCTTAATTCAGCAGGTGTTTATACTCACTTAAATGATAGTGTTCCCAATCCTAACTCAGGAACTGGAACTTATTTTAAACACCAGGCAAATGGATTAGCTTTTGATATTAAGCAGAAAGATAAAGATGGCGTTGTTTCGACTGTAAAAACAACTGATTTACAAACCCAGCTGGAATCTTTAACCCCGAATACATATTTAACAGTAACAAGACCTTCAGGATCTTCAATCGGTTATCAACAATTGACAGGAACTTTACAACAGTTCTTTCAAGCTATTGTGAACGCAGATCCTTCGGTATATGATGAATTTGTAGATTTATTAACATAATTTTATAGAAAAACATGGCTTCTGCAAATCCTAAGTTTTTTAATACTGCAGTACTTACTTCTAAAAATCCAGAGGTTTTTTTAAATTTTTCATTTGATGGAACTACTGGGGAAGAGATCTGGATTATACCTTCCTCGAGTGCAAACGAAGGATATTTATATGTTAATGGACTAGATATAGCTAATTACGAACATTCTGTAGGATATGCTTTGCATTTAGATTCAAGTGATTATTTAGCTCCTTTCCATGTCTATACCCCTCTTAAAGAGCCTTTTTCTATCCCTTTGTTTTTTAAAACTTATGGCGATGCTACTCTTGGATTATTATTAGAAACTCGATCTGTATCAATAAAAAATAGACCTTTTATCGTAGAGCCTGCTGCAGTAAATGAATATAATAACGAGGATTTACTTATAGATGACGAAGCATCTTATATGCTTATTCGAACTAATCCTAAATTTACAGGAAATATTGTTTTGAATATCGATATAAGTAATAACATTTATATGGATACCTTTAAAGTTTCCGACACACTCTCAAACAAATTATACCGTAAGCAAAAGGTTTCTGCAAATAGTGTTCTTTCTGGGGATATTAGAAATGTCTTTTCCTCAATGCCAAGGGGAGAACTATATCGTGTAGATGTTGATAATACTCTTGAAATAGCAACTCCAAAAACTGAATTAAAGGATCAATATAATGTTACCTATAATTATGGAGCTCGATTACTTAGGGACGAACTCTATAATGAGGACAATGGAATGCTCGCTCCACTATGGATAAATTCCAAGTTGCCAGATTATTTTGCATTATTTAGAATGCCCGGCGTTTTCAATCAGGAAAGTTACGATGCTTCTTCTCTTGAAAATTTAGCATTTAAATATCTTGAGCAAGGATCCTTAATAAGAAGTTGGAGTTTAAGACCAGAAGCACCTTTAGGAAAATATCTTGCTACTCACATGGCAGATGTTACTAAATTTCAAGCCCCTATATTTCTTTCTCTAACCGACCCGGATATTGCAATAGCTGAATCAGATCCAAATACATGGTATGGAATAGCCGTTGATAAAGGAGTTGTTACAGGAAGATCTGAAACACCTTATTTTTTCAATCAGAAGGCATCTAATTTTACGGATCTTAACGCTTTTATGTCGGAAGGATTTGAAAGGAATAATTTATTATGTCCAAACCTCATAAATTTGCAATACATCTTTAGTGATAATGATGTCAGTCTTTATTCGATGCATCGTTATTTCGGATTTTATCTTACCGAAAACATACTTTACACAATAGCTTATTATTCGGATAGTTCCAGCGGTCCTATCGAAATAATTTCTTTGGATGGAAGAGATAGCAGTGTTTTCATTAATTCTTCTTTATTTGATTCGAGTGGAAATATAGTATCTAGTTTTTCTAATAGAATATTTGTACTTAATGATGAAATTCAATTAAAAAGAATTTCTAATATTAACGAAATTAATGGAAGTGTTTGGAATCAATATGTAAGTAAACCCAATAAAAATTTATTTAGTGCGAATGTTCAAAAACAAAATATTAACCAATTCATTACATTAACATTAAATAATACTCTTGAACAAGGAGAACATTTAAGGCTTATTAATCTTACTCAAAATAAAATATGGGAAATTTATAGCGTTGATACGACTCAATTTCCTTGCGAAAGATATTGTACTATTTCTGAAAACCCCGGATATCCAACAGTTTATCGAACATTTTTTGATATAAATGGAGATATTTCTTATCAGATCCAGCAAATTGAATCTGCTTTCGATTTATTTAGTCAATATGAAGGAACTGAATTTAGAGCGGGTGTTAGAGGAAGTAATTGGGTTTCTCTTCTTATAGAGGATTCTGGTAATTCAGATGAATGGCAGTTCCAAAGAATTGCTGCTCCAACATTAAATGATTTTTCTGATCCCTCTTCGGGATTTAATACTGCTGCATCCCCAGAAGATATTACTTTCTTTGGAAGATTTATTCCAACAATGGATGATTTTGGAGTAATCGAAGCAAGCGCATATTTTGGTCCAATAGATTTCGAACTTTATGGAGATCGTCAAACAATTATTGTAAATCTTATTAATAGAGGTATTAATAATCTTTATAGCTTTGATGCTTCTCAAAATATAGTTGACAAATTTGAACAGCCCACTTTATATCAGGGAACTGATGGATGGTATAGAAGAATTTTAGATTTTGATGTGTCCAATAATTCATATCAATATGTAAAGGATCCTCTTAGTTTATCGGACAAAATATTAATAATGTCCGAAATAGAAATACAAACTATTAAAGGAAGATTTAATGCCTACAGCATTTATCCTCTTAACTTATCTCTTATGGGAATAAATCCTGTAAAAGATGTGGATTATACAGTTTATGATTCATGTATTGGTTTCCAAAGCGAATATATTTACAATAGGGAATGCGATATTAGCACATGGTATATTTCTATTGATGCTTGCCTTGATTATACCCTTTCCTTACCAGGGTCCTATGAAATTGCTTCAGGAACGGGATCTTATAAGCAAGGGATTTTTACCTATCCTTATTCAGCGGGAACAAGATTAAATACTTTTGAAACTAGTTTATATTTTATTGCTGCCACAAATACTCTTCTAACTTATGCAGTTGTTGATGGATCTTATAATTATACAGGGTATAAATCAGGATTTAACGAGGAAAACCTAGGCGATTATTATGATTCAAGTGCTTTATTAAAATACGGTCTTACTATCCCTTCGGTTGCAAAATGGGTAGGTTTGGGAACAGATTGTCGAGACAATCCTTTTAGATTATTACTCGATGCTTCTGCTCTTGATGCAAGTACAAATTTTATTCCAACAGCAGATAGCTTTAACCAGGAAATCTCTTATCCTGTTTACAAGTATTTAACCCCTTGCGGAAGAGCTTGGCAAGATTATGTTTTCTATGATATAAATGATGTATTAGATGATAATGGGGAATATTTTACATTCAGAGAACTGATGTTTAAATATCCTTATGTTGATTATTTTTCAAAACTTCTATATTCAAATTATAATGTTGAAGGAACAAAAACAAGATCTTCTATTGTTTATTATAATGGATACAAAAATACCATTGATGTAATTTTTCTTGGTTTAAATCTTTCTATTCAAGTTGAAAATATTGCTAAAAACGTATTTGACATTAAAAACTATGATAGATATAGATTTTCATTTATTTCTACCCCCTCAAGAAATAGGGATCATAAAAGACCTATTGATGTAATAATAAATGAAAATACTAAAACTATTTTAATGGTTTGGTATCAAGGGAATGACGAGCTTAATTATAATGTTAGGTATTCTACTTATCTCCCGGGTAAATCTATTATGGATGCTTCTAATGGGGGATTTATCTCTGGAGGGGTTGATGCTTCAGTATATTCTTTTGTTAAAACTCCTTTCTATGTAAATAACTCTACCATTCAGAAAACATTACATAATTTTTATGGAACATCTACATTCTATTCAAATACTTTAGCAAGACCTTATGCTCAGTTAAATCTTAATCAAAATGGATTTAATTCTGAATGGAATGCTTTTGGAAATAATACCATTTCGGTTCTTGGAGTATTTAATACAGATAGTAGGGAATTTAACACTTTCTTGCAAAGAGTAGAATACACTTATCTCCCTGACCCAAATACTTTTGGGGACCATGTTATTAACTATGGATACAATTATGGAAATAACAGAAACTGGTATACAAATAACACAACAAAATATCAATCCTTACAATACTTCCTTTCCCCTACGTATAATTATGTAATGTATTCAGTTATCAGGGGGGATGAGGTTTACACAAGTGAAGATTTCGGGCTTTCCAATCCTTTTAGAATTACTATTAATCCACCAAGAACATATAGGGGGATTTATACTTATAATGGATGGTTCAAACCAAAATTTAATTCTATTCTTGATTTCCAAGCAGATGAGGAAGTTGAATTAATTAATACGGTTGATAGGGACTTTGTTTTCAGTAATACTAACTTGAGAAAATATAATAATATTCCTCAATTATGGTATCATGAAGTAGTTTCTTCGGTAACTTCTCAAGATGTTAGTTCTGGGAATGCTATAAATTTCATTGAGGATTTCAATGTATTTAAAGCTCTTTGGGACTCTGATTATTATATCAAGGACAATATTCCGGTGGATGGATATGAATCCACAGAAGAATTACCTGCATTTTTTGGATCGAAACTTCCTAAACTTCCGGATCAAATTACTCTCGGAAACTGGGATATTACTACGGCCCAGGTGTCTTACGAAAATGCTGCAGAAATAACATTATTATTTAATTTAACAAGGGCAGTTCGTAATTTATTTAAGTCTAATATAGAGTTCCTTGGTAACTGGGCTGGATTATCAAATGCAGATAGTGTTATCGATTCTTATATTAATAACACAATTCTAACCTATTATAATATAAGTACTCAAAAAATAACAGTTGGATTCTTTTACAAACCATTTGAAAGTCAATCGATTGCATATAACTATGATTCCAGCTTTTTAACTTTTGAGAAGCAAAATTTTAACGGTCAAGTAATTTACCAGAACGATGAATATCTTTATAAAATAGTAGTTCCAAAAACAGGAAATTACACATATTTTGTAAACTTTACACTAACGGAAAAGTAAAAATATATAAATAAATTTCTTAAATGAATTTTCAATATTCACCAGGTATATTAGGATACGGGGCAAAGGGACAAGATGGCTCAGCAGGAATTGACGGTCTTGCTCTTTACTTTACGGATTACGATCCAATAGCAAACATTTTAAATATTGAAAGCGCTATTGCTAATGATGAAGTTTTGTGGTCTTCTGCACCGGCTGGGACAAAACTCCCTGGCGGGAGGAAATATCAAAATGGAGATCTCTTTGTTGATTCCAGAGGATTTATTTATGAAATAAATGCAGATATTGATGAATATGATAGGGCTCCCGGGGCTTTAAATAAGAGCCAATTTTTCCAATCAAAATGGAATGTCATATCAGATACAGGATTTCAGAGATTTCATAATATTCTTGATGGATCCCCTAATATTTTAATCGATAATACTAATTCTCAATATGGGAGCTCTAATTATACGGATCCCCCAAAATATCTTTATGGAATAGAATCTAAAAATTTTGCTAGATTTGAATATTCTGATGTTAAAGATGGATCCTATAATGCTTTTACTGTTTACTCCTTAGCTGCAAATGTTGGTTCGGATGACCATAAAAGCTTAGGATTAGTTTATGATGAAAATTTAAAACTATGGAGATTAGGAAATATTGGACAACTAGATGGGAGAAGAAATACTAATCTTATTTTGGATGTTAGTTCGATTACTTTTCCGAATAGTAAGATTTTATTAGATACACCGGAAGGAACAGTTTTAACTAATAAACAAAAAAATACTCCTTTATTATTTGATCCGAATTTTCAAAGGGAGCCAATTTCTTTTTATGCGACATCTCCTTTAAATTCTCAAATAAACATTTATTGGAATCTACAGGATTTTTGTAATGATCCCTCAATAAAAGGGGTCCTTCATTTTAATAGAAGGAGGGATTCTAGTGTATTTTATATGAATGCTTCGACGGGAAATATTGCAGTTCCTATGGCATTTTTTGATATTGAACCAGCCGGATATGTTCAAATTACTAATTGCCCCTCTTCTAAAACTTATGAATATAGTATTTCTATTTCTAAGGACGGATGGGAAAGAACCTCGGCAATTAAACAGATTACAACAACGGATTCTCCTCCAGAGATGACCATTTTGGATCCGTCTAGCAAAACTCTTACAGCAGATCCTTCGGGATGGTTTGCAACAGAATCGACCTATAAATATCAGGTGGATCTTTCCACAAACTCCCCAACCGGATGGAATTCATCTGTTATTCCTCCGCAAACATGGATAACTTTACTCAATAATAGTTCAACTGGTCCTGGGTTAGGAACTTTTGAAGTAAGTCTTGGATATAATGATACAGTAAACAGCAGATCAGCTGTGGTCTATGTTTTTTCCGAAGCGAATCCAGATCCATCTATTTTAGTTACACAAACAGGACAAACTGCTTATACGGTTTACTTCAACAATGATGGAAGTATCGTATTTAGTCCTCCTTTAACCAATCAAACAGTTACAGTTGGGATTAAACTTTATTCATGGGTAAGGGTTCAAAGAAACTGTTTTGGATATTCCGGTTCAAGAACTGTTAGAGCTACAATAAACCTTTATAAATCAGGTTTGATTGTATCTACAGCAACGGAGAATCAAACTGCTAAAGCAGGGAATACAATAGATGCTTCAACATCTGCTTCATATTCAGCAACAGGGATTAATTCAACGACCCAAAATCAATTGAGAGTTGATTGGACTCAGCTTGAATGCGAACATGATAATAATTGTGACTATGAATTTAGCCAGGTTTGGGCTGAAATTACATCAGTAACAAAAACTTCTCCAAGTCCCGGAGGAGGTGTATTTAGTGTCGGAACAAACAAATATTGGTATGCTAAGAAACCTATTACAGCATGTACTCTTACTGAAGCAGCTGCTTCGAGTGTTCCTGCTATGCCACCTTTTGTATAATTGAAAATATATAAAGAAACGATATGAACGAAAAGTTTAAATATGCACCCGGAAGACCCGGATTTGGAACCAAAGGTAATGATGGATCTGTTGGATCCCAAGGTCTTGCGATGTATTTTACAGACTTTGATCCCGTTAGTGATACAACATTAATAAATTCTCGAATTGCTAATGATTTTGCATTATGGTCTGCAAACCCTCCAGTTTCATTACCAGGGGGAAGGGTTTATGTTACCGGGGATTTATTCTTTGATAGTGAAGGGAAAGCCTATGAAATAAATGCAGAAACAGATACTTATGAATATAAATTCGCTAGTTTAAATATGGGGGGATTTTTTGTTCCTCTAGGGATCACATCGGACCAAAACTACGCAAGATATTTTAATAGCAATACATCTCCCAAATATATCATAGACAATGTTTATACAATGTCTGGGGGTATTAATTATTCTCAGGTTCCTTCAAATATCTATGGTATAGAGCCAAAAAATTTCGCCAGGATAGAATATAGTAATATCCAATTTGGAAATTATATTCCATTTACAGTTTATACTTCCGGCCAAACAGCTATTTCCGATGATGAAAAAGCTTTAGCAATAGTAAATGACCCAAGTAATAATGCGTTTAGAATTGGTAATTTAGATAGCGGAGGCGGATTAAGAAATGTTAATTTAATTTTTGATGTTTCCTCATTGGTACAAACTAAAAATGGAAACAATACAGTAACTCCTTCATCACCAGTTGGAACAGTTTTAACTAATTATGAAATAGCTGCAAATTGTTTATTTGATGATAATTTTAATCCTAGCCCTTCATCCTTTGTGGGGGTTTATGGAAGCTCTGGGGATGGGTCAATTCGATGGAATCTGAGAGATTTTACAGATGATCCAGATGTCACCGGAACCCTTTATGTTTATACCAACGCTAATCCATATAATGGGCAACTTATAAGATTTGACTCTTCATTAATGCGCCCCTTGATTTTTAATAATATAGATGCTTCCGGTAGTGTGAGACTCGCGGGATTAACTATTCCAAATGTTTATAGTTATTATATTTCCATTAACAAAAATGGATGGACTAGAAATTCTGATATACAAAGCATTACGGGAGCTTCTTTGACAGTATCTCCTACAACTTATGCTAGCTCTTCAACCGGATATGAAGCAAGTGTAGGATTTGATGTTGATTCCAATGTTATTTGGTCCTATTCTATGATTCAAAATCCAAGTAACTTAATTTATAATATTAGATCAGCAAGCACCGGAGGATTAGATGGTTCTATTTGGTTTGATGTTTCCGTTAATGATGGTATAGATAAAACCTTTATTATGAGAATAACTCCTTACGGGGGAACTTATAGAGATGTTTCTATCTATAAGCCTGGGTCTCTTATAACAGCTTGGGTAGATGGATCTATATCAAACCAGAGTTCATATACTTATTCTCAAGAATCATTTGAACAGCAGGACGTTTCCCTTTATATTAATAATTTACCATCAGGAACTGTTGTAGATGCTTCTGTCGATATTTTATTTGTTTCCCAAAATACCAATTCTTTAAATACAGCTTTACGTGTTGACTCGCTGGCTGAGATAAGAAATAAAAATGGTTCGGTTCTTTATTCTAAATCATGGAATTATTATCAAACTGAAGGCTTGTATGATTCATCATCATTTACTATTGGCATTACAAACATAAGCACAGAGAGCTTACCTCTAAAAGTAAGTGTTATTTCTTGGATCCAGTATGAATCAGATCCAGGAGCTTATTATGCAAGCAGCACGACAGAGATTTCTGGGTTTAATTTTAAATATAAATCCGGCCCTAATGTTTATATCCAAAATAATTTTGGAGAAGGTGCTTACGCTTATTCAACTCTCCCCCCATTATTAAAAAATTAAAATATGTCATCTTTAACTAAAATTTTTAAAGCAACTTGGTCATTCTTAAATTCTAAATTATTAGGATATGCAATTGCATTAATCCTAGTTATTTGGATTGCTCAGATGTGCTCAAATATTAGAGATCTCAAGGAAGAAATCGATAATGCAAACCAAAATAATTCAGCTTTAGTAGATACCCTTAAAAAGGAAAGGTTAAAAACCGGAGAATTACAATATTCCATAGATGGATTTATTGGGGATATCGAAACATTAAAAAAGCTTAATAAGGGATTAGCTGATGAAGTTGAAAAACAAAAAGGTAAGGTTATTTCTCTAAATAGGATTATTATTCTTCTAAAACAAGATACGACGGATCTTAATAAGTATATCGATTCTTTAAGAACTGTATTAGAGGAACCTATTAAATTAAATGACACTACATATTTAGTTCCCTGGACTTTAGCATATACTTATGATTCAACAAATTATGACATATTTAAGGGAGAAACAAAAATAGGTTTAACCACTGATAGATTTTATAAATTAACTCCTGGAAATCTTAATAAAGAAATGGATTGGTCCTTGATAACCGTGAATCATGAAGGGACAAAAATGCTTTCAAGAGTTACTCAAATTGAATTAGTATGGGGTCAAAAATGGGAAAAAGGAAAACTAAGAGTTTTTGCAAATAGCAAATATCCAGGATTTAATGTTACGAATATGGAAGGAGTATTACTTGATGTTCCAAAACGCTCTCATTGGTTTACAGGATTTAGTGTTAATCTTGGAATAATGCCTACTTATGATTTTTTGCAAGGAAAACCAGTAATAGTTGTTGGCCCTTCTTTTGGATATACGATTTATAGTTTTTAAACTAGATATATAAAAATAAACAATATAATGAATTTTGTTTATTTAACTACTAATTTAATTAATGGTAAGAAATATGTTGGGTCTCACACTTGCAAAAAGAATGATCTTTATTTAGGAAGCGGAAAAGCTTTATTATTAGCTATAAAAAAATATGGACCTAAAAATTTTAATAGGGAGATATTAGAAGAATGCCTTGATATT
>Ga0208459_1003506_pt1 | contig 12335 bp, 4 predicted proteins | sample AD_UKC087_MetaG_FD_184433 | JGI IMG/M metagenome (GOLD analysis project Ga0208459, IMG submission 184433) | Active sludge microbial communities of municipal wastewater-treating anaerobic digesters from USA - AD_UKC087_MetaG (SPAdes) (version 2) | ecosystem: Engineered > Bioreactor > Anaerobic >... | reverse complement strand
CTTTCTTCATCTGCATTGAACCAACCATTATGACGGTATCTCTGTAATTCTTGTTCGATTTGTACTCGAGCGTTTCGGGAAAAAGTAAGAAATAATGCCGGTGAATCACTTGATGTCCAACCAAGTCGATAAGCGCATAGAGCAAGATAAATACCCAGAAACGTTTTCCCAGTTCCTGGAGGAGCTTCTAATACAATTTTGCCATTCTGGCGAAATGCTTCGGCAGCTACCTTTTGATCATTGTCTGCCTGCGGTTTATTCTCATCTGGCGGCCAAATAGGTGGCATCGTGATTGATTACCTCGGGAGTTGTGATAGTTTGAAGGATTTTTTTACGTAGGTCGTCAAAAATAATCGGGATGGATTGTCTTTCTGCTAGATATTCAGCGATCATACGCATATCCTTAGTAGCTTTACATTCGTGGGGGCCATGTAGTAGAGTAAAAAGAAATGCGCGTTGGTTAATTTCCTCACCCAAACTAAGAAGATCGAATTCGTTCAAGTTAAAGCCCCCAAAAACATCTGGAAATCGATTTACAATTTCTTTATCGATGATTTTATTACAGGCATTCCTCCAATTGTGCTCTTCAAGAGGATGTCCACTATCAGAGTAAGCAATTTTGATAGCTTCGAAAAGAATATCCGGTGGAACGTAATGAGTAAGAATTACTTCAAGGTCACATCCAGTTGTGAATGGAAGTAAATTTTGTCTAGGCCAGCAAGTTACAAAATCCACCTGGCTAGTAAAACGCGACCTGCGTTCATTTTCTATCTCCTCAGATACATCAATATCATAATCAAAGAGTAAATGACACCGCTTTCCGTATGAGCGTAGTATTTTGGCATGTTTAAATAATTTATCTCGTGATTCACCATTCACAATTTCTAAACCAAGATGATATGGATTTTGTCCTGGCCTTCCTTCAGAAAAGTGGTGGAATGCTACAGGTAGGAAACCTATTTCACTACTACCTTCGACAATAAGGGCTTGTCGGGAAAATAGTGCTGGAATATATTTTTCACGATCCTGATCCAATTTTTTTCTTGAGTCTGGTGAAAGATTACGGGCAGAAATTAATTGCCATCTTGTAGGCTTTTGAACATTTTCTTCTTGCGGATTTTCAGGAGAATGCAAGTTGTCTGAAAATATCAATAATGATTCTGCTCCTTTCAGCTCTCCAACCAGTGCTGGCGCGTGGGTAGTGACAAATAACTGGCCGAATTTTTGAGTTTGCTTTTGCGTAAGCGAACAGAGTTCACCAAACACCCAGCGAGCGAGAGAAGGTTCTAGATTTTGTTCTGGTTCTTCCAAAACGACGATGTCATTATCTTTGGGCGCTTTGATGAGATCAATTAAATGTGTAATCAAGATTAAATTTTGAGCCCCATCTCCTTGATATTCCAGAGGTAAGGAAAATTTATTATCAGGCCCCATTGCCATATTGGTCGCAATTGTTGTTGCGCCTCGTAAGCGCCATAAATCACTTCCTAAGAACGTGAGTGAAAATTCTGAGCCTAAGTTATTAACCAGCGACCCCATTAATTCCGGGGCAATCAGGCCACTCAATCTTTGCATTAACCCATTGATACTTGGCTTATCTAATAACTGATTTTTACCATTGTCCAATTGGATGAGCAGTTCCCTTAATGCAAGGTTAACCTCGTCATCATTTATCATTTTTGACAGGACACTTTGTCGGGACAGCGATAGTTCATACACCGGATTTCTCCTCCCCCCAACCATCTTGAAGCCTAGGAGTTCCTTGTGTTGATTGTTCAGAGGTGAAACTTTATTTCCTGTCTCGTCAATAATTTCTACTTCTGTCTCCGTAGCTTCTATGTCGTTATTCCAGGTTGATCGAAGACGAATTGCTAGCAAACGTTCGTGGGGAGGCACATCCTCAGGTCTCTGCATTGGATTTATCATTAATGGCGATAAATTTACAGGATGAAATTCAACTACTCCTGTTGTGTTGCGCTCCTGGATTTCCACCTTCCAAGCGGTTAGCTTATCGAAAAATGCACGTTTTATATTCTCACTATCGTCGTAAACGGTTAATCCATTTTCATCTCTATGGGTAACTGGTTTTAACCATATAGTGACTTCTATAGGTTGCATCGTATTTGAAAGATGGAAATCAAACCTGGATAACAGCCCGGGTTGGCGATAATTGGTTGTTGGATCCAATACATACGATAATGCACGCATTACCGTGGATTTTCCACAATTATTGGGTCCAACGATCACATTTACAGATGAATTTGGAAACCCCCAAAGATTTTCGAAAGAGCGAAAGTTCTTGATTAAAAAACTGAAGATGTACATGTACGTTCCTTTGATTTGCTCTTATCTTTCCTAATTTAGGAATTCAGTTCCCAATTTCTCATATCTCATCTCATCTTCTTCCACTCGACACTCTTGCCGCCGTGTTTTTCCTGTTCGTGGTTTGCCTTCTCAAATCCCATCACCATCTTTCCACAGACTTCGCACTTATATAAACCAAAATCAGTTAATGTCGGCTGACCTGCAGGCGGATCGATCTCTTTTACTACCTTCGATGGTGGTGTCATTGGCAAAGGCGGCTTCGCTGGCGCAGGAAGCTGGGTCTGAACTGCTGCTGGCCGGCTTTCCGATTTGGGCAGCGTTACTGAAATCTTTTCCTGTTTTGGTGGATCGGTAGCACTTTGTGCTGGGTAGGCATCAGGGTTGCCAACATCAACCCCTTCCATCCGATCCCAAGCTTCTAGAACCAACCGGCGCGTGCGGTACTCGCCAAACTGTCGGATTTCCTTATCTTTCAATACGCGGAAAGTCTCACTCGGAAAATCGGGACCGTAAAAATCTTGTGGATCGAGGATGTAACGTAACTCTTCACGGGTTAGTCCATACAGTCGAGCATAATACGCATCCAACTCAGAACGCAGTAAAGCACGCCTAGCCTCATCCCAACGGAAGGGTTCGCCATGATAACCTAAGTCTTCAGCAAAAGGGGAAAGATCGTGAGCTGTGTAAACCAGTTCAAGCACCCGAGGAATGATGAAATCAGCATGTGCATTGGAATATAATTCTGGTGGAAGAACAGGCAATTGTTTAAGAATGAAGAAGTTAATGTGCATTCCACCGACTTTTTGACGTGCAACAAAATCGAAGACAATACTATTTAAATTACCGACTAAGCATGCGATCAAATTCGTTTGTTGAGGTTTTGGTATAAAAACGGGAGCATTATTTGCAACACCAACCCTTGGCAAAACACTAGCAATCACAGTTCTCTCATTAGTTGAATTTGTCACATCGCGAAAACAAAGCAACCATTTTTTCCCCCACTCTCCCAATCTACCGTTCACTTCATTAGTGGGCACCCAATATTTTGGTTTTATTGAGAGCAGGGGATCATTCAATTCCTTTTCAGAAAGCTCCACAACATCATTTCCATTATAAGTTGCCCATCTATGAGTGAACTGATGGATCATTTTAGCTTCATAAAGTGGTAGGAAATTAACATCAGGAAATTCTTTAAAATATTTACTGTCTGTATTCATCATGAACATAAGTATTCCTTTAAAACCCCATGTAGAAATACCTGTTTGTTCATTTTCCAATATGGGTATTCGTTGATAAATTTTCAGAGTTAATTCCGCATCAGCTTTTGAACGAAATATTGGCATTGTCTTCGTATTAGGGTTGAATAATCCAAGGTCTTTAAGGTGAATATTAAATCGACGTCGATTGTCGTGAAGGTCTTCGATTCTTGATAAGAAGAAGGCAAAATCTGCAATTTGTATTTCGCTACCACTTGTCACTAAAAGACAGAATTTGTAACTCCTATGCACACCGGGAAAAATAGCTAATCGATTCTCAAAGTCGTATAACGAGACAAGTGAACTTCTATTAATTAAATCAGCAAAAAAGTACTGATTAAAAGAGTCTGTTGCAATTCCAGTAGGAATAATTATCCCTGAACGACCTTTTCGATTAAGAAGATGTTGTGTAAGTTCTGCAAATAATGCCATTAAATTAATGCGGCCATAACTAGTTAATGGAAATCTTTTACCCACATGGATAAATTTTTGAGCACATTCCATTTCATGAACGGCACTTTGATAGAGTTGAAAAAGATGAGGATTACGCTGAGCTAATTTTCCAATTGCCTTCTCGCGATCAGCCATGTTTTCAATTGCAGATATTTCCGGGGCAGATACATAAAAAAATTCTTGAGGATTGAGCTGCAACATGTCCCAGGGTGGATTACCCAGAATACAGTCAAACCCACCCTTCGCAGTTACTTCTGCAAACTGTATGGGCCAATGGAAGAAACCTTTAGACTCACGAATCTTCTCCACTTGTTCGAGAAGTCCAAATTGTATTTGTTCACCATTGCGTAGACGACGTAGCTGGCCATGTGTTGGAGCTGCGATCTCAATACTCCTACCATTCGGCTCTTCTATATTCCAGAAGAAAGCAGCTGTCCATAGATCAGCGATTTGAAGCTGCTTACGATATTCTACAGACTCGTTAACTTTTTGAAAAGCTTCCACCTTAGCTTGCACATCGGCAGCGCTGTCCTCGGGCATGGCTTCCAATGCGCGGTTATGCTCCACCAGCCATTTTTCCAAATCCTCACTATTCTTAATCACTGTTACAAATAGCGATTCTTGGCCTTCCCGTTCTTGCCGGTTACGCTTTTTCAACAGAGATGCGGTTCCTTTGTGGTCACCTGTGACCGAGTTGAAAGCTTCATCAGGCACTTCCAGGTCGTCAAGGTTTATTTTTGGATCCACACCTACCAGGCTGTTACCGCACTTGATGTGGGCGTCGAGGAATGAAAGAGGTTTACCTGGTTCAAGCGATTCTAGCCATAAGTTTACCTTGCACAATTCCACCGCCATCGGGTTGATGTCCACACCATAAATACAGTGGCGGATCACATCCCGCAATGCCCGGCGGGTTTCGTTGGGCGATGGTTCGTTATCACCCGCACGCACCTCCGCCAGCCGCCCAGCGATACGGTGCGACGCCGCAATCAGAAAATGCCCGCTGCCGCAGGCCGGGTCGCAGACTTTCAGATCGAGCAGGGCTTGTTCCTGTTGTGCAGCATCCTGCTTTCCCTTCAGACGATCTTCGATAACAGGATCCAATGCTGAGTCCAACAATACCTGGATCAAGCTGGATGGTGTGTAATAACTTCCGGTCGTTTTCCGTTCGTTTCCTGCGGCACTGGTTAACTGGAAAGTGCCGGCATCGGTATTCAGCAGGGGATGCAGTTCCAGCAAGGATTCGTAAACGCTGCCCAGTTCTTCCGGTCCCAGGTTGCGGTAATCCACTGCCCGGCGGGTATTCCCCTCCGTGATGAAAGCCAGGCTGCGTACGGCGCTCAATAAAGCATGGTTATCCAGTTTGGCATCATTGAGGTCAGCCGTAGAACCGGCATCGAACAAAAATCCCCCCAGAGCCGGGATGGCTAGCTCCTGGCAGCCTGAATCAGAACCCAGCAAGGTCATCACCAGGCGCAGTGCTTCATAGCGGTCATGGTGCCGGCTACCGCGTTGTTTTTGCGCTAAAGCTCGTAAACGGGTTGTGGAATAGTAGTTCTGGAATCGCTGGCGGGCTTCCACTGCCGCACCCGGTAGAAGCAGCAGATCGCGATCTTCAGCAGCAAAGAGAAAAATCAATCGATAAACCAGGCGTAAAAGCTGGCGATAGTAATCTTGGGCGGGAAGGTTGCCATTTTTGAGCCGATTGCGCAGCTCTCCATTTAGCGGATGCTGTAAAAAACCCTGCCCAAAGCTGACAATGGCTTCTTCCACCCCGCGACGAAGATCATCCAGCGCACGCGTGCCGCTCTCCTGGGCGCTCTTTGACCATTTCTCTAGAAAACACTCCGCCTGTTTTTCGGTTGTTTCAAAGCGTGATTGATGACATATTAACCACAACAAGACAAAGTCGGAATAGATCTCACCATCAAACATCGATTCAAGGTCAAATTCAATATATGCCTGGCGGGTGAGGGTGGCATTATCACGTAGGATACGCAAACCTAACCCGTTTGAAATAATACCCCATTGAACATCATCTGACCGGTTGAGGTATTCCTGCATCAGGCTATGCGGACTGGTTCGAGAAGCACCAGCCGCGCCTGGCGTGCGTTTATCCAATTCAATCCCACAGCCGACTAAATGAAGTGGGACATTTTGCCAGCGATGAGAGATCGGATAAGATTTCCCTTCGATTTCAACTGCCTTTGAAGTACTCAAACGACCGAAACCCAATTCTTGAAATAATGGCAATAGCCAGCGCTCGCGGGTCAACGTGGTGCCGGCATCCGTTGAGCCTAGCCGGCCACGCGCCGCTTGGAATGTACCCCACAACCCGTTTAACCGATTCCATGAACGGTTGATGGCTTCATTGAGTTTCTCGCCTGGCGCAAGGTGATAACTCTCCGGGTTGAGTCCTTCCAGGTTTTTGTCGTTCTCGCTGATACGTTCCAGCAAATCAACAGGGAGCAAGGCTCCCTCGGTATGGATGGTGGTAAATGTGTTTCGGTTACGAGTTTGCATAGGTCAGTATCGCTTCCTTCATTAATTAAATTGCTGGTAGGAAAATGTAAATTCCCAGGATATCTGGAGGCAACTGCGGTTCGACCCGATAGCGTACATTTCGGGTTTTAGTCGCCAACCGGACCCTCTGATGTGCTTCCAGCAATTCCTCACCCCGTTGTATCGCAGCTTGATCCAGGCGAGAGCGAAGGAGTTCGTATCCATCGATGACTCTCCCAACAAATTCGGCAGCCTGATCAGCAGCGATATTGCCATTCGGTTGAGCCAAAAGAAGTTTGTCGGCTTCGTTTTCATCTATCCATATCGCGCTTTGTGGACTTCCAGTGAAAGCGAGTAGCCGGCAGTCTTCAGCAAGCAGGGGTCTTTCAACGTTATTCTGTGTTTGGATGATGTGATAACGGAATCGTACCAGCAACAATGTAGTACGTTTATCTACCGCTTTGGTACGGATGGCTCCGCAGCGTCGGGCGGCTGGGTAACGCACTGCATCGCCCGAAAGAGGATCGAGTGCAGTCTCAAGAACATGATTCGCAAGCGTTTCCACAAAAGGATGGGTTCGTTGCAGGTAGTGTTCATCTTCCTGGACTGGCTGGTTGAACCGGAATCTGAATTTCGGATTGGTAAGATCAAACCCTGAAGATTGCGCCAAAACGTCTTTTAACGCTGAGGATGCCTCAGTCAGGTTCGTATCCAGAGGATCAGTTCCAGTTGTTTGAGCGCCAAATACAGCCAGTGTTCTGCGGGTGAAATCAGCTACATCCACTCCGGACCCAATGGCAGCCTGAACTGCGTGTAATTCACGCGCGACTTCATCCACTTTAATCGTTTCCTGCGCAAATAGAGTTCGCGAACGTTTTTCACGTTCTGAGGCGGCTTCCCATTTTCCGTATAGGTCATCTTTTTGCGGCTTAATGTACTCATCGAAACCAGGCAGATAACCTTGCAACACATTCGGATTGGATTTCAGAAGCAGCCCTTCAAAGATCGCTTCTACAACTTGTTCTGTATTTACCGGGACCGGCACGGATATGCCTAATGAGCTGCGTATTGTCCGATGTTTACGCAGCAAGACATCCAGAACAACTCCATCGATCTGGTTATCTACACCGTAATATGTTAATACGCGCACCGTTGGACTGGGCTGACCATATCGGTCTATCCGGCCGTCACGTTGTTCATGGCGAGTGGGATTCCAGGAAAGATCATAATGCAGGATGGCATCAAAATGTTCCTGTAGGTTAATGCCTTCACTCAGACAATCCGTTGCAACCAAAACATGCTTTTTCGCTTCGCAAAGTTGCTGAATGGTTTCCACGCGGGATTCAGGAGGCAATAACCCGGTGACCGCCATTACTTCTACGTCTTTTGGCAGCCGCATGCGAAGTTCAGCTGCAACATATTCGGCGGTTGGAATGAAGCGGCAGAAAATAATCGGGTGGAAGCCTTCGTTTAGCAGACCTTTGATCAGGTCGACGGCTTTTTTCAGCTTTTCGTCTTTCTCACCCAATAAATCATCAGCAGCCCGAGCCATATCCAGTAAGCGGCGGCGGTTCCGCTGCCCTTCATCCTCTTCTCCACCCGGATCAGAGCCCGGGGTGACATCCGAGCCATCTGCGGATTCGTCGACAATAATATCGAGAATCGTACGACGACCAATTTCATCAGCTTCTTCCGGATTTTCCGCTTCGGCTGGCGCGGCACGATTGCGCAAGGTCGCCGCTGCTGCTGCAGGACTGGAGGCCAGAGAGCGTAACAATGCTAAAGCTGACCACCAGCGTACTCGCTGATGGAATTGCCCGCCTGTGGCATCTAAAACAGATTCTCGGGCATAATCCAACACCCTTTCAAACAAACGTTTGTATTCGGGACTAAGCTTGTAAGAGTCTTCCCGATCTTCACGCTTGGGGAAGGGGGTTTTTGAGTCCAGATAGTTTTGAATGTCACCGCGTCGACGCTGGATAAAGTGCTGGGCAAGACGTTTACGGTGACGTAGATTTTCCTCGCCTGTCAGGTCTTCGGGTAGATCATCAAATTCTTTATCCAGAAAGGTGAGCAAAGAACGGAAAGCTTCTTCTTTTCCACTGTGAGGTGTGGCGGTTACCAGAACGATGTGCCGGTCAGGATTCTGAGCCAGGCCCCTCACCATCTCAAACCGTTGGTGGCGTCCACCTCTTTCGGCGCCGTACGCACAAGTATGGGCTTCATCAACGATGATAAATTCGGGGCAGGCACGCTTGAATTCTTCTCGCCGGCGATCGGATTTAATATAGTCCATCGAGACGATTACGAAGGGATAACGTTCAAAAAGTGATTCACCTAGACTGAGATTACGTTCCAAACGTGCTGCGGTGGATGGTAAAACCAGTTCCGCTTCGATATGAAACTTCTCTCGAAGTTCAGACTGCCATTGCTCGGCCAGTGGTGGTGGACAGAGAACTGCCAGGCGTTCAATTTCACCGCGATCCAGTAATTCGCGCGCAATTAAGCCCGCTTCAATGGTTTTGCCAATACCGACATCATCTGCTACTAACAGTCGGATCGGATCTAGTTTCAGTGCCATCAACAATGGAACAAGCTGGTAGGGGCGAGGTTCAAAGCCGACCCGTGCAAAAGAGCGAAATGGACCTGCGCTGGAGCGAAAACCAAGCCTGACCGCATCGCGCAACAATCGAGCTGAACGATAATCCCCAACCTGTGAAGGATTAGGAAGATCAAAGGTGGCAGGGGCTACTGGCTCCAACGGGATATAAATACCGGCAATTTCATCATCAGATCCACCTAAAGGACGTAATACCAAGAGATCATCAGTGGAATCGGGTAGTACGACCCATTCACGGCCGCGTGCTTTGACAAGGGAACCTACGGTATATGTCATATTTGGGATCACTTTTTTAGGTATAAAGCTCTTGGTGAAGATGTAAATGTCACTCCAGGCAATTCTCGGAGGATAGCCAATAACCGATCTGTTTGAGGTCCATGACGATCAGTTATATACTCGTGGACTTCTTCTACTGTCAGAACACCCTTAGCTTGAAGCTTATGGATAGCATCTGAGACCATTGAACGAGGTAATTCTAAAGATCGACCAGTCGGATAAGTAATCGTTACTTTCCAATCATCTACATTCATCTTGGCTGGTTTATTTTGAGAAAGGGTATAACAAGTGTTTCCATTCTTCTTTTTTAATTCGCTATATAAATCGCCCATGGTCTTCTCCTAACTATTAACTCCCCAACAATCCAAAAACTGAAGGGTACTTCTCGATAACATTGCCCCAGGATTCCAATAAATCAAAGCGAATGACTGTGTATCCGGTATCTTCCATACAATCTTTCTGAGTCTGGTCACGTTGTTGCCTTTCGGGATAGATGTGATGGGGACCATCAACATAGATCGCGGCGTGTTCCTGCTCATAAAAGAAATCAGGACGTGTATGACAGGTCTCCAATAGAAGTTGTGCGTGGCTCGGCAATCGCAAATTGCTTTTTTCAATAAAAGTTAGCCATTCTCTCTCAAGATCCGATTGACAGAGATTCAGCAAGTGTTGACAATGTTCGGCTCTGGAGATAGTCTGTGGAGAGGATGTTGATGTACTTTGACTGCACTGCAGTAGATATTCTTTGATTGTTTGTCGGTCTAAATGTCGGTGATCCATTTGGTTGTAATAACTCATCAGGCAGTCATAACAGGCAGCTTCACAATCTTCTTTCGCATTTGGAGCATGTCGTAAATCTTCACCAGTCTGCGGATCAAAATGGCAGACTTGTAATGCCTGGGCTGCTACTCTGGCAAATGCTCCAGGATCATCGACAAGCCGCCGCAAAACTCCGGCGCCTCCTTCGGCGGATTCATAAAATAGAATCGAATGCCGTTCATCACTGCTTGGTAAAGGTTCTGCAGCGACTTCGCTGTCTTCAAGCTGGTATTCCACTTGAATTGCATTCTTCAACGCAGCTTGCAAAGACGCCATTTGTGCAAGCTCTAATCCTTCATTCGGCTCGAAGAGTAAACAGTTCTTGTGATCCTCGACAAAAGGAACCACCCGCATCGTCCGGGGAGACATGGGATCGTCCGCTTCGAGTGTAGTTTGATCATCTTCCTTGCGTGCCCAGTAGCCTCGCTCAGTGTCGAGAATGAATCCATATTGCTGTGGATTAGCGCGTCTTCGCCAGCCTAAATTGATACGCCATAGCGTAGCTGAATTACCATAAGTCAATTTCCCAATTAATTTGCCTTGGAAATGAATTTCTGCATTACGGGCGGAGATGACGCCGCCATGATCGGCAAATCGAATGGCTGTGCGCAGTTCGTACCCTTGACGCAAGCGTTCTTCTTCATCCGAAGAGATACGATCTCTTCGTTTAGTGGATACATTCTGCAGGCGGAAAAGATTATTCATTGGAGCTTCCAGCAAGGATCCACATCGCTCGCAGCGATCGAGCCCATCACCATTTGTAATCGGGTGCAGGTATCCGCAGATTGGACATTGCTTGGCCCGTAATACAGCAAACCCTTCTCCCGTATCTGAAACGGGTAGGTTCACCTTGTTGATGATGTAGCGGGATCCCTCATGGTAAATAATTGACCGCGGGCCGAACTCCGAGATGGCCAGAAAACGTGGCCGCGACAAGAATTCATCGTCCTGACTTCGGATACGCCGCGCAGGAATATATGCCGAAAGTGGCAGTCGGGGGAAACTGTAACCCGGCAAGAAACCTTCGCTGGCAAAATAGCGATACGAATAAAAGTCAGATTGGACAATATTTTCCGCCTCAGTCAACAATTCCAGTTGGCTTTTCGCCTCTTGATATAACCGTTCAGCCTGGCGTTTATCCTGAATAGATCGGCTGGCATCCTTGATAATTTTGTGCTGCACTTCTAGTTGGTTCATTGCAGCTCGATAAAGATTTCGCCATCGTTCACATGCCTGGTTGAATTGAAGATCAATTTGTGAAAGGACGCTATCCAGCCAACCCTCATTCCACCAATCAGTTTGAATTAATTCTGATTCAATGTCACTAAGAGCTGCGTGAGCTTTCAGTTTTGCTTTGGTACGGTTACCTTGAGAATTTAAGGAATCCTGAACAAAATCAAGACAGGATAACTTGGATGAGTCGGAAAGATCAAGCAAATCTTTCAAGGAAGCACCCAAGCTTAACCCAGATTCTGCTAGCCAAATTGCCTGGACATGGCTGCGAATTAGATCTTCATTCGTCATATCGATCCTGGGTGGGGTAACTGCTCCCGAGACCATCAATCCAGGACGTTTGAAATAATACTGGTCGTGGGGGCTACCGATGGTGCAATAAGTAAATACCATTGCTGGTTGTCCGCTTCTACCGGCGCGTCCACTGCGTTGCGCATAATTGGCAGGCGTGGGTGGTACATTACGCATGTTAACCGCGTTTAGCTCGGAGATATCCACTCCCAACTCCATGGTGGGCGAACAGTAAAGAATTGGCAACTCCCCAGTACGGAATCGTGCTTCTCGGTCTTCACGTTGAGCTGAGGGTACTTGAGCAGTATGTTCTCTAGCCTCGATACCAAGGACTTGTTTTTCTACTGTTTGGTAAAAATTCACAAAAAACTCGTTCGTCTTACCGCCACCCTCAGGCATACGTGGAACACGGATCGGGTCGTGAAAAGCGAGGATTCCATCTCCAACTTTCCAGATCATTCCTGAAGCGAGTAGCTGGTAACCTGGTTTATGACCGACATCATTCTTTTCATCGACAACCTTCTCCACTAAGCCTGCGATACGTAGGCTGTTGAGGATTT
>Ga0208459_1003487_pt1 | contig 12380 bp, 10 predicted proteins | sample AD_UKC087_MetaG_FD_184433 | JGI IMG/M metagenome (GOLD analysis project Ga0208459, IMG submission 184433) | Active sludge microbial communities of municipal wastewater-treating anaerobic digesters from USA - AD_UKC087_MetaG (SPAdes) (version 2) | ecosystem: Engineered > Bioreactor > Anaerobic >... | reverse complement strand
CATTTAATTTTATGTTCTTCAGATAGGTAAGCCCGCTTGGGTAAGTTCCATACTCAAATTCGCAATCAGTAGGATCTGTTGTATTGTCTCTGACCTTAACCAATCTGGTTGTTCCAGGGAGATAGAAGAATTCCAGATTTCTGCTCGAATAATCATTCCTTACATTAGTCAAAAGCCCGTCTAGAGAGTAATAAAGATAGAAATATCTCCCCTGACAATCCAGGTATTTCACTGGCAGATAATTGCCACCTGGCATCAACTTGAATTCAATCTTTGTGCCATCCTTGTGGTGTAATCTTATCCACGGATTGCTCTCCTCATCAAAGAATTCTTCAGCCATGAGGTGGGATTTTTCTGCTTTCCATGATCTGGGAGTTGTGCCCTGACTGGCAAGCCTTGTGAGCGTGCCAGTTGATCCACGCAATATAAGATAATCCTCACACCACGGGGTCAATCTCACCTGATAATTGTGTACCCATCCCCAGCCAACACCAGTATCAATATAGGATTGCGAATTATATGTAATCGAGAAATTCATCGACAAAGCAGATGACCCTTTGACCGGCAGCGAGAACGGACTGAAATCAGTAATAAAATTCAGGTTGGCAGTATTCAGAAGGTGGTTTCCATCATTCAGCTCTTCATAAAATGTCTGGTGCTCTTTGCCGATGTCATTTCCAAGGCAGTCTCCATTCCAGTTTGCTTGTATATAGCTGCCAAGTGTTTCATCTGGTTCGTAATAGACATACTTTATTGTCATGACCGGCAAAGGTTGGTTTACAATACAAAGTGTTGATGCAATATCTTGTTGCTTGAAACCAAGCCCAATGATTGCTGAAGTGCTACTGGCTTCTCTAACAGCAGCTGTTATGTCAAGAATCCCACACCCTGATGGGCACTGGAATGTATCTATCAGATATCCCTGGGGCTGGTTCTCCCATTTTATGTCTTGCCCATTCCAGTTTGTGCCAACATTTAATATTCCAATATTTGTGCTAACACATGAATTGATAACATTGGAAAAATCAAGGGCGGCCTCCGTTATGTAAACATTTTGCAAGTTGCCAAACTCATAGTTTATGTATGTATTGGAAATAATGCTCTGTGGTGGCTCCTGAATAACATAATTCGTCACATCCAGTCTTGTATTTGGAAGGACATACTTTGTTACCTGGCCGTTATCGTTCACAAGTGAGGCAAAATCAGCTACCGCCGGGATGTTTGTTTCAACTGGGCTTGTAGCCACTGATTTCATAGGATTTATGGTCATGGTGTGCACTCTTCCAAATTCATTTTTGGCTGGCCCTGGTTTAATGACAGTATCTTCTTCTGAAGCATTGGTAATGTTGATTACAACACCAGAATCTTTGTTTTGCATGATTTCTCGTGCCGCTTTAGAGAGATCAACGCTCCCGGCTGGCTGGAAATACTCTTCATAAGTGATCGAGTCATCACAAAAATTGTAAATATTACCAACATGGCATGTCCCAACCCTCACAAAAATATTGTCGTCACCTGAAAATTTTACTTTCGATGGCCCTTTGTATCCAGGGCTGAGAAGTTTTACTTGCTGGCCAACACCTACCTTGAAACCATTATCATCCATCTTTTTCCAGTTAAAATTCTTGTTATCTAACACATAGAATGTGTCAGATGCCAAAAAACCGCTATTTATTGATGAAAGATTGTAAATACTCTGACTCAATGTCGATGGAGGTACTGTACGAGCTGTTTGTAATTGTGTTTTTGAATCATCCCCGTTATCTTTGCTCACCGCAAAACTAACCTGTGAGAATATCAAAATGATCGCCAGTGCTGGAACAACAAATTTGCGCATATCCCACCCCCAATGTTATTTATTTTTCATGGATAAATATAAATCTATCCTCCAGGTAACATCAACTACACTGCATGAATCAATAGTAAATCAAATATCAATTTGATGCCTGGATTTTGTTAATTGTAGTTTCGTAAAAAAGATGGTCGAAAAAATGTATGGCGGGTTTTGAAAATATTGCACAATCAAATACTATTCAACGCTATTTTTGGAAGACATCGTTTTTTGTGTTTGTGGTTTTCAATCTTTTTTGCCTATTTTAATATTTTCGAAAATCTAAACGAAGGGTTGTGACAAAATGCTGTCACAGGTCATGTGTATAAATGGAAAAGCTATTTTGAATAATGATTTAATGTGTTGTTGATTATATGGACATGTTGAGTTGATGAAAAAAGGTGCTATAATATTTTTGTATAATATCATCTATAACATTTTGATAGTGGAGATAAACTGTGAAAAAATCATTGCTTTTTTGGGGGAAAACTCTTCAGGAAAAAGATGCAACAAATAACAGTGTTGTAATAAAAAAAAGCCACCCCTTGCTCTTCCATATGGTTGATGTCGCCAGTGTTGCAGAAAAGATGTTTGAGAGAGTAGTTAGTGGCCACGCAAAAAAGAATTTGAAAACATTGTATCAAAATGAGGATGATCTTTTCCTATCCTCAAAGATTGCCTTTCTTGCAGGATTGCATGATTTGGGAAAAGCTACCCCGCCATTCCAGGGACTTTGGCTTGAGGGAGCAAAAAAACTCTCGGCTGAGGGTTTGAAATTTCCTCCCGTAAACGACAAGACAAAAAATCATGGACTGATGACCTCCTCATTGATTTTTTCAGAGTTTGAGTCCACAAAAGACAAGGACAGACTAATAAATCAAATTGGGAGGAAGATAGCCATATCTCTTGGTGGACATCACGGACTGATGAGTGATTGCTATGTCTGGCAAGATTTTGCTGGCCACAAGTTTTTCTCTGGATCTGCATCGTGGTTGGAAGCACGCAAAGAGCTACTGTCCGATTACTACAAGTGCATCTATGGGATGAACATGGGTGAAAAAACACTCAAGGAAGCAATACTGGAAGCCCTCCCAAAAGATGAATCATTGAAAACCCTTCAATTAAATGACTCATTTTTTGCATTTCTCTCCGGCCTTGTTTCTGTTGCTGACTGGGTTGGTTCATCAACCAGCTGGTTTGAATTTTATGAGCCCGATGACTCCACAAGCGCAATTGATGATTACCTAAATCACTCCAAAGAGTCGGCTGCAAGAGCCGTTGATAATGTATGGCCTGAAGAAACCGGCGAGCAAAAAATGTTTGCGAATGGCGAAGAACTTTTTTCATACATATTCCCAGAGATTAGTCAGGGTCCGAGACCACTTCAGAAAAAGTGTATTGATATTGCCCCCACCTCTAATGATGGGAAAATGGATTCAAACCAGATAGTAATAATCGAAGCACCAACTGGAGAAGGGAAAACTGAAGCAGCATTCTACCTCTTTGATTCCTGGCAAAGACAAAATGTTGCTCATGGTGCCTATATTGCTTTGCCAACTATGGCAACATCAAACCAGATGTTTTCGCGTTTCAAAAATTTCCTCTCGAGGGGTCATGGAGAAAAGATTACCTTAAATCTTTTGCACTCAATGAAGTTTTTTAATGAAGATTTCAGGGAGCTCAAGATAATTGGGGCAAATGACCAGGGCTACTCTGACACGATCGTTGCCAATTCGTGGTTCCAAAAATCCAAGAAAGGACTTATAACACCTTATGCCGTAGGGACAATTGACCAGTCCCTGATGGGTGTGCTTCAAGTGAAACACATGTTTGTGAGACTTTTTGGGGTAGCTGGGAAAACGGTAATCTTTGATGAAGTTCACGCATATGATACATACATGAGCAATTTGCTTGACATGCTCATAAGCTGGCTTTCAGAGTTGGGCTCTTCAGTAATAATTCTTTCAGCAACCCTTCCGGAAAAAAGAAAGAGGGAGCTATTAAAAGCTTTTTGTGGAGATAATGTAAAGGGAGAGGCCAAAAATACTTATCCTGCAATAACTTATGCCAGCAAAAACAGAAAAATTGAATCTGCCACATTCCAGTCAAACAAGGAGGTGAGGCCGGTTGTGACATTCAAAAAAACTGAATCCAGCATCCAGGAGACTGCTGATACAATTATGAGTTTGATCGACCAGGGCGGTTGTGCGGCTTGGATATGCAACACCGTAAACCAGTCTCAGGAAGTTTTTCGCTACTTAAAAGAAAAAGCACCTGCCGATGTGGAACTTGTTCTCTTCCATGCAAGATTTACTGCCTCAGACAGGCTTGGCATTGAAGATCGCGTTCTTTCAATGATGGGCAAAGGTCAGCAAGCAAAAAGGCCCAAAAAAGCCATTGTCGTTTCAACTCAGGTCATCGAGCAAAGCCTTGATCTTGATTTTGATGTTATGGTGAGCGAATTTTCTCCAATCGATCTCCTTGTTCAAAGAGCTGGAAGGCTTCACAGACACAGGAGAGAACAAAGACCATTAAAGGTTTCTGAACCTGTGATGTTTATCCAGTTTCCGGAAAAAAAGGATGGAATCCCCGATTTTGGCCCCAGCAAATATGTTTATGAAGAGTATGTTCTGGTAAAAACGCTGCTTACTCTAGAAAACAGAATGAAAGACGATTCGTATACTTTCTCTGACAGGGACGACACTGTAAAAAAGCTGGTCGAGGAAGTTTATGGGGATTCGGGGCCGGATGCCGCGAAACTCGAGGGGCACCTGAAAAAACTCAAAAAGAAATTTGACGAAGAAAACCAGGAGATAGAATCAAAAGCCAGAGGGATAATTATTGACTGCCCGGTACAAATTCCGGCCGGGAAAAAACAGGCTGATGATTTCAGGTTTGCCTTCATAAACTACAGGGCACCGGACGATGATGATCCAGACAACCCAAAAAAATTTACCCCATTAACAAGGCTTTCCGATGGTCCATCCTTTAAGGCGGTTTGCCTTTTTGAGGATGGAGGAAAAACATATCTGGATGTTGAAACAAAACAGGTTGTTGATATCTCCAGGCCACCCGAAAACACCCATGCAATTGGCAGATTGACCCAAAACTCTTTAACAATTACGGGCTGGAGAAATTTTGAATTATTGAAATCTCTTTCTAAACCCGAATCTTGGGCCAATGTGCCTTCCCTGAAGGAAATGCCAGTAGTAATCTTCAAGAAAACCGGTGGGGTTTGGGTTTCTGCTGCAGATGCAAAATTCCGTTATTCCAGAGAGCTCGGGCTCGAGATTGCAAAGGAGGGAAATTGATGGAAGCAAAGGAATTCAACCTCCAGGATGAGCCATGGATCTGGTGCACCCTGAATGGGGAATCCAAAGAACTAAACCTGAAAGATATATTCAAAATGAGCCAGAACATCGGAGAAATCACAGATGTTTCTCCGATGGTTGCAATCAGCATCTACAGATTTCTTCTGGCCATAATGTACTCAGCATTCAGAGAGGAGAGGCGTTGGCCCGGGAAGCATGAAATCTGGTCGATTGATGACTGGAAAAACATTCATGCCGATCCTGGCGGCGCAATTGAACAAATACTTGCCTACCTTGAAACTGTCCATGAAAGGATGTGGCTTTTTCACCCAGAATATCCATTTTACCAGAAACCTGACCTGAAGCTGAAGGAATCAAAAGACCCCGAAGATGGCAAGATGCCAATCGGAAAAATGAGGATGTATGCCGCAAATAGCAGTCAGGGAACACTTTTTGACCACACTGTCGAATCGGATTCCTCTTCCACAAAATCTGTTTATCCTGATGAAGCGGCAAGACTATTGCTTGCATTCCAAAATTTTGACATAGGCACGGCAGGTACTGCAGAGTATCATGATGATGGTCAAGAAACAAAGTATTTAAAAGATTCATTATTGAGAGGAGAGGCTGTTAATTTTTGGCAAGGTAACTCCCTCTTTCAAACACTCCTGCTGAATCTGGTTCCACTGCATGAGCTGGATGTTTTGTCAAAATTTGAATATCCTGCAGAAAATTTATCCGATCGGCCCAGTTTTGAGGTTGATCCTGACTATTTATGGAAGGAGCCGGGCTGTAGGCAAAAAACTGAAAAAGGTGATTTTGTATACATAAAAAAAGTTGAAGGGATAATCGACTACCTGACTTGGCAAAGCAGAAAAACCAAACTTTTCAGAAACGAGCAAAATATTATAGTTTCATTTGCAAGAACAAAGGGACTGGTTTTTCCTGGAAATGAAAATATCCTCGATCCATTTGTAATTTATAATTACAGGGAGGGGAAAAAACCTGGCGAGGGTGGCTGGAAAAGCAAAATAAGACTGGATCCTGAAAAACAGATCTGGAGAAGTCTGGATGTTCTTCTTGCCCGGATAATACCATCGAAGCATGATTTTCTGCCAGCTCTCACGACAAAATTTCTCTCAGAGACTTATTCAAAAGAAATTTCAAACGGGGATGTCAAGATTTCTCTTTTCAGCCATTACCAGGAAGCCAACCAGAGAATAAAAGACTGGTCACAACAAACCTTCCCCATACCAGCCACTTATATGAAAAACGAAAGCTTTGTTGATGGCATCGAAATTATTTTAAATATGGGTAAGGAAATAAGCTGGGGCTTAAAAAGATCATCACAAACAATTGTAGAAGAGCTCCTCGCTGGGAAAGAAAAATCAGTTCAAATCGATCTTGAAGCCGATTTCTGGCCACTACTGCAAATACCTTTTGCCAAGTTTGTAAATGATCTTGGGCAATATGATGAAGATGCCTTTTGGGATGATGCCTCCCAGATAAAAATCAGGGAGATCTTCAGCAACTGGCAAAATACGGTCATATCAATGGCAAGGGATGTTTTTAACAGGGCCACAACAAAAATAAGATTTAACGCAAGCGGCATAAATGCAATCATAAAAGGCCAGCAAGTTCTTGAAAGGTCAATAGCCAAACTGAAAAATAAATATGAAATTGACAATGGAGGCGAGCAATGATACCTGAAAGTAAGAAAATCACAGCAAAATCTGCTTTTGTGGAATCACTGGAATATCTAGTAGAAAAAAGTGACAGGGCAGGGCTTGCTACATTAAGAAAAGGCCTTGGCAAGGAACCGGGCACGGTCACTGAAATGTACAAATATGTTTATTCCAGGATACCCGGCCAGACAAACCTTTTTGATGAGAAGATTTATTTTTTGACAGCTTCCCTGTTTGCTCTCTGGCATCAGGGTAAACAGAAACTGGAAAAAGATTTTGAAGGGGATTTTGGGAAAACTTTTAGGCAAATAAGCAAAAACTCTGAATCTGAATCAATAAAAGAACGTTTTACTGCAATCATCAATTCACATTTTGACGATTTGCCAAATCACCTGCGGCACGCCGTATCGCTTGCAAAATCAAAAGATGTTCCAGTTAACTGGAGCTTTCTTCTCGAAGACCTGAAATGGTGGAACAACGATGACAAGCGTGTTCAGAAAAAATGGATGAAATCTTTCTTGCAGGAAGAAAGAACGGAACTTTCACAGACAAAAGGAACACAGAAAGAGGAGGAACAAAATGAAGATTGAGCTTCACATACTGCAGAATTTTGCGCCATCAAACCTGAACCGTGACGACACCAATGCCCCAAAGGATTGCGAGTTTGGTGGAGTCAGGCGTGCCAGGGTTTCCAGCCAGTGCCTTAAAAGGGCAATCAGGACAAATGAGACTTTTTCAAATGCCCTGAAATCTGATGACTTGGAACAGAATGCATCTGTTGGAAAAAGGACCCGTCTCTTAAAAGATCAGATTATTGCAATACTTGGCTTGCAGGAAGATCTCAAAGATGTTCAAAAAACTTCTGATAAGGAAAAAACAGCCAAAACCGAAAACTCAAAAAAACTGGATGATTTTATCAAAGCTGCGGTCAAAACAGCTATTGATGACAGCGATGCAACAAAGATGCTCATTCATTATGATGATTCCGAAATAAAGATGCTTGCAAACCTGTTCTCCAAAGTTCTTTCTGGTGAAAAGAAGCCAGAGGAGGCGGCAAAAGAGTTTAAACCTAAATCAAAAGCCTCCGACATAGCGCTTTTTGGCAGGATGGTTGCGGAAAATACAGATTTCAATGTCGATGCGGCCTGTCAGGTTGCCCATGCAATTTCCACCAACAAAGTCAGCATGGAGATGGATTATTTCACTGCCATTGACGATCTGAAGAAAGATTTTGCTTCTGAAGATGCTGGTGCGGGTATGATAGGTACTGTTGAATTCAATTCGGCCTGTTTCTATCGATATTCCGTAGTTGACACCAACCAGCTCAAGGCGAATCTTGATGGGGACAACGAACTTTCCAAAAAAACTGTCCGTGCATTTATTGAATCTTCAATTGCCGCAATCCCGACAGGCAAACAAAACAGCATGGCAGCGCAAAATCCTCCCAGTTTTGTAATGGCTGTCGTGAAAGACTCCTGTGCTCCGTGGTCTCTTGCAAATGCGTTTGAAAAACCGGTTGGCCCCGGCCAGAATGGTCTTGTTGTTTCATCAATAGAACGCTTTGATGATTATTGGGGAAGGCTTGTGTCTGTCTATTCGAACGATGGCGTCAAAACAGCCGTCCTTTTCACAACTGAAAATGTTGATCTCAAAAATCTTGCTTCTTCCAGAGTTTCTGGCAAAAAGGAACTTGTTGAAAAAATCATTGGAGCTATTTATTAATGGATCCCTCAAACAAGTTTGCCCTGGTTTTGAGGCTTGCCGGCCCAATGCAGGCCTGGGGCATACAAAGCCGGTTTGAATACAGGGATACAGGAATCGAGCCTTCCAGATCGGGTGTGATAGGTCTGCTTGGCTGCTCTCTTGGAATTGGCAGGGAGGATAAAGAATTCCTCTCCAGATGCATGGGGCTGGAGATGGGTGTACTTGTCCTCAAGGAAGGCGCTGTTTTAAGGGACTATCATGTTTCCGGTGGTGGCAAATGGAAAGGCAGGGAATATGGTGTTGCTACTGCAAACGGCAAATCGACAACTGTAGTTTCAAACCGGTATTACCTTTCAGATGCCGATTTCCTGGTTGGATTGATAGGAGAGCCCGGTTTTATTGAACAATTGTCTGCCGGGGTCAAGTCACCCGTCTGGCCAATCTTTCTTGGAAGAAAGGCTTTTGTGCCGTCGCATCCAGTTTTTGTTGCCACCCTTCAACTCCATGATATGAAGGAGGTTCTTCTGGAGGGCCTTTCAAGGCTGGCTGCAAAAGAAGGCTGGCTGCAGGATAGCAGCTCTGGAAGCTCATCAAATCCTGTCCTCTCAAATCTTCCTTGGCTTGCTGGCTCCAGACAGGAAGCTCATTTTTTGAGAATGCAAACCGAGTGCGACCAGGATGCTGGGACCGAAAAAAATGATGTTCCGCTGAGTTTCAGCAAGCTCGACAAGAGATACATGAAGCGTTATGTTTCCAATACATACATTGATCCAGCAGCCATTCTTGGCAAAGGAAAGTGAGAATATGGACGAGATTTATTTCTCAAAAATCAGGCCGGATTTTCACAATCGTGATGCGCGAAATGCAATGTCCGATACTGAAGAATTGCATAAACTGCTGATGTCTGCTTTCCCGGATTTTGAAGGGAATGGCAGACAGAAAACAAATCTCCTCTTTCGGGTGGAAACAGATGGATTCATAATCGCCTCATCAACCATAAAACCGGATTGGTCTTTTTTAGGTCCTGGATTTATGGTTGATGGTATAAAAGTGTTTGATCTTTCCACAACCCGATTTGTTGGTAGCGATTTTGCCTTTCGCCTTGTTGCGAACCCAATCTACAAAAAATCTGGATCAAAAGATGTTGTCCCTCTTCGCGAGTATTACACGCAGGATTTTCTGGATAAGTACAAAATGGCAAAAAATCCGCCAACTGTCTTTGAATGGATGGAGCGAAAAGCAAATAATTCTGGTTTTCAAATCCGCCAGCTTTCTGCAGTTGGATTGAATTATCGTCCTGATGGTTCATCAAAACGTTCCATAAACTTCAAGATGTACCTCTTTGAGGGGCAATTGCGGGTAGTCGATGGCTCTCTTTTTGCCAAAACCTTGAAAACTGGAATAGGCAGAGAAAAAGCTTTTGGTTGTGGCCTTCTTTCAATCGTACCTGCAAGAGGTTAGAAAAATAAAAGATCTTCATGAATTGAGCAGGTTTGAGGATTGCCTCGCGCATGTTTATGTCGAGCGCTGCGTCATCGAGCAGGATGCAAAATCGATTGCCATATTTGATTTAAATGGCAAAACGCCGATCCCTGTTGCCAATCTTTCTGTCCTCTTCCTTGGCCCAGGCACAAAAATAAGCCATCAGGCCATGAAAAACCTGGCTGATTCAGGGTGCATTGTTTTCTGGACCGGGGAAGAGGGCGTAAGGTTCTATGCTTGCGGTGTTGGCAAGGGCAGGTCTTCACGCAACCTCCTTCTTCAGGCGAAGCTTGTTTCAAATCCGGAAGCAAGGCTCAAGGTTGTCCGAAAAATGTATGAAAAGCGTTTTGAGGAGCCGCTTGATACTTCCCTGACGCTTCGACAGATAAGGGGCAAGGAAGGTGCCAGAATGAGGGACACATATGCCAGGCAAAGTTCCACAACCGGTGTTCCCTGGTCTGGCCGGGAATATGACCCAAAAAAGTTTGATTTTTCAAACCCGATCAATCGTGCCCTGACTTCGGCAAATGCGTGCCTTTACGGAATTTGCCATGCCGCAATCGTTTCTGCTGGCTACTCGCCAGGCCTTGGTTTCATCCACACTGGCCTTCAGCTGTCTTTTGTGTATGATGTAGCAGATTTATACAAAACTGAAACTGCAATTCCCGTTTCTTTCAAGGTTGTTTCCGAGGGGGATCATGAAGTTGAAAGGCGCGTTAGGATTGCAATGCGTGACTCCTTCAAGGCAACAAAACTGATGGGTCGTATTATTGCAGACATGAAAGAATGTCTTGCTGTTCCGGACTATATCTCCGAAATACCCGAAACCTTTGATCTTGACCCCCAAAATTTTATTTGGGATCCGGAAGAAGGTGTTCTTTCTGGAGGAATAAACTACAACTCGGACTTGTAAGCTATCATTTTCCATTGTTCCAGGGAGGTTTTGATGAAAAAAGTGACAACACTGATAATGCTGATCTTGGTTATGGCTATGGTCGGAGCTATGCAATTCCAGAGGGTTACAATGAGACCTCATGAAACAAAGTTTTGGTGCGATGAGAATACGGTCATAAACATAAACTGGACTGTAGATGCCCCATCAGATACCGTTGAAGAGGGTCTGTTTCTGATTGTGTACTCAGAAGACGAGGGCCTTCAATATGCAGACTATTTTAACCTGCTGGAAATGAGCGAGTTTGTTGATGATAAAGGTCAAGGTGTTTTTGCGGTTGGTGGTTTACAAAAGGCCAGATACACAGTTGTGATTAAAGATTTTATGCTTCCAGAACATCGCTTCCATGCAGATATTACTGTAGTCCCAGAAACAGGGGAAGAGGGAGGACACATTATAAAGCTTGATGAAATCAGACATGCTAGCCATCAGCAATACATTTTGAAGATGAAAACCATTTTAAAAACAGAAAAAACAGGAATGATTCCAAAGGCCAGTCGATAAATGGTTGTAATGGTCCTTGAAAAAGTCCCTGCATCGCTCAGGGGAGATTTGACCAGATGGTTGCTGGAACTCAAAACAGGGGTTTTTGTGGGCAACATATCCGCCTTGGTTAGGGAAAAACTCTGGGAAAAAGCTTGTGGAGGCTGCAAGGGCGGGTCTGCAATGATGCTTTTTTCCGCATCCACCGAGCAAGGTTTTGATATCCGTTTTTGGGGGAAAACCAGTAGGCTGGTCCAGGATTTCGAAGGCGTAAAACTCATCACAATACCAGAAAAAACGCAAACAAAAGGTGCCACTTCTGAAGTGTCAGGCGATGAGCATAATACTAGTGAAGCTGACCTCGAAGAAATATAGGTTTTTCCAATTGTTTATTTGTTTATGAAACAAATGTAGGCTAGAACAGGTTTTATTACTTAAACAGGATTTTCTTTATTTCAGGGTAGGTTGCATATCATTTTCTTTAGTCTCTTCCCCACACACGTGGGGGTGTCCCTTGAAGTTGTAAGGATCGTTGTTGCAGCCATTGCTCTTCCCCACACACGTGGGGGTGTCCCCTCAAGCCGTGAAGACGAGAAAGATAGCAAGAACTCTTCCCCACACACGTGGGGGTGTCCCTCTGGCGGCTTCACGATTGCGCCAGATTCCTGGCTCTTCCCCACACACGTGGGGGTGTCCCCGCTTACTCTATGACTCATTTTTCACCTCCAAACTCTTCCCCACACACGTGGGGGTGTCCCATCCCCAACTTCTTTTGCTATTTACGCCGAACACTCTTCCCCACACACGTGGGGGTGTCCCCGGTCAGGCGCAACTGGAACAATAATGGGTTTACTCTTCCCCACACACGTGGGGGTGTCCCCTGGTATTTGTGCTGGGATTATCTGGTCGTTTGCTCTTCCCCACACACGTGG
>Ga0208459_1003481_pt1 | contig 12383 bp, 10 predicted proteins | sample AD_UKC087_MetaG_FD_184433 | JGI IMG/M metagenome (GOLD analysis project Ga0208459, IMG submission 184433) | Active sludge microbial communities of municipal wastewater-treating anaerobic digesters from USA - AD_UKC087_MetaG (SPAdes) (version 2) | ecosystem: Engineered > Bioreactor > Anaerobic >... | reverse complement strand
TCCAAGTCCCATCGGCCATTATTTCGAGGATTTCAAAGCTGGCGATATCATCAGACATTCTGCCAGTAAAACAATTTTTGAAAGCGACAACAACCTGTTCAGCCTGCTGACCATGAACCACCATCCCTTGCATACGAACAGGGACTTTGCCGAAAAGAGCCAGCATGGCCAGATTCTGGTTGTAGGCACCCTGGTCTTCAGTATTGTGGTAGGGATGACGGTGCCTGATATCAGCGGCAAAGCGATTGCCAACCTGGAATATGAAAAGGTGGAACACTTGGGTCCGGTGTTTATCAACGACACGATCTACGCCCAAACAGAGATCCTGGAAGCCAGGCCTTCAGCCTCAAAGCCTGACCGCGGCATCATATATGTGGAGACCACGGCCTTCAACCAGGACGTCAAGCCGGTGCTGAGGTTCCGCCGTCACGTCCTGATCGCCAAAAAAGGAGCTTGAGATGACAGATATCATCATGCGCAGCCTGATGTTCGTGCCCGGGCACAATGAAAAGTTGCTCACCAGCGCCGCCAAATCGGACGCCGATGTCCTGCTTTTGGATCTGGAGGACTCGGTGCAGCCGGAATCCAACAAGCCTTTGGCCAGAAAGAAAATCGCAGAATGGGTCAGTTCGGGGCGCTTGTCAAACTACTATGTTTTTCCCAGAGTGAACGACCGCGAAAGCGGGCACCTGCTTCAAGATGTGCAAGCCCTGACGATTGAGGGCATACACGGCTTCATGTATCCCAAATCCCGAACTGGAGAGGACGTTTATTTCTTCGATAAACTGCTTGAAACCATTGAATACGAAAAGAAAATCCCCGTTGGCACCTACAAGATCATTCCCCTCATCGAGACGGCGGGGGCGGTGCTTAACGCCCAGGACATCTGCCGTGCCTCAAAGCGAGTAGTGGCCATAGCTTTTGGCTGCGAAGATTTCGTCAGTGATCTGGAAGGGATTCATGACCAAGAGGGACAGAGCATTTTCACGCCCCGCGCTTTGATCGCTCTGGCAGCCAGGGCCAATAAAGTGATTCCCATCGATACTGTGCACATCAACGTGCACGATCTGGAAGACCTGGAACAAAACCTCATCCTGGCCAAGAATTTGGGCTTTGAGGGCATGCTGGTGCTGCATCCCAAGGAACTGCCCCTGGTGCATCAGTATTTCTCTCCCACACAGCAGGAATACGATGACGCGGTGGAAATGCTGCGCCTCTACGATGAATCCCAGGCAGAGGGAAAAGGTGTTGCTGTCAAGGATGGCAAGTTTATCGGCCCGCCTATGGTGATCGCTGCCAAGAAAGTGCTTAACCGGCATGATTTGATTGAAGCCAGGCGCAAAAAGCTTGGCCACTAGATGGAAAAAACGATGAAGCTGCCAAACCACATTACGCAAGCCCCGGAAATATTTCGCAGGTATCTGTTTTATCAAAAGAGCCAGCATTGGAACCGCCAGCAGGTACTTGACTACCAGAATGCCAAGCTGAAAGAAATTGTAACCTATGCTGGAAAATATGTGCCGTACTATCGCGAGCTGTTCCGCGAAATTGGGCTGGATACTTCCACCTTCAGGGGAATCGAAGACCTGCAAAAGATACCCTTGCTGGATAAAGAGACACTCCGCACGCGACAGAAAGAGTTTATAGCGGACACAGTTCACGAACTGGATGCTCAAGTTGAAAAGACCAGCGGGTCCACCGGTACCCCCCTGACTTTGATGATCGATAAACACTGCCGGGCCAATAAGTACGCCGCCTATGCCAGAGCTTACCGCTGGTCTGGTTACCGGCCCGGAGCCTTACGTTTTATTGTTAAAGGTCTGTCCGAATCCAAGCCCAAACCTTATGGTTATGATCCTTTGCGCAACATGATTTATCTAAATTCCAGCAAAATGACCAGAGAAAACTGCCTTGCCGCCGCCAAACTGGCTGCCAAATATAAGCCGTCCATATTTGAGGGCTATGCGAGGAGTTTTATCGATTTCTACAACCATATCTGCAATGATTACAAGATTGCCAGCCCCAGAGGTATCTTTGTCTATGGCGAATCTGTGACCCAGCCGATCCGCGAATTTGTGCAGTCAGTGTTTGGCGCGCATCTCTATGACTTCTACAGCCACGCGGAAAACGCGGTCATGATCTGCGAAAAACCTGATCAGAAAAAGTATCTGATGGAGGATTACTTTTACCCGGAGATAGTCGATACGCAGGGACATACTGCGGTTGATGGCTACGGGGAACTGGTTGGTACCAGTTTCTATAACTACGCCATGCCTTTTATCCGTTATAAAACGAGAGATATGGTACGGCTCAGTGATGATAAAAGAAACACAAATGCTTTTAGACAAGTGGAGACCATCGAGGGTCGGATGGACGACTATATCCTTTTGCCGGATGGACGTAAGATTTACTTTGCCGAGGGGGCGGTGGGTTATGCCAAAGGTGTTATAGCCGCTCAGTACATTCAGGACCAGCCTGGGCATTTGACCATCAATCTGATAGTGGACGACACGTTTTCCGAAGATCAATATCCCATGATTGAACAAGGCCTTGTAAAGCGTATAGGCGACAGCCTCAAGGTCCATTTTAAGATTGTGAATGAATTGGAGAAAAAACCATCAGGCAAAGTACCATTCATTATCAACCGCATTGGAGCGGGAAGCCTTGACTAATAGCAAACTCGGACTCAAGCGAATCTTTTTCATCGCACTTGTGATAGTGCTGATTGGCATGCTTGGATTGTTTGTCGCCAGACAGCTCTTCAGGGTTCAGTTGCAAGCTGTCCCGCGCTGGTCAATTGGCAGGTATCAATTTGACCATCAGTTCAACCTCATCAGCGACCAGCCCAATCCGGTATTTAGCGTTAACGACCTGCTGATCAGGGATGCGGAATTTGTGGCTGACCCGTTTGTGTTTCCCCATGGTGACAGCCTTTACCTTTTCTATGAAAGGGGACTAACAATATCTTACGGAGGGGGATGGACCGGAGTTATAGGGTTGGCTACCAGCAAAGATGGGTTAAGCTGGAATGATCGGGGTGTGGTTTTGAGAGACCCTGCCATAGTATCATTTCCTGTCATATACGAGTACGCCAACGACATCTACATGACCGTTGAAGGTGCTGGGGCAAATAATGTTCGTTTGTTCAAAGCCACAAGCTTTCCAAACTCATGGACATGTGTGGACACCATTCTTACTGGACAGTGGAGTGATCCTGTTATCCATGAATATAATGGAATGTATTACCTTTTCACTTCAAAACCCAGATACCATGACCTTCATCTCTTTTACTCCAGCAGTTTTTTGGGCCCATATACAGAGCATCCTGCTAGCCCTGTTGTAAAAGGTGACAAGGCCAGGGGCAGAAATGCAGGTGTCCTGTTTGAAGTTGATGATGCCTTGTACCGCCCAGTTCAGGATTGTTCCAGGATGTACGGCAAACAAGTTCGGCTGATGAAGATAGAGGAACTTAGCGTTACAGGATATCGGGAAACAGAGATTGACCATTCCCCCATTTTGGCAGGAAGCGGAAAGGGCTGGAACCAAAAAAAGATGCACACTTTCAATGTGTTCAATATAAACGATATTGGCTTTAGTGTTATAACAGATGGAACGCCTGTTGACTATGAACACAGGATAATAATCTCGAGAAGATGGGTAAAGTGAGAACAATCGGTTTTCTCTGTATGAGATTTGAGGCCAATGAAAAGCGGGATTTCAGGCCCGCCTTTTTCCAGCGGCTTGCTAATTTGGATGCTCATCTGATATTGGAAGAATCATACGGATCCAAACTCGGTTTCAGCGCAAATGACTACATCAAGGTGAACAAACGAATCAAGTTTTGCAGTCGGGATGAGGTGTTTGCTTCGGATTGTGTGGTTACCGTAAGAACTCCTGATTTTACACAGCTCGAGAAACTCAAACCGGGCGCGGTATTGTTTTCCATGCTACATTACCTGACTCGTGAAAGACGTAATCGGTTTCTAACGGAAAGAATCATAAGGATGTACTCCATGGATTCGGTGGTTGACGATTTTGGCGTCCGTATGATCCAGGATTTTCCAGGTACTGTTGAAAATGCGTTCCATGCTGCCAACTCGTTATTGCCAAGGGAAAAGACATCAGAACCGCTTAACGTGCTGATTTTGGGCTCAGGAGAAATAGGCAAGCTTGCGGCCAATACAGCAATCAAATTCACGGACAGGCCTGTGGTAGTGTCCATTGTAGGACGTTCGGTAACCCGGGATCCCAAACTACTTGACCCCTTACTCAAAGAATCAGACATTCTGGTGGATGCCAGCAAACGGCACGAACCGTGGAAAAGCATTATTAGCAATCATCAGTTGGCACTGCTCCCCGAGGATGCCCTTATCATTGATCTTTCCGTGGATGACTATGACGTGAACATATCTCCGATCCAGGTCAAGGGCATTGAGGGTATACCCACAGGCAATCTGGACAAGTATGTTTTCTTCCCTCAAGACGAAGCTTATAAAAGCATTCCTCAAGGAGTGGATTCAACCAACAGAAGAATTCTGTTAAGCTGCAACGCTTGGCCTGGTGTAGACCCAAACCGTTGTTTGGACAGGTATGAAACCCAACTGGACCCTTTTATCAGGTTGTTGGCTCGAGATTTGCCAGAACCTTCCCTAGATTCAGACAACCCCTACGAAAGGGCTTTGGCAAGGGCGTCTTTCGCGTTTTTTTGTCAAAACACTAAGGGATGAACAATGAAACTAAAAGAGATTGGAGATTAAGTCCGATGCGAGTAAACACATTCAATTGTAGGATGGTGTTGTTTTATTTGTTGACAAAGATTCGCTGTAGATCGGTTGTATTCGTTCGAGTTCACGATTTGTTTAGTGTAACGCTGGAATTGTGCCGAAGTTATAAGCGGCTAAGAACTTGTATGGCATTCTGCAAGCGCAATGGCTATAATGCCACGTTAGTTAAAGCTATTTCAAATAGTTTTAAATACGGTATGAGTTTGTATGATTACTATCAATTTAGATTGTATGAACGAAATAGCAAAGAAGGGGTATACTGGCTGAGCAACAGGCTACGTATGTTCATTGATATGTCAATGAACGATATTAAATATATTAATGTAAGCAGGGACAAGTACGAATCATATAAACTCCTGAAAGAATTCTTCAAACGTAATATGCAGGAGTTGTCATCGCAACAGGATGTTGATAGAATTCTCGATCAGAATTGGGGCACTGCGATTGTATGTAAACCAAGATTTGGCACTTGGGGCCATTTGAATAAATTCATGGATACCAGTTTAAGTTCAAAAATGCTCCGTGCTAATCTCATTGAAATGGTTAAAAATGGACCATGGGTTGTTGAGTCATACATTCAGCAGCACCCGTTAATGAAGCAACTCCACCCACTTTCTGTAAATACTCTACGGGCTCATACAATATTTCACAATGGCAAAGTTCACTTTTTGGGTGCAGTTTTGAGGATTGGAGTTGGGAAAAAAGTCGACAATTTATATGCGGGTGGAATAGCAGCACCAATTGATGATGCAACCGGTATTGTATCCGGGCCTGCAGTATCGGGCAACCCTTTTCAAACAAATACATATGATAAACACCCAATAACAGGAGAACCAATAGTTGGTATGCAGATTCCCTACTGGAGTGAGATATTGCAGATGGTAGAACAAATGGGTTCCAAAATATCAGAATTGAAATCAATTGGCTGGGATATTGCAATAACAGAGGAGGGCCCTGTTTTAGTTGAAATGAATGTGCATTGGAGTGTGGAACCTTTCCAACTTCCTTTTCAAAAAGGTCGTTTAAACAAGCTATTACCATTCATTAACCAGTCTGTTTTGTATCCAGCTCATAGAAAGTACTTATCAGGTATTAACATATAGAGACAGATATTATTTGCATATTAGACAGCATGAAGATATGTTCACATATCAGTTACCTACATTGATAGAGAAAGAGATTAGGGTTAACCAGTAAAGACAAGCGGTTGTTATATTGCCTAACAATAAGCAATTTTTAAAGAATGTGGGAATTGTCTCACTGGGTCCTATTATAGCTTCACTGGTAAGTTTTCTTGCAGAACCTTGGATATCAAGGATGTGGGGACCAGATTTATATGGTTTGGGTGCGTACTTCAATTCCTTGCTGCAAATCCTAACTCCGATACTCTTTCTACGTTATAATTTTGCTATAGTCCAAGCTGGAGACCAACGCGAAGCATCAAACCTTTTTGCTTTATCCATGCTTATCTTGGCGGCTCTGTATTTGCTGGTAGTTTTGGCATATCCGTTGTTTGGAACACTCGTGGGTGGTAATTTTCCCTTTGCGCGCTATAAATCATACTTTCTTAGCGCATTGCTGGCGGGGTCCTTGGCTACCCTGTTAAGGTTTTGGTCATCTCATAAAAAGCGCTTTGTTGTGCAGACTCTATCACTTATCCTGCTGATGATAGTTCCGCCATTGTTACTTTTGGTTTTAGGATACCAGGGTAATGTGGGAGAAAAGCAAATGATTATAGTGAGGAGTGTAGCCTATTACTGCTTTCCACTATTACAGATTCTGTGTTTTTTCCTTTGGGATGCCAGCGAGGTAGCAAGGCAGGTTAGTTGGAAGGGTATCAAGGATGCAGCAAAAAAATACAGCAATTATCCTAAGCAAGAGTATCCAGGTTTCTTGGCCAATCTGTTGGCTTTCAACCTGCCCGTGATACTGATAGCAAGGTATTGGGGAAATGAGGCATCAGGCTTGTATGCCAAAGCCTTCACAATCCTGTATATGTTTGTGCTGTTGTTGGGCGACTCTGTCAACCGGGTGTTACACAAAGAAGCGGCGGACATGATTAACGGTGGCAAATACCTGGCTCCGTTTATCAACAATGTCTTTCGGGCTTTGGTATATCTCTCTCTGCTGCCCTTCATGCTGGTGATGCTTGTTGGACCCGAACTGTTCAGCGTTTTTCTGGGTGAGCGGTGGCTGGTTTCCGGCCAGTTCGCCCAGGCTATGGCTCTGTGGAGTTTTGCAAACCTGCTGAATCTGAGCCTGCTTCCCTTGTATGGTGTGCTTAATCATCAGCGTCAGTATACCCGCATCACCCTCGTGACCCTGGCGTTGCGGGCTCTGATTCTGATAACCATGGGTATGGCAGGGGCGGATGTTGTGCTGACCTTGGCGGTTTTCTCCTTGGTCAATGTTGTGGTACTCCTCTGGCAGAGCATCTATATAGCTGGCAAGGCAGGGGTCAAACAGAGCGAGAGCCTGCGTTTCTTGTGGAAGAGGTTGCTGGAAATGCTGCCTTTGGCAGTCGTTTTTATGATTGTGCGTCAATTCGTTAATCTCGGACATTTAGAATTGATTGGCCTTGCCGCTTTGCTTTCCTTACCCTATGTTTATCTGTATTATATCCGAAACATCAAGCAATTCCGCAGCTTGCTCGCGGCGTGATAAAAGCTTGCTAGTTTCAGCCATTTAAATACATCAAGTCGAGATGCTTTATATGAAACTCTTTAAACCCGGACAAATTGGAAAATTGACCCTCAAAAACAGGGTCATCATGGCTCCTATGAATGTAGGCGGTTTAAACCAAAGTGATGGCAAACTGTCTATGAGGGGCATTGAGTATTTTGTCGAGAGAGCCAGAGGTGGAACCGGAATGATCATTGTGGGGATTACCAGAACCACCACTGAGTTTGAACAGGATAAATCCACAAACTACGCTCGGAATACCCTTGCTGATGACAAGATCCATGTGAGTTGGATGAATGAGTTGGCGGAGGCCTGCCATGATCATGGCGCTAAGGTCGCGATACAGCTGTCTCCAGGTGTTGGCAGGCAAGCCGGAGCTTTCTTGCAAAGCAACAATCTGGCTATAGGCCCCTCAGAAATCAGCTGTTTTTGGCCTCCCCATAAAAAGACCAGGCAATTAACCAAAGATGAGATTCATCGCTTGGTTGATTCGTTTCAAGCAGCTGCTTATCATATCAGGTCATCAGGAATTGACGCTATCCACATTCATGGCCACGAAGGGTATTTGCTGGATCAGTTTTCGACTACTCTCTGGAACCATAGAACCGATGAATATGGTGGAAGTTTGGAAAACCGGATGCGTTTTGCCAAGGAACTTATTGATGCGATCCATAAAGGCGCGGGGGATGATTTTCCGATCATTTACAGATTTGGACTAAGTCACTATATTGAGGGTGGCCGGGAAATATCTGAAGGCTTGGAGATTGCCCGGTTGCTGGAAGAGTATGGGGTGGACGCTCTTGATATCGATTCCGGATGCTATGAAACATGGTATCTTCCACATCCCCCAAGCACAATTGAGCCAGGCTTCAAGCTCGACCTTGCTGCCAAAGTCAGTGCCGTGGTCGATATCCCGGTAATTGCGAGTGGGAAAATAGCATATCCTGAGATTGCGGAATCAGCCTTGGAATCAGGAGCTGCGGATTTCATTTGTTTGGGCAGGCCATTAATAGCCGATCCGGAGTGGGTGTCAAAAGCTGAGCAAGGCTGCAATATCGATATCAGACCATGTATCTGTTGCCATGAAGGTTGTCTCAAACGTATCTATATACACAAATCGATCAGCTGTGCCGTTAATCCCGCAGCCGGTAATGAAAGAGAATTGAAGATACATTCCAGCAAAACTCCCCAGCGGATTTTAGTAATAGGCGCAGGTGTAGCCGGAATGGAAGCTTCCCGTACACTGACATTGCGGGGGCACAAAGTCAGGCTAATCGATATGAACTCTTCTGTGGGTGGCAATTTCCGACTGGAGTTTCTGCCACCTTTCAAATCAGATTATAGAAGATACATAATGTATCTTGATAAGCAGATCCGATCACTGGGTGTTGAATTGGATTTGAATCAGGAATTTTCGATGGAATACTTGGCTGCTTATGATCCGGATATGGTGGTTATTGCTTGTGGTGCACGCCATAAAAAGCCTGATATTCCTGGCTTGGACTTGGTAAAACAGATATCCATCCTGGAAGCTTTCTCTGCTAAGGGTGTTTCAGGACGAGTGTCTGTTTTAGGGGGAGGACTTGTGGGAACTGAAGCAGCTATTAATCTGGCTCATAATGGTGCAGAGGTTAGTTTGATCGAAATGAAGAATGAAGTTGCAGCTGACGCTTTTTTGCCCAACAAGATGCACTTGCGTGTGATGCTGGATGAGAGTCAAGTATGCGTTTATACTAACACAAGAGTTATATCCTTAACAGAGGATTCTGTGCTATGCCAGAATGACGTTGGCGATAGTATCGTTGTCACTACTGATCAAGTTGTCATATGCATGGGCATGATTTCAAACCAAAGCGTAGAAAACCAAATAAAGAATTCCAAGTATAAATACATGATGATTGGAGATTGCGTAAAACCAGGCAAAGTCATCGACGCGGTTTGGGATGCCTATCGCAAATTGCGCTACGTCTAATTGACGCGGAGAATAATTCTGACTTTAGAGTGATCCCAGTTATCAATGATCAGGAAATAAAGCATAACTGATACCGGTGCCTCAAGTTGCCACCACAAAAGGTGTTGATATGAACAGCTGCTGTTTTAATGAAGAATTTAAAGCTACTTTAAAACCCGTAAGATTATCAGTTATAGTACCTGTCTTCAACGATGCCGAGGTCATATCTGCTTTGTATAAAAGGCTGAAACCAGTGCTGGAAGGTATTTGCCAGGAGCATGAAATAATCTTGGTTGATGATGGAAGCTCTGACGATTCATTCTCAATCATGAAAGATCTCAAGGATAAGGATGACAAGCTTGTCTTGTTGAAACTAACACGCAATTTTGGACAGTCAAATGCTATAACAGCTGGTCTGGATAATGCGCGGCACGAGTATATCGCGATTATGGATTCAGACCTGCAAGATCCTCCGGAATTCCTTGATACACTGTTAACAGCTTGCATTGAAAACGATTGTGATATGGCAATCGCCAGACGTATCCAGCGCAGTGACAATTTCCTGAAAAAAATGGCATCGGCTATGTTTAACAGGGTTTCAAAATGGATGACCACCATTGATGTCAAGCCAGGAATGGGAGTCTTCCGGGTTATGAAAAAGTCTGCCTATGATAAAATATGTGATGTTCCAGAGGTTACGGGAACGACATTAAGCCTCATGTATTGGGGCGGATTTCAATATGTGGCAGTCGATATGCATAGGGAAGCCCGCCATGCAGGTAGTAGTGGCTATACCATCCGCAAAATGTTCCATCTGGCCTTGGACAGGATACTGTCCTATTCTCTATGGCCTTTGAGGATTGCCATCTTAACAGGTATAGCAACTGCTGCGGCAGGGTTCATTTTAGGTTTAGTACTGATAATCAGGCGTCTATTGCTATCCATTTCTGCTCCTGGATGGACATCCATAGTGGTGTTGATGCTTTTCCTGTTTGGCCTAAATTTCACTATCATTGGATTCATGGGAGAATACATCGGCAGAGTATACTTGGAAGTTAAACGCCGTCCCAAATATATCATATCCAAACTGGTAAAGTGAGGCCTAAGATGGAAAGGATCATTATCATTGGAGGCAAGGGTGCTGCGGTCGTGCTTGCTGATCAGATCATGCACGCAGTAACTCATTACAATGCAAAGTATGAAGTTATAGGTTATTGCATTGATGATCCTGCTTTGGGAGACTCCATTAATGGGGTTCCGATTCTGTGCAAACTATCCCAACTGGCGAGCAAGTACAACCATCTGGATGATGTTAAATACTTCTTTGCCTTATATAAACCGATCTGTATGGAAGAAAGGATTCAGTTGTTTAAAAGCATGGAACTGCCCATAGCCAAATTCACAAACTTCATCCATCCTTTGGCCTATTTTGCTCCCAGTGCTTCTTTAGGTACTGGAAACGTGATATGCTCAAATGTCACTGTGAATAGCAACGCCAGAATAGGTAACTTTAATACCCTTAACGGTAATGTGCTATTTGGCCATGATTCACGACTGGGTGATTACAATATCTTGGCCGGAAGTGTCACCGTTAGCTCTGAGATCATTATCGGAAACGGCAATTTTATCGGTTTGAACTCCACAATCCGGGACAGGGTTCACATTGGAGATTATAACATAGTGGGTATGGCTTCAGCAGTACTTTATGACATTGGTTCCCGTGTCACAGTGGTTGGTACTCCAGCCAAAGAAATTAAAAAATGATCTTTGCCAACCGGGCTGCAGGCATTCTTTATTGGTTTTTGAAGGCTTATCCTGAAGGAACCTATATCCTGCCTGCAAATATATGCCCTGTAGTACCGTTGACCTTTCGTAAAGCAGGAGTGGAATTTGAGTTTTTGGATATCAATCCTGGTAATCTTTGTCTTGACGGACAGTCTGTTATCGACGCCATTTTCGCAAGTCCCAATAAATACAGGGGAATGGTGTTTGTAAGGACATATGGTTATTTAGCGGATATGTCAGACGTGTTTTCACAAATAAAAGACATTGCCCCGGGTTTCTTGATCGTTGATGACAGATGCCTGTGTTTCCCTGATTTTTCATCCCAAGCGGAGCATACCGATCTTGAACTATACAGCACAGGATATGCCAAGCCTATTGATCTGGGATATGGCGGATTCGCAAAAACATGCCATGATATTCAGTTTGGACAAAGCATTGATTTTAGGCCAGATTCATATAAAGAACTGGAGAAGATCTACAAACAATGCTTAAATGAAAGGAAACCTATGCATAGCTATCCCCAAGATTGGCTGGATGCCGATATCGGTAATTTCAAAAATGTTGAATATATCAGACAGATTGAAGAAAGCATAATACCAATGGCAGAGCATAAACAGAGGTTAAATAACTATTATTCCGAGCATTTGCCATCTGATATAACTCTGGAGGAAGAGTTTCAAAACTGGCGATTCAATATTTTGACAGATAATAAGCTGGAAATTCTCGATGCTATTTTTTCGAAAGGTTTGTATGCCAGTTCCCACTATGCTTCCAGCAGCATATTATTCAATAAAGGCGAATTTCCTGTAACCGAGCAGGTTTCTGATAGGATAATCAATTTGTTCAACGACTACAATTATACTTTGGAGCAAGCTAAAGCTACTTGCGGGGTAATATGCGAAACACTGGGCCAAGCTTAGCCATCATAGGAGCCAGTTACCTGCAAAAACCCTTAGTTCTGAAAGCCAGGGAGATGGGTTTTGAGACCCATGTCTTTGCCTGGGAGGATGGCGCTGTCTGTAAAGACTTGGCCGATACTTTTTATCCCATTTCGATCACTGAGGTGGATGAGATTTGCGAAATCTGCCAAAGGATCCAACCCAAGGGCATAGTGTCTATTGGCTCCGATCTGGCCACAGTGGCTGTCAACTGGGTGGCGGGAAAACTGGGATTGATAGGCA
>Ga0208459_1003463_pt1 | contig 12420 bp, 8 predicted proteins | sample AD_UKC087_MetaG_FD_184433 | JGI IMG/M metagenome (GOLD analysis project Ga0208459, IMG submission 184433) | Active sludge microbial communities of municipal wastewater-treating anaerobic digesters from USA - AD_UKC087_MetaG (SPAdes) (version 2) | ecosystem: Engineered > Bioreactor > Anaerobic >... | reverse complement strand
CTGTCGTCGGAGACATGACTGAAGGTGTTTATTTTTGAAAAGATAAAAAACTCTCCTGCCAAAACGATACAAAATAAGATAAAAAAAACCACGATTATCCTCTTCATATTATTTTTCCTCCTGATCTGCCGGGGTGCCTATAGGATTGCTTTTATCTTTGTTAAAATTGGCAATAGTGAAAAGCACCGTGAATAGAATCAGGAAATACGCTACAAAAATGGCGGTATAACCATGAGTCCATTGGTGTATGTTCAGGCAAATTATTCCCAGGGCCACGGAGACGGCAGAAAGTAAGGCGATGAGCGCTGCCACTTGTTTTTCTGATAGTCCAAGATATGCCAGATGGTGTGTTGTATGATCCTTACCGCCAATGAAAGGCGATTTGCCTTTGAGTATTCTTTTTATGGAAACGGTAGCTGTATCAATAATAGGCAGGGCGAAAAACATCAAAACAGCGCAAATTTGTTTTGTCGGGATTTCGTCGAGGTTATATTCTTTAAAGTCCCAGATAAAAATAATACTAAAGGTAGCCAGTACTACGCCCAAAAACTGGCTTCCGGTGTCGCCCATATACATTTTGGAGGGAGGCCAGTTATAAACCAGGAACCCTATCAGGGAAGAAATAATACCCAGGATAACAATATTCAGGTTGGTTGACAAGCCATGTGCTAAAATATTCTGAATAAAAATGCCGAGTAAAATAAAAATTGAGACGAGTGTGGCAACCGCATCCATATTGTCGAGCATGTTGATAGAATTCATTAGGCCGACGACCCAAAGTACCGTTAAAATATAATTCAGGGTATTTGATTCAAAAACGGATATATAAGTTCCGGAAACTATCAAAATTACTCCGCAACATATCTGGGAAAGAAGTTTTATTGAAACCCGGGTGTTGTAGGCGTCATCAAAAAGCCCCATCGCAAAACCCAGTGTCGTGGCCACGATAATGCCCAACAATTTAAAATTCAACAGGAGGTTATTCTCGCTAAAAACAAAAGCAAGTGCAGTTATTGAAAGTAAAAAGATAATAAAAAATGAAATTCCTCCGAAAGAAGGCTTGGACTGGCTATTAAACCGCACCTGACATTGAATATTTCCCCGGACGCCCAGATTTCCCGAAAATTTTAGAAGAATTTTATTGATCAGCAAAGAGAAAATGAGCACCACAATAAAAAAGAAGAAATAGGCTAATACTAAATAAAGCTCACTAGTTTTCAAAACAGAATATTTTAGCCTGCAAAAATACTAATATTTTCATTTGTAAATAAATGGAGAAACGAAATCCTTGAAGGCCACCCCCATTTTATCACGTTCGGAGAGAACGGGCTTTTCGCACAACCAATGAATATTGATATCCGGGTCGTTCCAGGCAATAACGCCTTCTGAATTTTTATTATAAAAACCGGTACATTTATAAGAAAAAATGGTCTGTTCGGCAAGGGTCACAAAACCGTGTGCAAATCCAGGAGGAATCCACAACATAAGCTTGTTTTGTTCGGTAAGTTCCTGCGCCACCCATTTTCCGTAGAAAGGAGATCCCTGGCGGATATCCACTGCCACATCCAGCACGGCGCCTTTGATTACCCGCACCAGCTTTCCCTGTTCGAAAGGAGGTTTCTGAAAATGCAATCCACGAAGCACATCTTTGGCAGACAGGGATTCATTATCCTGAACAAATTCGTACTGTATGTCAAGGTCTGCAAACTTCTCCCTGTTAAATGATTCGAAAAAATAACCTCTTTTGTCTTCAAAAACATCTGGCTGAATCACAAGAACACCGGGAATATTGGTAGGTATCTTTTTCACGTAAAATTATTTTTTAACTTTAAAAAAACCGAGAATCCTGCTAAACATACTTTTCTTACGTTTATGTTTTTTTGCTATCTGAGTTTCGTCCTCAATACCATATCCATAACCGCAGCCATAACCATATCCGTAGCCATAACCGTAGCCATAACCGTAGCCATAACCTTTGTTTTTCGAACTGTATGATTTACCGTATTTGTAAGTATTGTTGACAGGTTCGGCAGCGTTTAATACGATGGATATTTTTTTAATCTTACTATCTTCTACCATACGTTCCAGGTCGAGGATGTAGTATTTTTTTGAATAATTAGCCTTGATGACATATAAAGGATAATCGGCAATCGACAAGGCTTTAATGCCATCGGTAACCAGTCCTACGGGCGGGTTGTCGATGATTATAAAATCATATTTTGTCTGGAGATATTTCAGCACCTCGTCGGTATCCTGACTAAAAATCAATTCGGAGGGATTGGGCGGCACAGGCCCTGCCGTAATAAAATCAAGATTTTTTATGGCACTGTGTTTTATGCACTCATCTATTTCGGTTTTGTGCGAAAGTATCGTGCTCATTCCTTTATGGTTGTCCACTCCAAAGCCAATATGTATCTTGGGTTTTCGCAAATCCAGGTCGATTACCACCACTTTTTTATCCGAAAAAGCAATGACACCGGCCAGGTTGATGGCAACAAATGTTTTGCCTTCGCCTGAAATAGTGGATGAAAAGGCGATAATCTTTGGCCCTATTTCATTGTTCAAGAACTGCAGGTTTGTTCTGATTGACCGCAGTGCTTCGGCAATTAACGAACGGGGGTGTTCGTCAACTATCAGCTGGGATACAGGTATTTTTAATGGATACCGCGGCACCAAACCAATAACGGAGATGTCGGTATATTTGAATATATCGTTGAGGCTAAGGATATTGTTAAACAAAACATAGCGTACAATAATAATTGCCATGCCCAAAAACAACGACAAGGCAACGGCAATAATGTATATGGTATTTCTTATGGGAGAAATAGGCTGGGTGGGAATGCCGGACCGCTGTAATATCACATTTTGTGAAACATACCCGGCTTTTGCAAGCTGAAATTCGGCCTTTTTGTTTACGAGTTGGGTATAATAGGATTCGTTTATTTTTGAAATACGTTCGAGGCTTGCCAAATCCACAGGGTTATAGCTTTCGCCGTCTACGCCCAGTTTGCCCTGATACAGGGCGATTTTTTCTTCAATTTCTTTTTTTCGTTCATTCAGATTGATATTCAGGTATTCAATACTTTCCCTTATCAGTTTTTTCTGCAGAGCGATCTGATAGTCCAATTCTTTTATCTGTCCGCTGTTTTCGGTAAGGTCATAAAGCAACTTTTCGCGGGTGATTACCATCCCCTGTAACGACGTAAGCAGCGAGGATATAGATCCTCTGAAATCGCTGCCGGAAGTCAACACTATCAACCTGGTCAAATCGGAGTTGCTGGCCACTTTGATATTTTTTTCTATCTCCTGCAGTTTATTCGATTCAAGCTCAATTTCCACCAACTGATTCTGATAATCGTTGAGCCGCGAGGTCAGGGAAGGCAACAAGTTGCTGGTTCCAACAGAATCGATACCGTAAGATTTTTTAAAATTGATGATATCTTCCTGTGATTTCACAAGGGTATCATAGATAATATCCATTCTCGACTCGATAAACTCGAGCATTTTGTTGGCACTTTCGGCCTGTTTTTCAATATCGTAGCTTTGGAATTCTTCGGCAATAGTATTGACAATGGCGGTAGCTTTTTCGGCGCAATTATCCTGATACCGTATCATAATGGTATTACCTGCCTGATTTAAAGGCTCCACATGGAGTTTTGAAACAATCTGCGGAATAATCTGGTTAGGATTATTGATTATGAAATAATACTTTTTATCGCTAAGAAATCTACGTTCTTCTTCGAGACGGGAATAATTGATATTGGCGAGGGAAACATCAATTTCGGGAAAAACAGCTTTGGATGTTAGCGGTATTTCCAATTTTTGTTCGTTACCTTTTTCAATTTCATATTTCAGCAAACACTTGGCATTATCCTCAAACTCTACAGATATCGGGATGCCATAGATTGCGTCCGATTTGACAGTGTACTCTACCCGGTACGGAGATGTTTGAAACTGCTCATAATCCAGGATGGTACCTTTTTCGAAATATGACTCGGAAAGAGGCAATTTTTCAGTTACCCTTTGAAGAAAAACTGCAGAACGGATTAGCTCAACCTTCTTGGCCATAAAATTATCTTCTTCGTATGAGCCAACAAGGCCAAACATGCTTCTGGCTTCATCATTGCGGTCGATTTGGATAACAGCGGAAGTTTCAAAAAGCGGCAGTGTATATCGTAAATACAAAAACGCGATAAGCAGGCCCATTATTAAAAACCCCACAGGAAAATAAAAGTTTTTCCTGAAAATATATAAGAATAGCTTTAAGTCTATCTCGTCATTTATCGGTGATATTTTTTTCTTTTTGGCCATTATTGTCTAACAAAAACCTGATAAATCATTAATAATGAGGTCAATAAGGAGGTAAAAGGCGCCAATGCTTCCAACAGCTTTTGAGGCACTTTAGCCCGTGGTTCAACATAAATGATGTCGTTGGCCTGCAACACAAGGTCGGCTTCGGTCATTCCCCGCACAGTTGAAAGGTCGATTAAATAAACCTGTGGATTTCGCAAATCGCCCCTGATAAGTTTTATTTTATGTGCTTTTCCGTCTTTGATACCTCCAATTTTTGCCAGGGCTTCAAAAAGGGTTGTATTGGTATTGTCGAGAATAACTACCATGGGTTCGCTACCTTCTCCGCCCGGAAAAATTGTAACTCGGCTATTGGTAACTTTTATCTGAACAAAGGGATTGTTGAAATACACTGAAAATTTTTCTTCAAGCATTTTTTCGGCTTCACTTATAGATTTCCCGGCAATAGGTATCCGGTTTAAGATTGGGAGTTTTATCTGTCCGTCGTATTCTACCAAATAAGTCAACTGACTGCCAACCTTATCGCCGCTCACCGGGTCGACCATTTTTTCTCCATTATTAGTCAGAATTCTTATTTCCAGTATATCATTAGGAGCAATTCTATACTCTTGTTTTCGGAGCGAATCGGGAAAAACCGACACGGGATAATCGCCTTGCCGCAGCATCTGATAAGGCATAAATACCTTACAACCAGAAGCAAACACCACAAAAACAAGCAAGTAGCAGATATAACGCTTCATTATTATTTTTTTACAAAATTAATATTTTATTGCTTTATTTGACTATGTAAGCAATTCATTATACAAATTTTTCATGTCGGTAACCAACCTGTTGTAAGAAAATTTTTGATAAACATATTCCCACCCAGCCATACTAAATTCATTTCTCATTTGTTCATCCTCAACCAGCGAAAGCAATTTTTTCTGGTAATCGCCCGGCACTTTATTGTCTGATAGCAAGGCTGTGTGCCCGGGTATGACAATGTTTTCGATACCGCCGACATTGGTTGTAATAATGGGTTTTCCGGAGGCCTGGGCTTCGATTAGGCTCACCGGTGTGCCTTCATTTAACGAAGTCAGGGTAATGATGTCCATGCCGGCATTCACCACATCCACGTCTTTAATCCAGGAAGTGAATGTTACCTCCGCTTTTCTTTTTTCAATGGTAAAGTCAACGGTGCTCAGTCCCAACTCACGACATTTTTTCATCATGTTAATTTTTTCTTCCCCATCGCCAACAATAAATGCCCTGATTCGTTTTTCCGATTTATCGACCACATGCTTAATGCCTTCCAAAAAAAGGCTATGATTCTTTATTGGAACTATTCTCCCAACGATTCCAATGGCAATCTCATCCTCGTCAAGGAGATAGTCATTCCGAAAACGCATACGTTTTTCCTCCTTGTTTTCCCGGAACCGGTCAAGGTCAAATCCCAGGGGAATTACCCTCACTTTGTCTTCGCTGCAAATCCGGTATTTGTGCACCAGATCATCGCGTTGAATAGGACTCAGTGCAATAATTTTGGTGGATTTTCGGGCCAAAGCACGTTCAATATGCTGATATAAATGTGATTTAACACCACTAAAATAGGCATCAAAAACATGGCCGTGAAAAGTATGAATTATCACCGGAACTTTCATTTTATAGGCCGCCCTCCTGCCTAATGCTCCTGCTTTGGAGGCGTGGGTATGCACGATATCCGGCTTGTAATCTTCAATAAATTCACAGATTTTTCTTAAGGCGACAATATCCTTTAGTGGATTTATGGAGCGATGCATCTCGGGAATTGTTATGGGAACGATTCCCAGATTCCTGACAATAAATTCCGAATTTTCTTCCGATTCCTCTTTCATGCCCCCTATCAGCAAGGTCTGAAATTCAGGACACATATACCGGGTCAGGTAGGCCGCATTGTAAGTGGGCCCGCCAAGATTAAAACGATTGATTATTCGTAAAACTCTCGGCATTTTTTTAGATTAGTTTATAAAATATTTTTTCCACCAGTATTGAAAAACTATCAGGGCCCAGACCTGCGCATGCACATCGCCGGGGTTGTTAGTCTGTAAACGTGCTTTAAGTTTTTTTGTTTCAGCAACTTCAAAAATATTCTGCTCAACGATAAAATCATCATTTAACAGATCGTTGTTGATAAGCGGAAACAATTCATTGCGCAACCACGACAGCATGGGGACTTCAAAACCGTGTTTCGGACGGTGGTAAATTTCCTCAGGCAGTATATCCTTAAATGCGTCCTGCAAGATTTTTTTTCTGATATTCCCCTGAATCTTATATGCGGCAGGCAATGAAAAAACGTAATCGACCAGGCGGTAATCCAGAAACGGCGTTCTTACCTCCAGGGAATTTGCCATAGACATCAAATCCACTTTTGTAAGCATATCATTCACCAAAACGTGCTTCATATCAGCAAGTAGAACGTCATTCAAACTTCCTTTATGAGTAATGTTCGAAATAATACTTTCTTTGCGCCTCAGGTATTCGATATTATTCACCGTTCCGCATAACATTCGTCCGGCTTCCTGTCCGGTAATGAATGAGCACCAGCGCCAGTAACGTTCTTTTTCGGACAAATTCAGGCCGTTAGCGTATTTGGCAGCCTGCCTGAATTTGTTGAACAAGGCGGTATCGCGCGACTGCGGAAGGAGGTTTATTAATGGTGCAGCGTATTTTAGAAGTTTTACTATGCTGTTGGCGTTTCTGATCCTGAGTTCGGCTTCATGTTTGAGGTATCCGCCGAACAATTCGTCGGCACCATCACCCGATAAGGCCACCGTAACATGTTGGCGGGTTTGCCTACTTAGGATATACACCGCTATGGCCGACGAATCAGCAAAAGGCTCATCAAGATAATCCAGCACATGATACAAGGCGCCAAAAAGATCATCATTGGTAAGGGAAAAAACAGTGTGATTGGTTTTGAATTTATTGGCTACAATTTGCGCATAGGACGTTTCGTCAAAAAAAACGGCATCGCTAAAGCCAATAGAAAATGTGTTCAGGTGTCTAGTAAACTTTGATGCCAACGCCACAATAACTGAAGAATCGACGCCCCCGCTGAGAAAAGCGCCTAAAGGCACATCGGAAATCATCCTTTTTTCTACTGCATCCGTCATCAGATCCCTTACCCTGGCACAGGCGGTCTCGTAATCATCCATGGTATTGCCGGCACGCGGTTGGTAAGGTATGGAATAAAACCTTTTTTGTTCGACCACACCTTGTTTTATCATCAGATAAGTGCCAGGTTCGAGTTTCACCACCTGGTTTATCATTGAAAAATTGGCCGGTACGTAATTCATCTGAAGGTATGCCAAAAGAGAAACAAAATCAAGTGCTTTTGGGATGCACATGGCCAGCAACGCTTTCATTTCGCTGGCAAAGCAGAGTCTTTCATTATCCTGGTATATCAGCAGCGGTTTAACACCCATACGGTCGCGGGCAATAAACACAGTGTCATCCAGGTTGTCGTGAATGGCAAAAGCAAAAAAACCGTTGATTTTTTCAACGCAGGCAGGCCCTTCAAGCATATATAAATGCAACAACACTTCCGTATCGCTGGAGGACTTCAGTTGTATTCCGCTGGAAATGAGCTGATCGCGATAAGTTTTAAAGTTAAAAAACTCCCCGTTAAAAACGATGGTATACCTTCCTGATTCATCCGTAAAGGGCTGTGAGGCAGCATCGGAAACATCAATAACGGAGAGCCTGTTGTGGCCGAAAGCGACATTTCCATTTATATAAACCCCATTATTATCGGGGCCCCTGGTTTTCATTGCAGCAACAGCTGCACGAATGTTTTGCAGACAATTTCTTCCTGCCTCACTGAAAGCTATAATACCGGAGATTCCGCACATATTTAAATTGTCTTAGTCATTTGTATAGAGGCATTAGCAGTGGGTTGTAGGCAGTAGTCATCGGGCATTGGAAATTAGGCTATAGTCATTAGTTATTAGTCATTAGTTATTAGGCATTAGTTATTAGGCATTAGGCATTAGTCACTGTTCATTGTTAATTGTTAATTGTTAATTGTTAATTGTTAATTGTATTTGTTCACTGGTCATTGGTCACTGGTCATTAGTTATTAGTCCCTGCCCATTGCTCATTGTTCATTGTCCACTGTTCACTGGTCATTGGTCATTGGTCGTTACGCCAAATATCATCATCGTTTTTATCAATGATTTCCTGATAATCTGGCATCGGCTCGCTTACCGAATTGTTTGTTTTTCCAATAGATTTTAAATAACCGTTGAGCATTTTTGCTATCACAACCAATTCATTAATAATTTCAGCATGTTCTTTTTCGCTAATTAAACCTCTTCTGAATGATTTCTCTGTCCATGTTTTAGCCTCAAATAATGAGCCTCTTGAATAATAACAAAAGTTGATATTTTCACAATAATGGTATCTCCCGTAACCTTCGCTGATATTTGCCGCAACCGAATCAACCGCTTTGATAAATTGTCTTCCAATGGTGTCTTTAGAATAATAATCCCACGTATTTACATCAGACCATATTTTTTCACCTAATTCCATTGACAGATTATATACTTTAAGTTCCTTCAATTTCATCATTTTAGAATAATCTTAAAAATGACTAATTTCCATTGTCTAATGACTATATATGAATCACTTCGCCATAGGCCGCCGCCACGGCTTCCATAACCGCTTCTGACATGGTGGGGTGAGGATGTACCGCCGTGAGAATATCGTGAGCCGTGGCACCCATATTACGTGCCACCACCACTTCGGCAATCATTTCGGTAACGTTCTCGCCAATAAAATGCGCGCCAAGCCATTTGCCGGAATCAGCCTCAAAAATCACCTTGATAAAACCATCCCTGAACCCCGAAGAATTAGCTTTTCCACTGGCTGTAAAAGGGAATTTTCCTGTTTTTATGGACAACCCGGCTTCGATGGCAGCTTTTTCGGTATATCCTACCGAGGCCACTTCAGGATGTGTGTAGGTACATCCGGGAATATTGCCGTAATCAACAGGCAACACTTCTTTGCCTGCAATTTTCTCAACACAGACAATACCTTCGCGCGAAGCTACATGAGCCAGAGCAGGCCCCTTTACGATGTCGCCGATGGCATAATAGCCTTCCTGGCTGGTCCGGTAGTATTCATCCACCAGCACTTTTCCTCTTTCGGTTTGTATGCCGGTTTCTTCCAAGCCTAAATTCTCAATATTGGTACTCACGCCGACAGCCGAAAGAACAACTTCCGCTTCAACCAATTCAACATTTTTGGGAGTTTTTATGGTAACTTTACACAATTCTCCGCTGGTATCGACACTTTCCACTATTGATGATGTGTACACTTTCATACCGCTTTTTTTGAATGACCGTTCCAGTTGTTTGGAAACCTCTTCATCTTCAACCGGGACGACATTGGGCAGCATTTCCACCAGAGTGACTTTGGTGCCAAGGGTATTATAAAAATGTGCAAATTCGGAACCGATAGCCCCGGAACCGATAACCACCATGGATTGCGGCTGTTTTTCCAGCGTCATTGCCTGGCGGTATCCTATAATTTTTTTTCCATCAATTTTCAGATGCGGCAATTCGCGTGAACGCGCCCCTGTCGCAAGGATAATATGAGCAGCTTCGTAAACAGCCACTCCGCCGTCATTGGCCGTAACCCGAACTTTTTTGCCGGGCAAAACTTTGCCGGTACCGCTGATAACTTCAATTTTATTTTTACGAAACAGAAACTGAATTCCCTTACTCATGGTATCTGCCACTCCCCTGCTGCGCCGAATAATCGCTTCGAAGTCCGCGCTAATATCCTCACCAATCTTCACGCCGTAATCAGCAGCGTGCCTTGCATAATTAAAAACACTTGCCGACTTCAACAGCGCTTTGGTCGGGATACACCCCCAGTTAAGGCAAATACCGCCCACTTCAGCTTTTTCAACAACTGCTACTGTAAATCCTAATTGCGAAGCCCTGATTGCAGCCACATAACCGCCCGGGCCGGAACCGATAACGATAATATCAAAATTCATATTCTGTTTCTTTATTTTTTAATTGGGCAAAGTTAAGAAAATTAAAAAGCAAATTCTTATCAAGGTGAATGCTTTTTACCAGGTAAATGAAACTTCTATCAAGAAGTAACGCCCCGGAGAGAGATAACCCTTGCTGTCAACAAAACGCTTGTTAAGGATATTCTGACAAATAAGTGCGCAATTGATCTTATTGTAGAACACATGTTGCAGCTTGGCGTCCATTACAAAATACGAGTCAAGCTCTATGGTATTGTCATCGTCCACCCATTCTTTGTCAAGGAATTTGGCTGTAATGGAAGTGTTCACAATTTTATTGTTCCACACAAAAATGCCGCTAACAAGATTTTTGGGAATCTCTATAAGAAATTTACCGGTAAGATCGGTTACACTATTTGAATCCATTTCATACTTGCCAATAACCGAATGGTTATAGGAATAACAGGCTGTGAGATGGATATTTTTCGTGAAACTGATTTGGGTTTTAAATTCAAAACCTGCGATATTCACCCTGCCAACATTTTGCCTTTTAATAACCGGTTTCATATTTGTTCCTGATGTGTACACAGAATCGCCGGTGGCAACAAAATACTGAAAATTACTGCCAACACTGTAGAAGAAAACCGGCTGCATAAGCAACCATTTTGCCGGCCTGATATTGGCTCCCAATTCAATGCTTTGAACGTGTTCGGGTTTCAGGTCGGGGTTAGCCAGTTTGAATCCTTTGTTTACATCGCCTGTTCGAGAAAGGTCGTTGATCTGAGGAGGCCTGAAACCCCATGAATACAGTGTGTAAATATCATAATTTTCGTTGAACATATATTTCGCCCCTGCTTTCGGACTTAATGCAAACCATAGTTTGGAAGTGTAATCGCCCTGATAATTATAAAGAAATTCTGTTGCCAGGGTAGGAGAATAAATATGGAAACTACCGTCATAAAAACGCACCACGTCGGCACGAAGGGCGGCGTGAAACACTAATTTGTTTTTCAGCAACGACCACTGATCCTGAACAAAAACACCGTAAAAGTCCATCTTGCCGTTATTCTCGATGGTATCCACCGAGGTGTGATAAATATCTTTTGAGAAACAGCCCCCGGTTTTAAAATCAGCACCGGCCGTGATCACATTATTTTTTATTTTCCGCGTGGTATAAGTAAACCAGATTCCTTCGTCATGAGTGTCTTCGTATGTATTATAAAAAGTATATAGCCCGGAGTTTCGTTTGATGGTTTCGTTTTGCTTGATATAATTTTCCTTTTTGAAAAAAGCACTGATATGAATCTCGGATTTTTCTGTTACCCGGTTATAAGCCAGGCGCGTAAAATGAGTGCGGTAACGGTTATAACTGCCCAACTCCTCGAAATAACGGCTGCCGTTTCCCCGCCGGTCGGATGAATACTCGTACTGCACTTCAATGTTGTGTCCTTTTGCAAAGTGATAGGCTACTTTTGCATTGCCATTGTACTCCATCAGGTATGTTTTTACATCATACTGGGTACGTAATGAATCCGGTACCATCACATACCCGCCGCTTTTTCTGAAATAGCCGCCGGCGCCCCACGAAAAGCCCTTGCCATTTTTTGCAAGATTTCCTCCCGCCGTCACCTCGCCACCCTGGGTATTATATGTTCCAAGAAACACTTTGGCCTTTGCTTCAAAGGTTTTTTTTGGTTTTTGAGTGTTTATATTGATTACACCGGCCATGGCATTACCGCCATACAAGGCAGAGTTAGGCCCTTTCAGTACTTCAATATTCTCAATTTTTCCTGGAGACAGTTTATTCCACAGATTGGAACTGCCGTCAAACAAGCTGTATGGAACCCCGTCGAGCAAAATCAGCAAATGGATGTTGCGGTTGAGGCCTCTTAAGGTTACATCGCCGGTTTTGTTATAGATACCGTAGTTTCTTGACGCGTTGAGGCCCGGCACAAGCATCAGCGCATCATCAACAGATACTAAAGGAATTTCCTGCATCTGAGTTTTAGTGAGTATATCCACCCTGCCCGGCAGACTAAGGCCTTTTGCTGTACGTGAAGCGGTAACGGAAACTTCCGACATATCCACCACCGCCGTGTTAAACCTGTGAT
>Ga0208459_1003452_pt1 | contig 12455 bp, 11 predicted proteins | sample AD_UKC087_MetaG_FD_184433 | JGI IMG/M metagenome (GOLD analysis project Ga0208459, IMG submission 184433) | Active sludge microbial communities of municipal wastewater-treating anaerobic digesters from USA - AD_UKC087_MetaG (SPAdes) (version 2) | ecosystem: Engineered > Bioreactor > Anaerobic >... | reverse complement strand
CATTCTGCGCGACCAGGGGCTGGCCGACGCGGTCGTGGGCGCGGGACACCCATCGAGTGTGCTCTCGGTGTTCAGCCCCGGCGGCTATGAGGTGCGCGTCAGCGGCGACTTTCTCACCGTCCGCCGCGAGGTGCTCGACGTCCTGCTGCACCGTGCCGCGATCCAGCTCGGGGCCGAGCCGATTGTGGCCGCCGTCAGCTCAGTCTCCGAAAACCCGGACGGCGTCTGCGTCGAGTTCCGATCCGGTCCCACCCTGCAGGCGCGGGCCTGCATCCTTGCGACCGGGGCGGACACGCGCCTCCTGCGATCCTTGCAGCCCGTGATTTCGCCTGCGCCCACCGCCGTCGCCTCGCGCTGTTATGTGCAGTCAAGCCGTCCGCTCGATCGGCTTGTGGTGACCTATGACCGCGGCCTCGGGCCGGCCTATGCCTGGATCTTTCCCGTGGGCGAGGGCCTGTTCAATGTCGGCGTCGGCAGCGTGTATCGTTCGCAAAAGAGGTTCGACCACCGCAGCCTCTTCGAACGCTTCACGACTGTGTTCCCCGAGGCCCGGGCCTTGATGGCCACCGGTCAGATTGTGAGTCCGCTGCGCTCAGCCCCCCTGCGTTGCGGCCTGGATCGGCACGCGTTGCGGCCCGGGCGACTGTTCCTGGGTGCGGGGGAGGCGGCTGGCTCGACCTTCCCCTTCACCGGCGAAGGCATCGGCAAGGCCATGGCGACCGGTCTTCTCGCGGCGGACGCGGTCCACGCCTTCCTGGGGGGCGAGGGAGAAGGCCTCGACTCCTACGCGTCGGCCGTCCTTCGACTCGAACCCAGATACCGCGCTTACTCGGCCGCGCACCGGCTCCTGGACTACCCGCGCTTGATGGACCTTGCGGCTTGGCGCCTTCAGAAGAGCCATTGGCTGGCGGGTCGGTTGAGCGGAGTCTTGCAGGAAGAGGAGGACCCCCGATCGCTCTTCTCGATCGCCGGCTTATTGGGATCGTTCTTCCGTTGAACTGGTCAGAACTTTCGAATCCAGGAGTCGTCGGTGTACTTGGTTCTGACCAGGGGCTCGACCTGGCTTCGGGGCCACTCGACCAGCGGCTTCATGGCGCCCCACGCCGACCTCAAGGCCTCTTTCACCACGCCCGGCGCCAGTCCGAGGTTGGTCACGAAAGCGTGATGCCGGCGCCCGGCTCGATACGCCGGTTGTCGGGAAGGGAGCGGGAGCAACCGGTCCATCCAGTCGATGTCCGCTTTCAGGAGGATACAGCCGTGGAAGAGCAGGGCTTGTCCGAGCCGCCGCTGGGCGTTGCCCGCGAACTTGCGCGACCCCAAGGCAAGGTCTGTGTCGCCCTCGATCCGCACATCAGCTCCGATCAACGGTTGCAGCACCTTCGCGATGCGGCCCAGGACGAACTGATTCGTCGCCCCGATCGTCTGCCGCTGGGTGTCCCCATCAAGACGCAGGACCAGCGCGTAGTTCAGGCAGCCCGGCATTTGCACCACCGCGCCGCCGCCGCTGATCCGACGCAACACGGAGACGCGCCATCGCTGGCAGGCGGCCGAGTCGACCTCCGTCAGGAACCGGTTCGAGTACCCGAGAACGACAAAGCGATCCGCCGGTTCCCACAAGCGCAACACCTCCGGGCCGCCCTGATTGCAGGCGTCAAGCAGCACCTCGTCGCAGGCAAGGTTCTCGGCGGGCGTAGCCAAGGTCAAATCGAGTTCGTACATTCGAAACGGCGCTCGGCGGAGGCTCGCTCCGGTTTCGTGCCGCGTGCCAGCCGATCGAGTTCGCGCACCCACGATGAAGCGTCTGGCCGGTCGTTAGCACAAGCACGAATGAGCCTGATCCCGAACAGACGGCGCGCGCCATGGCCCTCCTGCATCCAATCGCATCGATTCTGCGTGGTTTGGGCTCGGGCTGATAGAACATGGCCTGCCGAACGATGAAGTGTGCGATGAAGGTCCTGCTGCCACACCGACACGCATCAAGAATGTTCAAACTCCAGCGGGCGACGACGGTGGCAGTCGTCGATGGCATTCGCCTCGCTGGACGCGCCCTCCCCCGGGTTGGTAGAGTCCGGCGCGATGGCTGTGCAACCCGATCCGGACGCTGCGTTGATGCTGCGCGTGAAGCGCGGCGATCGGGAGGCTTTCGAACAGCTTGTCGAGAAGCACAAACAGTCCGTGCTGAATCTGGTCTACCGCACCTTGCCCGATCCCACGGAGGCCGAGGATCTCGCCCAAAACGTGTTCATCCAGGTCTATCGATCCGCTCATCGCTATCGGGCATCCGCGCGATTCACCACCTGGCTCTACACCATCGCCCGCAACCTGAGCTTGAACGAAATCCGCCGCCGGATGCGGCATCCGACCGAGTCGCTCGATCAGTCGCATCCGGACCGCTCTGACGAGCCGCGGCGTCAGTTTGCTGATGACCGTCACGGCAGACCCGACGAGTCGTGTTTGCACGAGGAGTTGACCGTCAAGCTCGAAGCGGCCTTGCGCGATCTCCCAGAAAACCAGCGGATCGCCATCCTCCTCTGCCGTGATCAGCAACTCTCTTACGAGGAGATTGCCGAAGTGCTCAATTGCTCCCTGTCCGCCACGAAATCGCTCATCCATCGCGGACGCGAGACGCTCAAGCAGCGTCTCAAGGAGTACCTGCGCTCCGGCGCCTGGGAGGAGTCTCCCTGAACTGGAGACCAACTAGCCCGCATGTTTCTCCCCGTCTGTGCACAGGGTGGTGGGACTTCGCCAGAGGCAGGGTTCGGGTTCTACGGCGGCTCATTTGCCGCATCGAAGAAGGCAACGATGTTCTCCCACGGCACCTCGGGACTGAGAACATGCGCAGGGGAGAGGATGAAGCCGCCGCCGGCGCCGAGAGTTCGGATGCGCTCGCGCACCTCGGCGCGCACTTGCTCCGGTGTGCCGAACGGCATCGTTCGTTGGACGCTCACCGCCCCCCAGAGAGCCAGTCGATCCCCGAAGGCCCTCTTCACCGCCGCCGGGTCCATGCATTCGGGTTGAATGGGGTTCAGAATGTCGACCCCAATCTCGATCAGCTCCGGAATCAGCGCTGTGACGTCGCCGTCGGAGTGGTAGAAGACAAAGGCATCCGGATTGACGCGTTTGACCGCGGCAATTGTGGCCGCCAGGCGCGGCTTGAGGAACTCGCGCCAGGTCTCGCGCCTGAGCAGCAGACCCTGTTGCCCCGCCACATCGTCGCCAGTGATGATGATATCCGCACCCGCGCGCGCGAACTCGGCGGCGGCGCAACGCTGGTACGCTGCGGTGCGATCGAGCAGGCAATGCGCCAGATCGGGCGTCGTCACCAGGTCCATCATGAGTTCCGTGAAGCCGCGCAATGACCACGCGCGCTCGAACACGGAGCCCGCATACGCCGCCACAGCCAGCCCCCGGGCATGGAGATTGGCTGCCTGTCGCGGCACGTCAGAAAACCGGTGCGGCTGATCGAGGTCGGGCCACGGATAGTCGTCGAGGCGCTGGGCGTCCAAAGTGCCGCACAGCGGTGATTCGATCTGGACGAAATGATGGAAATCTCCACCCCGCCGCCAGACGCCCCATTCGTCGACCTCTCCGCGGCCGAGCGCCTCCGGCGCAGCGGCTCCGAGCCAGTCTGCGAAGCGGGATCGCGGCAGGGCTGTCGGGGCGAATGTGACCCGCGTGATGTCCATGGCGAAGGTTTCGAGCGGCGATCGGGACTCGCATCGCGTCCGCAATAATCGGTCGATCGGCGGAGTGTACCCGATGACCTCCTCGTAGAGGAGTCGGGGCACGCGGTCGATGGGTTGGCGGCGCAAGGCGCTCAGGACGCGGTCGCGGGAGGTCATGAAGACAGTCTGTTCATCGGTTTTCGGCATTCGGCTCCGATTCGGTCCAAGCGGGTCGGACGACGGTGCATCGGGTTGTTGTCGGTGTTCTGTCGCCCGGAGAGGTCACCGGGCCTGCAACGGATCGAGACTCCCGCTCCAGGCCGCGTGCCCTGCCTGCGCCGCAAACTCGATTCCCGCCGACAACCCCCAGATCCACTGGTCGGACCGCCGCCGTGCCAGGAATTCTTGACCGATGACACTACTCGGAGACAAGTCAAGTTTTCGTGCTGCGTCGAGGGGTCGAGGGGGCGACGGGGTCGAGACACGATCATTCCTTTTGGATTTCTGAGGGATTGCGGCCGTGGTGGCTGGAGAGAGCGCCTGCCAAGTTGGCTGGTTTGAGCATGGAATCCGGCTTCAAGCCGGCGAGCCGCCAATTCGCAGACGATTCCGCTGGTCTTGGCCCGGATGTTTCGACCTTGCCTTGGGCGTAGCGCGGCTTTTCAATCTGCCGTATCGCCGGTTCGTAACCGGCAAGGGCCCGGTCTGGCGCACGGGCCTGCGAGATCATCGCGGCCCCGCAGGCTCTAAACCCGCGACACAGCAGCCTGCAAATCTGCGCTAGAGAATCTGCGGGTTAGGCGTCAGCCGGGACAGGATGGGCTCTGCGTTTTGATGAAAACCCAATCACGACCTCGTTTGCCTGCATGGTTGCGATGCCCGTTGCCCGTGGGCCTGAGCTACACGGCAACGTGGCGTTTTCTCGATGACCTGCGTCTGCACACGGTGTGCGAGAGCGCCCGATGTCCGAATCAATGGGAATGCTGGAGTCGGGGCACCGCCACGTTCATGATTGGCGGAGACCGCTGCACGCGCGCCTGCCGGTTCTGCGCGGTCACAACCGCCAAACCCGCAGCGCTCGATCGCGATGAGCCGGCGCGTGTGGCCGAAGCCGTCCGCCGCATGGGGCTTAAACACGTCGTCATCACGTCGGTGGCGCGCGACGATCTTCCCGACGGCGGGGCGGCTCACTTTGCGGCCACCATCGTCGCACTCCGGCATGTAGATCCCGGCCTGGCGATCGAGGTGCTGACTCCCGATTTCAATGACTCGAGCGATGCGATTGGCGCCGTTCTGGCCGCGCGACCCGACGTCTTCAACCACAACCTCGAAACCGTGCGCCGCCTGACTCCCGGTGTGCGATCTCGAGCCACGTACGACCGCTCGCTCAGCGTTCTGCGCCGGGCCAAGACGCATGGCGATCCAGGACTTTTCACCAAATCCGGCCTGATGCTCGGCCTGGGCGAGACCGAAGCCGAGATCGACGAAGCGCTGCGCGACCTGCGGGCCGTCGGATGTGAGATCCTGACCCTCGGACAGTACCTGCAGCCGACCAGGAAGCATCTGCCTGTTGTCGAGTACGTGCCGCCGGAACGGTTTGCCGCTTTGGGAGAAGAAGCGCGCTCGCTCGGTTTTGTCCACGTCGCCAGCGCTCCCAAGGTGCGCAGCTCCTACAACGCAGATGGCATTGCGTCCTGCGGCAAGCGATATGAAGGACATCAAGGCGTTGTGCGAACAGGGCGAGCAGGTCTCGCCTGTCCCGGTTGGTGATCTGACATCCGGCGCCACTACTCACCAAGCCCACGCCATGCTCACTGTTGAAACAATATGGACATTGAAAAGGAGACTCCTTATGAAACGCAGATTCAGATTGCTATCCATGTTTCTTGTCAGCGCCTCTCTTTCTCTTATGGCCGCTTCCTGTGGAGGTGGTGAGGAGAAGTCCAATGACACCACAAAGGGCGGAACCGGCAGCGATGCGGCGAGCACCGAGGGCGCTATCGAAACTGTGCTTTCTGCCAAGCCTGTATTAGCCTACGAGCATGTGGTGATTCTCGGCGTGGATGGGGCAGGCGCCTTCTTTTCCAAGGCGGATACCCCCAATATGGACCGAATTTTCAAGGATGGGGCGACCACCCAAACCATGCTTGCCGCCTTCCCCTCCATCAGCGCCCAGTGCTGGGGCTCGATGCTGCATGGCGTGAAGCCCGAATTTCACAGGCTCACCAACGACCGTGTGAGCAAAACCCCATTTCCTTCCGATTCCCCCTATCCTTCCATTTTCCGCATTCTCCGTGAGCAGGATGCGGACGCGGAGCTTGCCTCCTTCTGCAACTGGAATCCCATCAATATTGGAATCGTCGAGGAAGGTCTTGGGGTACACAAGGATACGGCGGGAGACCCCGAGCTGACCGAGAAGATTCTCAACTATCTGGATCAAAAAGCGCCCAAGCTGATGTTTGTGCAGTTCGACTCTGTCGACGGCGCAGGGCACGCCGGCGGCTACGGCAGCAAGAGACATCTGGATTCCATTTCCGCCGTGGATGCCCTCATTGGCAGAATTTACGACAAATGCGCAAGCAAGAATCTCATCGAGAAGACTCTCTTCCTCGTCACCGCCGACCACGGCGGAACCCCTCAGGGCAGCCATGGCGGTGCGACCTCTGCCGAAATGAACGTCTTCTTCGGTGCAGCGGGGAAAACGGTCGTGAAGGGCAATATTTCCGATTGTGAAGTACGGGATGTTGCTGCCATTGCCGCCTATGCGCTGAATCTGAAGAAGCCCGAAACCTGGACGGGACGTCTTCCCGGCGGTTTGTTCGTGGGAGTCTCAGCCGAGGCGCGGATGGAAATGCAGGTTCCAAAGAATCCCAATCGTGACCACGTAACCGTTCCCACTCGCAAGGTGGGCAGCGGCTCCTTTATCACCGATTTGCTGAATTCAGAAAAGTGGCTGGCGGTGCTGACCTTTGACGATAACACCGAGGATGTGACAGGACATTACACCACCAAGGCAAACGGCAAGCTTTACTATTCGGACGGCTACCACGGCAAGGCTGCTTCCTTTGACGATGGCTATGTCACCCTGGAGAAGCTGCAGGTTCAGTCGGACAACTTCACCGTTGCTATGTGGGTGAAGACCACGGGCGTGAACGGCGATCCTGTTCTCTGCGGCAACAAGAACTGGAACGACGGAAAAAACAACGGCTTTGTGCTCTCACTGCGTGGCTTTGACATCAAGTTCAATGCAGGTCTTGGAGGAACGATTCGTGTGGACGCGGAATACCCTTTGCCCATAGATGCCACCGAAGGCTGGATGCACGTTGCCATGTCGGTGAATCGGAAGGAGCAAACCGTGACCTTCTACTACGATTTTGCGAAAGAGGCGGTGACCCACATTCCCGACACACTGCGCAATGCCAGCTTCTCTGCGCTGCAATTCAATGTGGGGCAGGACGGCACAGGCAGCTATTCCTCCCATCTGGGGGCAATGCTGGATGATTTCCTGGTTTACGGCGATGCTATGACAGAAGAAGATATTGGGGCGCTGAAGGCATATTACACGGGGAAATAGTTCGGATGAAACGAAGGGGCGCTGTCTAGGCGGGTCGGTTCGGCGCAGATTTGTCGTAGCCGTTTGCCCGTCCATCGGCGTCGGCGTCCCATCGGACCGCCTGCCGTATCGTCCTGCAGCAATGCGTCCAAGCGTTTCAAGAAGTCCGGTGTTTTTTTTCGGCCCGGGGCGCCGCCCGTCGACCCGACGGATGCGTGCTCGCTGGACCTCACCGGCCAACAGTTGGCGACGTCCGCGTACCACCGTCTCCTCATCCAAGCCCAACCACTGGGCCACCTGACGGTCCCGCCGTGGCCACGCTCGAAGCTCTCCAGCCCGGCGTAGAGGCGGCGTTGCTGCTTGTCCAGAAGACTGTAGAACAAGGCGATGGCGGCCCGGAGTTGCCTGTCTGGGCGGTGGCCAGCAAGGTCCCCTGCTGCGAGAACCACGCGCCTCGGCAACCCCAGAGCCCGTCTTGGTCGAATCCCGATCACACTCCCGCCCGCAATGTCGCAGTTATGTTTTGAAAATACGGACTTGTTCTTGCGCAGACCCTTACTCCGGCTTGAGGTTGACGCGGGCCTCGACGGCTTTGAGCATCTCCTGCCAATACGGCTTGAGGAAGGGTGGATCGTTCAGACTATCGAGCGCGTAACTGCGGCTGGCGCGGTCGAGATCGAGCACGGCGGTGATCATCTCCTCCCGGTACCAGCCGGCCTCGGCCAGCGGCATGCCATTGGGCTCGCGGATGAACGACTGGCCGCTCGAGGTCTGTCGGCCGTCGGGCGATTGGCCGACGGTGTTCGCCACGCAATGGAACATTCGGCTGTTTGGGCCCACCGGCTGCTGGGCACGCCCCGATGTCCGTTTCCAGATCACGGCCTCGATCTCGTCCGAACTGCACGAGGGATGGAAGAGGATTTGCGCCCCGAGCATCGCCGGAAGGCGATAGACTTCCGGATGCCGTCCATCGCGGCAGATCGCAAGCGTGCAGCGGATGCCGTCGATCTCGAAGAGCGAGAGCTTGTCGCCGCCGCGGCAGTACGTGTGCTCGTCGCGCCCGGCCAGATGGACCTTGGCATACTCATGCACGATGTCGCCTTGGGGCGAGATGACGTGGGCGAGATTGAGCAGACGATCCGTCGTCCGGCGCACGGTGCCGACAATGACCCACACGGCGGCATGAGCGGCGGCCTGGCGGGTGCGGTCGAGGGCGGCCTGCACGTCGCGCGGATCGAGTTGCATGACATCGGGGAAGTAGTAGCCAGTGAGGTTGGTTTCTGGAAAGAGCACTACCCGGCTGCCTTCAGCAGCCGCAAGCCGGATGTAGTGGAGCGTACGTTCGAGGTTGCGGGCCAGCGGCTTGGCCCAGTGCAGTTGAACGCAGGAAACCTGAAGAGTTCGGGGCGCAGTCATGCGGTCAGTGTGACGCAAATAACGGTCAGGGTCAGCCCATAAATCTGACTGATGTCATCGACTCCTTCGCCTGCCTGTTTCATGGAGTTGTGATTACGTCGAAGCCGAGCGCTTTCGAACGTCCACCCATGCGGGCTAATTCTGTAAAGCGAGCCAGCGTTCGATGCCCAAGACGTATTTCGAGAATCGAACCATGCGGAACGGGAGGGCGTTGGCGATTGGGGCGGCGGCCGGGGCGTGTTCGGGGCCGTACTTCAGTTCGATGACAGGCGACTTGTCTCCAACAGGCAGGGCTGTGACGCATCCGGTGGATGGCCGGACTCCGAGGAAAAGAAGGTCTGTGTCCACGGTCAGGCGGAAGCGTCCGTCGGCGCTCAGAAAGTAGTGGCGTTCGTAGCGGTTGAGCAGCACAGGTTGACGATGGCGCAAGGAGGCCCGCAGGAGCTGCGGCAGCACGGCGCCCTCGATGGCGGCATCGAGTGTTTCGATCGGCACGGCTCCATCGAGCGTGATCCCCGGCAATGGGTAGGATTCTTTGCCGCCGACATGTCCGGATTTGAGTTTACGTTCGAGTACGGGGCTGGGGATGTGGCCGTGTTCGCGTCCGTACCAGCGGATTCGGGTTTTGAGCCGGAACGCGGTGCCATGGACGTGATCGAGGTAGTCGCGCATGCCAGGCGAGTCGAGGTAGAGGTTATTCACCTGGCGCGCAGGGTAGGCTCTGCGGAACAGGGCGGGATGCTGCCATATCAATGCCAGCGTCTCGGCCAGGGAGAATCCCGTGGCAACGAACTTGCGTTCGTAACGGGGGCGGGGCAGGGGAGTGATCATACCGGTTCAAGCGGCCAGTCCGCGGTCGTCCAGGCAACTGACTTGCACCTGGGGATTGAGGTTGCGAAGCTGGGCGGCGAAGGACTCGAGTCGGCTGGCGTCCTGGAAATCGACCACGAATGCCGCCTCGATGCGGTCAGGGCCTTCATCGAAGCGTTTCAGTCGCGCCCGGGCGCCGGCCTTGGCCAGGGCGCCGAGGATTTGTTGGGGGCCGAGTTTTGCCGGAGACGAGCTGGTGACGGTGAGGAAAAAATTGGGCTGATCGGGCGTGCGGCGGACCAGGCTGCGGAGGGCGATCAGGCCGAGGATGATGACGAGGGCGACGATGGTGACGAGGGCCTGGCCGGCACCCAATCCCAAGCCGATGCTGATGGCGAGGAAGAGAAAAGCGAGTTCCTCGGGTTCTTTGATCGCGGCGCGAAACCGGACGATCGAGAGCGCGCCGACCAGGCCCAGGGACAGCGCCAGTGACGACTTGACAATGCTGATGATGAGTGTGGTCGTGACCGCCAGCAGAACGAAGTTCCGGGCAAAGAGTCGGCGGTTCGAGAGGGATTGTCCGAAATGGACGTAGGCTTGTCCGAGGAACATCCCGAGGACGGCTGCAAGACAAAGGCTCAGGGCGAATCCGGGAAGGGAGGCGTTGGCGGCCGGGTTCAGGAACAGTTCGCGGATCGAGGCAGGTAGTTGCATGTGGAGTAGGGGGTGGTGAGGGACGAGTTCGATTGTTGAGGTTGACTGAAGATGAGATGGAGAAGGGGTCTGCTCGTCGGGTTGGCCGGGCGTGGGACTCACATCGAGCCACAGTTCGGCGTTGGTTGAAGGTCGCCCCCAGGAGCGGTCGGTCGGCTGCGGACCGAATTCGACCGAACGGCGGTCCGGACCGCACGGTTGCAGGACATGGCGCCCACGGGGATGCCAACGGAGCGAACCGGGGCATTGGCCCTGCCAGAGAGCAGGGTGCCCAGTGCGCGTAGATCGGTCCATGTGCTGAGGTCGATCGAGCCTTGAAATCGCCAATCGTCGTCGGCATCGCCGTCGATCTGCAGCGTCATCGTCCAATTTGACATCCGCGTTAAAAGCCGACCGTCGTCTGCGCGGGCCGTGACGATCGGCAATATGCCGCTGACGACGACTGCCAGAGGCATGAGACTGCTTGTGCTCATGTCGTAGTTCAGTTTTGCGCCTGACGGACTGACGGGAGGCTCAGGAGGTAGGCTCGCCGTCCTTCCACGAAGGCTTTCAGACTGCTGCCTGAACGCTCCCATCGAGACTCTGTCTGAGCCGTCCCGGCGCCTTCGAGCCCGTTTTGGAAAGCCTCAGTCGAATCGAGCTTGCGGGTGTCAACCGCCACCGCCTCGGCGATCATCGAGTGGCATTGCGTTGCCACCGGACCGAGCGTGTCCCAATCGAGCCATCTTTCAGCGATGTCGCGGACGAATCCCAGATAGCGCTGGCGCAGTTCCGGAACAGCCAGCAACCGATATGCCAGTGTCTTGTTCGAGTTGTCGGCGATGACCAGCGGATCGAGTTCAACACCGCCCCCCTTCGGTCCGCCAGGTCCAAACCCTCCCCCAAAAGCGCCCCCAAATCCCATGCCGGGCCCAAATCCGCCACGATCGCCCGGCCGACGGATTCGGCCCATGCCGCCCGGGCCTTCCGGGCCGCCGGGCGCGGCGAAATCGAAGGGGCCACCGGATTGTCCGGGCCGGCGCGTGCCGCCCATGCCGCCCGGGCCTCCGGGGCCTCGGAAACCGCCGGGTCCGCCGGGTCCGCCGGGTCCGCCGCCCGTGCTGAATGTCTCGTTGACATCATAAGGGATGATGTGGAATTGGCCTTCGGGGTCCTGGTAGAGATTGTAGTCACTGCTGCGAACCCAATAGCCGTCGTTGTTGGCGAACACGATGTCGAGCGCGAGGAACTTGAGCGCCCCGTCGATATCGAGCAACGGCGCGAGGGCGGTGGCCAGCCGTCCGGCCGGCGATTGGTCCAGTGTCTGGCAGAGCAGGATGAGGCCCACCCATGACTTGGGGTCGTTCTTGGATTTGATCTCGTACATGCGTTGGTAGGGCGAAACGTCGTCACCGAGATACGAGAGGTTGGCGTTTCCCCCGGGGCTGCCCGGCACGTTCCAGCGCGCGCCTTTTGAGGTGTGGAACCACTCTTGAACGAAGTCCTGATTGAACTGCTGGTAATTGACGTAGACACCCCAGTCCTCGCCGTTGATGACGAGGCGGACGAGGTTAGCCTGGGCGCAGGGGATGTAATGCCGGGCGATGTGGCAGAACAGGACCGTCCGCAGGAAAGTCGGGTCCTCGTGCGAATTGAGCAGGTTCAGCGTGCGGTAGCCGTAGAGGCGTTGTTGCGGGTGGACATAATCCATGGCGAGGTTCAACGACCGTTTCTGCCCGGACCCGACCATCGAATAGGAAGACATTCCACGAAAACGGACGCCCACCTCGGAATAGACGCGTCCGTCGACTGTGAGCTTTGCCGGAACATCGATGCCGACGTCATGAAACTCCTCGAGTTCCTTTTCCCAATCGCTGGCCTCGAACTCGAGAAAGAGCGTCCGAAACACGTTCAAATCGTAAAGGTGCGCATCCGGAAACCACTGCACATCGGATGGAGCGAGCCGAAGGGCGGTCGGAGCGGACACCTGGTCTGTGTTGGAGCCACTGAAGTCGCCGCGACGCCCGCCACGACCTCCTGGACCGCCGAAGCGCCGGTTACCACGTTGTTGGGCGAGAGACTCTCGGGCAGCTTTTCGCTCATCGAGATTGAGCCATCCATCGGCATTCAGGTCGAATTCCTTGACCAGGCTGATTGCTCGGGATGCGGAGCGCCTGGGTCCGCCAGGAGGCCCACCGGGCATCGGTCCACCACCCATTGGTCCACCGCCCATGAATCCATCCTGAGGAAACCCACCCGGCCCCGGGCCACCCGGGCCGCCCGGGCCGCCGGGTCCGTCCCACCATGGCCCGCCTGGA
>Ga0208459_1003450_pt1 | contig 12462 bp, 11 predicted proteins | sample AD_UKC087_MetaG_FD_184433 | JGI IMG/M metagenome (GOLD analysis project Ga0208459, IMG submission 184433) | Active sludge microbial communities of municipal wastewater-treating anaerobic digesters from USA - AD_UKC087_MetaG (SPAdes) (version 2) | ecosystem: Engineered > Bioreactor > Anaerobic >... | reverse complement strand
GGGCTCGGGTTTTAAACACTTTGTAATAAAAAAATCAGATTAACAAAACCAGGAAAAGCTGCAAATAAAGGCTTCCCGGTTTTTTTATTTGTCAAACTTGCTAAAATATTTGTTGTATTTTGTTGTATTTTGTGGTATAATATAGAAAAACTGGAGGTATCTCATGAAACTTTATTATGATAAAAAATCAAAAGATCCTACTTATTATATCCAAATGGGAATTCGTAACGGGAAAAAAACTACTACAAGAAATGTTAAAAGAATTGGCAAGCATTCTGAACTGCTGATGATCGATCCCGATCCCCTTTCTTATGCTAAAATACAGGTCAAAAAATATAATGAAGAGTACAAAAACAACAAAATTGGAATGAATTTAGAAATTGATTTTGATGAAAAGTTATCTCCCACGAATGATATTGCTTCAAAGTCGAACCTCTTAAACATCGGTTATCTAATTTTACAAAAAATTTACCAGGATCTTAAACTCTCGGAGTTTATTGAGGCTATTCAAAACAACTATAAAATTACTTTTAACTGCAATGATATCAACCGTTTTTTTACATTTGCCAGAATTTTAGACCCAAGATCCAAACTTGGGACTTTTGACAGACTTGATACATATTATGAACAACCATCTATTGAATATCATCATGTGCTACGTTTTATGGACATACTGGAAGAAAACTATGATAACTATTTGGAACATCTTTTTATCAACAGCGAAAATGTTGTTCATAGGAATACTTCTGTATGCTATTTCGATTGTACAAATTATTACTTCGAAATTGAAACGGAAGATGCTGATTATGTAGACGAGGTCACCGGTGAAATATTTAAAGGTTTTCGAAAATATGGTCCTTCCAAAGAACACCGACCTAATCCCCTTGTACAAATGGGGCTTTTCATGGATGGAGACGGCATTCCTCTTTCAATGTGTATCAATTCCGGCTCTGATAATGAGCAAAAATGTGCTGTACCATTGGAAGAGAAAATATTAAAGATGTTCAAAGGCAAGAAGTTCATATATTGCGCTGATGCAGGCCTTGGTTCATTCAATATCAGAAAGTTCAATTCTATGGGAGGAAGAGCCTTTATTGTTACACAATCAATCAAAAAACTGTCTAAAAAGCTGCAGCAGGCAGTATTCAACGATTTTGATTACAAGCTTTTATCAAATGATTCTCCGGTTACAATTAAAAACATGAAAGAATTTAACCGACATAAAAAAGAAAACCTATCACTATATAATGATATAGCATACAAGATTTTGGATGTAGAAAACGCTGTAGATGTTGGGCTGTATGAAGAGAAGATACTAAAAAACGGAAAAACAAAGCAAGTAAAGTCAAAGGCCATTTTCAAGCAGCGTATCATCATTACATTTTCAAGAAAAATGATGGAATACCAAAGAAAAATCAGAAATTCACAGATTGAAAGAGCTCGCAACATACTCAAATACAAAAATGTTGATGATGTAAAAAAGGGACCACACGATGTCACAAGGTTTATTAAAAGAACTTCTACAGCTATAAATGGCGAAAAAGCCATTGACTGTTATGAAATTGATCAGTCAGTTATTGACAACGAAGAAAAATATGACGGATACTATGCTGTAGCTACAAATTTAGAAGATGATGCAAAGAATATACTGGATATTAATTCGAATCGATACAAAATTGAAGAATGTTTCCGTATATTGAAAACTAACTTTGACGCAAGACCTATACACCACCATAATGAGAATCGGATTGTCGCGCATTTTATGATATGTTATACTGCATTATTAATTTATCGGTTATTGGAAAAGAAGCTGGATAACTATGGAACACATTTCACCACCGAAAACATTTTAGAAACTCTTAGAAACATGAATGTCACGAATACACAGGATTTATTTTATACAGCTACCTATAAAGGAAGTCAGGTGTGTTCAGCTTTAAATGGTCTATATGGTTTAGGTTTAGATAAGAAATATTATCTTCCTAAGGAACTGAATAAAAAATTTAAAAAAATTTTAAAATGATATTTCCATACAACATTTTTAAAAACTAAAAAGAGAAGAAAATCCACTATTTTAGCGGTTTTCTCCTCTTTAATTTTTTTTAAGTGTTTAAAACGGGAACATAACAATAAATGTCAACAATTATTTATTTATTTATGTCATAACTTTTTTTGTAATGGAAAAGATAAATCTATAGTAAAAATTATAGTTAAAAAATTCCGACATAAGGAGGTAACATGAAAATTAAATTTTTCCCTTTAATAGTTTTCTTAGTTGTAAATATTATTATATTTACAGCCGCGCCTCAAAATATCAAATTACCATTATTATATATAACACCCTTGATAATATACACACTATTTATTACAAAAGCAGTGATAAATTTAAGAAGCAAAGAGAAAAGCGATGACGACATGGAGGTAAATGAAATGGCATCCACCACATCATACTTTGAAAAGAAAAAAACCGAAGAGCCTAAAATTCAAATAGGCTTTGATGATGTGGCAGGGCTTGAGGAAATCAAAGAAGATTTGATGGATATAATTGATTTTTTAAACAACGAAGACAAATACAGGTCAATGGATGCAAAGGTTCCAAGGGGCATACTTTTATACGGTCCTCCCGGAACCGGCAAGACTCTCATTGCAAAAGCAATAGCAGGAGAGGCAAAAGCAACCTTCATCTACTCCAGCGGGTCTGAATTTGTAGAAAAATATGTGGGTGTAGGGGCAAAGAGAGTGAGAACCATATTTGACAAGGCCAGAAAGGAAGCACCCAGCATAATTTTTATAGATGAAATAGATGCGCTTGGTGCCAAAAGAAATGCCGACAGCAACAACGAAAAAGACCAAACCCTTAATCAATTGTTAATTGAGCTTGACGGATTTAACAACACAGGCAATGTAATTGTAATTGCTGCAACCAACAGATTGGACCTGCTGGATGAGGCACTTTTGAGGCCGGGCAGGTTTGACAGAAAAATATATGTTGGAAATCCCAATTTTCATTCAAGACTTCAGATATTGGAAGTTCACACAAAAAATAAACCTCTTGAAAAAAAAGTGCAGCTTAAGGATATTGCCATTAAAACTCATGGATTTTCCGGAGCACAGCTTGCCAACATAGCAAATGAAGCAGCACTTAAAGCTATAAAGGATAAATCAAAGAAAATTAACAATGATAATTTTGAATTTGCCATTGAAAAGATTGCTGCGGGTTTGGAAATAAAACATTCCACGGTTACTGACAAGGAGAAAAGAATCGTTGCCTACCATGAGGCAGGTCATGCAGTTGCAGCTAAAATACTTAATATCGACAAAGTGCAGAAAATTTCAATAGTTCCAAGAGACAAGGCCTTGGGATATGTTTTGAAATTCCCAACGGAAGATAAATTCCTCTACACCAAAAATGAACTGTGTAACAAGGTGACTGTGCTTCTTGCAGGCAGGGCTTCCGAAGAAGTATTCATAGGTGAAATATCAACAGGGGCATCAAATGATATCAAGGAGTCCACAAATATTATCTATGAGATAATCTGCAGCTACGGCATGGGTAAGAATACCCAAAATACCTGCATAGATGAAAAACTCATCAAGTACTATTTAGACAGCATAAAGGATGAAGCTCAAGAAATGACAGAGAATGCCTATGAAAACGCCTTAACGATAATTCGGGACAATGAAGATATTGTTGACAGAATTGCACAATACTTGCTTAAATATGAAACAATGAATTCGGAAAAACTGGATGAGTTGATGGAGGAGCCTAAAAAGAGAGCCTTGGTTTGAACAGCAGGCAAACAAAAGGGACGATTCCTTTTGTTTCCAACCGGGTACAATAGGCCGTACCGGCAAGAATGAAAAGAACCGTCCCTAAAAATTGCTAAATTTAATTGCGTGCTTTCAAATAGTCCATGGGGTTTTGTCTAACCCCGTTAACTCTCACTTCGTAATGAAGATGGTTTCCGGTAGATTCTCCGGTAGACCCAATCTGTGCTATGGCTTCTCCTTTTGTTACGGCTTGTCCCTCCCAAGCCAACAATTTTGAGCAGTGGGCGTAAAGTGTTGCTATTCCTCCTCCATGGTCAACAATTATGTAATTGCCGTAGGAATAATGATAACCTGCAAATATTACAACTCCGTCATTTGATGAAAGGATATTCGTACCGTAGGGTGCCCAAATATCAGTTCCTCCGTGATTTGACCATACACCTGTTATAGGATGACTCCTTCCCCCATATGGAGAAGTAATCCTGTAGTATCCGGGTAAGGGATAAAGCAATTCCCCTCCTGCATATTCAACAGCACGCTGGGCCGCTAATATGTCTCTTTCTATTTGTTTTGACTGCTCTTCCATGGCAGCTTCCTGCCTTAGAATTTCTTCAATATTATCCTGCAAGCTTACCATATAGTTTTCTTTTGAACGAGAAGCTATTAACACTTCATCTTGCTTAGCATTCAAATCGTTTATTATGGCAGTCAGCTCATGTCTTCTGGTTTCCTGTTCAACTTTCAATTCTTCAACTTGTGTTTTTTGTTCATTGATGGTCTTTAATAGGTCCACATCGCTTTTAACAATTAATTGAATCATATCCATTCTGGTCAATGCATCAATAAGATTTTCAGCTTTTAGTATTACTTCCAGGTATCCGCCTGTTCCGTTTATATACATAGCCCTTAAGCGTTCTTCCAAGAGTTCGTTATTCTCATCTATTTCATCAATAAGGTCAACAATTTTTTGTTCTGACTCAGCTATGCGCATATTCATTTCTTCTTTTTGAACTTCTTGTTTTTGAATTTCCAAGGTTAAAGCTCTGAGGTCGCTGTCCAGAATTTGAATTTCCGCTTCAATTGTTTTCTTTTCGCCTTTAAGAGCATCTGCCTTTTGGCGGATTTCCTTGATTTCATTTTCAATTTGCTGCTGCTTGTACCTTAAATCAGCAATGCTTCCCCCTGCATTAACAGGAAAAATACTAATAATCGTTACTATTAATAAAATCAAAACTACACATTTTCTAAACATGGCACACTCCTTAAACACTTAAAAATTTCTTCAATGAAATTAAGCTTCCTAATATTCCAATACCTATTCCTATAGTTAAAAATATTATTATAAGGTCATCTAATACCATTTCAACGCCCACCAAATATCCTGACATTCCTGATATAAGTGCCACATAGCGGCCGGCAAGGTAATTGATGGTATAATTATATCCAAGCATAATAAGTAAAATTGCCAAAACAGAGCCTAAAAGTCCCAGCATGATACCTTCCAGTATAAAGGGTCCCCTTACATATCCATTGGTAGCTCCAATATACTGCATAAGCTCAATTTCTCTTTGTCTGCTTAAGACGGTAATTTTAATTGTGTTTGAAATAATGAATACACTTATAAGTAAAAGGGCTATTATTATCCCTGCTCCGAATTTTTTTACAAAATCGGCCATTTTTATAAGAGTGTTCACTGCTTCTTGATAATACCTTACTTCATCAACGCCTTCAAATGTTTCAATCTTTGCAATCACTTCATCCGACTTGCTTACATCGGAAAGCTGTACAATATAGGTGTTGGGGAAAGGATTGTTTCTTAAATCCTGAAGATAAACTGCATCTTCGCCCCAGTCTTCCTTAACCCTTTCAAGAGCATAGTCCTTTGTCTGGTATGCTACCCCCATAACTCCGTCAATTTGTCTGAAGGATCTGCCCATTTCCTCTATTTGCTCATCCTCCGTGCCTTCTTCTATATAAACTGCAATCTGGTCGAAAGTTTCTTTGGCAACCATTGCCAGATTATTTACATTTAAAACTATTATCAGAACAAATCCAAGTATTATCAAGACTGCTGTTACTGAGCTTATTGAAGCAAAACCCATCATTCGATTTCGCCACATGCTTTTAAAAGCCTGCCTGAATATATAGCTAATCCTCTTCGGGTTCATTGTTGTATCCCCCTGCCTTGATGTCTCTGATAATAATACCGTTTTTAAGCTCCACAACTCTTCTGTGAAAATGGTTTACTATCTCTCTGTCGTGTGTTGCCATTATTACCGTGGTTCCTCTTTTATTTATTTCACTTAATATTTTCATTATTTCTTTGGATGTTTCTATATCCAGGTTGCCTGTAGGCTCGTCTGCAATTACGGTTTCAGGTTTATTAACTACAGCCCGTGCAATAGCCACACGCTGCTGCTCACCTCCTGATAATTCATCGGGGTAGTATTTTGCCTTGTCGCTTAATCCCACCATGCTAAGAACCAAAGGAACTTCCCTTCTTATGCTTTTTGCCTGACAGCAAATCATCTCCATTGCAAATGCAATGTTTTCATATACAGTCATCTTTGGAAGAAGCCTGTAGTCCTGGAAGATAAATCCTATGTGCCTTCTGTATTCCGCCACGCTTCTTTTTCTGATTTTGTTTATATCCTGTTTGTTATATGTGATAATCCCTTCTGTTGGGCTGATTTCCCTCAGTAATAGCTTTATTAAGGTGCTTTTACCTGCTCCGCTTTTCCCTACAATGAATATAAATTCTCCTTTGTCTATTTTTAAATTTATATCCTTTACAGCGGTAAAAGTCTTTTTATATATTTTTGTAACATCATTAAACTCAATCACTGTTTCACCTCATAGCGTATATTATTAATATAACATAAAATGACAAAATTTCAACTATTATTATATTATTTTACAATGTTTTTAAAGAAAATGAAATGTTTATTTTTAACATATATAAAAATAAAAGGCAGGAGGACAACCAGGCTCTTAGAAATTGGGTTAGGTCATACAAAAAGACTGTCTCTTCTGAGATTGCATTAAATCTCAAAAAGTGACAGTCTTTGATACTTTTCTTAAAGACAGGTTAATTTCTGAATTCTCTCTCCAGGACAACCTTCTGGGGTAATTCTTCCAGTTCGGTTTTTACTACGGCAAAAGGATATGTAAGAACCTGTGCCGTTACATCTCCCGGCCTTGGGTCTTTATATTCTGCATAAACAGTCAGCACTCTTTCCCCGTCTACGTCGCTTAAGGTAATTTTATCAATCTTTACTTCGTATCCTGCAGTATTCTTTTCTCCTCTTGTGACTACAACATAAATTTCGTCATTTATTCTGCACACCAAAGCCTTCTCCTTCATCCTGTAATTTGGCAGCACTTCAGTGATTTGCCTGGGTATATTGTCCGGATTAACATTATCAAAACTCACGTTCTGTACACCCTTTCCTCTAAAGTATCTGAAAAAAAACAAAAGTGCAGCAATAAAAACTATAATCGCAACTATCGAAATTATTCTTTTCATTAACATCCCCCCATATATATACTCTTTATATTTTATTCTGTCTGTACTTTTTTATGCTTAATATAAAAGGTTTGTTTCACAAATTATACAATAAAGTAATTGACAGGCATGCTTGTCTTTAAGTATAATTTAATATATGAAGGGAGTTGAAAATATGACGTGCAACTGTAGTGAATTTCAAAAATCAACAGCTGAGCTGCAATTGTTGAACAAAAGCATACTGGATATTGTAACAAAACTTGATGAACAGACATCAATGCTTAACAGAGCTATTTTCAAGTCTGCTACACATTGCGGCTGCATTGAAATACATGCAACTAAGCAAATATATTCGCCTCATAAATCTTTGGAAGAAAATCAAAAAGAGCTGGATACTCACATTGAAGGTGAATTATGTCCTAAATGCAAAGATAAAATAGTGGAAGAAATGGGTGAATTGCTGTTCTACCTGGCATCAATGTGCGAAGCCTTAGATCTTAGCCTGGCAGATGTAATGGCAAAAGAATATGATCACCTGAAAACTTTGGGCTTGTATAATCTTTTGTAATAACAATTAAGCTTGAATTAAGCATAAATAAAATGAGATTTTTGTCGCAAACTGAAATCTCTTTTTTTGTTCTTTGCATAGTTTATATCATTTAGTTTTATCAGCACATTTTGTTGTTGTTTTGTCAAATGTTGACAAAACGTTTGCATATAATATAATGATATATATACAACAAAAAGAAAATAGGAGGATTTCATGAAAAGAAGCAAAAGAGTATTATCATTATTGTTAGTATTAGCCATGTTGTTTTCTATGGCTGGATGCCAATCCCAACCGGCTGCACAGCCACCGGCCGAAGAGCCGCCGGCAGCTGATGCTATGTACACTCCTGGTACTTATACCGGAAAGGGTGCAGGTATTAACGGTGAAATCGAAGTTGAAGTAACTGTAGCTGAAAATGAAATAACAAACATTAAAGTGCTCTCACACAACGAGACTCCAGGTGTAAGTGATCTTGCATTGTCAGATGTTCCTGCAAATATTGTTGAACATCAAAGTTTAGGTATTGATGCAATAGCAGGTGCTACATATTCAAGCGAAGGTATTATTGAAGCAGCAGCTAATGCTTTATCACAAGCAGGTGCAGATATTGATGCATTAAAGGCAAAAGTAGTTGAAACAGAGAAAGGTAATTTAATAACTACAGAAAAAGAAGTAGACGTTGTAGTTATAGGCGGCGGTGGTGCCGGACTGGCAGCTGCAGTATCTGCTCATGAAAATGGAGCATCTGTATTATTATTGGAAAAGATGCCTAAGGTTGGAGGCAATACAATAATTTCAGGAGCGGCATATAACTGTGTTGACCCTATAAGACAAGCCGCGGCAGGAATTGAGGACTCTGTAGACAAGCATTTCCAGCAAACCTATGAAGGTGGAGATAAGGTTGGAAATCCGGAACTAATCAGGGTTTTAGTTGAAAATGCTTACCCCACATTACAGTGGCTGGAAGGCCTGGGAATGGAATTTACAGATTATGTATTCACAGTTCTTGGAGGATTGTGGCCAAGAGCCCATAGACCTGCAATGCCTTTAGGAACAGGATATATTGCCACATACATGAACTACATAGAAAATAACAGCTCAGATATGGAAGTGATGCTTAACACACAAGCTAAACATATTTTACTGGAAGACGGCAAAGCTGTCGGCGTCAGTGCAGAAGGTCCGGACGGTCCGGTAATTGTAAGAGCAAATAAGGGTGTTGTTATTGCAACAGGCGGATTCAGCAAAAATGTTGAATTGAGAAACAAATACAACAAAACTTGGGGTGATTTAACAAATGCTTTATCTACTAACCATCCTGGAGCAACCGGTGATGGAATAATAATGGCAGAAGAAATTGGTGCTAACTTTGTAGGCATGGAATATATTCAGCTATTACCATTGGGTGACCCTGAAACAGGAAGCTTGGCAGGCAATATTGAACAGGCTGTTGAAAACCGTATATTTGTAAACAAAGATGGAAATAGATTTGTTGATGAAGGCGGCCGAAGAGATGATATGACAAAAGCACTATTCGAACAAAGAGATGAATTTTTGTGGATAATACTTGACAGTCATAATTATCCTACTGGAGATACGAAGAATAACTTCAATGAAACTATCGATGAATTAGTAGCAGCAGGAAGAGCTTATAAAGCAGATACACTGGAAGATTTGGCTGCACAAATCGGAGTTAACGCAGATAATTTAGTTGCTGCTGTTGAAGATTTCAATGCTCACGTTGAAAGCAAAGAACCTGACGAGTTTGGAAGAACCCTTTATCAGTGGAAAATGGACACTCCTCCATATTATGCAGGAGCAAGGAAACCAACCGTTCACCACACAATGGGCGGAATTGAAATTAATACAGAAGCTCAAGTTATAGATACACAAGGAAACATTATTCCTGGATTATATGCAGCCGGTGAAGTTACAGGCGGCATCCACGGATCTAACCGTCTTGGCGGAAATGCATTAGCTGACATCAATACATTCGGTAGAATTGCCGGGAGAAATGCAGCAACCAAATAAGCAATAAAAAATTATGGAACAGCAGAAGTTAATACCCTGCTGTTCCATTTTTATATAAGAGTTATTTTAAAGTAAGCTCCCGATTATTTTGCTGCAGACCTTTTTAACAGTTTATAGATAATGAAAACAATTATTATTAATCCTAATATAAATGGTGCAAACAATAAAGCATATCCTGCCTTTTTGTCTATTTCCCCTTCTATCTTATCCATAAAAGTGACTTTTTCTTTACCGTATATTGTAAACTGCAAATCATCTTGAGGGAGGGTTTCAAGGTATGCCGTATAAATATTGCCCTCTTTTGTCAATTCTATGCTGCTGTCAACAATGTATGGTGCTTCCTCCGGCGGAAAAATCTTTATGTTTAAGTTTTTAAAATCCTTCCAGTTTTCTGCAGGATTTAAAATATAATCATAAGTATACAAAGGTTCCTTTGTATTTCGCCTGTCCATGGTTCCTGAAGTTTTGTAGCTTACGCTAACTGTTTTTTGTGAATTCTTTGGAAATTCAACATTGTAAACCAACGTTATCATTCTGTTTGTGCTTCCGTAATTCAATAATTCATCCAATGCGGCAAATCCTAAATTATTTGTAAACTGTTCATCCATTGCCTCTGCAAACACATTATACAGTTGAATATCTGAAATATTTTCAAAACTAATATAAGGATTATTTTTTATATAATCAAGCAAATAGGTTTTTACATCAATTTCCTTTTTAGATATTTCGTATGTAAATTCATCTGTTTTATCCGAAAGACCTCCGTCTGTATATCCTGAAATACTGAATTCCACATCATGCCCCAGTACATAAATGTACAGGACTTCCGAATCCCGGCACCAGGCGGTTAATCGTGTTTTCCCTCCTTCACGGGAAAATCCGTTGAATTCTCCTGCAAGTATTTTTGTTTTTTCATAATCATAATTAAGGTCTGCTGCAATTCTAATGTCATTATCAGTATTAATTTCTATGGAATACAGGTTACCTGCTTCATCTTGAGAAAAATTTTCAGCACTATAAATATCATTGCTTATAGACCCAATGATTTTTTCAAATTGAAAATAATTTTCGTTTTCCGTGTCTGCTTTATTGGTTTCAACCGTTTCCCCCAAATAAATTTCAAAGTCTAACTCTTCATTATCAGACCTAATTTTAATATTATCCTCTGATAGTCCGCCTATTCTTTCAATAAAGGGAAAAGCCATTTGAACTGACAAGTCCTCACTTTCAGGATTGGCCATCTCATATTCAGCAGTAACCATGCATTCATATGAATCCAGATATCTGCCGGCACTGCCGGAAAAATCAAAAATAAGGTTTTCGTTTATTACTTCAATGGGAGAATTCTTATCAACTGCCATTATTTCCGAAGACGGATATTCAGGCATATATACAGGTCCTGAATTTGCATAGGCTGCTGCAGATGAAAGAATCAATGCTGCAGATATGATTGTTTTAATTACTCTTTTCACTATATACCTCCCGGGACAGCGGGTACTCATATTTTTTGTCCCGCTTTCCACATTAATTGTATCATATATGACGAATATACAAAAGAAAATGTTCCATTTACTGGATGGACATTGTGGATGAGACAGTTGGGACGGGACAATAAAAGGACCGTCACCAGCATACCACCCGGTGTCCCAAAAATATTTTTGGACAGACGTAACACTTTGTACAAATTAGAATATGATAATAATGAGCTTGGCTCAAATCTATTATGAATAAGGTGTTATAATGTGTTGTAGAAATAGATGCAGACGTAGAGACAGAGATAGAGACGAAGTTGCAGGTATTCAAGTAATTGCCCTTAGAGGTCCGGGGTGCATTGACGGAACAGGACGTTGCCAGGGTGTTTTAGGAACAGGCGGAAGGTGTTTAGAAGCTGCTGAAGATTTCTGTGAAGAAGTTTTTGGCGATAGAGGCAGAAGATGCTGCAGTAATGTTTTGGGTGCCGGCGGAGAAAGATTTCGCTGCAGCAACGCAGATGTAATGGGAACCGGTGAAAGAGAATTCCGCTGCAATAACAGGCGGGTTATGGGAGCCGGCGAAGAACAGCGATGCGGTCAAGTATTTGGTACCGGTGGAGGATTTGTGTGCAATGATGTTGCCGGCACCGAATCAATGCAAAGATGTAAACCCTCAATTTGGGATTTAAAAACTCCCACAACCGTACCAAGATAAATATGCAGGTTAACCAAGGCCTGTCTTAGGGGGCATTTTTGTCCCCTTTTTTATTTTTTTAAAATATTTAAAATATAAAATTTGACAAATACTCTTAGCGGCATCTTATTCTATCTTTTTCCAGCTTCTTACAGTTTATTTTTGTCTTCATTGTTAATACTAATAACAAGCTTCATTTTTATGAAAGGAGCAATAGTATGAGCAAAAATAAATTAGTAGTTCCCGAAGCACAGCAGGCTATAAATGAATTAAAGATGGAAATATCCCATGAATTAGGGATGCCATATATACAAGGCACGTCATCCAATATGTATCCTGCTATTGTTAACGGCCTCAGCGTCAGGGAGATGGTTAAAAGAGGCGAGCAAATGTTAGTAGATAAAGATGCTCCGACTGACAAGGATGTTTATTGACAGGT
>Ga0208459_1003445_pt1 | contig 12473 bp, 8 predicted proteins | sample AD_UKC087_MetaG_FD_184433 | JGI IMG/M metagenome (GOLD analysis project Ga0208459, IMG submission 184433) | Active sludge microbial communities of municipal wastewater-treating anaerobic digesters from USA - AD_UKC087_MetaG (SPAdes) (version 2) | ecosystem: Engineered > Bioreactor > Anaerobic >... | reverse complement strand
AATGCTGCCCAGGTGGTCGGTGCCCACCAGCAGGGTGGTGTAGGTGTCGGCCTGCCTCTCCACCACGGCCACAGGTTTCAAGGAACGCAACCCAAAGGTAGCTGGTTTTGGGTTAAAAGCAAAAAAACTACCCAGAGTATAAACTAACTGCCTTTTTATTTCCAGCACGGATTACAGCGCTAGATGCACGGAAAACATTTCCGCACGAACGAGGAAAAACAAATTAATTTTTTTGCTAATTTTGCTAAAAATGTTCCTTTAAATTAGTGTAAACTTCACCGCAAAAAAGGTGGCAACATTTACTACGGAATTACTGGCAACATTTGTCCGGAATAATCAATTTTGTTATGGTTTTTGCTTCTAAAAGCATGTTTACGTCTTTAAAGTTATATTTACGATTTAGAGCCATAGTATATAAATTTAAGTTAAAACTATATTGATTTCTTAATAATCCATACATCCTGCTGCGGTTTGCCATTTTTTATATCACCTGGTATGTGTTCTAAAATTTCATTTAAACCAACCAATTCTTTAAAAAAAGATGTTGGCTGAAAAGCACAAAAAGTACGATGACCTTCCTTAGTATTTGACTTGACTATTAATTCTCCTTTTTCAAATTTAATTTTTTCTGCTTCAGTTAACTTTTCTTTAAAAGCGTTACCATGTAATGTTAAAAACAAAATACCCCCTGGTTTAAGAACCCTTAATAATTCATTAAACCAAGCAAAATGCATTTTTTTGGAAAGATGTGTAAATATTGAGATTCCATATATAATATCAAAAGTGTTTCTTTCATAATTTAAAGGTGGAGCAAGTGTGTTTGTGTTAAATGAAACATTAATAATGTTTTTACTACACCAGTTAATGTATTTTTGATTATAATCAGTTCCATAGAACTTACAAGAGTTATCAATAAAAGAGGGTAAATGCCTTATAACTCTTCCAGGACCGCAACCCCAATCTAAAATACTTATATTTTCTAAAGTTTTATATTTTTCAAAATGACCAATTAGCCATTTTGCTGTATCGATACTTTTATTATAAAAACTAAAGTAGTTAAGATTAAATGTTTCATAGATATAATATGCTGGTGGTAGTTTAACATCTCTATTTTCTTTAAAAAATTGCTTTCTTAAGCGATAAGTTTTAATAAAATTAATGTAAAACCTAATTTTATCCCCAATTTTTATTAACCCAACTTGCCTTAGCAAAGAGGATAATGCGTATTTATTCATAAAAGATGAATATAAATTTATTGTAAAGATACAAGTTTTTTAAAAAAAGAGACCCCTTGGAAGGGTCTCTTTTTATTAACTATTCTTTCTTTCGTGAAAGAAAATAGTAGATATAAGCACTATAAGGGCTGCTATCACCAATCATAGAAATATTACTATTTTGCACTTTCCAGCCTTCCTTACTATAATTTGATAAAATATCAGTAACCACAGTTAAGTTAAAAGGTTCTATATTTTTAAAAGACTTCTTATCAAATGAAGTAGAATCCTTTGAAATAAAAATATTACAACTTGAACCAGCTGTTTCAATAATAATAGTTAAATATTCATATTGATTATTTACGAAAACTGAATCTTGTTTTGTTTGAGCAATTGTTGAATAACTCAAACATAATATAAAAATCATGATTATATTTTTCATATGCTCACTTATTTAAGTAAAATTTTGTATGTTTTTATTCCTTTGGAAGTTCTTATATGGAATAGATATAATCCCTTTGTATGATTTGAAATATTGATATTCAAATCATTTTCTGAAACCTTGCTATTTGTATATATGACATTCCCAAGAAGGTCGGTAATTGTAATTGATTCAACAATATTTAAATTTTGATGAACTCGAACAACTCCATTAGTAGGGTTTGGATAAATATTGATATCACTATCATTAATATCTTCATTTAGCGAAAGTTCTTCGTAACTATCAGAAATATTTCCCGATTTATCAAAAGGGAAACCCCATCAGGGCTGGTATAGCTACCAGCGCTAATGGGGTATTTACCTGTGTAATGCCAGAACTAGCTGCAGGAAGCTCTCCCCTACTCCACTCCCAAAACGTCCTTAAAGGCCTTTTTAAAGGCATCCTTTGGTAGGGCACCCATGGCCATCTGGGGTTGGTCGTTGAGGGGTATAAACAGCAGCGAGGGTATGCTTCGTATGCCGAAAACCCCTGCCAACTCCTGCTCGGCCTCCGTGTCAACCTTGTAAATGTTGAGCTTGCCGTCATACTCCTTCGAGAGCTCCTCCAGAATGGGGGCAACCATCTTACAGGGACCACACCAGTCGGCATAGAAATCAACAATGGCCGGCCTGCTGCCCTCATACTTCCACTCCGTGTTTTTCTCGTAGTCAAAAACTTTCTGCTTAAACGTCTCCGCTGTTAAATGTTCAATCATGGTTATGCAATTTAGTCCACAAATGTAGTTATTTTCATATTTATATACGACATTAATGACTAAACGAAATTTTGCCGGGTTGGTTCAACATAAAACCAAAAAAAAATCATTCAACCCGCTAGTCCTATTTGTTTGAACCAACATGCAAGGCTTCAGCATTATTTAGCCGTTGAAACAGGTTGTCAGAATTTCAATTAGTAGTAATTTTGCCTTCTAACATGGAGGAAATGCAGCAGTATCTTAAACATAAGGTTTTTTCGGTTGTTTCGCGTGTGGCTGAAGTTGAGGAGGTAAGGGTTTACGTCATCGGCGGATATGTGCGCGATATTTTTCTTAACCGCACATCGAAGGATATCGACATTGTGGTGGTGGGTAGCGGGATAGATTTTGCCCAAAGGGTAGCGCGCCTGATGCCCGGAGCCAGAATGGCCTACTTCAAAAACTTTGGCACCGCCCAGCTAAAGGTTGACGACCTGGAGGTGGAGTTTGTGGGTGCCCGTAAGGAGTCGTACAGGCTCGATTCGCGCAAGCCCATTGTGGAGGATGGCACTCTCGACGACGACCTGCAGCGCAGGGACTTTACCATCAACACATTGGCCTTAAGCCTCAACAAGGATACCTTTGGCCAGCTGGTTGACCCATTCAACGGGCTTAAGGATATTAAGAACCGAATTATCCGCACACCACTCGATCCGCTTACCACCTTTTCGGACGATCCGCTAAGAATTATGCGCGCCATACGATTTGCCACCCAGCTGAACTTTAGCATAGAGCCCGAAACGTTAAACGCCATGCTGAGCATGCACGAACGCCTGGAAATTGTCTCAATGGAGCGAAAAGTTGACGAGGTGAACAAGCTGATGAAGGCCCAACGGCCATCGGTCGGATTCCTGCTAATGGAGCAAACCGGAATACTTGAACAGCTGTTCCCGGAGCTGGCTGCGCTTAAAGGGGTTGAAACCATCAACGGGATATCGCATAAGGATAACTTCCTGCATACCCTGCAGGTGCTGGACAATGTAGCTGCCAAATCGGATAACCTTTGGCTACGCTGGGCTGCGCTGCTGCACGATGTAGCAAAACCTAAAACGAAGAAGTACATCGAAGGACAGGGTTGGACATTTTACGGTCACGATTACATGGGTAGCCGGATGGTTTCGGGAATTTTCAGAAGGCTGAAGCTACCGATGAACGAGAGGATGAGGTATGTGGAGAAGCTGGTGCAGATGCACCTGCGCCCTATCAACCTGTCACAGGAAGAGGTTACCGATTCGGCAGTCCGTCGGTTGCTATTTGAGGCAGGCGACGACATTGACGACCTGATGACCCTATGCGAGGCCGACATCACCTCTAAAAACGACAGTACCGTTCGACGCCATCTGGCCAACTTTAGACTGGTTCGTGAAAAGTTGAAAATAATAGAGGAAAAGGATGCCATTCGGAATTTTCAGCCTCCAATCAGCGGCAATATCATCATGGAAACCTTTGGCATTGAGCCATGCCATGAGGTTGGGGTAATTAAGGAGGCCATTAAAAATGCCATTCTTGATGGGAAAATAGGGAATAACTTCAACGAAGCCTACCGGTTGATGCTGGAAAAGGGGATGGAGCTGGGGCTAAAGCCACGAAATGAAAGGGAAAATTGCGAGACCTGAACCCTAAACCTACCGAAGGGTGAATCCGTCAGGAGCCGGACAAGTTTATTTTATCCTTTACCCTTTATCTTTATACTCCGTTATGTTTATTTAAACTATTTGGCTACATTGGCAGTCAGTAATGAAAACCTTAACGGGCAAAAACTAAACCTAGAAATACTGATTGCCATGAAGTTTAAACCAAAATCACTATTTGTGGTTGCTGTTGCACTTGTTGCCATCAGCAGCACGGCTATTGCACAAAAACAGGCAATTACGCTTGATGATTTGTTTAAAAAAGGCACCTTTCGTGCTCGGGGAGTTTACGGATTAACCTCCATGAACGATGGGAAGAGCTACAGCGCCTATAATTCCAAAGGGCAGGTTGCCAAATTTGAGTATTCTACCGGTAAAGAGGTTGAAGTGCTCTTCGACCCTGCTACTGTTAATGTTGAAGACATGAACTCATTTTCGGGTTACCAGCTTAGTCCCGATGAAACCATAATGCTTGTCGAAACCAACGTTGAGAGTATTTATAGGCATTCATACACCGCAGTTAACTATGTATATAACCTTAAATCGAGAGAAATTAAACCCCTTTCGGTCAACGGTCCACAAATGAATGCGGCCTTCTCGCCCGATGGCCGGATGGTTGCTTTTGTCAGAAATAATAACATATACATGGTTAATCTTACCACTGCCGAAGAGTTTCAGGTTACTACCGATGGTTTATACAACAGCATAATCAACGGTGCTGCCGATTGGGTTTACGAGGAGGAATTTTCGCTTACCACCGGGCTACAATGGTCGCCCGACTCAAGAAAACTGGCATTTTACCGATTCGACGAGAGTCGGGTGAAGATGTTCAACATGACCAAGTACGAGGGCAACCTTTACCCTTCAAACTATACCTTTAAATATCCTAAGGCGGGCGAGGAGAACTCGGTGGTTTCCATTCATGTTTTCAACCTTGATTCTAAATCTACCATTAAAATGGATGTTGGGCCAGAAACAGACCAGTACATTGCCCGAATTAAGTGGTCAGCTGATCCTGAAAAATTATGTATGGTTAGGCTCAACCGTCTTCAAAATAAAGTAGATATTCTTTTGGCCGATGCATCAACCGGCAGTTCAAGTGTGCTTTATACCGAAACAAACAAGTACTACATTGAAGAGGTAACCGACGCCTACCCGACCTTCACCCCCGATGGTAAGTATTTTATTATTACCTCCGAAAAGGATGGTTACCGGCACATTTATCTTTACGGCATGAACGGCAGCCTTGTAAACCAGCTTACTGCGGGCATTAACGAGGTAACAGAGCTGTACGGCTACAGCCCTTTATCAAAAATGGTTTACTACCAGGCCTACGACGATTCGCCTCTTTGTAAGGCAGTTTATGCTAAGAAAATTGACGGTAAACAACCTGTAAAGCTGTCAACAAATATTGGCAACAACTATGCTCAGTTCAGCAGCAATTTCGAGTACTGCATGATTTTCCACTCCAACATACAAGAACCGCTTACTGTTTCACTGATTAACGCCAAAGGCAAGGAGGTTAGGGTGGTAGAGGATAACCAGAAGTTAAGGGATAGGCTTAAGGAGTTTGCCATTCCCTCAAAGGAATTTTATACATTCACAACCAGCGAGGGGGTTGAGCTCAACGGTTACATGGTTAAACCGGTTGATTTTGACTCCACCCGGAAGTACCCTGTAATGATGTACCAGTACAGCGGTCCCGGATCTCAAACAGTAACCAACAGCTTTAGAGTTGGTTGGGACGAATACCTGGCCACTCTTGGATACCTTGTTGTTTGCGTAGATGGACGAGGAACCGGTGGAAGGGGAGAAGCGTTTAGGAAGATGACTTACGGGCAAATGGGTTACTACGAATCCATCGACCAGATTGAGGCTGCAAAGTACCTGCAAACCCTTTCATGGGTTGATGCAGGAAGAATTGGAATTTGGGGTTGGAGCTACGGTGGATATATGTCGAGCCTTTGCCTTTTCAAGGGAGCCGATATTTTTAAAATGGCCATTGCTGTTGCTCCGGTTACCAACTGGCGTTACTACGATTCCATCTATACCGAACGATTTATGGGGCTACCCCAGGACAATCCTCTGGGCTACGATTCCAACTCACCAATTAACCATGCCGATAAGCTTCGAGGGAAACTTTTGCTGGTGCATGGCACTGCCGACGACAACGTTCACTTTCAGAACAGCATGGAGCTAGTCGAACGACTTGTGCAAAGTGGAAAACAGTTCGATATGATGATATATCCTGATAAAAATCATGGCATATACGGGGGTAACACCACCATGCACCTCTACACGCTCTTGAGCAACTACGTACAAGAAAATTTATAGTGTTCCTGCTAAATTTCCGGGTGTCGTGTTTGGATGAATCAGAAATTGTATAATTTTGCATCCGCATTTTAGCCCAGATGGCGGAATTGGTAGACGCGCTAGTTTCAGGGACTAGTATCAGCAATGATGTGCAGGTTCGAGTCCTGTTCTGGGCACAAGGTTCACCCCATGGTGAACCTTTATTACGAAAACGCCAAAAATATCGCCCTGGTGCGGTAGAAATTTGAAAAAATAGGCTATTTTTGCATTCGTTAATTCCCAGTTGTTATTGCCCAGGTGGTGGAATTGGTAGACACACCAGCTTGAGGGGCTGGCGCCGTCAAAAGCGTGCAAGTTCGAGTCTTGTCCTGGGCACCAAACCTTGTAATTTTTGCAAGGTTTTTTTATTTTTGGGTAAATCAACATCTAATACCATGAGAAAAGTAAAACTTACCCTTTTGCTGGTTTCGGCTTTCACCGGCTCGTTTGCCCAAAGCGCCGACTCGTTCACCACTCCCAACGGCAAGTCGCTTCGAATAACCTTCATCGGTCATGGAACCCTGATGATGGAGTATGAGAACCTCGTAATTCATGTTGACCCATGGAGCAAGCTGGCTAGCTACGACAAGCTTCCTAAGGCCGACATAGTGCTGGTTACCCACCATCATGCCGACCACCTTGACTCAGCCGCACTGGTTAAGGTGTGCAAAGTAGGTACCGAAATTTACTGGACACAAACCTGCTCGGGGAGCAGTAGCCTTAAACCCAAATCCACGATTATGCACAATGGTGACAGGCTTACTACACATGGTGTTGAGATTTCTGCGGTTCCCGCCTACAACCTCATTCACATGACACCCGGCGGAACTCCTTTTCATGTAAAGGGCGAAGGGAATGGGTATATACTGAATTTCGACGGGTTTGTAGTTTATGTAGCAGGCGATACCGAGGATATTCCTGAAATGAAGGGCTTCGGAAGGGTTGATATCGCCTTTTTACCCATGAATCTTCCTTACACTATGACCCCTGAAATGGTACACAACGCAGCAACCATGCTACATCCAAAGATTCTTTATCCCTACCATTATGGCGATACCGATACCAACGCCCTGTTAAACATCATGAAAACAATGCCGGAAGTTGACGTCCGTATTAGGAATTTGAAATGATTTAACAAAAAAGTTGTCCGGATTATACTGTCAGGACCTGGGACTTTGGTGGATTCGATGCATGGCGACAGCAACTTTTGAACTCCGGACAACTTGGCTGCTGGTGGCAGCAGTAGTATATTGTTTGTGTTTGGGTTACTTCTATAGTAGAAAAATCGTGCCACCATTGCCGGAACCCAAGCTGTTTTTTATAACATACTGCATATCTGCAATATAATCTTATCCTTCCGCATTTCTAGCTGTTGCCTGCTGCCATTTTGAGGAATAAAATCCCCAAATTGTAGAGTTTTGAGGAGTGGTTGACCTGTTGCTTTCCACACTCATGCGTTTTTACTTGACAAAATTATACCCTGTTGCAGATGGCGTTATACGGGCATATTTTGCAGTTATCGGTGTTGTCCGTTTGGGTAAAATCAACGGAGGGGTTGAAAATTTCTTCCAGCAAAGCCACCAGCATTTGTCTAAATGGTGCTTGTAAGGATTCGAAGGTGGTCACTTCAGTCTTAGCGCTGTTTCCCTTTTTTAAAGATTTGGATATAAGGGGAAGAGTATTTTTTCGCACATACCAAAGGTTGGGTTGAATGCTGCCGGCATCAATGCCGTACTTCATGCTGTAAATCATACAGTAAGCAAATAGCTGGAGTATGCCGTCGGTGTTGCTCTTGTTTTCAAAAAGCTGGTCTATTTCCGAAAAGGTTACCTTGTTAGGTTCAAACTTACCGGTTTTAAAGTCAATTATTCGGGTTAGGCCATTTGCCTGTTCAACCCTATCAATTCGTCCACCTAGCTTCACTGCAAAATTTCTTCCATCCACAACAATAGGTATATCAACCATTTCGCTCTGCTCAGACCGGGTAATACTGTATGGAGTTCGCTTCATGTCAACAACCAGCATTTGTCGAACCATCCATTTTATCCTTTCCAATAGCAGGGCGTTGCGGCCTATGACAACCTCATCAAACTTTGAAAGGTCAACGTTGAAATTTTCAGCGTAAGCCTTCCTGATATTTGCTTCAATTAAACTGTCGTTCTTCAAAATGGCGCCAACGCTCGTACTGGTAACGCTTGATTTGATACCATCATAGATGAGCTCAATAGCTCTATGAAGAATTATCCCCACCCCTCGCTCGTCTATGGCCTCATCCATTTCCTCCGGTTCCTTAAAGCCGGCAACATGGCTGAAAAAGAAACGCAGCTTACAGTTTTTGTAGGCAACCATCGCTGTGGGCGAGAGGTACTTTGAACTTTGTCCATTGGCTAAATACCTTTCCAGAATGGCCATAACCCTATCTGTTTTGCTAACCGATATTGGACCATCAGGGGTAATTCCCAAGTCGAATTTTACCTGTATTCGGTTGATTTTCAAGTTCGACTCCATAAGGAGCTGCAGCACGTAACGGCTTACCTCGCCCGTGCGCATGCCTTCGGAGCTGTTGGTGTAAACCATATAGATGTTGCTGGCCCGCTGAAGCAAGCGATAGAAGTAGTAGGCATAAATTGCATTCTGATGACGGTAGTCGGGCAACCCGTAAGCTTTCCTTATGCTCGGAGTGATGAATGATGGAGAGTTGGAAGGTCCGGGCAGCACCCCATCGTTCAGCGAAAGGATAATCACATTTTCAAAATCGAGGGAGCGGGTTTCCAAAAAGCCCATCAGCTGGATGCCGGACAACGGTTCACCGTAGAATGAGACCCGTTGCTCGGCCATCGCCCTGCGAAATATTGACCTGAAAGTCCTTGGTGAAGGAGTTGTGTCGAATTGGGAAATAATTCCATCCAACCCGTTCAGCGCCTTATAAATGGCAAACAGAAATTCCAGCTCCAGCTTTATGCTCTCCGGCCTATCGTTTTCCAACGATGCTAGTCCACCGGAAACAGTCTTAATAACATCCAGGAGGTAGGTGGGCAGGTATGATGCTTGAGAAAAGATTTTGGATAGTAATGGTGAATCCTTAAAATAACTCCCGTCAACACTAATTGATTTTTGCTGCACAATGGTGGCTGAAATTGATTTTGATTCCTCTTTTGCTAGCTGCGCCACGTAGGGATGCGATAATAAATTCAGAACATCCTTGTTGTAGAATTTCACTTCGGTGCCGGCGGTTTTTAGATTCGCCTGAAGCGAAATAAGCCCATCGGCCAGACTATAGGCAAAAGTATCGTTTATGGGATAGCCCATGGTGATATTAACCTCATCCAGGTTGGTGGGTAGTGCAGAAATTACGGGCAGCAGGAGTTGCTCCTCAGGCAGCACAATGGCAGTGTTAATACCAAGGTTTTCGTCATCATAACCCAGCTTATTCAGAATGTTTGAAACAATTTTTGCCTGTGCCACCTTTGAGGGAGAGGCAATAAGGTTAACGTTTTTATCTTTACCGCCTTGCAAGCTATCGAAAAACGATGAGTCCAGCCTGCCAGGAAAAGATTTCAGGTTATCGGACATGAAAAAAGCTGCTTCATGCACGTAGTCCTGATTCTGCATGTAGTATTTGTCGTAATCCCAGTAAAACAGGGCGTTATTAAAATTTTTCAGGTGATTAAATAGTGTTTTTTCACAAGCGTTGAGCGCGTTGAACCCAATCAGGGCAAATCGTTCGTTTAGGGTGAGCAGTTGGGATTTGTTCATTTCTTCAGAGGCCATCCTATAGGCTAAGCCTTCGTATGCCGTTCCCTCTTGCAGCAATCGTTCACGTAGCTGGGAGTATATCACTCCAAGCTTCGACCAAATTTCGGAGTACCGTGATCGAATAGCCGAGCTGCCGTGGTCGTCAATCAGGTTCAAAAACTTCTTAATTGCTTCAACATGCTCGGCATCAAACTCATCGAATCGGCGATCTATATCCTTGATATCCTTAATGTTGGCAAATATTTTTTGGGGGTCAACCTGGTACTTGTCCACCTGGTCAAAATCCGACAGCATCACGTTACCCCAAAAGTAGAAATCATCAAAAGGTTGATTTATTCCGGTAATATCCGTGTAGGATTGGTAAAGTTTATAGTTAAGCCACAGGTTATTTGCGGGGCGCAGGCCTGCTACTTTGTACATCAACTCATTTACTGTAGTAAAGGCAGGCTGCCATGTGGGCGAGCTTAGCTGTTCGGCCAGGTACCTGGCAAAAAAGAGAGATGCCCGTCGGTTCGGGAAAACCAACGTAATATCGGATAGCTCACTCCCCAGTAGGTTGTAAAGATCTTTGGCTACAAGTTTTAGAAACGGCTCCAATGATGGGTAGTTTTAGTTTGACATGAAGCATTATAGGCTGTTGTGCTCTATTGACTTAGCTATACCAGTTATTAATCCAACATGCTAATGTAGTTACGATTGGTGATATAATTTGCTAGGGTTGAAAAAGTTTTTTTGAAAATATTTTGGTTTATTTTCCACAACTCCTGAATTCTTTTACCCCTGTCTTCAGCCCCAACTGGGCGGAATAGCTAGCAAGGGGCGTAAGCCCTTTGTCAACGAGGCAGCATGGTGTATTAAGCCCTGAAAGGGCGGAATAATTTTGGCGAATCCGCCAATGTTCCGCGGGTAGGCGAACAAGTTTTTCTTATACTTTATCCTTTATCCTTGTCTTCAGCACTTTCTGGGGAAAGGCATTCTCCGCGTTGCTCGGAAATGCAGGAATCATTAAACGTTGCTTGTATTAGTAAAATGGCATAAAAGCCTGACCCGCAAATGGGTCGGGGGTGGAACGTAGCGCGGGATTGCCCAAGCGGCACTGTTTGAGCCACGCCGCAGGCGGGGCGAGTTGTGCCGCGTGGCAGTTCCGCCCCCGGGGAACCCATCGGGTCGGGCTTTTCAGCCTTGATTTTCTTTGGTTCTTTCTTGTATCAAGACAAGAAAGAACACTTAACATGCACTTTACCAAAATTCTGCCATGGCTATGCAACGGTTCTGCCTGGCGCTTTGGAGCAGCCGCTACTTGCCACGAACACATACGTGGCCACCAATAAACCCCTGGCTTACGCCCGGGGCTACAAAGATTTCGCCCCTTCAGGGCTCTTGTTTACACACTCTTCAGGCTCATCATTTCAAAACTATTTCGCCCCTTCAGGGCTTGTAAAAATCGTTCGCTCCATACAAGGGGCTGCGCCCCTTGCTACTTATTACGCCCCTTCGGGGCTTAAATCCGCCGGTAGGCGGACAAGTTCCGTCAGGTCACCTACCAGTTCCGCCGGTAGGCGAACAAGTTTTGAACCCTGAGCCAGTCGAAGGGTGAATCCGTCAGGAGCCGGACAAGTTCCGCCGGTAGGCGGACAGGTTTTTGAATCTTGAATTTTTTTATCCTTTACCCTTTATCCTTTATACAACCTTCCCTGCCAGGTATTCCTCTGTTCGAGTAGCTTCTCGAACATGACCATAAGCTGATCGGTTCTGTAGCTACCCCAACCATTAGTGGCCAGGAATCGGGGCGGAGCTTCTCCCGTTATCCGCTCCACCACCATGTTGGGGTTTAACCTTTCTACCACGTCAACCATAAAGTTGAGGTACTCCTCCATCCCAAAAAGTTGGAATGCCCCAGGATCTAATTCATACCGTTTTGCCATGACTGTCCCCCTGATTACCTGAAGTTGATGGAACTTCACGGTGTGAATAGGAAGGGAGGATAGAATGCTGGCTTCAGCCAGCATTTCGTTGCGCGTCTCGCCTGGTAGCCCAAGAATTATATGAGCACCAACCTTTATTCCCCGCTTATGCGTTTCCTCGATAGCCCAAACCGATTGCTCGAAGGTATGCCCCCGGTTAATCGCCTCAAGCGTTCGGTTGTAGCACGATTCCACACCGTACTCAAGAGCTACGTAATGCTTAGCTGCAAGCTGTCCGATGTAGTTGAGTTTTTCTTCATCAACACAATCGGGGCGAGTTCCAATAACCAGCCCTATAACCCCTGGAAAGGCCAGCGCTTC
>Ga0208459_1003444_pt1 | contig 12473 bp, 8 predicted proteins | sample AD_UKC087_MetaG_FD_184433 | JGI IMG/M metagenome (GOLD analysis project Ga0208459, IMG submission 184433) | Active sludge microbial communities of municipal wastewater-treating anaerobic digesters from USA - AD_UKC087_MetaG (SPAdes) (version 2) | ecosystem: Engineered > Bioreactor > Anaerobic >... | reverse complement strand
AGCGAAAGCGCTTCTTCGGCGACACGGTCACGAGGGGTGTGGGAGGTTTCATAGATCACGCTGTGTTGGCAGAGGAGCGATGGCCTGAACGCCCAGGGTCCGAATCGGGAGGGCGGCACGACGGCGCGTGAGGTCCAGACGGGTCTTCGACAACCTCCGAGGCGGCCTTCGGACTCGAGTGTCTGAACCGGAGCGGGCATGGACGCAACTCAAACCCTGCCATCGGCATGCGTCAATGCCGAACCCCGAGTTTTCGGGAGAGTTTCGAGAGTTGCTTTGGCGAGGAGTTCAAGCGCAGAGTTCTCGCATTGCCCGATGATGGCCCTGGTTCTTGTCGCGCAGGACGTCGATTCAATCCACTTCGCGTGTCTTGGCGAGGCGCGAGTCAGTGTTTTGAATCCGGCGATTGATGTGCGGACCGCACGAGGAGTCGGCGGCTGTGCCTGGGTGCATCATCGAACACAGAGGACATGGCATGACTGAATCAACCGAAACGGCGCGGGCTGGGTGGTCCGGCGCAAAGGTCTCCAAATCCGAGACACCCCAGGCGGGTCTCGACACTCAACGGCTGAATGCGCACGGGGACCATGAATCGGTCTTGGAGGGGCGAGAATTGGAGGGGCGGGCTCGGCGAGTCTTTGTCTTGAGACAATCGCCGTCACCCTGCAGGGCTTTGTGGAACTCGGCCCTGCGCATGGGTGGGACATTGATTGGGAAAGCCGGCATGTTCCGACTTGCGAGCCGGCTCGTTCTGGGCTGTCTGCTCGCATCGGCGCGCGCCGGGGAGGGCGTGCATTTCGAGGGCCGGTATTTTGCCGGGCATGGGGATCGCGATTATGTGCACCTTCTCGACATCGCGCGGGACATGTTCGATGCCAGTGCGCGCCAGCCGAACCTGGCGCTGCTCTACGTGACGAACTGGAACGGACTGGTCGAGGGGCCGACGTGGGATGCGTGGTGGATACAGAACAGCTACGGCACCACCTACGCCGCGCTGCCGTTCCTGCAGGAACCGTTCGTTACGTTCCTTCAGAATTCGCAGGATCTATGGTTCGATCAGATGGGTGACGGCAAACGCGTCGGAGCGGCGCCGCCATTCGACTGGGTGGCGCCCGACGGCGCTTTGTGCGATGCGGCGCGTCCGGGATGGATCGTGTACAAGCAAGGCGACGGGCGGACGGCCATTCACGATTGGGGGATGGAGTTCACGGCGGCGGGGATGGTATTGCAAGGCGAGCTGCTGCTGATCGGGCGCGACATCGAGGCGATTGCGAAGTATCTGCCCAAGCTCGAACGCTGCGCGCGTTTCATCGAGTCGCGCCGGGATCCAACCAACGATCTGTTCCTTGCCGGGCCAGCCGGCAATCTTCTGGCGCCAAGCTATGCGGGCTGGAAGAAGCCGGACGGCACCTTCGGTCAGGCCTACCTCACGGGTCTTTCCGTCACGTATATCGCGGCGTTGGATCGATTGATCGAGTTGGAGATGCTGGCCAAGCGCATGGACGAGGCGACTTCCTGGGCCGAGAGGCGGGACCGGGCCAAGCGGGGTCTGCAGCGGCTCGCCATGCCCGAGGGATATTTCATCCGGTCGCAGGATCCCGACGGAACGAGGCACGGGGTGTACGGCGCGGAACGACACGGGTACTTCGAGGCCTCGCCCAACCACGACGCGATCGCGTTTCGAGTTGTGGACGACGCGCAGGCGGAACGAATCTACCAGACCATCGCATCGATTCCGGGGTTGCGTCCGCACCAATTCGTGCTGCCCAACTACCCGTCTTACGACGACATGTACGAGCGTCCTGAGGGACTTTGGGCCTACGGCACGTGGGTGAACGGCGGGCATTGGTCGACCTGCGAGGCGCGCATGATACTGGCCTACTACCGTCTTGGAAAACACGAGGACGCCCGCCGCTCGATGAGCCAGTTGATGCATTTCGCGGACGGTTTCCGGATGGACAATCCGCTCACCAAGTGCGGCAGCGACGTCTACCAGCCGGCGCTTCCGATCAATCTCACCTACGATGCCTTCGGCCCGCCCGCGGCCTTTGTGCGGGGCCTCTTCGAGTATCGTTACAGCGCCGAGGGCCTCACGCTGGTTCCGCACATCCCGGACGGCCTCTCCCGCATCGATCAGTTGTTCCCGATCCGCTTCGGGCGCAGACAGGTCTTTGTCTCAGCCGCCGGCCGGGGCCGAATCACGGACGTTCTGGTCGACGGGCGGCGATGGGAGCGTCACGATGCGGCGACGGTGTTCTTGCCTTACGAGTCGATGCCTGAAGTGGCGAAGGTCCGGATTGCGTTGGGCGGGGCGAAGATCGAATCGCCGTCCGCCGAGTCGCCCTTCCCGCCGCCACTGGTCGCTCTGCCGTCCGGACACGAGTGCGTCGTGTGCCAGGAGATCGGGCGCTCCGGCGCGCGATTGGCTCAGTTTCACCGAAAGGCATCCGAGGCCGGCCTGGGCGACCGGTACGAGGCGGCGCACGCGCGTTTGGCGCTGGCCTGCGCCTGGGCGGCGCACGAGCGCGTCGAGTTGGTCAAGAAAGGCCAGGTGCCGCGGTTGCCGGAGGTGTCCGAGGCAGCGGCCCGGAAGGCCTACGCCGCGAGCGCGCGCCAGTTGTACGACGGGTTGGTCCGTGTGCTCGAAGCGTCCGCGGACGGGAAGAGTGGAATCGAGCAACGGCTTGCGGCCTTGTGGCGCGAGACGGCGACGGGCGCCAGATGAACTCGTTGTTCGAGCGGTCCGAGGATCGGCGGATGCGAAAGACCATGCTGTTCCGGTTTTCTGGCTTGCTGGCGTGCGTCTGTCTGTGCGCGTGGGTCTTGCTGTGTCGGGGGGCTGAGACCGTGGCCAGCCTTTCCACATCGCCTGCCGGCGAACCGACACCGGACATTCGGCTGCGTCTGCTGATCGAGACCGATGCCGGCGGCGATCCGGACGACGAACAATCGCTCGTTCGATTCCTGCTCTGCGCCAACGAGTGGGATGTCGAAGGCATCATTGCCAACCGCCCGGAGGCGCGCGCCGGCGAGAACCGCAACGAGGAACGGACCGGCCTGGGCATTGTCCGCCGCTTGCTCGAAGCCTATCGCCAGTGTCATACGAATCTCGCACGGCACGACCCGCGCTATCCGGCCCCAGAAACCCTTTGGGCGAGGACCGTGCCGGGCTATGACGACACGGACGAGGGGGTTCGCTTGATTCTTGCCGCGGTCGATTCCGCTGATCCGCGTCCGCTGTGGTACTCGGACTGGGGCAGCGACCGCGGGAGCGCCACGAACAACCTGCGGCGCGCTTTGGATCGAGTCCTGCGGGAACGCGGGCCGGACGGGTACGCGGCGTTTAAGTCGCGTTTGCGGCTCGTGTCGTACGATGCGTTCGGCGAGCATACCGCCGGGCTCGAACCGCCTTTTTCGCTTTGGGTCAACACGTTTGCGCCCGAGGTCTCGGGCCGCCGCTGGTACCACCGATTCGCCGCCCTGACGGCCACAGCGGGCGGATTCGACCTTGCCCGGGACGTCCTGACCGGCCATGGACCGCTGGGCGCGCTCTACCCGACAAACAGTGGGCCCCGTCAAAAGGAAGGTGACACGATGACTTTCCTCTACCTTTTTCCGACGGGGATGAACGACCCGGAGCGCCCGCACTGGGGCAGTTGGGCGGGACGCTATGGTGCGAACAAGGAGCATGCCGGGAAGCCCTATTACTGGGCGAATTGCCAGGATGCATGGCGGGGCGCGACCAATCGCGATAACACGCTCGGACGTTGGGCTGAGGCTCTGCAGAACGACTTCCGCGCGCGACTGGACTGGTGCGTTCGATTGCCCGCAGAGGCGAATCACCCGCCCCAGGTGCGTGTCGATAGTCCCTTCCACCGGATCGTGCGCAGCGGGGAGAGCATCCGCCTGAGCGCCGCGGCGTCGGGCGATCCGGATGGCGATGCACTGACGTTCGACTGGGTGGCTTATCCGGAGACCGGCACGTATCGTGGAGTCGTCCCTTCGCGGGCGGAGGGGCCTTTGCTGGCATTCGAGACGCCTCGAGTGACCTCGCCGGAAACGGTGCATTGGATCGTCGCCGTCACGGATCGGGGTTCTCCGCCGTTGACGCGTTACCGGCGTGTTGTCTGCACTGTGTTGCCGCGCGCCGCCGAGCCGGCTGACGACGGGTCCTGGCAGAAGGTCAAGTCCGCATTCGAGCCGCCCGGCACGCATGCGGACGGCCGGGCGACCTTGAAATCACTGTTCCGCTTCGACAACGGACGTGAAGTGCAAACCGCCGCCGATTGGGCCGAGCGGCGCGCCGAACTGCTCGAATCCTGGCATGCGATCATGGGGCCGTGGCCGCCGTTGCTCGAGCACCCGCGGCTGGATGTGCTTGGCACCGAGACACGGGAGAATCTTGAACAACGCCGTGTGCGGCTCGAGATCGCGGCCGGCCAGACCGGTGAAGGCTGGCTGCTGCTGCCGGCGGGACGCGGACCATTCCCGGCGGTGCTCGTGGTGTACTACGAGCCTGAGACGAGCGTAGGGTTGAATCCCGAACAACCGCTGCGGGACTTTGGCCTCGAGCTTGCCCGGCGCGGATTTGTGACTCTGAGCCTGGGGACGCCTGGGGGCAATGCATGGAAGCCGGAATTAGGGGCGGCGCAATGCCAGCCGCTTTCCTATCATGCGTACGTGGCGGCCAATGCCTGGCGCGCGCTCGCGAGTCTTGCCGAGGTCGACCCTGAGCGGATTGGGGTTGTCGGCCACAGTTACGGGGGCAAATGGGCGTTGTTTGCGGGCGCATTGTGGGATCGGTTCGCCGCGGTGGCAGTGAGCGATCCCGGTATTGTCTGGGACGAGAGCCGGCCCAATGTGAACTACTGGGAGCCATGGTACCTGGGCCGCGATGCGACCCGCACGCGCCAGCCTGGCGTCCCGACCGAGGCGAATCCGCGGACAGGCGCTTACGCGCGGTTGGTGGCGCAGGGCCGGGACCTGCACGAGGTGCATGCGTTGATCGCGCCCCGGCCTTTCCTGGTTTCGGGCGGATCCGAGGACCCGCCCGAGCGCTGGCGCGCGCTCAATCACACCGTTGCCGTCAATCGCCTGCTTGGCGTTACCAACCGGGTTGGGATGACGAACCGCGCGACGCACACGCCCACGCGGGAATCGAACGAGCAGATTTACGCGTTCTTCGAGGTCTTTCTCCGGGCCCAACCTACCGGCGATGCATGCGGACGAGGACGATGAACCGATTCGGAGGGACGATCTCGCGGCTGCGACAGAGTTCCTGACTCGAGACAATCACCGTCATGAAACAGGGCCTCGTGGAACTCGGCATTCCGGAAGGGGCACCGCGCGCGCAGACACACCCCGCGAGCAGAGTTGCAAACTCGGTGGTTTTTGGTAAAGGGAAGCGCCCGGCGCATTCGCCGGTCGGTTCTATGCCAACATATCATTACATGTGTGAGAAGTGCGGTCACGAGTTCGACCATTTTCAATCGATGTCCGATTCGCCCCTCAAGACGTGTCTGAAAGAGAAGTGCGGACGAAAGACATGGGGCAAGGGGCGGGTGAAGCGCGTTCTGAGCGGCGGCGCCGGACTGATTTTCAAGGGCAGCGGTTTCTACATCACTGACTATCGGAGTGAAGGATACAAGACGGCTGCAAAGAAGGAGTCCGAGGTTGCGGCCCCCAAGAAAGATGCGTCTTCCACTGCAAAGAAGGAGACGAAGTCTGAAAAGCCGGCGAGTTCAACCTGAGTCGTCGGCCTGCGATCGGACCTTCGAGACATGGCAAGCAGCCGGTGCGGGCCGAGGAAGGGTCCGCCCTGGCCCCGTCGGCTCGGTCCCTCTGTTCGGCGCAAGCCGGGCGCGGATGTGCCGTTGGATTGGGCTGGTGGTATTGGCGGCGGTTTTGGGGCAGGTGCGGGCCGCGACAGTGTACAGCCGCTCGGGCCAGTTTGTGATTCACAGTCCGTACGCCACCATGCCCACCCTGAATCAACTGCCCACCCCGGTCAGTTCGAACCGGGTGACGTTGGCGCCCGATCCTCTGGCGGTCTCGTGCGAGCGCATCAAGACCGGAGTGCTGCGGGAGTTGGATTTGCCTGATCACTGGCGCGGCAAAGTGCATGTCCGGATCAAGCCTCGGCTTCGCGCCGGCGCGACGCCTGGGTTTGTGTCGACGCGGTATGCGGATGGCTGGCAGTACACGCTCGAGTTGCCGGAGGAGCTCGAGCCGGACGCTCTGGTGCGCTCGGTCGTGCTTGCGGTGTTGTCGGAGATAGCCAATCGCCAGGTGGGGGTGCGGCCCGCGGAGATTCCGATCTGGTTGGCCGAAGGCTTGTCCGCCAGTGCAGCCCATGCGATCGGTCCGGACCTGGTGGTGGCGCCGACTCCACTGCGCGCGCGGCTGGGAGCTTCGGTGGGGCAGCTTGACACGACGCCGCAGACTCGGGTGGGTGCTGAGAATCTGGGGGAGGTGCGGGCCTGGCTGTTCGATCGTGTTCCTCTCACATTCGCGCAACTGAGTCAGCCGGCGCCGGATTTTCTGTCGGGCGAGAGCGGGACGACGTATCGTCACTGCGCGCATTTGCTTGTGCGGCATCTCCAGGCCTTGCCCCAAGGGCGCCGCGGTCTGCAGACGTTCGTCTTTTCCCTGACGCGGTCGCTGAATTGGCAGACGGCGTTTCTCGAGGCCTTCTCGGGGCAGTTCAGCCGGCTGCTGGATGTCGAGAAGTGGTGGACGGTCAGCATGCAGGGCTTCCTGCAGGGCGATCAGCCCAACGCATGGTCTCGTGCGGTCAGTCTCGACAAGCTGGGCGACATTCTTGGCGTTCGTGTCGAGGTCCAGGACCGTCCGCGCGCCCCGCGGCGCGCGACCGTGCTGTCGCTGCAGGAGTTCATGGGCAAGACGGAATTCGCCGTGCATCGAGCCGTTGTCCGAGTTCGAGTCAGCCGACTGCAGGCGATTCAGCGCAGCGCGGCACGCGAGATCGTGCCTCTGATCGAGAGCTACCGGGCCGTGCTCGACGAGTACCTCAGCCACCGCGCGCAGGCCGGTCGATCTCCCTTGGCCAAGCGCGTCGGATCCCTGCCGCCGGCGTTGCTGCTTCGCGAGGCGACGCGCCAGTTGGACGAACTGGATCGGCGGCGCGCGCAGGCGAGGCTGCTTGCGGACCGGCCGCTGGCGCCGCTCTCGGACAGCGGGCAGAGGCGTTAATGAGCCGCTGCGCACGACTTGAAAAAGGGGGTTGTCGTCCGGGCGGGTCTCGCCCAATCTCACCCGCTTTATGCAGCAAGTGAATGTGGGCATGATTGGCGGTGGGACCGTTGGTGGCGGTGTGTTTCAGGCACTCGAACGAAACGGCGCCCTGTTGAGTTCGAGGGCGGGGGTGCGGGTGCATCTGCGCAAGATCGCGGTGAAAGCGTTCGACGAGCCGCGCAAGGTCGACATCCCGCGCGCGCTGCTGACGTTGGACTGGCGCGAGGTGGTCAATGACCCCGAGGTGAGCATCGTGATCGAGCTTGCCGGGGGCACGACGGCGGCGCGGGAGATGATCCTCGAGGCCCTGCGGTTGGGCAAGCCGGTCGTGACGGCGAACAAGGCGCTGCTTTCGGCGCGGGGGGAGGAGTTGTTCGCCGCGGCGGGGCGATCGGGCGCCAACATCTATTACGAAGCCAGCGTGGCCGGCGGCATTCCGATCATCAAGTCGCTGCGCGAGGGTTTCATCGGCAATCGCATCTTGCGCCTTTACGGCATCGTCAATGGCACGTGCAATTACATCCTGACTCGCATGAAGCTCGATGGGGCCGAGTTTGCGGATGTGCTGGCCGAGGCGCAGCGGCTGGGGTACGCGGAGGCGGAGCCCTCGCTGGACATTGATGGGCACGACTCGATGCACAAGGTGGGCATCCTGGCGTCGTTGGCGCACGGGTTCTGGGTCAAGCCAAGAGACATACACGTCGAGGGGATTCGCAACGTGTCGCAGATGGACATCCAGTTTGCCGGCCAGTTGGGATACACGATCAAGCTTTTGGGTGTGGTCAAGCAGATGCATCCGCCGGCCGGCCGGGGGCGGGGGCGGGCGGAGGCCGGGCCGGTGCTGGTGGCGGTGTACCCGGCGCTGGTGCCGAACAGCCATGTTCTGGCCAGCGTGAATCACGCGTTTAACGCCGTGTTTGTGCAGGGCGACGTGGTTGGCGACACGCTGTTCTACGGACGCGGGGCGGGCCAGGACCCCACGGCGAGTGCGGTGCTGAGCGATCTGGCCGATGCGGCGCTGGATCTGACGCACGAGAGCCGGCGCCGAGTCCCGCCCTTCGTGGCCCACGCCAAGAACGGGCGGGTGCTGGCCCTGTCCGAGGCGGTCTGCCGCTATTACGTGCGGTTGCGGGTGGTGGATCGGCCCGGCGTGCTGGGCCGTGTGGCGGCGATCCTGGGGCGAAACCGAATCGGCATTTCGTCGGTGTTTCAGCCCGAAGGCCACGAGGGCGGTGTTGTGCCGTTGATTTTGATGATCCATGAGGCCCCGAACCGGGCGATGGCGAGGGCTCTGGCGCAGATCGGACGGCTCGCGGCCGTGAAGGCGCCGCCGGTCATGTTCCGGGTCGAGAGTTTCAAGTGAGCGCATGTGTCCGACGCGGGGGTGACACGATGGAACCGGTTGTTCTCGAAAGCACCAACGAGCAGTCGCCGCCGGTTGGCCTGCGCGAGGCGCTGCTCCGTGGGCAGGCGCCGGACCGCGGTTTGTACTGGCCGAGGCGGTTTCCATCGTTGAGCTCGGAGGAGATTGCAGCGTTCGCCGGCCTGCCGTATTGGCGAATCGCCTGGGAGGTGCTGCGGCGCTACATGAGCGGCGTGCTCGACGCGGAGGCGCTCGAGGCCGTGTGCCGCGACGCGTACGATTTTGCTGTTCCGCTCGAACCGATAGGCGACCGCATCCATGTGATGCGCCTGGACCGCGGCCCGAGCGCGTCGTTCAAGGATTTCGCCGCCCGCTGGATGGCGCGCGTGATCGGGAGGTTCGTTCGGGAGGAGGGGGGCGAGTTGACGATATTGACGGCGACGAGCGGGGATACGGGATCCGCGGTTGCGAGCGCTTTTCATGACGTCCCCGGAATCCGTGTGATTGTGCTGTTTCCCGTCGGTGAAGTCAGCGAGCGCCAGCGCCGGCAGATGACCATCCTGCGCGGGAACATCCGCGCGGTGGCCGTTGGGGGGAAGTTCGACGATTGCCAGGCGATGGTGAAGCGGGCGTTCTCGGATCCGGCGCTCGATGCGATTCCGCTGACATCGGCCAACTCGATCAACATCGGGCGGCTTCTGCCCCAGAGCGTATACTATTTCTATGCGGCGTCGCGCGTGGCCGAGTGCGGGGAGCCTGTGGTGTTCGCGGTGCCCAGCGGGAATTTTGGGGACATGATGGGCGCGGTTGTCGCCCGTAAGATGGGGCTTGCGCTCAAGCGCCTGGTGGCACCGGTCAATGGCAACGATGCGTTTCCGAGGTTCCTGGCGAGCGGGACCTACGGGAAGATCGAACCGTCGCGCGCCTGCCTCTCCAACGCCATGAATGTCGGGCATCCGAGCAACCTGGCGCGCCTGGTGGCAGCCTACGGGGGGCGCATGGACGAGGCGGGCGCGATCCATCGCCAGCCTGATCTGGACCGGATGCGGCGCGACCTCTACTCGACCTCGGTTTCAGACGCGCGGACGCGGGAGGCGATTCGCGCGGCGTGGGAGCGGCATCGTCTGCTCTTGGAACCGCACGGGGCAGTCGGATGGCGCGGGCTCGAGGATTACCTGGCTGTCGAGCCGTTGGGCGGGTCGCCGGCGGTGGTGCTCGAGACGGCGCATCCGGCGAAGTTCCCGGATGAGATTGTGGCGTTGTTGGGTTTTGCGCCGGACGTGCCTCCCGCGCTGGCCGCTTTGGAGCAGTGCCCGGAGGATTACGACCGGCTCGAAGTGGACTACGAGAGCTTCCGGAACTACCTGCTCGAAAGACACTCGATGGGCTCGGCCGGGCGCCAGTCGAGCACTCGGAGTTGAACCGTGCGGCGCCCGTCGTACGAGTTCACCTGGGGCGTGCAGGCCAGGTCGAACAAGCCTTCGGGGCAGGGCTGGTGGGCGCCACCCCACCAGATCGCTTCGCCTGTGGCGGCGCCGTCGGTGACCCAGAGCTTGATGTGGCGCTGACCCCGCCCGATGCACGCGGGAGGGCGGCGCAGCGAAACGCGAGGGACGACGATTTGAACGGGAGGATTGGCGCACCCGCGCGGCTCGAGTCGCTGGAGTTCGTCCACGCGTTCGAGGGTGAGTTCGCGCAGCGGCGTGACGGCATCCAGTCGCAGTGGCGGGCTCAGATCGTGGAGGTCGAGCGCCTGGCGGGCGAGGCGGTTGAGTCGTTCCCGCAGGGCGGGGAGGTTCTCGGGCCGGATGGTGAGTCCGGCGGCCATGGCGTGCCCGCCATGCCGCAGGAGTAGGTCGTCACAGGCCCGCAAAGCCGCTGCCAGGTCGAACCCCTCGATGCTGCGTCCGGATCCGCGCCACGCATAGCCGTCGCCACCCAGGATCAGGGTCGGGCGATAGAATTCATTGAGCACGCGCGCGGCGACGATGCCGACGACGCCGACGTGCCAGAGCAGATTACCCTCGACGATGACGCGGTCGGTATCCGGCTGGAACCGGGCGCGGACGGCCGCCACCACCTCCTCGGCGATGGCACGTTCGATTTGTTGGCGCTCGCGATTCTGGGCGTCCAGGAGGCGGGCACCGGCCTCCGCGCTCGCCGGATCGCGGGCGAGCAGGAGGTCCAGGGCCGCCTTGGCGTTTTCGAGCCGGCCCGCGGCGTTCAATCGGGGCGCGATCTGGAATCCGACCTCCCATGCGCCGATCGCGCCCGGCACGCGCGCCACATCTTTGAGAGCGAGGAGGCCGGGCCGTTGCAGGGCGTTGATGCGGGCAAGGCCGGCCGAGGCAAGCACCCGGTTCTCGCCTGTGAGCGGCACCATGTCCGCGATCGTGCCGAGGGCGACCAGATCCAGGAGGGGCCGCAAGTCGAACTGTTCGGCGAGCGGGCAGCCCAGGGCGCGCCCGCGCTTGACCAGGGCATGGGCCAGCTTGAACGCGAGGCCGACCGAGCAGAGTTGTTGAAGGTTGTCGGGCCCGGGCGGGGCGAGTTGGGGATTGACGAGCGCCACGGCGGGCGGCGGCGGAGACGAGACCTGGTGGTGGTCGAGGACGATGACATCGACGCCGCGTGTCTTGAGGCGGGCGATGGTGTCGCAGGTGGTGGAACCGCAGTCGACGGCGAGCAGGAGCCGTGCGGGGGAACGTTCCAGGCAGCGGTCGACTGCTTCGTCTGTGAGGCCGTATCCCTCATCGAGCCGATGAGGCAGGTAGGAGACCGCGCGCCAGCCCAGCGGCTGCAGCACTTCGAGCAGGAGCGCCGTCGCGGTGACGCCATCGACATCGTAATCGCCGAAGATGACCACGGGCTCGTCGCTCTGCCTGGCTCGCCAGAGGCGATCGACGGCGGCGGGCATGTTGGGCAGATGGTTCGGATCGGCCAGATGCCGGAGGCGGGGGGTCAGGAATGCGCTGGCCTGGTCTGCGTCGGGTTGGCCGCGGTTGATGAGACACTGGGCCAGAAGTGGGGAGGCACCGAGCGCCGCGGCAATCGAATGGGCGCGTTCAGGCTGAGCCGCCGCCAGGAGCCAGCGATGCCTCATAACCGGTGGCCGGGCGATTCTGGGGAGGGCGCGGCGGGCATAAGGTGGAATCCTCGAAGCTCAGAACGCAGTGCAATCAAATCAAGTTCTGCCATGTCCCCTATCCCCTCTTTTTGGCAAGGATTCCAACGAGCGAGGCGCGGGAGAGGAGGGCGGGGAAGCAGCGGGGATGGTTCATGGTGTTGAGGGTTTTGACTTGGTCCGAGGCGGGCCTCGCCAGAACTCATGAGTCCTGTGGCGGCGCAGGCTCGGACAGGCGTTTTGCGGCGCGGTCCCGCCGCTCGGCGATGATCGAGACGAGTATGGAGCCGAGGATAACGCCTGCGACGACGGTCAGGGACCATCGACTTGGGATTTTGACCCAGTCAACGATGAGCATTTTGAAGCCGATGAACACGAGGACGACGGCGAGACCGACCTTGAGATAGCGGAAATAGGTGACGGCGCCGGCCAGGACGAAGTAGAGGGAGCGCAGCCCGAGGATGGCGAACGCATTGGACGTGAAGACGATGAACGGGACGGTGGTGACGCCGAAGATGGCGGGGATCGAATCGAGGGCAAACACCAGGTCCGTCGTCTCCACCATGATGAGCACCAGCGCCAGCGGCGTCAGGGCGGGGTGACCGTGGTGGCGGGTAAAGAAGCGCTGCCCATCGTATTCGGTGGTGAAGGGGAAGAAGCGGCGGACCAGGCGAAGGACGGGATTGCGTTCGGGGCGGACCTCCTCGGTGTCATCGGTCGTGAGCATCTTGA
>Ga0208459_1003427_pt1 | contig 12514 bp, 10 predicted proteins | sample AD_UKC087_MetaG_FD_184433 | JGI IMG/M metagenome (GOLD analysis project Ga0208459, IMG submission 184433) | Active sludge microbial communities of municipal wastewater-treating anaerobic digesters from USA - AD_UKC087_MetaG (SPAdes) (version 2) | ecosystem: Engineered > Bioreactor > Anaerobic >... | reverse complement strand
CACTGCACTCCCTTTCTGGATCCGGCGGTTATGCCCCCTCCCGACAATTTTTCCATCGATCACCAGTACCGAGCCGATGGGAATCCCCCCTTCGGCCAATCCCCGCCGTGCTTCCTTCACCGCAGCCTGCATGCATTCTTTTAACGCATGGTCATTCATCGTGAGAGGTCGATTGCTTGTCATTGACGATATCCGCCCCCTGTTCTGGAATACCTTTTTCTCATTATGTACTGATCCCTGATGCGCTATGAAAAAAATTCTTCTGATCTTGCTGCTTATCCTCCTGATAGCGTCCTCCGGGTGTATAGGAAGGCACCGTGAAAACGGGTCCGGGCCCCCGACAATAACACCGACAACCGGCCCGGAGGGCCAACCGATAGTCACTTCTTCCAGACCGGCTGCAACATCAACCCCCTGCAAAGAACTGAACCCCCTGATCATCCTCGTGGAATTTCCTGATAAAAAGCATGTGGCTGAGCGGAATTTCTTTGTGAACCGTTACAATACCCAGGTCAACACCTACCTCCAGTCGGTCTCGTACGGGGCAGTCTGCCTGAATGGTGAAGTGACACCAACATGGTACACACTCCCCCTTGAGACCACCTCCTACCGGATATCTTCACGAAACCTGGAGGTGAACCGGACCAGGGTGGACAACCTAATCCGGGATGCACTGGCTGCGGCAGATGCTGACTACAACTTCTCTGATTATGATTTCGTGGTAATCCAGCTCGGGGTCCTTACGCCTGATTATGGTATGGTCGGCCTCTGTGGGTATCCGGGAATGCTCGGGTGGACCAAGACCAGTGTCCTGACCGCACCCAGCGGAGAGGTGGTACAAAGGGGAGTGGCCATCTTCACCGCCCAGGCCCATGTCGGGACGAATTTCCATGACATCGCCCATATCCTTGGCGGAGTAAAAGACGGAAACCGGATGGTACCCTGCCTCTATGATCATGACCTTCAGGCAAAGCCGGGGCCGGACCTGGAGGTGTTCCGCAATTCCATGATCAATATGGGGTATTGGGATCCCATGTCCTGCCATTTCTACCGGAACGACACTTCGCCCCCCGGGATCTGCTCCTGGACAAGGATACGGCTGGGATGGCTGGATGAAGAGAAGATCCTGACCGTAGATCCAGACAACCAGACCGAAGTGATGCTCGGACCTCTCGAGGATACGTCCTCAGAAGTACTTGTCATCAGGATACCCCTCTCTTCATCGACGTACTATCTTGTTGAGAATCGTGCACCGATCGGCGTGGACAGGGTGCTGCCTGATCACGGGATACTCATCATGTTTGCCGACGATCGTATCGCGGAATGTCACCATGGAGAAGCTCCCGTGAAATTGATCGATGCCAATCCCGCGATCCCATATCTCGAAGGGGCTGCATTCGATATCGGAGAGAAGGATGAATTTGTCGATCAGGCAAATAACCTCAGAATCAAATTGCTGGAAAAATCAGGCAGTGAATACCGTATCCTGATAGAACCACTTTAATAATTTTACCAAGAGTGAGAGTGCACATTCCGGGTTCATGTGCAACGTATCCGGCCACCCTCAGGGGATATTCCGGTGGTTTTCACCAACCTTCTCTGCTCTTGTGCATATCAGGGATGCCAGCTCCCGCAGTATGCAATTCAATGAGGTTCTCAAAGGTGGTGCTCTTTCCTGTCATGATGAATGTGCACTCCAAAAAAAGACGATGGGAAAAAACCGGGAACCGATAGAGGTGATACAGCCTCCGGCAAGCAGCACCGCTCCCTGTTTTCCGATCCCATCCAAAGTGACATCCGCTCCTCCAGAGTAAAATTCCTCCATCATAAATAGGAGAACCTCATACACCCCCTGAGAGCGATCCTTTCATGGGGAAATCCCACATAGTCCAATACCTGTTCACTGCAGGGTTCATTCTGCTTGTTCTCCTGCTCCTGATGCACCCTTCCGCCCCCGATCTTTTTCCGTCCCGTGATTCCCAGCCCTCTGTTTCACTCCTCTATGCCTCGTCAGGTTCCATGGCCCAGCTCCTGAACACCGGCCAGATCGATGCGTTTCTTATCTGGGAACCGATCGTAGCAAATGCCGAATTATCAGGTATCGGAAAACGGATTGCCGTTCCTTCCGATCTCCCGCCTCCGGGAAAATGGGACAACGCTGCCATCAATATCCTGGTGTTACGACAGGATACCATCCGGGCACATCCTGACCTCGCGGCACTCCTTTCAGCCCTCACCACCGCTGCAATCGACCGGACAAACGAGGATCCCACCCTTGCAGAGAACATTACGGCACACTGGGTGTATGGAAAAGGCCCTATCCTTACCCCCCAGGGAACCCTTGATCCCCTCACTGTTGAGCAGCGCTCCTTTGAAAATATGGTGTTTACCCCCGATGCTGCACCCCCGGAAGCCTCGATCGTCGAGTACACCATCGATTCAATGACAGGTGGGACCGGCAGTTATGATCCAATGATGTGGGTTGACAGCACGGTACTTGCAAGAGCTGCATATTTTTTGAATGGCACCGCTGTGCCGACAATAGATCCGGCTCTTCCAACTCTCAATATAGGCTACATTCCCTCAAGTGACAATTATGCCCCGGTCTATGTCATGGTCAAGGACTCAGAATATTTCTGTGACCGGTATGGATTCTGTCTGGTCCCGGATGACCCGTCCCTCTCGCGGCCGGTCACCTGCACTCTTCTTGTCAACGGGACGCCCACAGCTCATATCAACCTCATTATGGGACAGTCGGGAGGGGGGATCATGACGACAATAGGTCAGAACGCCCTTGAAGGAGCATACGTCGGCTCCGTCCCCGCAGAGCTCCAGATATCCCTTGGCAATCCGGCCGTTATCATCCAGTCGATCAACACAGGCGGTTCCGGTCTCGTTGTATCAAACTGTTCGCCACTGCGTGACTGGACTGATTTTGTCCTTTGGGCAAAGGGTCGTTCTGCTGCCGGCAGGCCGGTGATTATTGCTACCGTCCAGAGCTCCATTCAGGAAGAGATGGTTCGCGAGGCATGTGCATACGAAAATATCACGGTGACGTTCTATGGTACTGATTTCAAAACAGAAGGTTCGTGAATACGGAAAAGGGCTGGCAATCATCATTCTCCTGCTCGTGGCATGGCAATGTGCTGCACTGGTAATCGACAACAATTATATCCTCCCCTCGCTCGGCGAAATCGCCGATGTGCTGCTCCACCCACTTCAACCGGTGCTCGGCGGAGAGAGCCTGATTGCAAACACGATGGTAAGTCTGAAGGAGGTGCTCACAGGATTTTTCTGTGCGGCTGCACTGGCAATCCCGCTGGGCCTCCTCATCGGGTGGTCATCTGAGGTGCAGGCATACCTCAACCCTGCTACCCAAATCCTCCGACCGATCCCCCCGATAGCATGGATGCCGTTTGCCATTGCATGGTTCGGGATTGGGATCAACTCGATCCTGTTCATCATCGCACTTGGTGCATTCTTCCCGATCCTGATCAACACGGTAGATGGAGTCAAGGGAATACGGGTGAGGTGGATCGAGGTTGCAGAGATGTTCCATGCCACAACCTTCGAGAAACTGCGGACGGTGGTCCTTCCCGGAGCCCTTCCCCGGATCTGGACCGGGCTCCGGGTCTCGTTTGCCATCGCGTGGATGTGCGTGGTGGCTGCCGAGATGCTGCCGGGAACTACCGCAGGTCTCGGATTTTTGATCATGTATGCCTACAATCTCGGACAGCTCGATGTGATCGGAGCCGGGATGGTGGTGATCGGGATCATCGGCCTTGGTGCTGACATGCTCTTCAGGGCAGGACAGGACAGATTTTTCTCATGGGAGGGGAAGGATTGATGGCTGAACCTGTCCTCTCGATCTCCGGCATTGAAAAGACATTCCGTGGTGAGAGTGAATCCTGCCCTGCCCTTTCCGGCGTCAGCTTTGACATCGCAGCCGAAGAGATCATCTGTATCATGGGTCCTTCCGGATGTGGAAAATCCACCCTGCTCCGGATCATCGGGGGGCTCGAACATGAGGATAAGGGCTCAATCCACACGAGAGCAGAGCCCTTGGGAGAGGGAGTATCGGCAGCCATGATCTTCCAGGATCATGCACTCTTCCCGTGGCTATCGGTGGAAGAGAACATCATATATGGCCTGCGCCTCTCTGCCCAGAAGGTCCCAGATACCGAAGTGCATCGCCGGGTTGATGACCTTCTTTCGCTGATTCACCTCACATCATTTGCCCGTTCACTCCCGCACGAGCTCTCGGGAGGCATGAAACAACGAGTCTCAGTCGCACGGGCGCTTGCGATCAGACCGTCAATCCTCCTGATGGACGAACCGTTCTCGGCCCTCGATATCTTTACCCGGAGGGAACTTGAGGATGAGATTCTCCGAATCCGGCAGGAACTGAAGACCACTATTCTCATGGTAACCCACAACCCCGAGGAAGCAGTGTACATCGCCGACCGGATCATCATCCTCTCTGAAAGGCCGGGGGTGGTTGCCGGTATCGTAACGGTACCACTGCCCCACCCCAGGAGTCCAGCCGATCCGGACTTTATCAGAATCCGCGAGGAGGTGGCTGGGAGGGTAAAGGGGAAAAATGTTGTACGCTGCGGGATACAACACGAATGACCAGAACCTCTCCCCGGTACAAGATGATGATGCCACCGACAGCATCAATATACCGGACCAAAACAGCTGAGGACCGGGGTTTCCCAAAGAAAAAGGTTCCTGCCGGACGGACCATCAAAATCCCGGAACGTCAGCCCGGGACATCTCTCGTATTGGGTATTTTAAAAGCACACCCTCTTCCAGACCGGCGCCCTTGTTCCACAAGAATGTTTTCCTGTTTCCTGACGCAGGACGGTTGTTCCTGAAAAGGTTGACAGGGTCAGTGCTCAACCCCGATCAGCTGCCCGCTCAAGTCCTCAGAAAGGTCTACGGTGGTGAAGTCCCCGCTTGTTGGCAGGACCAGAGTAAAGTCAGGGGTGATGTCATATCCGATGACAGCTCCGGCCGGGACGGTGAAGTCGAGAATATGACCGCCTTTCTGCCGCTCATCGCTGATGAAGTGCAGATGGTACCCATCGATATTGATCCCTTCGAAAAACGAAGGAGTGAAGGTTCCCACCACCCACCCGGAGATATCGGTATACACGAATACCGACTGGTTCTCTACTGCTTCCGACAGGGTCGGGTATGGCTTCTGCTGAGGCGGGACCGACCGTACCTTCATGAAAGGAAACATACCGTGGATCCTGACCGCATACACCATATTCTCAATGGGAAGATAAGTCCCCGTCACGTTCGAAAAGGTCGAAAAGTTCATCGCCTCTTCGGTAGTAAGAGAGAAATCCTCGCGATAAAAGGTAACGGTAGTATATGGTGTGGTGATGGTATCCGGAACGATGACGACACTTCCATCAGATGCTGCCTGGTAGACAATTCCTTCCAGGACTATCATCTCACCATCGAGGGCATTGAAGGTGCCGATTCCAAAATCCCCATGTTTTTTTATCTCGCCCACCGGCTGAATCCCGTCAAAGACACCCTGCTGCAGCGCATCGATGGTCGAGAGCTGGTACAGCGTATCCCTGTTTTCCGTGCGGGAGATTCCCCCTGACAACCAGGAGGAGAAGAGAAGAGCCAGGAGGACAAGGATGACAACAAGTCCGCCGAGGGTCAGGATTTTTGGAGCATTCATACGAATTCCTCTTAGCAGAACAATACAAAAGGGGAGTTATAAAGGTGTGCCGGAATCATCCCCTCTCCTTTCTATCCCAGGACTGGTTGGTCAGGGAAGGGACAGGCAGTATCAGATCTTGTCCTTCAGCATCAGGATTGTTGACCTTTTTTCCGACAGCGTATGCCTCCATCCCGCTGGCAGGATAGGGGTGGAGCAGGGCTGACAGTTCATCCCTGCAAAAAACCCCGGAACCAAGCCAGCGTTCCTCGTCCTCTCCTTTGAGGATGGCAGGCATCCTGTCATGATAGGGCGAAACAACCGCATTTGGCTCGGTGGTGATGATCGAGAAGGTGCTGATCTTCCCGCTATCGGGAGCCCGGTACGTATCAAAAAGACCGGCAAAGGCAAAGAGGGAATTGTCCCTCATCCTGATGTAGTATGGTGTCCTCCCCCAGACCTCCTTCTTCCATTCATAGAACCCGGTTGCCGGGATGAGGCATCGTTTCGTTTGCAGGAGATTACGGAACATCGGTTTTTCGTTGAGGGTGTCAGCCCTCGCATTAATCGGTTTTGGAGAACGGGAGGGATCCTTCACCCACGATGGCACGAGCCCCCACCTCATCATCCTGATCTCATTTACTGCATCATCCGGGTGAGCCCGGACTACCACAGGGACGTCCTGTGAAGGAGCAATATTATAACGAGGGATCAGCTCAAAGGATGGATTCCGTGCCTGAAACCTCTCTGAAAGCCCGATCACAAACGATATAGTGAACCTGCCGCACATCACTGACCACCTGATTGTCCGATTCGCAGTCTCTTATTCTGTTTTCATCATGATCAGTGATGAATTCTGGTACGATCCGCAGCCGCCAGTCCTAAAGATATGGCCGGCTCCCAAACCCCCTCCTCCTATCGTTCGTGCCATGCTGCTCACTCCCTTACAAGACTCCCTGACACGAGAGGAACCTTTGGTTGTATTTTGTCTGGATCCCTGCCGAAGGGATCACCCCTGTGCCTGGAGAGCGATCAGCATCCCACTATTCCAACGTGAAAATTCCCAGGGTTCCGTACCGTCATCGTACCTTCCGGAAGGTGGGTTCCGCTCGGAAACCTATTATACAAAACGGCAGAATCTGAACGTTATCCCATGAACGAGAAGATCCTGGCAGTAATTCTTGCCCTCTCTCTCCTTGCCAACCTAGGGATGGGGCTGTATATTGCAAACGATCATCTCTACGGACCTGGCATGCTCCGGAAAGAGTATGAGACTGACAAGGGTGCAGACAGGACCATCGGACCCTCCGGAGAATCCGGGAGAACGATACCCGTGGCCGATATCCTTGATACCATATCAGGCCAGGAGAAACGGTCTGCATCCCTCCAGGGGCTGGCTGTCATCACCACCATCAATTATTCCCGCCAGGGACAGTTCATCTACCAGGAGAAGAATGAGACCGGGACCACGATCAATGTCACGGTTGATATCATTCCCGGCGAAGGGAGGGTTCTTGTACAGACAAAGCCCCTCATGGGCATCGTGTTCCAGGACGCTGCAAATACTGCCGTGGCTGTTGCCAGGAACCGCACCACTGCCGACTTCAGTGGGAGTGATGTGATCTTCTCAATCACCTCCGAGGGAGTGATCCCTGCAGTGGACGGGGCGAGTGCCGGGGCACTGATGACCATCATTACCAGAGCGGCAGCCACTGGAGAACCCCTCTGGGAGAACAGGACCCTCACCGGCACGATAACCCCGGATGGCCACATAGGGGCTATTGGCGGGGTGATCGAGAAAGCAAGAGCGGCAAAAGTGGCAGGAAAAGATCTGCTCCTCCTTCCGCGGGAAAACGCCTACATCGTCGTACTAAACGAGTCCTCCCGGAGCATGGGAGGGTTGCGCATGACCCGGCTGGTCTATGAAACAGTCCCTGCAAAAGAGTACATCGAATCAACAATGGGGATCAGGGTTGAGTTCGTCGATACAATCGATGAGGTGGAAGCATACCTCTTTCGAACAGGTCAATCGGGCTGACCGGTAAAAATCAGAGAGAGAAGGGGAACAGGTCACTCACCTGGACGATTCCGCTCCCATCGAATGGCTGGAGGGTGAAGGAGACGGAATTTCTCCCCCCCAACTTTACGTCAACCTGTTTTGTCTCAGGCTGATAACCATCTTTTGACACCGTTACATTGTGCGATCCTGCAGCTATCTTCGAGAGAAGGACGTTGGTCTGCCCGCTCTCCACCCCATCAATCGTGATGACCGCACCTTTTGGAACCGATTTGACGTTGAGGGTCCCGGTGCCGGTTAATGTGGTGGTTCCATCTCCGGTTCCGGGTTCAATATCCCCTCCCTTCTTGAGTGTGAATGAGACCCATTCCACGCCTCCCGTGTTCACACTGACCTGCTTCGTCCCGGGGAGGTATCCTGGCTTGGTGAGGGTGATGGTGTGAATGCCGGAAGCAATGTTCCGGACATACATGTTCGTCTGCCCGCTCTCCACCCCATCGATCGTGATGGCTGCCCCGCTCGGAATCGAGCTGATATAGAGAGTACCCGTTCCCGTTCCGGGTTCCCCGCTTTCTTTCAGCGTGAACGCCACCGAGTTCATGCCACCCGCCTTAACATCGACCTGTTTTGTCTCGGGATGGTATCCCGACCTGGTGAGGGTGACGTCGTGGATCCCAGCGGCGACGTTCGAGATGATAGCATTGGTCTGTCCTTTCACCACCCCATCAATAGTGATCAGGGCACCTCTCGGGATGGAGGTAACATACAACGTTCCTTTCCCAACGGTGCCACCATCCCCTCCACTGGCGATGAACGAGGCAGTAATGGTATGATTGCCCGAGATATTGGTAAAGGTAAAGGAATCAGACACCTCCTGATTCTCGCCGTCCACAACGATAGTCTGGATCGTATATCCGGGGCTTGCGGTAATGGTGAATGTGATTGTCTCTTTCGGTACGACCTCAAGTTGTCCGGAGGGCGCAATCACTCCGCCATTTCCGGCCGATGCATTGATGTAATACCGATCAGGCAATTCTTCAATGACTCTGAACGATGCGGAGATGGTGTGGTTCGCTGCGATGTTCATGAACAGATACGTGCCATCAGGTTCCGTTTCAATCCCGTCCACGAGGACCGACTGGATCGCATATCCGCCATCTGCAGCGATGGTAAAGTTCACCGAGCTTCCAGGCGCCGCCGCGACAAGCCCGGCTGGTGTTATCGAACCACCCGGTCCGGACGTCGCGTTGATGTAATACTGGTCTATTCCAGCATCAATGGCTTCAAACGACGCTGAGATGGTATGGTTTGCTGCGATGTTCGTGAACAGATACGTGCCATCAGGTTCCGTTTCAATCCCGTCAACAAGGACCGACTGGATCGCGTATCCGTCATCTGCAGCGATGGTAAAGTTCACCGAGCTTCCGGGCGCTGCCGCGACAAGCCCGGCTGGTGTGATCGAGCCACCGGGTCCTGAAGCTGCGGTGATCACATAGGAGTCGGGCTGTTCATCCTGTATTCGCAGGGAGAGATCGGTTACTGCACCGGCGATAAACGGGTACGTCATCTGCCAGATGCTACCGGAGGCAATATCAGAGACCTCTGCACGCTTTCCATCGACATAAAACGATACAGGGGCACCATTCTCGATAATCCCCTGTATAATCAGCTTCGGGGCATCTTCATCGCGTCCACCGTAGCTGCCTTCCTCGCTGGTGACAAGGTAATTGACCGCATCAATCCCGCCCGTTACCCGTACAGATATTGTGGTCTGCACAGGAGCGGGTGAGCCATCAATGGTAACGTTTCCATAGAAGGCATGGGGGAGGTTCGGAGGATTCGGGGTAACCTGAAAGACTGCCTCACGATAGATATCATCAATCGCCGCGTTATCCAGTGCAGCGGCCAGTGCCTGTGTTGCTTCCTCGCCCGTCAGGCTCCCTTCACCCTGCAAGGTGAAAAGGGTGGTTCCCGGGACAGGGGAAGTCCCGATAACGGCGTCGCCCTGGCGGATCACATCGAAGATGTCATTCCCCATGGGGTGTTGGACCAGTACATGGTATTCTCCCGTAGCCATCCCTGCGGTAGTGGAATCAGGGATGAGGTATTGATAGGTTCCGTTCTCATGGATCGGCGCTGAGACAACACTGGTGAATTCCTCACCGAAGATCCAGATCAGGACACCCATTGAAGGTGTGCCCTGCACAACGCCACTGATAGCGATTTCCTGACCCGGTTTGATGATTGCGGGAGAGACCGAAAGGGTCAGGGGAGGAGATGCGAGGGGTAATATGATGCTCCCATACGATGAGCCATCGAGGTTGGTTATCGGTTTTGGACCAGACACCGCATAGATCCTGTAGGTTCCTTCTGAGAGGGTGAGACCCTCGGTCTTCCAGAGATACCCATAGCTGTTGTCAGCGAGAACCGTGGTCGTGGTCCATCCCCCGCCATACACCGAGACATTCGGGTTATGCAGGGGAGCTCCCTCGGGGGGAAGATCCGGCCCGGTGAAGAGAAGGTAGACCGTTGTACCCGCTGTGCTGCTCCCCATCAGGGGGATCTCATCCCCAAGGTAGTACTGACCGCCTGGGAGGGTGAGGGTTACTGTATCCTCGGCCAGTACAGGGATGATAAAGAATCCCAGCACTGCCATTGCTATAAATAATATCGGTAATTTCCCCGTCATTTAAATCGTTCAATGGTAATAATTTCAATAAATAAAAATCTTTTGGAGAATTGAGGGATTCAGAGGCTCATTTGAGTCATAAGAACCCCTATTAATTGGATTTACATCGGCTGCGACGGGCATGAGATTACGTCGGCAAACCCCCTAAAAAGGACGCTCCGGTCCAATCCTGGTCCGTCTGGATTTTCCTGCCAGACCGCGAGGTGCCGCAAGGCCTGGCAATGGCCAGAGCGTATTGTCTGCGACCAGGAACCCTCCCTGATCCAAAAAAGCGAGTGGTGATTGACCCCCACCGTATCCACACCAGCACGAGCCTCATCGGGTGTTATCCCAATATAGATAAAGTCATACTCAGCAGGTGATGTGAAGGAGAGCCACAAACGATCGCTTTTCCTCCTCAATGAACCGGATAATCTCGCTGGTTGGCAGGCGCACCGTGATAAATGAAGAGAGAATCTCTTCTGCTTCAGCGGTGACGGGAAGACTGCCATGCTGCCCGGTCCCGATATACACCACTTCGGGTTTTTCATCGCTGAGAAAGCCGAGCTCGAATTCTGAAAGAGGAGTATGCCCATAGTCTCCTTTCATCCCCTTGGAGACCTTCTTCTTTCTCTTCGATACCGAACCATCGGTATGGATGATGATATCATGGGGGTAGGTTCTCTTTCCCACTTCGATCCAGCCAAATCCGGTCTGCATCAGCGATCGTTCCCCTCCCTGGTGTCCAATCCGATCACCCCTCTGCCCCTTCCCTCACTATCACTCTTCCGGTTATGAAAGGGGAAGGATATCATCCCTTCGCTTTTGCCAGGGCAAGGTTCTCTTCTACCCTGTACCGGACCATCTTCCTGACAAGGTCAAGAGGAATCTCTTTACCAAGGGGAAACCGGATCGAGCCCTTTGCATGGGGATAAGGTCTCAACTCATCCTCAAAAGCCCGGATTGCAGATGGGGTGGGATAGAACCCGATATGCTGCTCAAACGCTCCGAAATGCACGAGAGTGCCATGGAACATGAAGGTGGGGATGCCATAACTGATCGCTTCCTGTGCACCAGGTGCACTCTCATGGATCGCCTTTCGTAATTGTTCGAGAATCACGCGGATGTCGGCGGGAAAGGTACTGATATACGCATCAACTGCCCGGGTTTCTCCCCTCGCTGTGACGGGCTTATCCTTCCTGATCATACGATTCTCACTATCTTCACGTGATACAGCCCCCTTGTTCCGGGGTATAAAGTCTCTTTTGGGTCATTCCTTTTTTTTCCTTCGGAGAATCATCCTGATGAAAGGGAGCATGATCTGGGTACGAATTCCCCCAAGCGTCCGGTTGACTTTTTTCAGCTCATCCGGGATGGGAATCTTCTGGGGGCAGACCTGGGCGCACCTCCCGCAGTTACGGCAGAGTGAAGCATCGGCACGTCCCCCGCCCTGGCCGCCCATAAGCCGCATCCCATACCACCCCCGGGTGATGAGTCGGGAATCTCCCCGACAGTAGTCATTGTACAGGGAGAGGCAATAGGGGATATTCACCCCGAACGGGCAGGGCATGCAGTACGAACAGCCGGTGCATGCCACCTTTGTAAGACGGTTGTACAGTCCCGCCACGTTCCTGATCGTCTCCAGCTCTTCAGCGCTCATCGATCCGGGGAGCGCATCGTTGCAGGTCTTCAGATTCTCATCGATGTGCCCCTCGTCGTTCATCCCTGACAGGACGACCGTCACTTCGGGGTGGTTTAAAACCCAGCGTAGTGCCCAGGCAGCAGCTGAACGCCGGACAGGGGACCGTGCGTATTCCTGCCGTATCTTTGAGGGGAGATTACGGGCAAGCATGCCGCCCCGGAGCGGTTCCATCACCATCACTGCAATCCCCCTTGATGCTGCATACCGGAGACCTTCGGTCCCGGCCTGGTTCTGTTCGTCAAGGAAATTGTACTGGATCTGGCAGAATATCCAGGGATAGGCATCGATGATCTCACGAAGCGTCCCGAGATCGCCATGGAAAGAGAAGCCGGCATTCCGTATCCTTCCCGAGGCACATGCAGAGTCCAGGAATTCCAGGGCCCCAAGATCCCGGAGTTTCTTCCACTGGATGGCATCAAGCGAGTGGAGGAGGTAATAATCAAT
>Ga0208459_1003404_pt1 | contig 12566 bp, 11 predicted proteins | sample AD_UKC087_MetaG_FD_184433 | JGI IMG/M metagenome (GOLD analysis project Ga0208459, IMG submission 184433) | Active sludge microbial communities of municipal wastewater-treating anaerobic digesters from USA - AD_UKC087_MetaG (SPAdes) (version 2) | ecosystem: Engineered > Bioreactor > Anaerobic >... | reverse complement strand
ATGGATAATATAATCGTAAAGGTGGGTGATTGATTTGCATGAATTTACTTTGGCTGTTCTTGTAAAAAACAAATACGGCGTTCTTAACAGAGTTACAAGTATGTTCAGAAGACGCAGATTCAATATCCGTTCCCTCAGTGTAAGTGAGACGGAAACCGATGAATACTCAAGAATTACAGTAACATCTTATGGATGCGATACAGAAAAATGTCAGCTGATAGATCAGCTTTCAAAGCTGGTGGATGTCTGCTTTGTCAGGGAGCTTGCAGATAAGGATTCAGTAGGCTTTGAGCTTCTGCTTGTCAAAATCAGAAATGACCCTGAAAACCGTGCAGCTGTCCGTGACACAGCAGATTCCTATGGTGCAGAAACTGTAGACTACACAAGAGAATCAGTTATTCTGAAGCTTACGGGAAGTACGCGTAAAATAAATGCTTTTATTGACCTTATGCGTGATTTTTCAATACTTGAAATCTGTCGTACAGGAGTTGCATCTCTTGAACGCGGAAACACAACGATACGTAAAATTAAAATATAAAAACTAAACAGAAAGAGGTAATTATTATGTCAAAAATTTATTATCAGAAAGACTGCAATCTTCAGAAATTGGAGGGTAAGACTGTTGCAGTTATCGGTTATGGTTCTCAGGGACACGCACACGCTCTTAACCTTAAAGATAGCGGTGTAAAAGTTGTTGTAGGTCTTTATGAAGGAAGTAAAAGCTGGAAAAAGGCAGAAACACAGGGATTGACTGTTATGACTGCTGCAGAGGCAACAAAAGCAGCCGATGTAATCATGATTCTTATAAATGATGAAAAGCAGGCAAAGCTTTATAAGGAGAGCATTGAGCCTAACCTCACAGAAGGCAAAACACTTGCATTTGCTCACGGATTTAATATTCATTATGGATGTATACAACCGCCAAAGAACATAAATGTTATCATGGTTGCACCAAAGGGTCCTGGCCATACGGTAAGAAGTGAATATCAGGCAGGAAAAGGAGTACCTTGTCTTATTGCCATAGAACAGGACGCTACAGGTGATGCGCTTGATATCGGTCTTGCATATGCTCTCGGTATCGGTGGTGCAAGAGCGGGAGTTCTCGAAACAACATTCAGAACAGAAACAGAAACTGACCTTTTCGGTGAACAGGCTGTACTCTGCGGCGGTGTTTGCGCACTTATGCAGGCCGGATATGAAACTCTTGTTGAAGCAGGATATGACCCTAGAAATGCTTATTTTGAGTGTATCCATGAAATGAAGCTGATTGTTGACCTTATTTATCAGAGCGGATTTGCAGGTATGAGATATTCTGTTTCAAATACAGCAGAATACGGCGATTATATAACAGGTCCTAAAATCATTACAGATGAAACAAAGAAAGCAATGAAAAAGGTTTTGAAGGATATCCAGGACGGAACATTCGCAAAGGACTTCCTGCTTGACATGTCAGAATCAAGTTCACAGGTGCATTTTAATGCTATGAGAAAGATTGCTGCAGAGCACCCGAGTGAGATTGTCGGCGCAGATATCCGCAAGTTATACAGCTGGAGCGATGAAGATAAATTAATCAATAATTAATTGTGATAAAACTGTCTTCGCAATCAATTTTATATTTGAGGAGAGATAAAAATGAACAGTGAATTGCTTATTTCAGGAGCCCATAATGCACCGCATCGTGCTTTATATCACGCTCTTGGGTTAACTGAAGAAGAAATGCAACGACCTATGGTAGGAATCGTAAGCTCATACAATGAAATTGTTCCGGGACACATGAATCTTGATAAAATAGTAGACGCTGTAAAGCTTGGCGTTGCTATGGCGGGAGGAACTCCTGTTGTATTTCCTGCTATTGCTGTTTGTGACGGAATTGCTATGGGTCACAACGGGATGAAATATTCGCTTGTAACACGAGATCTTATTGCTGACTCTACAGAAGCCATGGCGTTGGCACATGGGTTTGACGCTCTTGTAATGGTTCCGAACTGCGATAAAAATGTACCGGGACTTCTTATGGCAGCTGCGAGGATTAATGTTCCGACTGTTTTTGTAAGCGGAGGTCCTATGCTCGCAGGAAAAGTTAAAGGTGTAAGAACCAGCCTTTCCACAGTGTTTGAATCGGTAGGAAAGTTTAATGCAGGTAAAATGACAGAGGAAGATCTCTATGAATACGAGTGCAAGGCCTGTCCTTCCTGCGGTTCCTGTTCAGGTATGTTTACGGCAAATTCTATGAACTGTCTTACAGAAGCACTCGGTATGGGACTCAAAGGAAACGGAACAATTCCGGCAGTTTATTCTGCACGAATTGAACTTGCAAAGCACGCAGGTGCGGCAGTAATGGAAATGGTAAAAAAGAATATAAGACCACGTGACATTATGACAAAAGAGGCTCTTATGAATGCTTTGACTGTTGACATGGCACTGGGATGTTCCACAAATACCATGCTTCATCTTCCTGCAATAGCGCATGAATGCGGTTTGGAAATCGGCCTTGATATCGCAAACGAAATCAGTGCCAAAACGCCTAATCTGTGTCATCTTGCACCGGCAGGCGAAACCTATATGGAGGATCTGGACGAAGCGGGCGGTATCTATGCCGTGATGAATGAACTTAATAAAAAAGGACTTCTTAACACAGAATGTATGACTGTCAACGGAAAGACTGTCGGAGAAAACATTAAAAACTGCAAAAATCTCAACACAGATGTTATCAGGCAGATTGAAAATCCATACAGTGAAACCGGCGGAATAGCAGTATTAAAGGGCAATCTTGCTCCTGAAGGAAGTGTTGTAAAGCGTTCTGCTGTACTTCCTGAAATGCTGGTTCATGAAGGACCTGCAAGGGTTTTTGATTGCGAGGAGGATGCGCAGGCCTTTATAAATGCCGGGAAGGTTGTGGTAGGTGATGTTATTGTTATCCGTTACGAAGGTCCTAAGGGTGGCCCGGGTATGAGAGAAATGCTCAATCCTACCTCTGCAATAATGGGCATGGGACTCGGCAGCAGCGTTGTTCTGATTACAGACGGAAGATTCAGCGGAGCAACCCGAGGTGCCTGCATAGGTCACGTTACACCTGAAGCTGCAAGCGGCGGAATAATCGGAATTGTTGAGGACGGTGATATAATCTCTGTAAATATTCCGGAAAACCGAATCGAACTTAAAGTTTCCGATGAGGAAGTCGCAAATCGTATGAAAAACTTTGTTCCTAAGCAAAAACAATTGTCCGGCTATCTGAAACGCTATGCAGCACTTGTTTCAGGTGGCGCATCCGGTGCTATTCTGAACATCTGATAGTTTTTTTCCTTTCCTCACACATATATTAAAAAAAGCATAGCCGTTTTCGCGGCTATGCTTTTTTGAATAAAATTCATAATATCACCGGACTGCTTTTTGGTTTAATGGTTTACCTGTGCACTTGTGTGAAAAGCGTATTCCATAATTAAAATTCCTATATATGGTCTTATGCTGACGTTTACACGATAAAGACCGCTCGGAACATTGCTCCAGTTATGTGATGATGTCACGTATGAACCATTGAGTATTTCGCCATGGGAGTCTCCGTAATTTTCCCAACCGCTTCCGGTTGAACGCTGTAGAGACATTGCAATGTATACCCTCGTAACTTCAGGGATACAGTTTACCGTACATAAACCTGCTGCAGTATTTCCAGAGAAACTTAATGATGTTGTAATATTATATATTGAAATATATGATGAAGTAGATATTAAGTCATTGATTTCAGCATTAGCAACGGTTGCAACATTTGCAGCAGTGACAGTATAATTTCCTATAGCCCCCATACAACAAATAACACCGATAATAATTGATAACGCCTTATTTAAAATCATATAAATCACCTCCTTTTATAATAATGAAGTACAAAATGTATACTCTATTTATATAAACGTTTCCATTATTTAAAAAAGAGACATTATTTTGAATTTATTTTAATTTCAGCAAAATTGCTGCTTTTTTTGATATAATATTATTTAAATTGCTTGTTAATAAAAATACCGCAGAAATTAGTATTTTTAAAATACAATTATGTACAAAAATTCATGCTGAAAGGCTATGAAATAATTTAATTTTTAAAAAATGTATATAATATTTCTTTTTTTGTTGACGATATTAAAAAAATAAAGTATTATTATAATATATACACAATTATTAATAATCATGCTGATATGCTGATGGTATTTTATTGAATCGATATATTATTATAGTCAGGAGTGAAATGATTGATAACGATATATTTATCTTCTATTACTGATAAAAATGATGAGGAAAAATTTGCTGAAATATACAGATATTATAAGGATAAAATGTTTAGAATAGCTAAAAATATTTTAAAGGACGATTTTTTGTCCGAGGATGCAGTTCACAATACGTTTATTAAAGTGATAAACAATATGAAAATGATCGAAGATGTAAAATCAATAAAAACCAAAAGTCTTATTGTCACAATGACAAAGAATTCAAGTATTGATTTATATAGAAGCCGCAATAGTGAAAGGAACGATTTGTACGACGAGGATTTAGAAATAGCAGATAATGAAAATATTGAAGAAAGTATAATATCAAATATTGAATATGAAGCGATTGTAAATGAAATTTTATTGCTTCCTGAAAAACAAAGACAGCTTTTATTTTTAAAATTTGTTAATGAACTTGATATTAAGAGTGTGGCCGAGGTTATGAATATGTCATATTCTGCAACACAAAAGGGATTGCAGCGGGCAAGAGCAAAGCTTATACATAATCTTTCTGAAAACTCAAAAAGTCGTAAACATACTCAAAGCGACCGCTTTCAGTCTCGTTGGGCTTTAAGCGTGTCATTTTGAGATAGCCCCATTTCTTCAGTTCCTTCAGAGCTGACTTTATAACTGTTCTGCCATCTTTGCATATAGCTGTCAGTCCTTCAATGGAGTAATCCCAGTTGTCGGGGAGGGAAAGCACCTTGCAAAGCAGACCGATAGCTTTCAGGCTGAGGTTCTTTGAACGGAGAAAGAAGCTGCTCATGACAGTATAGTTAGCGTTTTTAGTAACACGGCACACTTTAGAGCCGTTGCTGCCACAGGCTTTTTCGATTGTTATGAAGTCGGTCGGCTTGATATGTACTGTTTTATCCTTTGCGGAGAATTCAAAGAAATCATATCTGTAACCGATTTTCTTGTTTACCGTCTGATCAGGGAACAGCTTAGTCACACACAGATAGCCGTATTCTTTCAGCTCGTTCAGTGCGGTTTCAATGGCCGACTCCTTTTCCTTGCAGATAGAAGCCAGTCCTTTTACTGAGTAATCCCACTTATCAGGCAGGTTCAGCACTTTGCTGAGTAGTCCTGTTGCTTTCAGCGAGATCGCTGTTGACATCAGATGATAGTTGCTCATTACTGCGTATGCGGTGTTCTTGAATACACGGCAGACAGATGAGCCTCTTTTTTTCCATTTCCTTAGCAGCCATTGTGATACCCCTTTGTGTCAGAAACTGATTGTACGCCTCACCATTTCAGGGAGCTTGCTTCTGTTCAGTGAATAAACATCAGCGTTCTTTATGAGATAACCATTCTTTTTCAGACCTTCAAGGGTAGCCTTGATCTCATCGTATGAACTGCCGAGAAACATGGAGTGCATCTTTTCGGCTGTGCAGTTATCAGCTTCGGGATAGCTTGCCATCTTGGTGATGATAGCAGTTTCAGCAAAAGACAGGTCATTGCTGACCGGAATACAGATAGATTCAGTTACAGGCATAGGGAAGTCCTCCTCGATAACGTTAAATTCCAGTAAATTCCTTGACATCTGTAAAATGCCATGTTATAATGAAATAAATTGATGATTGGCATTTTTATGGGCGAATGACAATGAAAAAAGCACCCCTGCGAGGAGTGCTGAGTGATATTTGATTTTGAGCATAAAAAAATAGCAAACAGCGTTCTAATCGAACACTGCTTGCTATTTTTGGCTGTTTATTGTAGTATAAGAGTTTTTATCAGATGAGTGTTGCCACAACGGACATTAACTTTTTTGATTGAGTTGTCCTACTATTATTCTACCCAAAGCCTACCTTTTTTTAATTGAAAAAGGTAGAAATAATGATGATTGGGCAGCCCTTAAAAGATTCTCATCAATACTTTTTTGTTATTCACTAAAAGTCTTGTAGCAAAGATTGTCAGTATACAGCTTCCTACCGAATTCTACCGAAAATCCAGTTCTGCCAACTTTCTACCGAAAAAATCTTTTTCGAGGCATTTTTTGATGCGTTTTTGAAACCGCGCTAAACCGCCATTTTTGAAATTTGATCGTTCTGAATCGACGATATTGCGTGATTTCTGAGTGATGAAAAGTGATTTGAAGTGACGTGGAGTGATTTGAAGTGAATGGTAGATGAAAACTCAAAATCTCGTGGTGGCAACACCGTGCGGGTTCGACCCCCGCCGCCGGCACTTTTATCAATTACGTCAGCTTAAATAGACATGATCAATCGTGGGCCCGTAGCTCAGTTGGGAGAGCGCTGCGTTCGCAACGCAGAGGCCGAGGGTTCGATCCCCTTCGGGTCCATTAAATTCAGAAGCCTGAGAGTATTTCGCTCTCAGGCTTTTTTATCAATGCTTATAGAGATCGTCAATAAGGTCGGTGAATTCGGGATTTGACTTCCGCAGATTGTCAAGCGCCTCTCGTCTGTGGGCAAGCAGCTTCTCATACAGCTTTGAGTCATGCTTTTTCAGCGACTTTTCAAAGCGGCGGTCGTGCTCACGCAGAGTTTTCAGCGCCTTGGGATCCCTGACGCCGATACTCTTTGCAAGGCGCAGCTTCCGTAGCTCTATGGCTTCCTCTATGCGCTCCTCGCTGATGTGGAGCTTCTCCGACAGCTCCTTCAGATGGGATTCCAGGTGAACAAGGAGCTCTTCGCGGTCAAGCTCCCCCATGCCCTTCCAGTTTTCATCGGCGTTGATTATCCCAGTCAGCTGCTCTTCGGCATTTCCGCTGCTGTTGATACTCACAAGGAGCTTTTCTGCATACTTCTCCATCTCCTCATCAGCAGCAGAACCAAACGCCCACTCAAACTCAAGGCGCTCAAAGCTGCGGACGGGCAGTTCTTCCTTGACCGATTCCTTGTCATTTTCGGTATCATATGGAGCCGTAAAGCCTGCGTCAAGAAGCGCCGCGGGGATAGTCCGCCTGCAATGCCCCTCCTCAACCATGGAGCCAAGTCCAAGCTGACGGAAACGGTCATTAAGTGAGCCGATATGGGAGGCGAAATACAGCTTTATTCCCCTGTCATCAAGAAGCTTTTTCAGCTCAGCTATCCTGTCGGCGGCAGTTATGTCTATGTTGCAGACTGCTCCCGAGTCCACCACGACTACCCTTGTATCGTCCTTGAGGGCGGACTCAATATCCGAGATGAATATATTGATGTTGGCAAAATAGAGATTGCCCGAAAATCTGTACAGAACAGCTCCCCTGACGGGATAGGCGTAAGTGTTGCGCTCAAGGCTGTGGAAGCCCTCATGTCCCTCTATTACTCCAAGGAAGGAGCGCTTTGGGTTGGCAACGTTGAGTATAAGGCTGATAAATGAGAGTATCACACCTGTCATTACGCCGTATACTGTGCCGAAAATGAGTACTCCGAAAAAGGCGCCGAAAAAGATGAAGAGTTCCCTTTTGTCCTGTCTGAAAAGCCGCTTCATCAGGTGGAATTCCACGGCTCCAAGAAGCGCTGAGACCACTATGGCTGTCAGTATGGGTACGGGAAGATACTTTATGAAGCCTGTGCCGAAAAGCATTATCAGCATCATGGAAAATGACGCCGCTATTGACATTATCTGTGACTTTCCGCCGTACCGCTCCCCCCATTGCGCTTCGGGACACTGAGCCGTTGACAGGACAGCAGCCAGTCATGGAGGCAGCTATATTGCCAAGTCCGTATGCCAGTATCTCGCGGTCGTTTTTCAGCTTGTAGCCGTTCTTTGCGGCATAGCTGCTGGAGGCAAGGAGAGTCTCTGCCATTATTACAACAGCAACGGTAAGACTTGTGGTAAGCACCTGTGTAAGGTCCCAGCCGCTGAAATGCGGAAGCCTCCAGGCCGGAAGTCCCCGCTCTACGTTTTCAAGAAGGGCAACGCCGTGGCTGCCAGCAAAGCCGGTGTAACCCAGCACCGCTCCGCCTATCATGACGAATACCGACATTGGAAGCTTAGGCATCAGTTTTTTCGAGATGAGCAGTACCGCCAGGGCTGTGCCCCCGAGTATTGCTGATGTGGCATTGAAGCTGTGAGCGCAGGTCTCAACGATATGCTCCGCCAGCTCAACTATCTCCCCCCCTGCCGCTTGTGCCGCCAAGTATCTTTGGTATCTGCATGAAGATGATGGTGGTGGATATGCCGCTGATAAAGCCTCCCATAACAGGTGTGGATATGTAGGAAACTACTCTGCCCGCCCTGAACAGTGCCATAAGCAGGAGCGAGATTCCCACGAAAAAACTGATGACCGGCACAAGCTGTACTGCCTCAGCAGAGCCGCTCTCTATGCCAAGTGTGGCAAGAAAAGCTCCCACAAGGGCGGCAGGTGCCGCGTCTACGCCGAAGATAAACTGCTTCGAGGTGGAGAGAAGTCCGAATATGAGTATGGGGAAAATGGAACCGTACAAGCCGTAAACAGCAGGAAGTCCCGATACCTGGGCATATCCCATGGATATGGGTATGGATACAAGTGCTATGATGATGCCCGTTAATATATCCTTAGCCGCTGATGCGGCGGTAATGTCCTTTAGTTTCAATATATCGCCTCCTGACTGAATAAGTATACCATATCCTGCTTTAAAATTCAACTATCGAAGGATAATGGATTTATATATCACTTTTGTGCTGAAAGTCATTGACACGCCACTGTCCGCTGTGGTATAATAATTCCGTAATTTGCCAACAGGAGGAGGTAAAGCTCATGAAAATGGTCGAGATAGGCTATAATCACAGACACGGCAGAAGCTTCTGCATAGACAGACCAAACGGCACAGAAAGCTGGCTCATGCTCATAGTCAAGACCCCCGCACATTTCAGGATAAAGGGCAAGGATATCCGCACAGGCGCTCATTCCTTCATCATATTCCGTCCCGAGACGCCCCAATATTACTTTCCTGCCAGCAATGAATACTTCGATGACTGGATGCACTTTTTCCCCGATGAGGACGAACAGAAAATGATGGAGGAGCTCAATATACCTCTGGACCGTCCCGTTGATATCACCGACATTACGGAGATGTCGGAAATGATACGCAGTATGTGCTTTGAGCACTACTCCGCAAATACTTTCAAGGAAAAGGCTATCGACCTTTATTTTCAGCTGCTCATGTACAAGACCTCGGAAAAGCTCCGCAAAAAGGAGGTTTTCGTCGACCGTCCCGAGGGTATCTACTCGGAAAAGCTGCTATGGATACGCCAGTCCATTTACCGCTGGCCAGGCAGAGACTATTCCATTGACGATATGGCTAAGGAGCTTTCCCTCAGCCGCTCACGTTTCCAGCATATCTACACTGAGACCTTCGGCGTAAGCGTGAACAAGGACGTCATCACAAGCCGCCTCAGCAAGGCTGCTGAGCTGCTGAGAACTACCGACCTCTCTGTCAAGGACGTTGGTATCAATGTGGGATACAGCAATACCTCCTATTTCGTGAAGCTTTTCGGAAGCTCCTACGGGCTCACGCCCCTTCAGTTCAGACAGTCCGAGGAAAAGCGTTAAATACAAAGCCCTTAGCCTTTAGCTCTCAGCCATCAGGAAGCGGCTCGCTCCTATATTATCAGGCGGATAATATCCGCCTCTACATCAGGCTAACGGCTCAAATCAAAATAAACAAACAATATGCCCCTGCGTACAATGTGTGGTACGCAGGGGCATATTTTCTATATGGGTATCTGTTTTAAGTGCTCAGGGGCTGCTTTTTATTTTTCAAGTCCTGCAAGTACTGCCACCATAAGCACTGCAAGCAGAACTATAAGAACCACCGCAAGCTTTGAATGGAACTTTACTGCAAGAACGATCAGCACCGCGGCAATTACTGCCATGTATCCGAGAAAGCGCGCCTTGATCACCTGCTTCTTCCGCTTCCGCGACTCCCGCTCCGTCTCCTCCTCTGCATGGAGCTGTCGGAGCTTCTCCATCTCAGCCTGCTCCTCGCTGTCTATCTGCTCCTGCTCACGGAGGAAGACTGCGTCCCTGACCGCACTTACAAAGCGCTCATACAAGGTGGTGAGCTTTACACTGTCCTCTCCCTCTGCAAAGCGAAGGGCGCTGCGGAGAGAGCTTCCCAGCATATCCGAAAGCTGGGCGCGGTAGATATCATCGTCAGAAAAGTCAAAGCCGAAACGCTCAACATAGTCATCGGCGAAGCTGCCCACCATCTCCTCAAGCATGAGGTCATCGGTGCTGCGGCAGCCGTTGTCTGCAAGGAAACGTGCAAAATGTGCCTGCCAGCAGTAGGGGTCGGCGTCAAGTATAAGCCCGCTGTACTCCTCGGCGGCGTCGAAATCCTCGTCCGCAAGGAATATCTTCATGCGTCGGATAAGCTTCTCCGGAGTCTTTTTCGCTATGCTCCGCGGACGGTTACTGCTGTCGCCCAGTGAGTTTATGCTCCTTATGACCTCTGTCAGGAAGCCCATTCTCGTAACGTCCTTGACAGGATACTCCCTCAGCTCATCTGGAAGACGGCGGGGATCGGTATTCTTTATGCATACATAGAACAGTCTGCTCTCACCGCGCTTTACTGCGGCTCCGCACCTGCTCCATTCGCTCCTGAATTTCGGATTATCGAAATTCTCCGCTTTGCAGCCAACCACAAGCAGCGCCGAAGCATTTGTTATAGCCGCTTTCACGTAGGGCTCATACTCACTCTCCGGTATATCTGCCAGCGTTACGGGAGCATAGAACACCTTCATGCCCTCCTCAGTCAGCTGGTGGCATATCTCCTCAGCAACCACGCTGTCAGGGGTGGAGCGTCCGTTTTCATCGATGAGACGGCAGCAGATGAAAACGTCATATTTCTCTCCTGTGCCCACTCTCTCAACAGTCTCACGGCGCAGCATTTCAAGAGCTGCCGCCTCTCTGCGGTAGAAGGCTCCCTGCATGGGTGTGGCAGTCAGAAGGGCGGCATGATAATTAGGGTCAGCAGTTATTTCTCCCGTCTCAGTCCTGCTGCATACCGGTATCTTCATTCCCGAAATGGGATCGTCCTCGTATTCAAGCCCGCAGCGGCACATGAGTACTCCCCAGAAGCCCTCGGACTCGTTGGGGACCTCCTCGGAAAGCCTTGCGAAGAGCTTTTCCGCTCCCTCAAAATCGGTCTTGAAGCGAAGCTGACAGGCACGGTCATACATCTCAGCATGGTCGCCGAAATATCTCAGGGGATAGGTCTGACGGGATCCGCAGTGCTCGCAGTCGCATACTCCTGTACCGTCATCGGGGGATATGATACCGCCGCACATCTTGCAGATATAATCCATCAGCTTCGCCTCCTTTCATACTTTGATATTATAGCACGTATTTATAAATAATGCAACGGCAGCTGTTATTGCTCAGAGCAGATGCCGTACCCTATATTATGCCGTAGAGCCCTGCTGCATTTTCACACATGAACAGGCGGCGCTGTGCTTCTGTCAGGTGAAGCCTCTCAGCAAAGCGGATATGTGCGCCCATGTCGCAGCTGCCGTAGTCAGAGCCGTACATTATCCTGTGGGACATACGCTCAATAGCCCGTTCAAGGCTCGCAGCTATGGCGTGGATATGATCCTCGCTGTCTGCCAGTGAGGAGGTGTCAAACATGACGTTTCCGCAGTCTCCAAGCACCTCAAAGCACTTCTCTGTATTCGGATAAAAGCAGTGACAGTAAACAAATGTGTTCTGCGGACGGCTCTCAGCAAGCGCCTTCATACGCTCTGGAGCTGCATAGTGGGAGTTGTCCCAGCCTGTGTGGAAAAGCACTGGCACACGGTACTCCGCCGCAAGGTCATACACGGGAAAAAGACTGCTGTCGGTGCAGTAAAGCTCCTCGTGACCTGTGTAGACCTTCAGCCCTGCTATGTCCCCGCGGTCAAGAAGCTCCCTGCAAAGTCGCAACTGTCCCTCAAAGCTGATAAGAGGACTTATGCCAGCAACTACCTTTATTTTTTCGCTGCCGCGGAAAAGCTCAACACACTCTGCAACTGAACCGATAACGCTTTCAAGCTCGGAATCGGCTATGACTACTCCGCCGCTGACGCCGTTTTTATAAAGCTCTGCCATGAGCCTGTCTTTCTTTGCGTTAAGATCGGGCTCCTGCCAGGGAAGATGTAAATGTGCATCTACGATCATTGTATTATTCCTTTCATAAGAAGCTGCGCTGAACTGTACATAATCAAAATAATATAATATTATAGCAAACAGCCGATAAAAAGTCAAATTTGTACCCATTCTTGTTAGTGTCAAGCAAAAGTAGGCAGAAGATAAAAAAATCGTCACAATGCACAAAATCAGAAATTCAAATCAGTAAAAGGCTTACAGAGGGAAATTTGTTTCAACCATTTCAAACTTGAAGGAATAGA
>Ga0208459_1003402_pt1 | contig 12567 bp, 14 predicted proteins | sample AD_UKC087_MetaG_FD_184433 | JGI IMG/M metagenome (GOLD analysis project Ga0208459, IMG submission 184433) | Active sludge microbial communities of municipal wastewater-treating anaerobic digesters from USA - AD_UKC087_MetaG (SPAdes) (version 2) | ecosystem: Engineered > Bioreactor > Anaerobic >... | reverse complement strand
TTATGTTTTCAAAATCCCCTACTCTGATGTCAGGTCCTTTAGTATCAAGGAGTATTCCAATTTTCTTATTTGTTTCTTCAGAGAGTTCTTTAATAATATTTATGACTTTAAGATGATCGGAGTGGGTTCCATGAGAAAAGTTTAATCTAGCTACATTCATTCCACTAAAAATTAGCTTTTTAATCATTTCATAGTTTGAAACACTTGGACCTATTGTACAGACAATTTTTGTTTTCTTCAAATCTAGAATTCCTCCCAAGCGATGTCAAATTCAATTTCGAGAGTTAATATCTTATCAATAACAGATTTTAGTGTCATAGATTTAGTTTCTTGGGACATATTCATTAAGAATCCTAAATTTCCTTTATTAATTAAGATAGGTATCGCATTATCATGATCAATATCTTTTCCCATAATATCTTTTTCAGGGAAACTATTTGGATCAATTTTTAATTTTGATATGAGGATGGAACCTTTGTCTTCTGTTATTCCCTTAATCTTTTCTTTTAATCTTTTTTCAATTTCAGCAATAGTTATATTTCTGTGGAGTCTGCAATAGTGAACAGAATGTATGGAATAAATATTTTTCTCTCCTGTATTCTCTAAAAAACCAATGCTGCTGTCTCCAATATCTGTTCCTTTATGTCCTGGATAACTACAATTCTTAACTTCAAGCGGATCAATAGAATATACTTTCATGATCCCCAATATATCCTTTGCCCTATCTGCCATTAAATGTTCCATCTTTTCCACCTAAGGACAAATTATTTATTTTAATATAAAAGTTTCACTGTATTAAATTGTCGTATTAAATATCGTTAAATTTATAAGGCCTATAAAAATAGAGTGCTTGCATTTACTTCTAAGCGGGGGTTGCCGAGCCTGGTCAAAGGTGCAGGGCTTAGGACCCTGTGATGTAGGTCTTCCTGGGTTCAAATCCCAGCTCCCGCACTACATTTTAAAATGAATGCTCATTTATTTAATATTCTAAAATGAATTAGTTAGTTTTATAAATATCGGAAAAAGGACATCCTTAATGAATATAATTCCGAATGAAGTAAAAAAAGAATTCATTGAAGTATTAAGCTCAGTTGGTCCTATCTCAGTTGTTGTTTTGATTTTTTTATTTTTTATATCGAGATCTGACTTGCCAAGTTTCATTGGTGGGGCTATAATGGTTATCCTAGGTCTTACTTTTTTCCTTTTAGGGATAAACTTGGGATTTTTACCTTTTGGTGAAGCCATTGGCTCAGAATTGCCTATGAAAGGTTCTTTAAGTTTTTTATTAATACTGTCATTAATAATAGGATTTGTAGCTACAATAGCTGAACCAGGAGTCAGAGTACTATCAAATGAGGTGGATTATGTATCTGGTGGGGCTATACCCGAACTAGTTTTGTTATTTTCGATTAGTTTAGGTATTGGAATATTTTTGTCATTGGCGGTATTAAGAATTGTACGCGGGGTAAATTTTTCTTATCTTTTTATAATTGGGTATGTATTTGTTATTATACTGTCATTTTTTACACCGCCTAATTTTGTAGCTATTGCCTTTGATGCTGGAGGAGTTACAACTGGTCCAGTTACAGTTCCGATAATCTTATCTTTGGGATTGGGAATTAGTTCAGTTTTGGGAGGAAAATCTGCGCTTTCAGATGGATTTGGACTTATTGGTCTTTCTTCAATAGGCCCTGTTATTAGCATTATGATAATGGGAGTATTATACTCATGATAGATTTTTTCTATAATCTCAGAATAAATATATTCGAAGTTATTTTAGTATTGTTCCCGTTGTCATTTTTATTTTTGATAATTCAAAAATTCTTACTTAAAATGCCAAAGGAATATACTAAAAATCTACTTAAAGGTATTTTTCTAACATTTATTGGATTAGTTCTTTTTTTTCAAGGGATAGATCTTAGTTTCCTTCCTGCAGGCACAATTATCGGTGAGTATTTTGGTAATTTTAAACCAAACTGGATTTTAATACCCTTAGGTTTCTTGATGGGATTCCTAGTTACATATGCAGATCCAGGTGTAATAATAATTTGTAATCAAATTGAAAAAGCTTCCAATGGTTTCCTGAGAAGAACATTTGTTAAATATATACTATCTTTTAGCGTGGCTTTTTTTGTATCCCTTGCAATGGCGAAACTAGTTTATGGATTAACACTAATTACGATAATTATAGTGGGCTATGCAATTGTAATTCTTTTAACATTATTTTCTGATAAGGAATATATTGCTATAGCTTTTGATTCTGGAGGGGTAGTAACAGGCCCAATGGCAGTGACCTTTTTAATGGCTATGTCATTAGGAGCTGCCTCATCAATGGAAGGAAGAGACCCCCTCCTTGATGGATTTGGACTTGTTTCACTTATAGCTTTAGCACCAATAATCACATTAATGATATTTGGGTTAATTATTAATTATAAAGGAGGTTCTAAAAATGAGCAAGGAGATTAAAGGGTGTGACCTTATAGTGACCATAGTAAAAAAAGGATTTTCTGAACAGATAATCCAAGCTTCAATCAAAGCTGGAGCTAAAGGCGGCACAGTTGTTTTTGGGAGAGGTACTGGAATTCATGAGCAAAAGAAAATCTTAGGAATTCCAATTGAACCAGAAAAAGAAATAGTTTTAACTGTAGTAAGTAAAAAACAGACTGATACAATTTTAAAAGCAATCACAGAAGCCGGTGAATTGGATAAACCCGGGATGGGAATTGGGTTTGTTATCTCTTTAGATAGGGTAACTGGAATGTGTCATCTATTGTCCGATGGAACTATGTTGTGTAAGTATTGAATTATCTAGACAATCCTAGCTGATTATATGGGGTTTGAATTACCTGAGATAATAAAGATCTCAAAACAAATGGAAGATAAACTAATTTATAAAAAAATATTAGATATAATCCTAACTGAAAACTCTAAATCAATATTAAAACAGGGCATGTCAAATCTTGACAAAAGAAAGAACGAAATAATTGATACTAGAATAACTAGCGTATACCCAAAAGGTAAATGGATATTTCTTGAATTTGAAAATAAGAATTTTTTAATGCTTGGAGAGATTATCGGAAGATTCTCATACTTAATAAATGGAGATTCTTTACCACCAAAGTATCATTTCTTATTTAAAATAGATGATGATTCTAATTTGATTTTTCAGTCATCTCTTTATGCTTTCTTGCTAGTTGCAGATACAGAAGAAAAAAAATTACATAGGTATGCTGGGAATATAGGCCCATCACCAAATGAAACCGAATTTACACATGAATATTTTTTAGATTTGCTTTCACAAAATAAAAAAAAACCAATAAAAGCTGTATTGAATCTTCAGGTTCAAATATCCGGCCTTGGAAATGTATATATTAACGATATATTATTTGAAGCAAAAATACACCCAAAAACAAAAGTCTTAGATCTTACTAATAATGAAATAACTAAACTATACGATTCAATAGTTAAAGTTGTAAAAACTTCAATTGAACTCGGTGGAAGTACAGATGAATACGACCTTTTTGGGAACATTGGCAGTTATAAAAGATTAGTTGATAAAAACACTACTTATTGTAAAAGATGCAAATCTAAAATCAATAAAGAAAATATATTGGGATCTTCTTCTTATTATTGCCCTAATTGCCAGAAACTTATTTAATATTCTGCGTTACTATTAATCCCCAAAATACTTAGTAACATTTGCAGTATTCCCCTACTTTTAGTATAAGAACTATCGGTATCTTCAGGTATTTTATTAAAAGAAGGTGTGCTTATAGGATTATTCTCTTTGTAAGAAATATATTTATCTACATCAAATTCTTTTTTCTCTCCGTGATTAAATAAAAACACACTATCTCTAGAAGTTGATACTAAAGTTGTACTATCAAGAGATATAGCCAAAGAATTGATTGAATATAGGTAGTTTTTATCATTATACGTTTGGTAGCTCCAGACATCTTTTCCGTTATTGGATAGTACGTATATTGAGTCCATTGAACCGACTGCAATTTTACTTCCATCTGGATTAATTGATACTGAATAGATCCCTTTATCTTCAAGAGCCTTCCATAGCTCTTGACCATTATTAGAAATGATGTAAACTCCACCTTCTCTTGAACCCGCTACTATATACTTTCCGTCAGGATTAATCTTTACATTTATAACGCCATCATTTCTTTTAGATTTGTTTATTATTTCTCCTGAATTTGAAATGATATATATCCAACCATTTTTAGTTCCTGCAGAAATAAATGCGCCATCGAAACTTATATCGACAGAATTTATTTCACCTAAAGTATTTGTAGTCCAAATCAGTTCTCCGTTTTCCGATAAAAGATAGACATTTTGGTCATTTGATCCTAGGGCTATATACTCTCCATTTGGGGTAATAGCAACAGTTGTTATTGGCAGTTTAGTTTCATATAGCCATATTAGATTTCCTTTATTTGATAAAAAGTAAGCTTTCCCATCATCAGATCCAGCTATTATTCTTGTCCCATCAAATGATGCCGCAACAGATTCTACAGTATTTCCAGTAGGAAAAGACCATAGCAGGTCCCCTTTATTTGAAAAGAAATATACGCTCTTGTCTCTAGAACCACCAACTATATAAGAACCATCAGGTGTTAAATCAACAGACAAAGCCCTATCGTTAGAGGGATATTTCCATAAAAGATTTCCGTCTTTAGATAAAAAGTAGAAGTTGTTATCTAACGATCCACATGCAATGTAACTGCCATCTGAGGATATATCGACAGAATATACTATTTTTTCTGTTCTGTATGTCCAATCAGCTTGATTAGCCAATAAAAAAGGTATTTGAACTAAGCTAATAAGGAGAATAAAAAGCATTAAGGCTATGGACTTCTTCATATAATTTAGATTAGTAATCGGTTTTTAAAAGTGATGGTTATTATTGCGAATTATTCAAAAAGATATCGTTCTTAATTGTATAAGATATCGGTGATTACTTATTTATTTTGATTTTAGGATTATTAGATTATTCTTACCGTATTTCTGTTTATCTATCGCTCCATTTTTTTCCATTTCAGAAATAATTTGGCTTACTTTGGACTTTGATAAACCTGATTGTGCAACTACATCGTTTTGAAAACATTTGCCCCCCGATGATTTTAGAATATTTTTAATTTTATCTACATCAGACATTAATATTGGAAGATTTTTCTTTTTTTTATTTGTAATAAGGTATATGGTTAGGATTATTATTGAGAGTAAAACTATAAATCCAAAGATAATTATAATTGATGAATTAAATATTGAACTCTTTTTCAAGAATATATTGGGCTCATTTTCCATAAAGATTTTTGGGCCATACCAAAATAATGATCTGTCTCTTTTCTCAGTGGGTTCAGGATTGATACTATAGATTGTATAGTCTTCTGGGTATTCTATTAAAAGAACTTCTCCTTCCTTAATGTAACTTCCTTTGTTAAAGGCATCGCCTATTATTATACTGTTTTGGTCTTTTAGTCCAAAGTTTTTCCATAAAAACTTGAATCTTACCAAACCATATTTTTTATTTATAGAATCCACTACTTGATAATCTAAAGAAATATTATCAATATTCATCTCTCTGCCCGATGAATGGGCAACAGTATTTATTATCTCCTGCAAAGAATCTTTTTTTCCTTGAATTATAATATCCCTGTCCTCTTCTAAAACAGAAACGTAGTCATTGAAAAAATTAACATCCTCTTGTGTTTTTAGTTCAAATCTTGTTTCAAGCGTCCACAATGCATTTCCATCGTCGTAAATCTTTATGTAAATACTATTAGCTTCTTCGCACGATGCTCTAGCCATTAAAGAAAAAAATACAATAAAAAAAAGAATCAAAATTGGCAGATTAAGTCTTTTCACATATAATGATTTGATTGGATATTATTAAATGTAACTGTTAACTGTTTTCTAGACTATTAAAGAATCAATATTGATAAGTAATTTATCTTTATTAATCGAATTAACCGAAAAATATCTATATTAGAAACTATTTTACTTTATAGGTGTGCTGTTGATTCAAAATGAAAGAATAAAATATCTTAACAATAAAGTTGAAAGACAGGGAGATTATGTACTATATTGGATGCAATCCTCTCATCGCACTCAATACAATCATGCATTGGAATATTCAATTTTAAAAGCAAACTCACTTAAGAAGCCACTTGTTGTATTCTTTGGATTAACGGATAAATTTCCTAATGCTAATATAAGGGACTATTCTTTCATGCTTGAAGGGCTATATGAAGTTCAAAAATCATTAGAGAAGATTGGTATTAAATTTGTCATCCAAAGATCTTTGCCCAATATAGGGGCAGTAGAAACTTCTAGAGACGCCTCACTTGTAATAGTTGATAAAGGATACCTAAGAGTTGAAAGAGATTGGAGGGAGTATGTTTCTAAAAATATAGATTCCCCTCTAATAGAAGTTGAAACAAATACTGTTCTTCCGGTGGCTACAGTATCCAATAAAGAAGAATATGCCGCAGCAACTATTAGGCCAAAAATAAAAAAAATAATCAATCAATATCTTGCATTAATAGAAAGAAACAAACCTAGGATAAATTCGACCTCAATTGAAATAGACTCTTTAAATTTAGAAGATATTAAAGATATTATTAATTCTCTTAAGATAGAAAAGAATGTAAAATTATCAAATGATTTAATTGGTGGAACATCTGAGGCCAATAGTCATCTTGAATTATTTATAAAGAAAAAACTTGATAGGTATGAAGAATTACGAAATAATCCAAACCTTGATTATCACTCAAAAATGAGTCCCTACTTACATTTTGGTCAAATTTCTCCTATATTTATAGCCTTGAAAATTCTGGAATCAGAAAGTCCAGGGGTGGAGCCATACCTAGAAGAATTGATCGTAAGAAGAGAACTTTCTATGAACTACGTTTACTATAACCAACAATATGATTCGATTCAAGGATTACCTGATTGGTGTAAAAAAACTTTAATACTTCATGAGAATGATCTTAGGGAATATATCTATTCTAAGAAAGATTTTGAAAAGGCAAATACACATGATCCATACTGGAATGCAGCTCAAAATGAAATGATTTATACGGGAAAAATGCATGGGTATATGAGGATGTATTGGGGTAAGAAAGTAATTGAGTGGACAAAATCCCCTAAAGAAGCTTATGAGATCCTAGTTTATTTAAACGACGAGTATGAGCTAGATGGTCGAGACGCAAATGGCTACACTGGAGTAGCTTGGTGTTTTGGAAAGCATGATCGCCCTTGGTCTGAAAGGAATATCTTTGGAAATATTAGATATATGAATGATAAAGGTCTAAAAAGAAAATTTGATGCAGATGCCTATGCGAAAAAGATAAATGATTATATGTCAAATAGTTAATCATGACTGAAAAAGAAATCATTGGTAAAATATTCCCCAATATAGTCGCTTATTCTCTAGCCAAAACTGAGATAAGATTGCCTGAAGTTGCTAAAGGCAAAGTAGCTTTAATTACAATAGCTTTTGTAAGGGAGGCACAAGAAATGATTGATTCTTGGTCAATTCCATTTGAAAATAGATTTGGGAAAGATAATAATTATGTATATTATGAAGTTCCTATGCTTGATAGATTATGGAAATATTTCGTGGTGCAATCGATGGGGGAATGAGAGGCGGAATACCAACTGAGAAACATGAAAATGTAATTACATACTATGGAAATTATAAAGAATATGTTTCTTATCTTTCAATAAATAATTTAAAAAAAGGGCACGTATTCCTCTTAGATAAACAGGGTATAATAAGATTTAGAGGAATTGGATTTGCGTCAGAAGAAGATATATCAGAAATGTTGGGTCTAGCAGAAAAATTATAAACTGAAGTGATTATTTGACTGAATTTCTAAAACCAAGAATTGTCGTAAGCAAGTGTATTGAATTCGATAATTGTAGATATAATGGGCAGATGATATCTAGTGATTTTGTAAACCAGCTAAAATCGTTTGTTGAATTTATTCCAGTTTGTCCTGAATTTGAAATTGGACTTGGAATTCCAAGAGATCCAATCCGTATTATTTCATATGACGGTGACCTTAAACTATTCCAACCTAGTACTGAAAAGGATATTACTTCAAACATGATAGATTTCTCAAATTCTTTTTTAGGAAAATTATCAGAAGTAGAGGGATTCATCCTAAAATCAAAATCGCCTTCTTGTGGAATTAAAGATGTAAAGATTTATACAGTTAAAGGCCAACAACCTAAAGAGCCTAAAGGTTCAGGATTTTTTGGAAAAGCAGTCTTGAAAAAATACTCTAATCTTGCCATAGAAGATGAAAATAGATTGACTAATTCTAGGATAAAACAGCATTTTCTAACAAAAATATACACTTTAAGAAGGTTCAATGAAATTAAAAAAACAAAATCTATAAGGCAATTGATTGAATTTCAGACTTATAATAAATTATTATTTGGGGCTTATAATCAGAAAGAGGCTAAAGAACTTGGGAGGGCAGTAGCAAATTTAGAAAATTTATCTATCGAAAAAGTTCTTCTGAATTACGAAACTCATCTTTCCAATCTTCTCTCAAAACCCCCTAAATGCCCCCCCAATATTAACATTTTGTCGCATGGATTTGGATACATATCTCATAATCTAAATAAAAAAGAAAAGGATTTCTTTTTTGAGGCAATAGAGAAATATCGTAAAGGACAAGTCTCTTTGAGTGTCCCAACAAATATTTTAAAATCTTGGGTATTAAGATTCGATGAAAAATATCTTGAAAATCAAAGTTTCTTCGATCCATATCCCTCAGAATTACTATCCATAGATTATATAAATACATGTGAAGTTAGAGATTACTGGAAATAAGCTACCCACGTTTAAATGCTTTAATCTCTTCAACATCAATAAGCTTCCAAACAGCGTTTCTTTTTTCGTTAATTAGAGATTCAAATGATTCATTAGGAGAATGTCCCAATGCAATCATTATATTATTTGATAATTTTCGCTCTTTTATCATTTTTACAAAATCATTTCTTACTCTATTCTCTTCTTTTTCGTCATTTACTATAACGATCTTCCCAAATAGTGACATGAAACTAAAATCAGAGAAATCTTTTTCATAATTTTCTATCTCTACAATTACATAAGGGTAATCTTTAAGAAGATTAATTTTCTTTCCGTAATTTGTTGATAAAAAGTACATATGATTTCCATCAAATATGTACAAAAGAGGTGCAATATAAGGGTACTTATCTCCTCTGAAAGCAATTCTACAGAGATACTGTTCAGAAATAAGTTTATCATACTCTTCTTTTTCCATTTTAGGTATTTTAACAATTTTCATTTAACTCAAATTAATATTTACAAATATACTTTAAATCTTTTCACTAAGGTATAACATAATCTAATTATTCTAATTATTTTTACATTAAATAAGAAAACTTTATAACTGGATTAATTATTTCAAGTTCTATTAATTATAGAAGATGTTCACAAATGGTAACTAGAGAATCTTATGAAGACCAAGAGCCAAAAAAACATACAGAAGGTATTAAGGCATTACTAGGTGATCCGAAAAAAGCAATATTGAAACTATCCACGCCAATGATTATTGCAATGCTAGTCCAGACACTTTACAATTTTGCAGATGCTCTTTGGGTTTCATTTTTAGGGCCGGATGCTTTATCGGCTGTAGGATTCTTCTTTCCATTCTTTTTCATGATAATGTCTATCGGTAGTGGGATAGGGATGGGGGGAAGTGCAGCTATATCTAGGTATATTGGCTCTCACAAAAAAGAAGAGGCAGACAACGTTGCAGGGCATACAATAGTATTAATGTTTATTCTTGGGATTATTTTTACTATACCTTTCGTTCTTTTATCTAGAAACATATTTGAAGCAATGGGTGCAGGTAGCGTCCTCAAAGACGCTACAATATACGCCCAGATTATGTTTGCTGGAACATTGCTTATCTTTTTTGTAAACGTTGCTAATTCTATTCTTAGGGGAGAAGGAGATGCAAAAAGGTCAATGTATGCAATGTCTTTTGGATCAATTCTTAATATAATACTTGACCCGATATTTATTTACCCTCTTAGGATGGGCGTAGCAGGCGCTGCGTGGGCATCGGTTTTGTCCATGGGTGTATCTGCTCTAATTCTATTCTATTGGCTATTTGTAAAAAAGGATAGTTATGTTACAATCAACCTTTCTAATTTCAAATACAATAAATTGATATTATTTGATATACTTAGAGTAGGTGTACCATTCTCATTATCTCAGCTTCTTATGTCATTTTCTACTTTGGGATTAAATTTGATTGTCGTGTCTGTAGCTGGAACTGATGGTATAGCAATTTATACCTCTGGCTGGAGGATTGTCATGTTTGGAACATTACCCCTCATCGGGATGGCAACAGCGGTAACGGCAGTAACTGGTGCAGCTTATGGCGGAAAAGACATAAAAAAACTTGAAATTGCTTATTTATATTCAGTAAAAATAGGGCTATTAATGGAAATATTAGTTTCGTCATTAGTCTTTATTTTTGCTCCACAGATTGCATTAGTTTTCACTCAATCTGATGAGGGTATGAGAATTTTTAAAGATCTAACGAGCTTTCTTAGAATAACTTCTTTATTCTATCCTCTTGTTGCTTTCGGTATGTTTTCTTCAGCAATGTTTCAAGGAACTGGAAAAGGAGTAAACTCTTTAGTAGTTACTTTATTTAGGACTATTGTAATGACAGTGCCTTTTGCGTATCTATTTGCACTTGTTTTTAATATGGGACTTGATGGTGCTTGGTGGGGACTTGTCGCGGGAAATATATTGGGCTCAATAATAGCTTTTGTTTGGGCTAAAATATATATAAAAAAATTATATAAAATTAATCCTGTTTTTTGATTTAATAATTAAATTATTTTTCTGAAATAAATTTTTAATAGAAAAATACTTAAAGTTGTTTCTCTAATAATCAGTGGTGTATTCTATGCACAAAAATAAATTTAAACTGATAAGCATAATACTTCTATTTTTACTGACGATATCTATAATGAATGTAGTTGCAGAAGAAAAAATGAGTGAATCGCTGTGTTATCCTGTTCCAGATACTGTCAGAAGCTTATCTATGGTATCAAATGGATTCTATACTGCCGCAGCAGGAGTAGGCGAAATACCAGAGATATTTATAACAGATCCAAACGGGATTGTTTGGTCATGCCAAAGAAGGGCATTATCGATTTTATTGACAGAAGACGGCCGGTATACAGTTGTCGGAATGAACAATGGAATTGAGTTATATGATAACTCTAAAGCAGTAGATACTACAATTACAAAAATTATAATAACAAAATATGCATTAGGAAATTTTACTAGAGGACAAACGAGAATTTATCAAGCCATGACTTTTCCTAAACCTTCTATTATAATTGTATCAGAAACACAACATACTTGCACTCCTTTGTGGAAGTATAGCACCACCGATGAAGCAAGAGTTCTTGCTGTTTCCGATACAGCTTCACATGTTCTTGCAGGAGTCGGAAATACAATCTATGTAATCGATAAACAAGTAAACTTATTTGGAAGTACACAACGAATAGTAAAATAAGCGACGTTGAGATAGTTGGCAGGTATATAGTTACAAGTTCTCAGGACACAGTATACCTTTTCAATACTTCAGGTGAACTTTTATGGTCACACAATGTAAATGGAGTTCCCAGTAAATTGGTATTAAGCTTAACTGGACCTTACGTTGGAGTTGGAACTGAATCAGGAAATATCTACCTATTTGATAAGAACGGATCAATTCTTTGGAACTATAAAAACAGTAAAGCTGTCAAAGGGCTTTCAATTACAAATACTGGTAGCTATTTAGCAGCTGGAGGAAAGGACGGCAATATATTGTTCTTCAATAAGGCAGGAACAAAATTATGGACATATAAAGCAAATGGAGAAGTTAATTTTGTGGACATATCCTCGCAAGGACAATATTTAGCCGCAGGGTCCGATAGAGATAGTTACTACTTGTTCAATTGGAATGGTAAAAAACTATGGACAAAAACTAATCCCGAGAACTACTTTTGGTCGATACAAGTTAATGACGATGGAAGCGGAGTATTCGGTGGTTCAGGTAAATATATGGGGGGCAATGAAGAGATGAAGCTAAGCAACAATGTATGTTTTTTCAATACATCTAGTTTGGCTATAGCAGGCGATGCACCAGATACGAATACTCAAGTTACTCCAACAACAGAAACTGAATCACCTACCCAAACAACAAATAAATTTCCATTAGCTAACGCAGGAGCCGATTTAGAAGCAAAAGTTGGAGATGCAATCCACTTTGATGGAACAAAATCAACTGATGAAGATGGTAATATAGTAGCTTACAAATGGGATTTTGGCGATGGAACTTCTTCAAATGATGCAGAGCCCCTGCACCAGTATGCTACAACAGGAGCCTTTAAAGTTACTTTGACTGTCACAGATGACAAAGGCGATACTGGACAAGATGTAATGTACGCTACAATCAAGGATAGCCCATCAGTTCCCAAAGGTGTACCGGGTTTTGAGTTGCCTAC
>Ga0208459_1003395_pt1 | contig 12582 bp, 10 predicted proteins | sample AD_UKC087_MetaG_FD_184433 | JGI IMG/M metagenome (GOLD analysis project Ga0208459, IMG submission 184433) | Active sludge microbial communities of municipal wastewater-treating anaerobic digesters from USA - AD_UKC087_MetaG (SPAdes) (version 2) | ecosystem: Engineered > Bioreactor > Anaerobic >... | reverse complement strand
TAAAAAGTTTTATTTTCAAGTGATATGTATTCCATAACTTTGAATTTATCGAGCATCTTATGTTTAGCATTCAGAGATTTGCATTTCGAGACATCCATTCTGTGGCTTTCAATATCTTTGAGGTTTATGCTTTTCATCATCTACCTCTCTTTTTTATTTTTATCTCAACGTCTGCCGTAGGTGTGTCATGAACGGTGATTTCCCTTTTTATGCCTTTGTTAACAAGCACGATCTTGCCCCCGCCAATTTCTTGGATTTTTTCATTACCTATCATATCACCTTTTTTTACGATTTCATTATCTATAATTGCAATATTTTCTTTTTTTCCTTCTATAATTGCAACAAGTTTTCTGGAATCCTTTATCTGTTCGCTCAATTTTTGTTCTACATATCCCGGCAGGGCAAAAGGATCCCTTCCCCATTCAATGCTTTTCAGCTCTGCATACACCTTTGCCCTTGTTTTTTCATTGTATTGCGGGATAGCGGGTTGCAGGGTGCTGGATGAGTCTGTCGTGGGAAGCAGTTGTTGTGAAAGGGTTGCCTGATTTGCCTGTGGGTTTGGTGCTGGGGTTGGGGGTGTTTTTTTATCTGAAAAAACAAAAAGATAAAGGAATACGCCAATGGCGAAAACAAGGGTAAAGATAACGGGTTTACTTATCTTCAAGGATGCCTGACCTCCTTGCGGTAAATTCAGTCGTGAACTTTCCCGTCAAAATAGGATATTCCTTCTCGTCATATGAAATCTTCGCCCTTAGAATGCTTCTGAAATATTTACCGTCATCAAGTTCGTCGATAAACCTCCCCATGTTTATAAACCTGCCCTTAAGCCCGATCTCAAAAACAGGATGTACGAGCAATAGATTTGGTTTACCTTCCAATGATGAAAGGTTGCTGCTGAAACTACTTAATTTTATTGATTCTTTTTTAATGCTTTTGAGCAACTTTATCATAAATTCAGGAAATACATCAATAGTAGGTAATTGCATCTGTATTTCGTGCATAGATGCCTTAATCTGGTCTCCTTTTCTTTTTATATCTATTGAGTTATTTATGTTTTGCTCAATCACTCTGATTTCCTGTTTGACTGCTGCAATCTCTTTTTCTTTCTGTTTAATCTTTGCAGAAAAAGGCATATAAAAGATGAAAATCCATAAAAAGATTACGGTCAGAGGTAACAGAAACCATAAATAAAATCTTTTGAATTTAAATTTCATACTTCATGCACCTTGCTGTTAGCACAAACTCCAATGTATTCTGACCTTTTATATCCTTCACTTCTTTCTGTGCTATATCAATGTTGTATAAGAAACCGATCTTCTGTAATCTGACCATTGTGCTCATCAGGGATGCCTCAACTGTATCAGTGTCTCCGTATATGTAACCGATTATCTTTATACCGTACTCCTGTTCCAATGCCTCTGATGCCTTTTTCGCAGCAGTTGCAGCCGCTGCATCTTTCTGTGGATCACCGGTTAATCCTGGAATTTTCATCGATTCTGCAATGGCCTTTTCGTCTTTTTTCAGCGCCTCTTTTATCGGGTCCCTCGGTATGCTTGCCATTATCTTGTTATACCTGTCAAATTCCAATTCCTTAATGTGGATGTTTTCCGTTAAAGTTGACGAGAGATATTTCATTATCGAGAGAAATGTGACATCCTTTTTTTGTATCTCTTTCTGAATTGCCACAAACTCGTTGTATTGCGTACTCGCTGCCGCGATCCTTGAGTGCGCGTCATATTGTTTTTTCTTTTCTTGCAAAATGTTTTTTTCGGCATTCAGTGCAATATTGGTGCTGTTCAGTCTGTTCATGATATTCAACGAAAATATTACAAGTAGCGACGCTATCGCAACAGTACCAATTCTGATCCATTTTTTATAAACATTCTGCCTTACTATCTCCTTCATCTCCGAAGGCAGTAAATTTACAAGCCATTCAGAGTAAAGACAGAGATTGTAAGACGGCAAATAATTATCATCGATGTCTGGAGGGGTCTGCAAGGGCTCTATATCTACGGTTAAAAGCCCTGAAAGCTTATTGATAAAACCGGGTATCTTTGAACCTCCGCCTGTTATGGAAATCCTTTTTATTTGTCTTTCCTGGTATCTCTGGTTATATACGTTAAAAGTCCTCTCAATTTCACCCGAGAGTCTTTCAAGCGGTGTATTCAAAGCAATAAGTGCATCCTCATGAAATCCAAAATCACGTTTGTATCTTTCTGCATCATCATAAGATAGATTCAAACCACTCATCAGGGCATCGGTAAAACTTTCAGAGGCAGTCATTATATCCCTTACAAAGCATAATTTCTGGTTGTGAAAGATATAGATACCTGTTTGTCTGCCACCTACATCGATTAAAGCAAAAGAATGTTTGTCGTCCTTCTCCATAATCGGTGCAAATGTAAATGCAATATCAGTGAACATTATGAGTCTCTGAAAACCCGTCTGGTTGATAACCCTTAGAATGTTGTCTGCATCTGTCTTCTGGATGCCGGTAAAAATTGCTTCCTGCTTTTTTGTACCTCTCTCTTCAATCTCGCCAAGCATTGAAAATTCATAGATAAATTCTTCAAGTGGTGAAGATAAGAGTTTTGAAGCAGACCAATTGAGGGCGTCATTCAACTCGTTTTTAGGAAGTATCGGAATCGTAAAAATACGTTTTTGTATGTCCTGCGAGGAAAGGGCGACAGACACTTCAAGTTCGTTGCCTTCCTTAAGGGTGATGTCATCCAGTATTTCTGCGAGGTTGTTGTAATCGCCTGTATATGGGTAACTACCTTTTGAAATAACAATACCTTTGCCCTTTTTACCCCTCCAGCGCAAGTATTTTACACTTACTGTTCCTATGTCTATGCCGAGTCTGTCCATATTAAAATATTGTAAAACTACATGTTTTTAAAAATGAAAACACAAATATTTTGCCTGTTTATTTGTATGTTGAGTATTTATGCTTGACATTACTGTTCTCAATGGTACTATTTTTAACATAAATCAAAAAAATTACAAGAAAAATTAACTGATTATAAAAAGCGGGCAAATGTTTTTTAATCCTTTTGTAAAGAAGCGGAAGACATATCTATGATTGATGCAAGAAAGAAAAGGCGGATTGTTGTCGGTGATGTGCATGGAGAACTGGACATCTTTAGGGAGATTATTAGAAATGCGGGGTTGATAGATACCAAAGAAAGATGGGCAGGTGGAGATAATATATTGATTCAAACAGGTGATGTTATTGACCGTGGACCTCGGTCCGTTAATAGTTTTGATTTTCTCAGACAACTACAAAAGGAAGCAATTAAGACTGGCGGCGAGGTTATCCGTCTATGTGGTAATCATGAGCTTATGATACTGCAGGGACTTTTTTACTTTACGAATATAGTTGAGCCTTATGAATTTGCAGATGTTCTCAGAGGGGAAATATCAAAGGGTGATGTGGTTGCTTCATACACCGACGGGGAAAGGCTGTATACACATGCAGGTCTTAGGTCATCGATAGCCGAAAGACTTTTTGATGACATTAAATCCATCAATCCAAACATGAACGACGAGGATATTGACCTTTATTTATTGTCAGATTACATAAACAGGATATTTAGGGCATCTGTAGAGAGTGGTGAACTGAGGCAACACCCTATATTTCATATTGATTGGAGTAGGGGGGGTGGAGATCCTGTTGGAGGTATATTTTGGTGCGATTTTTCTTCGATAAGTTTGTCAGAAAAGGCATGTGACATCCCCCAGATATTTGGTCATACGCCGACCGGTAAAAATGAGCTGAAAACAGCCCATGAACTGAAACTTATCAATGTAGATGCAGGTATGTACAGGTTGTATGGAGGAAGAATGGTTTATCTTGAAATTACATCTGAAGGCGTTCTTATTCAACACAGCAAGAAATCTGGTGATTGGACTATGACTGTGCTCAAACGCAAATAAAAGGCTTATATGTGATTTTTTAAAACTGCATGAATATGTTAATTCTTAGCTCTATGTCTTATTTTGTGCTCTGCAGAAGTCTCTGAAGTTATTGACGCCGATGAAGAATTCACGCATCATAAGAACCCAGTAATACTGTCCCTTTTTTGTGAGCATCAGCATACTGTCCTTTTTTTCGATTCCGCCTGTAAGCCTGAAAAACAAGATTTCAGACCATAAGTATCTATAAGCATTGACACCATGTTTTTGCGTTAGTTGTTGTGTATCGAGACTTAAACCGAAAAGTTTCATTAAAAGGTCGTAACAGAGCCTCTCTTTCATGGAAAAATTCTTTATTGCGGTTACTGGCAGAGAACCATTGTTTATTTTGTCGATATATTCTTTAATATCGAATGTGTTAGCGTATGCACTGCCTCCAAGATATCCAATGGAGCCGCTTCCGAGGCCGGCATATTCTTCGTAGTTGACGACGTACTCGTCTATTACTGGGGCTTGCGTCGCCCCCTCAGCCAGCAAAGCCGGCTGAGCCTCCCCTTCTCGCTCGCTGTGCGAGCTAAAGACCTCACTACCAATTGTGGCTTGCGTCGCCCCCTCAGCCAGCAAAGCCGGCTGAGCCTCCCCTTCTCGCTCGCTGTGCGAGCTAAAGACCTCACTACCAATTGTGGCTTGCGTCGCCCCCTCAGTCTGCAAAGCCGGCTGAGCCTCCCCTTCTCGCTCGCTGTGCGAGCTAAAGACCTCACTACTAATTCGGGCTTGCGTCGCCCCCGATTTAAATATTTTGTCTTTTCTTGAGAAACACCATGCAGTAGATGCTTTATATTGTGGGGAGAGCATCTCGGTTATCTTTCTATAGAATTCATTTCCTCTATCATAATCAACTGTTCCAAGTTTTTTATTCATTATATCCTTTGTAAAAGAAGATACCATCAGGGGGTAGTATGTTACCTGATCCACCATCAATTCAATGATGGTCGAGAGGTCTTTCTCTAATATTTCCATTGATTGAGTTGGAAAATTGAAAATCATATCGACGTTGAGTGTCTGGAAATTGCCCTGGGTGTATGAGAGCCTTTCCTTTATATCCTCGCCGCTTCCGTACTTGTGATAACGTTCTATTGTCTTGAGAAGCCCGTCATCAAATGTTTGAACGCCCACAGAAAGACGATTTACCCCCATTTCCCTTAATTTATTTATATTGTCCTGCGTGAGGTGGTTAGGGTTTGTCTCCACAGATATTTCTGTAATATTGAACATCTCTCTGATAAGGAGAACGGTTTTTTCGAGTTCGTCGATCAATATTGTTGGTGTGCCTCCACCTGCATAAAGGGCCTTGAAGTCATACCCCAAATCTTTATACATGACAATTTCCTTGCGTAATGCATCAAAATAAGCCCTTGCAAGGTCCTCCTGAAATCTTACCCTGTTGAACGAACAATATGGGCAGAGCTCCTCGCAAAAAGGCACATGAATGTAAAGAAGTGTCGGTACGTTGCCTTTATTTCGGGGGATTATGATGGTCTCGGAGGGTTTGAATTGAAGGTAGTTTTCGTTCTTTTTGCGAGCATAATTTGCGATGAATTTTTCTATCAGCATAGGTTATCTTCAGATTAAAAAAGAATGTTAAGATTTAGAGGCAAAAAAATCAAGGATATAATCTCTATCTTAAGGTGATTGCGGGGTGTCTAAACCCGTTGATTACATTTTATTAGTATGTTAGAAATGTATCAATGACAGAAGAACAACTTTTCAGGGGTATACCGAAAGTCGATGAGATATTGAAACATGAGGCGTGGAGAAAACTCACGGCAATGTATTCAGAAGGTATGGTAAAGGATATCTTAAGGGATTATCTCGATGAGATAAGAACATCGATTAAGGAAAACAGAATAAACTCTATCCCCACATTGGTTGAAATTATCGAAAACACACGAAAATATGTCATTGAAACCACATCTTCCAGATTGAAAAGGGTTATAAATGGCACTGGTGTGATCATACATACAAATCTTGGACGTTCGCTACTTGCAAAGTCAGCCATAGAAGCTATTGTCAATGCTGCGAGCCACTTTACGAATCTCGAGTACGACCTCCAGAAGGGTGTAAGGGGGGAAAGATACAACCACTGTATCTCTATACTTAAGAGACTTACCAATGCGGAAGATGCCCTCGTGGTCAATAATAATGCAGGTGCAGTTTTTCTTGTATTGAACACGCTTGCTGAAGGGAAGGAAGCGGTTATTTCGAGGGGCGAACTGATTGAGATAGGTGGTAGTTTCAGAATACCGGATGTGATGAAAAAAAGCGGGGCAATCTTAAAAGAGGTAGGTACAACAAACCGCACATATAAAGATGATTATGAGCATGCAATATGTGAAGCAACAGGGCTTATTATGAAGGTCCATACAAGTAACTACAGGATAAAGGGTTTTGTCCATGAAACGACATCGGAAGAGCTTATCGCCCTTGGGAAAACATATAATCTGCCGACATTTTATGATGCTGGCAGTGGTTTGCTCTTTCCGCTAAACGGAATGGGTGTACGGGGTGAGCCATGTATTGCATTTGAGCTGAAGAAGGACTGGGATATTGTATCGTTCAGCGGAGATAAACTTTTAGGTGCTCCGCAGGCTGGTATTATTGTTGGTAAGAAATCATATATAAATGCGATGAAAAAGAACCCCATAACAAGGGCGTTGAGGCCTGACAAATTTACGCTTGCGGCGCTTGAGAGTACACTCATCCTTTATCTCGACGAAGAGACCGCGAGAGGTGAAATACCTACCCTGAGAATGATTCATGAAAGCCAGGATGTCCTTAAAAAGAGGTCACAGAGCATTGCGAAGGCATTGAGAGGATTATCCACTAAATTAACGGTAACACACACTTCAATGTTTTCAGAGGTCGGTGGTGGCAGTCTCCCCGATATATCGATACCTTCATACGGCATAGCTGTCTTGCCACATGAAATTGGTTTGGAAATATTTGAAGAAAGGCTCAGACATCTTGATATTCCTGTAATAGGCAGAATCGAGAAGGGTCGACTGTTCATCGACATGAGGACGATATTGAAGGATGATGAACCCATACTCATTTCGGGCATAATAAACGCCATCCAGGAATGAGTTCTGAAAGAAGATTTCATTTGATATGCGATGAAGAAGGGTGCAGGCTTGATGTATACCTATCCAGGAAGCTTTCCATAACAAGGACTAAAGCCAAGGACCTGATTAAAGAAGGGCATGTGCACATTTCTGGTACATTGCCGAAATCATCAACAAAACTGAAAAGACTTTTACATATTGAAGGCGAAATACCCGAAGAAGAACCTATGACATTGGAGCCTCAGGATATACCTCTTGAAATCCTCTATGAGGACGAGTTTTTTCTTGCCGTGAATAAACCGCAAGGGATGGTTGTACATCCTTCCTTTGGGCATCATAAGGATACCCTGGTAAATGCAGTGTTGGCCTACTTGGAAAAAGGGGGTTCAGGGAGACAGGGGACAGAGGACAGAAGACAGAAGACAGAATACAGAATACAGAATACAGAAGACAGAATACAGGAGACAGAATACAGAAGACAGAAGACAGAATACAGGAGACAGAAGATAGAAGATAGAAGACAGAATACAGAAGACAGAATACAGAATACAGAAGACAGAATACAGAAGACAGAAGACAGAATACAGGAGACAGAAGGCAGAGGGCAGGGGACAGAGGTCAGAGGGCAGAAGGCAGAGGTCAGAGGACAGAGGACAGAGGTTGGAAGGGGGAGTCTGGAGTTCGGGGGTTGGCGTGAAGGAGAAGATGATAGAAATGGGCAATTCGCGATGCACAATTCATATTTGGTTTCATTTCGCCCTGGTATTGTGCATAGACTTGATAAAGATACCACTGGAGTCATTCTTGTTGCGAAGGATTCAAAGACGCAGGAGATGCTTTCTGCGCTCTTCAAAGAAAGAAATGTCCGTAAAACCTACCGTGCGGTTGTAGAAGAAACCATTGCTGAGAATGGACTAATCATAGAGGGTAATATCGGACGCCACCCGATAGACAGAAAAAAGATGGCTGTGCTGAAAGATGGAGGCAGAAGCGCATATACCGAGATGAGGGTTATAGAAAGGCTTGACGGTTTTACATATGTTGAAGTGTATCCGAAGACAGGCAGGACTCACCAGATAAGGGTTCATCTATCACATATAGGTCATCCCATTGTAGGTGATATTGTATATGGCAGAAGGGCAAGGCTTTTGACCAAAAGACCATTTTTACATGCCTACAGGATAGAGTTCATCCATCCTGTCAACAACACACCTATTTTTATAGAGGCGCCAGTGCCGGATGATATTGAGGAATTTGTCAAAAGCAAAAAGAGGGAAGAGAAGGAGACAAAATTCTGAATTCTGACTTCTGAATTCTGACTTCTGATTTAGGATATAGAGGCGCCAGTGCCGGATGATATTGAGGAATTTGTCAAAAGCAAAAAGAGGGAAGAGAAGGAGACAAAATTCTGAATTCTGACTTCTGAATTCTGACTTCTGATTTAGGAGACAGGGGACAGAGGGTTAGAAGGTTGGAAAAGCGAAGGGGCTAAGGTTTTCACAACCAGAGAAACCAGATCAACCAGATCAACCAGATCAACCAGATAAACCAGAGAAACCAGAGAAACTATTCTACGCATGGAGGTCAAAAAACGGAACCTAAAATTAAACATGAGCAACTAAAATGTGTTGGTGGTTGGTTATACTACTATATCCCAGAGCTTGCGCATAGAGGCATAAGGCATGCTTTTTTTACTGAAAAATCACCATCTCATATGCTTCAGGGGGAAGAAAGGTTTAGATTTTTAAACACTTTTAAACTAAACGACCTCGTTATTATGAGGCAAGAGCACAGAGATGAAGTACACATAATAAAAGATGGCTTTAGGCCGACATCAGGAGATGGTTTTATCCTTCTCGAGAAGAAAGTTGCAGGTATTGTGAAAACTGCAGACTGTCTGCCTGTTGTTGTTTGCGAACCAGATTATCCTATAGCGTCAATCGTTCATGCCGGCTGGAGAGGGACGGCTAAAAAGATTGTTGCAAATGCGATAAGAAAGATGGCGCATCTTGGGGTTAGAAGGGATAGAATGTTGGCTATTCTGGGCCCATCGATAGGTTCATGCTGCTATGAGGTAAAGGAAGATCTGTGTAATGTTTTTATGGAAGCTGGTTTTTCAGGTAGGATCTTCAAATATAAAAATAATTCCGTGTTTCTCGACATCAGGCAGGCAAATATAGAGATATTAAAGGGTGAAGGTATAGAAAACATATTCGATATAAACATCTGTACACTATGCAGTACAATGGGTTTCCACTCTTACCGTGGTGGGGAAAAAGAGAAAAGACAGATAAACTTTGTTTCTTTGATGTGATAAAGTATAATTGATTATGACATTCACGAAATACAAAAAGGAGATGTTTTTTGCAGGTTTTATAGTTCTTATTTTTGCGCTTTTATTTTATCTCGAAACCCAGTTGCCGTTTTTTAAGAAGTTTCTTCCCATTGAAGAAAATAAGCTGATAGTCATTGTATTGAATATCAACCTACTTCTGATTTTGCTTCTTATTTTTCTTGTAACGAGAACACTTTTTAAATCATACATAGAAAAGAAAAGGGGGATATGGGGCTCAGGTCTTAAAACAAAGTTGACTGTTACAATGCTTATTATTTCTATTGTACCTTCCTTTACCCTATCAATTATTGCGACGGGTTTTTTTCATGTAAGCATGGATAAATGGTTTGGGCAGAAGATTGAAGACACGTTAGATAGCGCTTTAATATTATCAAATTTTTACTATGAAAATCTTTTTAACAGGTATGAAAAAACTGGAAATTTGATTGCAGAAAACATTGTCAACAAAAGACTCCTCGATAAAGAAAAGGAGCTCAGGACTTTTTTTCGTTACGACAGGCATGTCAGACTAAACGAGTTTTATTCGATGCACGACCTTGATGGTAACACGATAATAGGTAATATACCGAAAGAAATAGATAAAAAACTTTCATCAAAAATAGAGTCCGCTTTGGAAAAGGACGGTGCAATAAGAGAGACTATACCGACAAAGGACGGGGAGATAATTATCTCAGGCACTAAAATTAATGATGAGTATGGAAGCCTCCGGGCTATACTTCTTGTGGGTGATAAACTGGAAATTCAGAGCAGTTCAAAGACAAAGGAGATTGCATCAACTCACAAAGAATTCAAGGAGTCCAGGGCGTTCAAAAAGATTTTAAAATACAGCTTCTATATACCGCTTTCCCTGATTACAATTTTGACGATTTTCTTTTGTGTCTGGATGGGAATAAAGATGGCTACAGAGATTACTGTCCCGATTGAACGGGTTAAAGAAGGCGTTTCGATTATCGCGAAAGGGAAGTTCGATGTAAATCTCGAAGACAGAGGGAAGGATGAAATAGGGACCCTTGTAGGCGCATTCAACAGTATGGCAAGAGAGCTTAAAGTGACAAAGGACGAGATAGAAGAGAAGAGAAGATATATGGAGATTATTCTCGACAATGTTACTACAGGGATTATATCGACCGACAAAAAGGGAGATATCCTTTTTTTGAATAAGGCGGCATACAATATCCTCGGTTTGGAAAAGAAAAACTGGACAGGCACATCAATGAAAGAGGTGTTGGGTAGTGATTTTAAAAGGTATATAAAGACTTTCCTGAAAGAGGCGATGGGAACAGGCGGCGGAAGTGTTACAAAGGATATGAGGCTCAATCTACAGAAAGACATTAAATATATAAGGGCCTCGCTTACAGTCCTAAAAGACGATGCGAGCAAGACCGAGGGTTTTATCATAACGTTTGATGATATTACGCATGTCGTCAGGGCTGAAAAGCTTGCAACATGGAGAGAAGTGGCAAAAAAATTGACGCACGAGATAAAAAACCCGCTTACCCCCATTGTATTGTCAGCAGAAAGGATAAGACGCAGGCTACTCTCCCGGGTGAAGGATAATGATAACGAAATCCTCGACGAAACAACATCCATTATTATCAAATCGGTTGATGATATTAAAGGTATTGTGAATGAGCTAACGAAATTAACGCATAGCACCCAGTCTATGTCCCTTGGAGATGTAAATGATGTCCTCGAGGAGACGATTTCCATTTATAAAAATCTATATCAAAATGTCACCTTCAGATTTGAACGGTCACGCGTGCCCATGTTCCGCATGGATAAAGATGGCATAAAAAGGGCTGCGATAAACCTCATCACCAATTCTGCAAAGGCAATAAAAAACAAAGAAGGCATCATCAATATCGCCACAAAATATGATAACGATAAGGGTATCGGCATGATCATAATAGAAGACAATGGGGTTGGTATTGAAGATGAAGATAAAGAAAGGATATTCGATCCGTATTTCACAAAAGAAAAGGATGGTATGGGTCTCGGGCTTGCCATTGTTCATTCTATAGTCCTTGAGCATCATGGGAGAATATATGTTGAGGATAACCTCCCTGAAGGTTCGAGATTTATCATTGAAATTCCCATTTTGAGTACTTGAGAAGGAAACTTATATGCAAACTATACCTATCGAACGCATAAACATGAACGACAGAAGGTTCTGTATATCCTATCCGCTTCAGGATGATGCACTCCTTTCGTCCATCAGGATGGAAGGAGTCATCCAGCCATTGTTAATCCTTGATAAGCAGCCGCACACGATAGTATCTGGATTTAAGAGAATTGAAGCGGCAAAAGAACTTGGGTTTACAGATATCCCCTGTTTTGTTATGGATATGGATTACAAAAAGGCGATGCAAGCCTCTATTCACAGTAATTTAGGTAGGGTACTGAATATTATAGAAAAGGCATATTGTGTTGACAAATTATTTACTATGGATTTTTCAGAAGAAGAAATATCCGGTGTTATGTCGATGATTTCACTTGGTTTTTATGAAAAGATTATCAAAAGGATGCGTGCTTTAGCCAATGCGGAAAATTTTGTGAAGGATTTTGTGCTGCAAAAGAACATGACCATGCAAAATGTGGAGAAGTTGCTCGGTTTTGCAGATCATGAGATAAAAGACATCACTGAAATGCTAAACCGGATTCATACTACAGAAAGCATGATGCGAGAGATTTTACAGATGCTCAGTATTATGAAGCTAAAGTATGGCAATATTGATTTCTCAGCCATAAAAGGTATGAATAATATATACGATTTGAAAAGATCGCTAAAATATTCAATAAATCCAATACTATCAGGGCTTGAAGAGGATTTGAGCGAAATAAAAAATAAGTGTGCCCTTCCTCCAAGCATTGATATAAAAGTAGACCCTTTTTTTGAAAAGGAGTATATTGATATACGCATAAGAGCAAATGGCCCCGAAGAAGTAAAAGGGGCATTATTAAAAATCAACAGCATTCTTGATGCCGGATACATAAGGAGTATATTTGGGCTTACAACCTATTGAATTTGTTGAAACAAAAGGGGATATTGTAAGAAACTGTCCCGGCACGAAGCACCATATCTGCTGCGGCTACAAAACTATCGACCTCGTTGAAGGGTGCATTCTTTCTTGTTCTTACTGTATACTGAAAGAATATATCAATACACCGAATATTAAAATAAACAGTGAT
>Ga0208459_1003383_pt1 | contig 12607 bp, 9 predicted proteins | sample AD_UKC087_MetaG_FD_184433 | JGI IMG/M metagenome (GOLD analysis project Ga0208459, IMG submission 184433) | Active sludge microbial communities of municipal wastewater-treating anaerobic digesters from USA - AD_UKC087_MetaG (SPAdes) (version 2) | ecosystem: Engineered > Bioreactor > Anaerobic >... | reverse complement strand
TAATTATTTGCACAGGCGCGAGCCATATTTCTGATGCGGGAAATATAGGAAGCACGTTCTGTAACACTTATCACTCCTCTTGCTTCTAATAAATTAAAAGTATGGGAACAGTGAAGTAACATATCATAGGCAGGGTAAACCAGTTGTTTACTTAGCAAAGCATTACACTCTGTTTCATAATCCTGAAAAAGCTGAAACAACAATTTGGTATTTGCCAATTCGAAGTTGTATGCACTATACTCTTTTTCCCGCTCATAAAAAAGTTCTGCATATTTTGTGGTTTCATTCCAAGCCAGCATTCTATAATCATCTACATTTTGAATGTACATAGCTAGCCGTTCTAAACCATAAGTAAGTTCAACACTAACAGGAAAGACATCTATGCCTCCAACCTGTTGAAAATAAGTAAATTGAGAAATTTCCATTCCATCCAACCAAACTTCCCAACCCAAACCCCAAGCGCCTAAAGTTGGTGACTCCCAATCGTCTTCAACAAATCTGATATCGTGTTTTTCTATCTCGATACCAATAGCAGCTAAACTTTTTAAATATAGATTTTGAATATCATCAGGAATGGGTTTGATAATCACTTGAAACTGATAATAGTGTTGAAAGCGATTAGGATTTTCTCCATAACGACCGTCTTTAGGTCTGCGACATGGTTGCGGATAAGCAATAGCACAGGGTTTTTTCCCTAAAGTTCCAAAAAAAGTGGAAGGATGAAAGGTCCCTGCTCCCATTTCTAAATCGTAGGGCTGAATTAGGCAGCAACCCTTTTTTGCCCAATAATCTTGCAGTGTAAGAATGATATCTTGAAAGTTCATTTTTTATCCTGTGTATATTTTTTACAGGTCTGCTGGATCTGGGTTAAATCATTTTTCAAATCCAGTAGTACTTCTTTAATTTCAGGTTTCATACCAGATACTTCGTTTATCGAAGTGGAAGATTCGTCAAGAGCATCTTTGGCAATTTCCTGAATAGTAGTTCGTTCCTGTTTAATTTTTTGCCTTGCGCCTTCAATTGTATAGCGCTGATTATACAATAAATCATAAATTTTACGCAATAATAGTACCTGTTTTTCACTATATTTGCGAATGCGTCCTGAATTCTTTTTAGGTTTTATCCAGGGAAATTCACTTTCCCAATAACGGATAACATGTGGCTTAACATTTAATAGATTACTCACTTCCCCGATAGTATAGTAATATTTTTTCATAAGACCTCACTTTTTAAGCTTCTTTTTTAAGGAAGCTGTAGATGAAAAGTCCTGCCACCAGAATTACAAAAATCCACGGATACCAATATATATAACGGTAAACTGGTATTTTGGGGCAAATAATAAGCGGTGCATACAGGTTAGTTATTTCAAAGAGACCTGCTTTAGTTAAAATGCGACCAAAGGGGTCTACAATTAAAGAAATACCTGTATTAGCACTGCGATAAATTTGGATTCTGTTTTCCACAGCACGAAATTTTGCCATAACAGAATGCAGCCAGGGTCCGTAGGAAGTGCCAAACCAGGCATCATTAGTAATATTAACTAAGAAATCAGTTTTTTTATAGCTGCCGGTGTCCTTATCTTTCCTAATAGCCATTTTTTGATGGAACTCTGCAAAAGCAAGCTCGTAACAAATGGACGGAGAAAATTCTAAACTGTCCGTTTGATAGTAAGCAGGCCCATTTCCAAATTCCCAGTTGGCTTGGCCAAATTGCAGTTTCCAGAGAAACGGAAATAAATTCAGCCATAACATTCGCTCTCCTACAGGCACCAAGATATTCTTATAGTACAATTCAGAAATGGATCCATCGGGTTTGAAAAGGGCTGCGGCATTGTAATATAATTCATCGTTAATGTGATTATCGGGAGCTAAAGTAAAATGCGGGAATCCAGTAAAGATCTCCAGATTGTATTTCTGCATCAGCTCTCTTAAATAGGTTTTGGCATAATTATCATACATTAAATAGACAGGTATTGCTGCTTCTGGGAAAATGATTAGTTTGGTAGAATCTTCGGCTGCTTTAGCACAAAGAGTATCATAACGATGCAAAATTTGCTGATAAGCTTCTTCATCCCATTTTTCTTCTTGAGGAATAGAAGGTTGCATAATAGCTATTTTGGGTTCCTGCTTTTGCATAGGTAATGAATGTAAACAATAAATTCCATAACCAATCCAGAGAATAAAGATGCCGACAAGATAAAGTAGTCCTCTCCGATTTTTTTTAATTAAAACTTCATAAAGCAGAACATTAATCACCAAAATCAGAAGAGAAATCAGAATTACTCCTCCCAAATCTGCTGCCTGAATTAAAACAGTATAATCGGAGAGCGAATAAGCATTATTAAACCAGGGAAATCTGGTTTCACCAAAATTTTGGAGATATTCAAAACTAAGCATTACCAAAATAAACCCCGGGTAAAAAAGATATCCAGATACTCTACTAATTCTATTAATTGCATAGAAGCATAGCCAGTAAAATAGAAAATAAAAGATACAGATACCAATTAACCCCAAAAAAGTTACTCCCGCTATCCAATACATAACAACGCCAATATAAACGAGGGAAAAAATCATCGCTGCTTGCCATAACTTCACTTTTCTGCTCTCTAATACATAAAGTAAGGGTATCCAACCTGTAAATGCCAGCCAACCTAAATGTAAAGGTAAACGCGATAGCGAAAGCAATAAAGCCGAAAATAAAACCCAAAGTAAAGGAGGCATTTATTCCACCTGCGAATAGACTATTTTTAAAATGCGGACTTCTTCACCTTGGTGTAACGCTAAGATATTATTATGAATAAATATTAGTACTTTATCTTCGGTTAAGGGTAAATAGGCGGGACTGTTCAAACACTTCAACATTCCTTCATTATAACAAATGCCGTTATTGAACATATCATAAACAACCTGCCCGGGTTCATCTTTTACAAATTGGCCTAACAAGGAAAAGATATGGCTAAGATTGTTATCTTTATCGTAGGCGATTAAATAATCATGATTGCAGGAGAGTGAATTGATCTGCTGCAATTGAAATCTGCCGAAACGATTTTGTTCGGTGCCATCAATTCCTGAATAGTTAATTATTTCCCCACTTGCAGAATCGAAAATGAACATTTCTTGTTCTTGATATATGCATAGGCATTTTGGTTGAACGCTTCCTTTTAACTCAATACTGCCTGAAGGTTTACCGTCCGAAATAAATTTCTTAACACTCTTGGTAGAGGAATCTAACACATATAAACTATTATCAGTTCCCAAAGCCATATCAGCCAGATATTGAAAGTTTACTTTAGAACTGCCTAAACCACCTAAAACATTTTTCAGTTCTCCATCCTGAAAGATATATATTTCCTGATTTTTTACACTCATTGCATAGAGCGTATTGCTTTGTGAATGATACAGAATTTTATCCGTTTGCATACCCAGGGGGATCGTATTGATCAAACTGAACTGTTCAATATTCATTGGAGGCTGGGGGTTAATTCCAGAACAGGCAAAAAGGGTAAATAGCATAATAGCATAAGCCAAAATAAGGGCTAAAAATAGAAGCTGTTTCATAAGGCTAATCCTTCATAATTTGTAAATCTCTTAACTTACCCTGAATGGTTACATTATTACCAAAGCGATTATACTCAAGAGTATAGGCAATATTCAGCTTACCAGCTTTTCTTAGAAGAGGTAGATAATCACCCATATTATAACCAATCAAATCAAAATTAATACCATCCTTAACTACTTTTAGTTTCAGATGATTACGCCCTACATTATAAGGATAACTGGCAATGGTAACATTCTTCGTCATAAAAACTGGACGAGTATTATCTGGACCATAAGGTGCAAAAAGATCTAAGGCATCAAGCAGCATAGTGTTTATATCGTATAGCTCAATTTCCGCATCAATCTGTAGTGGGGGCTGAATTTGTTCTAAGCGTAAATGATCAGCCACATATCTGGTTAATTCATTTTCAAAACGATCAAGGTATTCTTGATATACAGTTAAACCTACGGCATATTTATGCCCACCAAAACTGTGTAGATTATGCTCTGTTTGTTTCAGTGCCTCAAAAAGATCAAAATCGGCTACACTACGTCCAGAACCACTACCAAAACCATCTTTGAATGAAATCATTATTACTGGTCGATAATATTTTTCCACTAGTTTGGAAGCGACAATTCCAATTACCCCAGGATGCCAATCATCGGAAGAAATAACCATACAAGATGTCTGCTGCATATCTTTGTATTTTTTTTCAATAATCTCACAGGCCTCCTGAAAGGTCTTTTGATCTTCCTGCTGGCGTAAAGAGTTTTGATGTTCAATAATTTCAGCCAGTTCCATACTTTTTGCCTCATCGGTAGAAATCAACAATTCTACAGAAACAGAGGCACTTCCCATTCTGCCGGCTGCATTGATTCTGGGTGCAATACCAAACACTATATCGCTGGTATCCAGATTTTTTTGATTTAAGCCGGAAATTTGAATCAAAGCATTTAAGCCCAGGTTCTTTTTCTCAATTAAGTGCTGAAGCCCAATTGAAGCAAAAATTCGATTTTCGGAATTGAGAGGAACAATATCGGCTATAGTTCCAACTGCCACAAGATCCATATACTTAAGCTTGTTTTCTGCAGTATCAATTCCCAGTTTCATATATATGGCTATCAGCAATTTGTAAGCAACTCCAACTCCAGCAAGATGTTCATAAGGATATTTCATTCCAACTAGTTTGGGATTAATAATAGCAAAAGCAGGAGGAAGCTCATCTTTGGGGTTGTGATGATCTGTAATTATTATTTCCATCCCCATAGAATTTATGGCGTTGATCTCTTCAATAGCATTCACTCCACAATCTACACTAATAATGAGTGAAGAACCATTTTCCCTTAAAGTATCTAAACTGGTTAAGGATAAACCATAACCATCTATCATTCGATGGGGGATATAAAAATCAATATTGGCACCAATGCGTTTCAAACCTAAATATAATAAGGCAGTAGCAGTTGTGCCATCAACATCATAATCGCCATAAATCGTTATCTTCTCTTTGTTATCTATGGCTTTCAAAATCCGTTGCACGGCTTTTTCCATATCCGGAAAGAGAAAAGGATCATATAAATTTTCCATAGAAGGATTAAAGAATTCTTGTGCCTCTGAAGAGGTCTTAATCCCTTTACGATACAATAATTCAGCTACCAAACGCGGTAGCTTTAATTCCATTCCCAACTTTTCAATATCGGAAAGTAGTTCTTTACCTGGAGGTGCAGGTATTAACCAGTTCTTGTTCATTTTTTTGCCTTTATCTTTTTTATTTATTTGTATCTTATTCTGGTACGAAACTAACAGATTTACAGCATATTACAACATTTTCTTAAGAAAATAATGCGTATCGTATCCGCTAAATACTATAATAATTGAAAGCTATATCGTGTAAAGAATTATTTTTCCCTCGCACTTCAAAAAGAAAACACTCTTGTTCAGTTTCCATTTCACAGATTAATAGGTTAACAAATCAAGTAGCAAAGGCGAAACCTGCATTACAAATGTAAAGTATAATTCTAATTACACCAATTATCAGGTTTCTACATAATAACTATTGACTAAAATCAATATGGTATTAAAAAGGACACAAATTATATATATTATGAGGTGCTAAATGTTGTTAGCAAGCTTTCTAGAGCCCCGTAATATCCTGTTTGAAAATAGGGTATTAACTAAAGAACAGCTGTACCAGATTTTAGTTGACCGCCTTTGCAGTCAATATAAATTACCTATTTGCGGGTCTAAACTTATGGAGCTAATATTACAGCGGGATGAAGAAGTTTCTCCAGCTTATTCTACAGGAATAGCTATCCCTCATATTAGGATGGAAAATTTCAACGATACTTTGATAGCTATGGCTTTTCTGCAGAACCCCTTGGATTATAATGGAATTAAAGTCTCTTGGGTGGTGCTTATTATAACTGATAAAACAAGTTCCAAGCTCTATCTGAATATAGTGGCTGCTTTACTAAAGTTATCTAATGATAAAGAAGCTGTAGCTGATCTTCATAACACAGGTGATGGACATAGCGTTATCCAATATCTAAAAAAGAAAGAAGTGGAAGTGAAAAAAGATGTTACTATTGCCGATATTATGGTTCAAAAGCCAATAGCTGTTCACCCAGAAAACACTTTGCGCGAACTGATCAATTTAATGTGTATGTACAGAGTGGCTGGTATGCCTGTAGTGGATGCAACAGGAAAATATATAGGAGAAGTAAATATCCTAAATCTACTTAAAGTTGGGATTCCTGATTTTGTTATGATGCTGGATGATTTAAGCTTTCTTGCTTCTTACGAACCCTTGGAAAACCTTTTAGAAAAACAAGACCTGCTATTAGTTAACGATATAATGGCTACAGACGAGAAAACTCTTTCCCCAGAAACATCTATAATCGAAGCGGTGTTCTTAATGTTCACTAATAAAAAACGATATCTATCCGTAGTAAAAGAGGGAAAACTTGTAGGCTTGGTTACGGCAATGGATATTTTAACAAAGGTTATAGCGGTGTAAATAATGTTGTTAATGATTATTGCTTTATTGGTCTTTATCGTTACTTATCTTTGCATCATCACGGAGTGGGTAAACAAAATGCTTGCTGCGCTGATTGGTGGTTTTGTTATCATTGTTTTGGGAGTGGTAGACCAAACCATTGCCTTCTCTGCAATTGACTGGAATGTAATATTCTTTCTGATAGGAATGATGCTTACTATTTCCGTGATGCGAGAAACGGGAATGTTTATGTATATCGCTATTAAGACAGCAAAAATAGCCAAGGGAAGTCCACTGAAAATTATGGCTTTGATGTTTATGGCTACTGCGCTTATCTCTGCTATTTTAGGCAGTGTTACGACGATAATGATTTTGATTCCGATTGTGTTGTTAATTTCGGAAGAACTGAAAATAACTCCCGTTCCTTTTATCATCACTATGGTTGTTGCTTCTAATATGGGTGGAGCAGCAACAATGATTGGTGATCCACCTAATATTCTAATCGCCAGCGCCACAAAATTTACCTTTGTGGATTTTGTTTTGAATTTAACTCCTATAATCTTGATAATTGTAGCTTTCAGCCTGGGTTTAATTTGGCTTTTATACAGAGGGAAAATGCGTGTAAGTAATGAACGGCGAGCCAAGATAATGGAATATAACGATAAGAATTTAATAACAAACCATAAACTTTTGTGGATTACTCTTAGCGTTGTAGGTTTAATGCTACTGGCCTTTATTTTCCAAAAACCTTTGCACCTGGAAAACGCTACTATCGCTATGGCTGCAGGTCTTATACTTGTTTTTGTGGGGAGTAGGAAAAAGGTGGAAACAATTATCCTTAATGATATAGATTGGATTACCATCTTTTTCTTCATTGGCCTTTTTATGATTGTAGAGGGTTTGGTGCATACCGGCTTTATTGATTTATTAGCCCAAGGTGTGATATCTGTAACAAATGGAGAACCGAAAACTACTTCTATGGTCATTCTTTGGCTGTCTGGCATTTTTTCTGCCTTTGTTGATAATATACCTTTTGTAGCAGCTATGATACCTATGATCGAACGCATAGGAGAAGTTATTACAGACCCTGTTCAAATTAAACCTCTTTGGTGGGCTCTATCCTTAGGAACCTGTTTGGGAGGAAATGGAACATTAGTTGGTGCCTCAGCGAATATTGTAGCTGTGGGAATTGCAAATCGTAACGGTTATAAAATAAGCTTTATGGATTATACTAAGATAGGCGTTCTCTTTGCTCTTGAATCTGTAATCCTCTCTTCTTTGTATATCTGGATAAGGTATTAATCTGCAATAAAGACATTCTGTCGTTCCTCTCACAGCCAAATTAGGTGGCTGCTGCTAACTTTCATATAAGCTTGATAGTATGTATATAGTGGGTTGACGAGGACATCAACTTTCCTGGAATAAAGACATCCTCGTCATTTCACTTTCAACCTAACTTCTCAGTTATGGCTAACTTGCACTTTAACCAGAACTTAGGTTTCCAATGAATGACGAGGAAGTCAACCTTGTTATTTTATTGTTGAGTTAATTTTTTATAAGTTTCGTATCTTTCTTTAAAGAACACTGCTGCACTTTCATTAAGGTTTTTAGCTCGTTCCGGAAAGATCTTTTGCAATCTTGCATAGCGATTTTCGGATTCCAAGAATTCCTGCACCGATACGGTTGGTTCTTTACTATCCAAGGTTAGCGGATTTTTACCTTCCAATTTGTTAAGTGGATTATAGCGATATAATAGCCAGTAACCTGCATCCACAGCTAATTTTTGATGTTTCTGGCTATAGCTCATATCGAAACCATGATTGATACATGGCGCATAGGCAATAACAATAGAAGGTCCGGGATATGCTTCTGCCTCTTTAATTGCTTGCAGTGCTTGATTTTTATTAGCACCCATAGCAATAGAAGCAACATACACATAACCATAGCTCATAAACATCATTCCGAGATCTTTTTTATTTGTGTTTTTACCAGATTCGGCAAAACGAGCTATCGAACCAATCGGAGTAGATTTACTTGCCTGACCTCCAGTATTGGAATAAACTTCCGTATCCAACACGAATACATTGATGTTCTGATTTAAAGCCAGGGTATGATCTAAACCTCCATAACCTATATCATAAGCCCATCCGTCACCTCCGATTGCCCAAATTGATTTATCAATGAGGTAATCCTGAAGTTCCTGAACTTTTTTTAGCAGTTTTTTACAGCCCTCACAGGCAGTTTCTATTGCCTTAGGAAGGAGAGCTCTAATTTTATCGGCATTGGCTTTTGCCAGCTCATCCACTTTATCCCAATTATCAAGTGAATATTGAAGTGCAGTTTTCAGCTCTTCGTTAATATTCTTATCCAACAGTTCCTGCATTGCTTTTTGTAAAAGCTTACGGTGTGAACGAATTGCCAAGCGCATTCCAAAGCCATATTCTGCATTATCTTCAAATAAGCTATTCGCCCAGGCAGGACCTCTGCCGTCCTTATTTTTGCAATAAGGAATTGTGGGAAAAGTTCCACCCCAGATACTGGAACAGCCAGTGGCGTTAGCAATAATCATTCTATCACCAAAGAGCTGAGTTAATAGCTTGATATAAGGTGTTTCTCCACAACCTGCACAGGCACCTGAGAATTCTAATAAAGGTTGTTTAAACTGGCTACCTTTAACAGTTGCTTCTTTAAAATTGGCAAGAACATCGGTTGGTAGGGTTTCGAAGTATTCGTAATTTGATTGTTCACCCTTCTCCCGCTCTTCATCAATTGGGCTCATTACCAAAGCGCCTTTGGGACATTCATTTACGCAAACCTTACAGCTTTGGCAATCATCAATATAAACTTGAACCTTATATTCATAGCCGGGTGCACCGGTTGCTTTTAAAGTATTGAAGCTGGAAGGTTTATTAGTTAAATCTTCTTCTTTTACTAATTTAGCCCGAATTGCAGCATGGGGACAAACAAATGAACACTGATTACACTGAATACATTTTTCCGGCAGCCAATGGGGAACAGAGGGTGCAACTCTTCTTTTTTCCAGTTTGGCAGTTCCGGTCTCTACATAACCATCAAGAGGCATTTGGCTAACTTTTACTTGATCTCCTTGCTCGCGCATTACAGGTTCAATTACATTTAAGATAAAGTCATCAGCATCTTCGGGTACCAATTTCTTCAGTGGCATATATTTATCCGGTAAGGTTTTCGGAACTTCAATTTCCACTAAAGCCTCATTCACCCTATCTACAGCTTCCAAATTCATCTGAACAATATCTTCACCTTTACGGGTGTAGGTCTTTTTGATGGATTCTTTAATTAATTTTATGGCTTCATTGCGTTCTAAAACACCTGAAATAAGGAAGAACGCAGTTTGCATAGTAGTATTAATTCTTCCCCCCAAACCTACTTCTTCTGCAATCTTTAACCCATCAATATTGTAAAATCTGATATTCTTATTGATTATAGTTTCCTGCATCGGACGGGTTAAATTATAGAACGCTTCATCTCTGCTCCAATTGGAATTTAGCAAGAAGACACCATTTTCTTTTATTCCACCCAGTAAATCAAAGCGTCCGATAAATGCTTGATTATGGCAGGCTACAAAGTCCTCCTGAGCTACCAGATATTGGCTGTGAATAGGGGTTTTACCAAAACGCAAATGGCTACGAGTGATACCGCCGCTTTTTTTGCTGTCATATTGAAAATAGCCCTGCGCATACATATCGGTATGATCACCAATAATTTTGATGCTGTTTTTGTTCGCGCCTACTGTTCCATCTGAACCTAAACCCCAGAATTTGCAAGAGATAGTGCCCTTGGGAACAGTATTGATAACTTCCTCAATCGGTAAAGAGAGATGAGATACATCATCATCAATACCTACTGTAAAACCGTGGAATCCTTTGTTTGCCAAGTGCTTATAAACAGCAAGAACCATAGAGGGGGTAAATTCTTTACTGGATAAACCATATCGGCCTCCGATAACATAAGTATCAGGACGGTTTTTCACTGCAGACACAACATCCAGATAAAGAGGTTCACCAATAGAACCAGGTTCTTTCGTTCTGTCTAAAACAGCAATTCTCTTTACGCTTTTGGGAATTGCCGCTAAAAAGTTTTCCACATTAAAAGGACGGTAAACATGTACTTTTACTAAACCTAATTTCATGCCGCGATTGGCGTTCAGCCATTCAATGGTTTCCTGAATAGTCTCACAGCTGCTTCCCATAGCAACAATGATGTCTTCTGCTTCCGGATGACCGGCATAATCAAATAGCTTATAGCTACGTCCTGTTTTGGCAGCTACCTGCTCCATCGTTTCAGCTATAATTTCAGGTGCCTTGGCATAATATAAATTGCTGGTTTCTCTACCCTGAAAATATACATCGGGTCCTTCCTGACCAACCTTCATCCGTGGCCTATCAGGACTTAAAGCATTTTTGCGAAATTCTTCTACTAAAGCAGGATCATTCAATTCAGCAATCGTTTCATAATCAATAACATCTATTTTTTGCAGTTCGTGGCTGGTTCTGAAACCATCAAAAAAGACCACAAAAGGTATCCGGGTTTTCATTGTAGCAAGTTGTGCTACCAAACCCAAATCCATTACTTCCTGAACACTATTACAAGCAATAAAAGCAAAACCTGTATTGCGAGCACTCATTATATCACTATGATCGCCAAAAATAGATAGAGATTGAGCTGCCAGAGACCTGGCTGTTACATAAAAAACAGTTGGTAACATCTCACCGGCAATCTTATGCATATTGGGTAACATCAACATTAAACCTTGCGAAGCAGTAAAAGTTGTTGTAACCGCACCTGCTGAGAGAGAACCATGAACTGCACCTGCAGCTCCAGCTTCACTTTGCATTTCAATAACATCTACTTTGGTGTCGTTAATATTTTTTCTGCCTTCTGATGCCCAAGCATCAACAAGCTCACCCATTGTGGAAGAGGGGGTAATTGGATAAATGGCAGCTACTTCAGCAAATGCATAAGCAATATGCGCCGCTGCAGTATTACCATCCATAGTGGCTTTGGTTTGTTTTGCCATTGGATAACTCCTTATATTTCATATTAATACAATATCTTTCTTTTTCTTGCATCATAATTGAACAAGGGTATTTCGTCAACCTAAATTGTGTAAACAGTTGGGTGGTAAAGGTTGGGTTTTTATAAAAAGTGGGTGGTAAAGGTAAAAAGTACTACTTCTTTTTATCCTTTCCAATCAGCTGCATATATATCAACCAAAATTGGAGGGATAACAGGAATGGTCTTATCGGCAATCAATAACCTGATATTCTTTTCTTGTACCTTTTTTGGCTTAGTGGCATTTATAATCTCTATTAGATTGGTACCAATACCCTTTACTGTCAAAACTGTGTTCATTACAAAAGTTTGTATGTAAAGTAGCCAGATCTTCCTGCGGTGAATCTGCTTCAATAAAACCCATATTATACTTTGGTTGGTTAAAAATATAATATGAATTTCCATATTATACTTTAAGTGGTCGAAAATATAATATGGGATTCCTAATAAATTTGTTGCACAAATCCAATTGGCTTTCCCGTTTCTCTTTTATGCCAACCTTTTAGACACTACCATCTCTTTTATCTTCTTTATTCAAAATCAAGAATTGCTTAGCTTTGTAACAACAAAAGCAAGTATTGTGCAATTCTAAGCACCTTTATATCCAGTTGGATTACTGCCTTCAAACTTATTATGTAAACTCCAAACTGATAAGGCAAATCTGGTTAATAAAGTTGAAATCATACTGACATCTTGCGTTCCCATCATTATCTCGAACAATAGGAATGGACATTCTTTTGGGGATTAAAACATACTTTTGTTTTGCTGATTTTTCTTCTCTGAATGTGCTAATCAGTTTATCTGCTATGACGGCAGATAGCCGACACACATAGTCCTCACTGGAAAAGCAGGAAAATTCTGTGTTAATCAAGACGGCTTCAAAAAGTGAATTGATCCCGGAAGGGATCAAATCGCAGAGTTCTTTGATCTTCGTTTTGGGCACTTTCATCGTCTTTAAAATAGCAGAATAGATACTGATGGGCGTCC
>Ga0208459_1003382_pt1 | contig 12613 bp, 8 predicted proteins | sample AD_UKC087_MetaG_FD_184433 | JGI IMG/M metagenome (GOLD analysis project Ga0208459, IMG submission 184433) | Active sludge microbial communities of municipal wastewater-treating anaerobic digesters from USA - AD_UKC087_MetaG (SPAdes) (version 2) | ecosystem: Engineered > Bioreactor > Anaerobic >... | reverse complement strand
GCATTGCAGCTGCTATACGCACGCCGTTTAAATAAATATGGCTTACCGCGTATGTCTTATCAAGTTTTTGATACTTTCTTTTTTTCGGCAAAAAGAAAGTATTGCAAAGAAAAGCCGCTGGGGATATCCCCAGTCCCCTTAAATTCTTCTTCTCTCATTCATATCAATTCGAAGTGCTTAGCGCACTTTCGTAATTTATGATATCATTCATCTTATAATATCATTACGCGTTTATTCGCTGCGCTCAGCATACGCGTAATTTATTCTGGAAAGTTAAATATCAGTTCATGAAATATGGCATCTATTTTAATTGCGTCGTTTAACTTTTTGATTCTGTTTATTTAGTGGTAATTTCGAAATAATTGATGGAGTATTCTCAGTTATTCTCTCAATTTTCAATGTATTGCTATCCGGCTTTTGGTCATCTGGTAATTCATTGATTTTTATTTTCAACGGCATTGGAGTAGCTATACCGCTAAAAACACACGTACCGACAGGAAGAGTTGGAATTGATTCTTCTGTTATTTTATCAATGTAAGAAACAGCGTTTCCGATGGTTTGCAGGTCTTTTTGATTAATTAGCTGATGAATAAAGTAATTATGTGCTTGTGAGATTATGGTTTCAGAAATATCATTGGGTCTCTGACTGGCAATGGTAACAAAAACACCGAATTTTCTACCTTCCTTGATTATTTCTTCAAAGGTCTCAAGGCGGTAGTCTTTCCAGTCTTCGGTTTCCCGAAAAGATGTTTTTGATAATATGTTATGAGCTTCATCAATAATAATTGAGAGTGATTTCTGATTGTTCTCTTGTTTATGTGCATTGTAGATGTGCTTTGCCATGAGCAGGGGAATTGTTTTTCTCATATCGAGGTTAACATCATGAAGATTTAGAACAACAATATTTGAATTTCTCCAAATGTTGGAAGTTGATTCGATTTTGAATACATGTTCAATGCTGGCTTGTTTTGCCTTAAAACGGTTAATCACCGGAACCACATGGTCGATCTGTATTTTATAGCGAAACAAGTCATTGATTAACTGAATAAGAATAAAAATAAAGAACTGATTTAATTCGGAAAGAGAATTTAACTTACTATCAGCGATAGACTCAACTGCAACATATAAGTTTGTTTGTTCAATAGCACTATCATCACTTGAAAAATACTGAGAAGATCCTTTCTTAAAAAAGCAGTTTGACTGGTTATGGTATTCAATGTCATCACGAAAAGCTTTTTCAGTACTCTCATCAACAAAAAACGCCACTATTTCCTCCAAATAATCAAGGATTTTAAAGGCAGTATCCTTGTTGGTCATTTTCAAAGCATTTTTAATATTACGTTTAACAATATTTTTGAAATAATTCAAATAATCACTATTACCACTTTCATCTTTGCTTTGCTTGACCTGTCTATAATATTTCAATGATCTTTTTAAAAAAGGCTTTTGCGTTTTTTCTGTCGCTTCCAGAAGAATTGAAAGAGTTTCAATATCCATCAATTCATCAAAGGTCATCGGAATTTTATCTTTGCTGTCATCTTTTGTGGCTAAATTATAAACGATCTTTGAACTGCTAAGGCAGGAAGAATTGGTATATTCTCCGTTAAAGTCAAAGAAGAAGAACTTACAGTTTGACCGGAAGTTAGGCTTTGCAGAAAGGGCTGTGACCATTGACTGATAAAGAGATGCTAAAGTATTAGATTTACCGCTACCAGTATTTCCGAAAATGGCAATATGACTATTAAAAAGCCCATCAACAGGAAGACTGATTGGAACCTCTTCAATATCTGTGTTGGCAATACAGATTTTTAAGGAGCTATCTTTTTTTAATAGATCATGGATTGTATGGATTTTGGTTTCGGTAAGAATAAATGCTTCATTTCCAATTAGAGGCAATTCTTTTATTCCGCCTATAAAGCGACCATCTGAACCAATGAAACCTGAAAGAGTAACAACAAGGGTTCTTTTGTTTTTATCAATGATTTTATATTGGTTTTCTTTTTCCCTATATTTGAAATTATCCTCTTCAAGTTTTTCGCCTTCTGCTTTACCTATAATGCTTAGAAACCCTTTTCTGATTTCAACATAACTACCAACAGAAATATTTTTCAGAATATCCCCATTAAATAATAAATCTGAGGAGTTTTTCTCTTTGTCAAGGCGGATAAAAACCTTTCGTCCTTCGATACCGCATACTTCACCTACACGAAGGACTGCGTCTTTCAAAAGAGCCTCATTCATCTTTAGGCTCCTTTATTTCTACCTTATATACGGGATGTTCTTCTTTTTGAGGTAGAATTTCAGAAAGGATTGTAATAAATTTGCCGAAATCTATGTTAGCTGAATCCGAATAGACAATATTAACATTGTTACAAGTATCAAATTTATTGTTGTATTCTTCTAATTCGCTTTTCTGAAAACAGAAAATGATTAATCTCATCGTCGGGTTCTTTAATGCCCGTTTTGTTATGTCATAGATATGTTCATCGGCAAAAGAAAAACCTTCCGCAATCAGTAGTGTATTTTCTTTATCCAGTTCATTTGAATAGATACGGAGAAGATCATAGTAGATTTGATTAAGTAAGGTCTCATTGAATTTGTCTTTTCGTGGCAAAATAAGAGTAAAAGCATCTATAAAATCTTTATCAGCTTTTGATTCTGTATTTTTCAAATGCTCAAGGGACTGATAGATTTTCCCTTCACAGATTTGCCAATTCAGAGAACCATGAATTTTAATTAGGTTTATCGAAGGTATCTCAACCTGATATTTATAAAGATTACCTGTATTTGAGACTGTATTGAAAAATGATCTTGGGGAAAAACTATAAGCATTTGTCAAAGATGGATTGCGACAAAAACCGTCATTTAGAATAATTGTATCTGAGAAATCTTCAACTGCTTTTTCAATGAACATGTCATAGTTTGTAGAAAATATCGTAGCCTGCTTATGCAGAATGTGACTTTTTCTTTCAAATAATAACAGGGAGATTGCTTTAAGAAATTCTGAATAATTCTTTATGGTAGTTTTGTGATTATCATCAGGTTTATTATCGATAAGTTGTTTTGTACTTTCGATAAATGGTTTTAAAAAACCAGCAAGCTTCTTTTCGGCTTCTGTTTCTTTATTCTTTTTGTATAATGCTTCAACTTCTTGCTCAATAGGTCCAAGAGCCTTCATTGCAGGAATTGAACAACCGGAGCCAATCAGAAAATTCAAATTACAAGACTGGATAGTTTTTTGTAGTATCTTGATAAGTTCACTTTTATCTTTATCGATATTGATAGCTTTCGCCATTTACTTCCCTCCCTCAAACGCTTCCCGTAAAACTGCCTGCATTAACTGTTCTGACTGTTCTTTCCGCTCTGTAACCTGTTTTTCAAGTTCGTCAACCATTGAAAGGAGTTTTTCAACACGATCGACAATAGCCTTTTGTTCAGCGTGAGGTGGGACTGGGATCAATATCGTACTTAATTGATTTTGATTAATTTTTGGCATTTTAACTCTATTATCTGCTTTGTAAACCTCTTCGTCAAAGTAGTCAGAAAGCATAATATTTAGGGTGTATGTATTATTTATCCATGGTTTCAATGGATACATATCAGCACTACATAGACCTTCAAAATCAACAGCCGCAATTTTTCTTAAACGAGGTCTAACCTTTGAATAGAGGAGCATCCCTGCAAAAAAAAGATGATTGCCACTTATAATCATTTTCTCTTTTACTGTTTTTCGTTCACCTATAAGGTGTCCCGTTCCTTTTTCAATGTCGTCGGGTGCGATTTGGATAAAATCATCATATTCTCTGGGTTGAACAAGATTTGATTCAATATCTATTACATTAGCAAATCTCGTCCAAACCCACCCCACAGGCAACTCAAACGGCACTTCCTCCGCCTTTATCGGAGCAAGCGTCTTCTGTTTCTTGATTTTTCCTTCTTTGATCAGCTTTTCTTTTTCTGCTTGAATCTTTTGCAGCAAAGCTTCCGCATCATAATCAGGATCACCCTTGCGGACAGGATTCTCTTTTCTCCAGTCAGCAGTCAATTTGCCTTCAACGGCTTCCTGTAAAATCGCTTGGCGGAGTTTCGTGAGGTAAGAGGATTGGGTATTAACCTCGTTTGACAAATCTGATATTTCATTATCAACAGCATCGAAATAATGATTGATTTTCTGTTGTTCTGCTAATTCAGGAATTCTTGCCTTCAGAGGCAAAAGATGCTTTGGTTTAATTTCTGTCTTTATTCCACCTTTTACCTGGTCTTGTAATTCAGAAATGAATGCAGGACTTTTCAAGAATCGTTTTAAAAATTCTATATCGATTTTATTCTCATTAAACCTATAGGATGAGTAATGGATTGTCGCTGTTAAGGGTTCATCACCATCATATACAGCAAGTGCACCTTTGGCGACGTTAATTCCTGATATTACAAGATCACCGGGTTCAATGATGATCATATCTGTTTTCGAAGGCTTTTCAGAAATATGAATTTTCCCAGAAAAATCAATTTTATCAAGCCTCTTATAACTTGCGATTTTCGGATCGTTTGGTTTAAAGCGGCCTTCACGCTCGATCAAAAAAGCTGATAATGGTCTATAAGGCCAATTATTCATTGTCCAGCTCCATTCTCAACTTTCCTAATAATTCATCACTTTTCCTAAATGAATCATGAAGCATGGACAACAACTCTTTGCTTGAATAGGTATGCTCTTCTTCGGTTATATGAGGATTCTTTATATCCAGATTAAATCCATTTTCTACCAAGGTCTTAATCGGCACTTTCCAGGCCTGTTCGCTTTTCTTGCGTTTGTTCCACCACTTCTTTAAACCGTCAAATTCGCTTTTCTGAATCGGCTTGGTTTTGGAATATGCTTTTACACCTTCGGGGACTTTATGCTCCCAATACCAGATTTCTTTTGTTGGGGCGCCTTTGGTAAAAAACAGCAGATTGGTTGCTACACTGGCATAGGGTTGGAACACAGAATTGGGAAGTCTTACAACAGTGTGCAGGTTACAGTTTTCCAGCCAATGTTGACGAATACGAGATTTTACTCCATCACCAGTGAGTGAACCATCGGGCAAAACAATCGCAGCACGGCCATCGTCTTTCAGATAGCGAATCATCAGCAATAAAAACAGATCGGCGCTTTCTGTGGTTCTGTAATTCAATGGAAAATTGGTTTGTACTCCATCAGCAACAGAAGCACCAAAAGGAGGATTTGCCAGTATTACATCAACCCTTTCTTTTTTTCCGATAGAAGTATATTCACGGTTCAAACTGTCGGTATAATCCACATTGGGAACTTCAATATCATGCAAAATCAGATTAGTAACCGCAAGCATAAAAGGGAGCGGCTTGAACTCTTTGCCGTGAATCGTTGCTTCCAGTGTTTTTAAGTCTTCAACTCCTTTTACATCTTGTTTTCGGATATTCTCGATAGCGCAGGTTAAAAAGCCCCCGGTTCCACAGGCAGGGTCAAGCACTTTTTCACCAAGTCGCGGATTGATAATCTCCGTCATTATTTCTGTCACAGCTCGCGGTGTATAAAATTCTCCGTAGTTTCCGGCGCTTTGAAGATCTCTGAGTATGCTTTCGTAAATATCACCAAAGAGATGACGGTCTTCGGAAACATTAAAATCAATCTGGTTTAACTGGTTGATGACCTGCCTGATGATGGTACCGTTTTTCATGTAGTTGTTGGTACCTTCAAAAATCTCTCTGATAATAACTGCCCGTTTATTGCCGCTGGAAATATCCAGATTTTTAAGACCGGGAAATAGTTTTTGATCTACAAATTCTTTTAAAGCATCGCCTGTAATGCCTTCACTATCTGCCGCCCAATTGCGCCATTGCAGTTCTGAGGGAATAGGGGAAGAGTAACCATCCTGAATCAGTTCAAGCTCTGTGTCTTTGTCATCAATAATTTTCAGGTTTATCATCCAGCCCAATTGTTCAATTCGCTGTGCGTCACCGGAAACGCCCTGATCCTTTCTCATTATATTCTGCAAAGTCTTTATAATATTGCCGATATTCTTCATTTATGCTTATCCCTTACAAACTCTCAAACGTTTTTCGAATATAATTAGCCATGCAGACTCTTCGCATTTCCAAAAATGAATTATAATCCATATTAAAGAAATCAGATGGTATAGAATGGTTCTCTAATTCTTTTTTCAGTTTATCTTCCTTGCTCAAGTAATATTTTGCTGTTATATCAGCCATATACTTTATTGGCGGATCATCACTAATATCAATATTCAGCAAGAATTCAAGATAAACCATATTTGCTATCTGGTTTCTTTCAGTCTGTTGAAACCCTTCATTTTTTAGATAATTTGAAGGGAAAAGATGGTGGCGGTCTAAACTCTTTTTCTTCAATTTCAAGGTAGGATCAAACAAATCTCCAACATGTTTATCAGAGAATAGAGCCTTTTCACCATTTTTAATTTGACATGCGAAAAAAACATTTCCCGCAGGACTGTTTGCAGATGATGTAACAAGAAGATCTTTTGGTAATGTAATATCCCAGAAATCATTTGTCAGTACTGATTGGATTGTATTATTAATAAACTTTGTTAAATCAGATGTTGTTTTACAATCCTTAATCCTATTTAAATCAGATTCCATTTGTGATTCCGGTGAACTTGAATACCTTGATGTTAAGGTAACCATGAAAAACCATTTGGAAATAAGTTTTTCAAGTTCTTTGTGATCATACTTATAATCCGACAAACATATTAGAAACAAAGTATAAGAATAAATGAGAGCATTTTTTGAAGAGAGGAATTCCTTATTCTTAAAACCACAACTTGTAATTATAGATATAAACCTGTGCCAGTTTGTATTATCAATAACAATTTTATTGGTTTTTTTGAACACTTCAAATTGCTTTTCTCTTTCATTGACATTGTATCTTCGAGTAACCAAATCTCTTCCTTTCAAAATAGCATAGGCATCTTTCATTCTGCCTCGCTTAAATCCAACACCTATATTTATTCGAACTACATCTTGAGCATCAAGATTGCATAAATGATTATAAGGGGAAGGCTTTGTTTTATTATCTGGTACAACTGTAAATGATTCACAATAATCATTTATAATTTTTCGGCCCTTCTCCCAGAATACAGATAGCAATGTCAATACAAAGTCTGCCTGATTGAGGATTGTCCCTTTACTGTTTATTCTTGTAAATATTTCAGCAACAACTTCTTCATCAACATTAGAATTAATTTCAAGAGCTTCGTAAGGGTATTCTTTCAGCTGAGCAAGACGGTTGATTCTTGCTGCTATTTCATCTTTGTTATAAATGATTTCTTTATTTAAGAATTCAAGTATTGCATATTTATCGTCTGCTGTTAATGGTATCTTATCTTTTAGCTTCATAACAGCAAATTCTTGTTCCTCCAACACCTCTTCCAGTTGATTAAATCTAGTTACAATAAATTCTATTTCTTTCGTATTCAATGTTTTACCATCATTGATGCGTTTGCTAATTAGTACTTTATTTGCTTCCACCTTTTCTTTATATTCTTCTAATTGCTTTAGGTAACTATTTATAAATGTAAATGTAGAAGATTCAAACATTTTGGAAATATCTGGGATATATTCCTTGTTTTGAATAGTTGCGGCATTAGCAACCTTAAATGCCTCTAATATTGGGTTAAATGAGATCACAATTTTTTCAGATTTAAAGTCTTTATTTATTACAGAACGATTCTTCACAATACAGTAAAGAGCTGTCAATCGTTGCTGACCATCAATTATTAGGCTTCTTGGAACAATCGCATCTTTTTCATTCTTACCAATCTGCTTAACTTTTATCTGGTCATCACTATCATTTGCCCAGAATAAAAAATATCCAATCGGATAACCTCTATACATAGAATCAAAAAGATCGCGCACTTTGGTTGTGCCCCAAACAAAAGGGCGTTGAAGTTCCGGCAATCCTAATTCACCACGATCAATTTGATCAAACAGGATTCCGATTGTACCTTTGGTATTTCTGAAAATTGTTGAATCACTCATTATGCCGCCGTCCTATATAATTCATGTTCCAGTTCTTTTATTGCTTTCAAATAATTTTCTTTACCGCCGAATACAGCAATTATTTCTGTCGGAGTTCCAATCATATTAAATGGGTCAACCTTAAGCACTGAAAGTTCTTCTATGTTTTCAATACCTTCACTCGCATATTTATCAAGCAATGCGCTTAATACTTTTCTTGCCTGTTCGCCGTATTTTGTAAAATAGTTCCGCTTCTTCACCTGCTCTGCTCTTTCTTTTCTTGTCAGCGCGGGCATGTCCCATGCGATGTGACAGATAAGATCAAAAATATCGAGTTCTTTTTTGACTTCTTCAACAAGATCATCAAGTATAATCCCGTGACTCTCAAGTTCTGCGATAATTGAATGTTTCTTTTCCGCAGAATTCCATTTGTTTAAAAATTCTTCAAGACTGCGGTACTCTCTCAAAATTCCTTTTTTTGTGTATTCCTTTAAGCTCTCAATTATCAGTTTTCCATTATCACCTAAATACTGAACTCTTTCATTTAATACAGAAACATTCACTCCTGCAACATATACTTTTTCTTTCGGGCCTTCTGTAATCTCGCCTCCGTCAATAATTACCGGTTTTTCAGTAATACCATATTCTTCGACTGTATCAAAAATTACTTCCTCACCGGTAGCGGGATCAATGACATCTTCATCAGAATTGATATCTTCATCGGTCAAATCTTCTTCGCCGGATATTGTTTTAACCAAAACAGGTTCACCGTCATAGATTGGATCGGCAAAAAGGTCTGTTACATTACGGAAATCCATTATAGTAAAATACCTTTTGTCGAAATCCTCATTGATTCTCGTACCGCGTCCAATAATCTGCTTAAACTCCGTCATAGACGCAATATTAGAATCAAGGACTATCAGTTTGCATGTCTGTGCGTCCACTCCCGTGGTCATCAGCTTAGAAGTCGTCGCAATTACGGGATATACTTCTTCTGGGTTTATAAAATTATCAAGCTCACGTTTTCCGATCTGATCGTCTCCTGTAATTCTCATAACATATTTACTTGATTTTGCGGATACTTCCGGATTGGCGTTTATCAGAGCTTGGCGCATTCTTTCTGCGTGTTCAATATCAACACAAAATACAATCGTCTTATCCAAGGGGTTTGTCTTTTTAAGAAACTCAGTAACCTTTTCTGCAACTTTCTTCGTTCTTTCATCAATGACAAGATTGCGGTCATAATCTTTTATATTATAAAGCCTGTCTTCAACCGGATCGCCTTGAATGTCGCGAACAACTGAATCCGGTCTCCACCCTTCAAGATCAACATTTAAGCCGACACGGATAACTTTATAAGGAGCCAGAAAACCGTCTTCGATACCCTGTTTAAGCGAATAAGTATAAATAGGTTCTCCGAAATACTTGATATTGTATTCGGGATCATCGATTTCAACTTTCTGAGTAATATCATTCCAAACACCGTTTTCCTTCGGAGTCGCTGTCAAACCTATATGGGTAGCCTTTGAAAAATATTCAAGAATACTGCGCCACGCGCTGTCTTCTGCAGCACTTCCTCTATGACACTCATCAATAACAATTAAATCAAAAAAATCAGGACTGAATTCCCGGTACGCATCTTTATCTTCATCATAATTTGTAAGCCCCTGATAAAGAGCAAGATATATCTCAAAAGCTTTATCTATAACCTTTTTGCGGATAACAGTCATCCTGTCTTTAAAATGCTTAAAGTCGCCTCTTTTTGCCTGATCAACAAGAGCATTACGATCCGCGAGAAATAGAATTCTTTTCTTTGTTCCGCTTTTCCAAAGCCTGTAAATAATCTGAAACGCGGTATATGTCTTACCGGTTCCGGTCGCCATAACAAGCAGAATACGGTTCTGACCTTTGGCAATGGCTTCCACTGTTCTATTGATTGCAATCTGCTGATAATAACGCGGTTTTCTACCGGAACCATCAAAGAAGTAGTCATAGGAAGAAATATCTTCCTGTTCTTTAGTTACAATTCCCTTAAAATGTTTATACTTTTCCCAAAGCTCTTGAGGCGAAGGAAAATTATTCAAATCAATATTCCGCTCAATTTGCTTTGAATAGCCCGAACGGTCATGTTCTAAAAAGCCATCGCCGTTAGAACTGAAAACAACCGGGATGTCAAGAATCTCGGCATAATCAAGACCCTGTTGTAATCCCGCGCCTACAGAATGTTTGTTATCTTTCGCTTCAATTATTGCTACAGGTATATTGGGTTTATGATAAAGTATAATATCTGCAAATTTTCTTTCACCACGGGCAGTCTTGTTTCCTTTTACAAAAATACGGCCGTCAGTAAAATAAACCTCTTCTCTAATCTGTGTCTCAATATTCCAACCGGATTTTACTAATGAAGGCATAATGAATTGAGTTATAATATCTCTTTCTGATAAGTCATTCTTATTCATTTAATTCCTCTTTTTTTTACAAGTTGAAGCACTTTTTTATTTATCTCGATTCGTTTTCTTATTTGCTCATCTGACATTATTCTTTTTCTGTATGTGTTTGTATAAAAATCATTCTCCCATTTTGAAATTAATCCTTTTTTAAATAAAAAACTAATTGTTTCCAAATTAATAGCTTTTTCGATATCTGATTTTACTTTTTTTACAGATTCAAACAACTTGTCAGATGAAATACCCATAAATTTTTTTACACATTGATTACCTACAATTACAGTTTGTCCATTAATAGAATTATGAAGTTCGCATAATTCCTTAATTGGGTAATGTCCGCATAAACAAGTTTCCTGTTCATCTGCCTCAAATATATCGACAAGAGTCCATTCTGTTTTTGCATAATCCCATATTTTGGATTGTGATTTAATTAATATTTCTTGTATCAACTTATAATTTGACATATGATTTCAATTTCCTTCATTATCAATTAAAAAATTCTACACGTATTAAATATAAACCTTCCGTACTCATGCTAAAAAACTTTTTATACAACAATATTCCGTCTGTCAATATTAATATAGCAATCAATCATGTCCTGCCCCGCTGCAAAAACATACACCTCAAAGGTGGAGGTCTGTGATTTTTTTTTAAAAAAACATAAATCATGACGGAAAAACGGATTCTTCTCTTTCACCTCTCTCCTTTATCAAAGGAGAGAGGCCGGGAGAGAGGATTCTCCCCAAACTCTTCTGACTTGATGACTTTTCTCCAAATTGGCTCCGAAAAGGATTCGCAAAGGATTCGAGAAGGATTCGCAAATATGATTTTTTTCACAAATTAAAAAAAAATCCGAAATCAATGATAAAAATATAATCAAATACGTTTTAAATTATGAAAATAAAATTTAATAGGAGGACATATGGGAAAAATAAATTTTGACCCTATCGTCAACAACATGTCAAGAAAGCTGGGTAACTTCGTTTACTCATCATGGAAAGGGATTAACGTAGTCAAACCTTACAACAAACATTCAGTATCTCAGTCTCAAAAACAAATTGAAGTCAGAAACGCTTTCGCAGAAGCATCAGCACTATGGAAAGCTCTGCCTCAGAAAATCAAAGACAGCTGGGTCAAATCGGTTTACGGTATCGCGATGACGGAAAGAAACATGTTCATGAAAATGAATTGCATTCCCATCAGAAACGGAAATCCCGGTCAGATTTCATTCGCAAACGGCGCGGTTTTACCTCAATCAATCAATGCCACTTCAGTTGATGCTGGTTCAATTAAAATCACATACTCAGAAACAGCGGCACCTCATCTTAATGCGGTTATGATCAAAATCAATCAAGAGACTGGCACATTAGATTCACCGCAATTTATTTACGACTTGAGCGCAAGCGACACAGAAGCAGAGATAAAAAACCTCGAAAGCAATGCAACATATTATCTCTATGTCATAGCTGCAGAAACAACATTCGATAAATGCGAAAGATTAAGCGAATCAGCAGGCTATAAAATAAAGGTAAGCTGAGAAAAAAGTGAAAGGGCTTACAAATGAAGCCCATTCACTTTTCACCAAATATCGGATATCACCATGCGAAGTCTTAGTTCAATAAAATACTTGCATTTAGAATACATTTTCTAAAACTTAGAAACAAATGAGGTAAATAATGTACGGACCTTTCGGGAGATATGTCATTCCATGGTACGGATGCGAGCTTGAGCGCATCGAAAAAATAAAACCGGAAAATGAAAAAGAACGTTTTGATTTACTAAAGCGTGTTGAGGATTTGCGTGTTGAAATATATGATCTCGAAGATGAAGGCTTCATTGACCTAAGTGCCGAATTTCAAAAACAGCATCGCGCACTTGACCGTCTTGATGTGATTTATCAAGAGCTGTACAAACCAGGTGATGAGAATCTTCTGCATCCGCTTCCGCGCGCCGATCGCCTCATACCAAAATCATTTTTTTCCGAATCAGAGGAATACGGCGAACCCCAGCCTCTCGACGAATATCTTGAGCGTCTCGAAAAATTGACTTTTGATGATGTCGGAAATTTTGTCCGCAACTCTGATGAATTAAAACCATGGAGAGAGGCCGCTTTACTAATTCTGAAACAACAAACTGCATTTGCAGAATCGATTCTTCATAAT
>Ga0208459_1003381_pt1 | contig 12615 bp, 11 predicted proteins | sample AD_UKC087_MetaG_FD_184433 | JGI IMG/M metagenome (GOLD analysis project Ga0208459, IMG submission 184433) | Active sludge microbial communities of municipal wastewater-treating anaerobic digesters from USA - AD_UKC087_MetaG (SPAdes) (version 2) | ecosystem: Engineered > Bioreactor > Anaerobic >... | reverse complement strand
GTTCTGGGCGGGCCAGACGAAACCGATCAGTGTGCCGCCCTCGCGCATCAGCGCCACTTCATCGCTGCTGGGCGGACGCACTTTGAGCACGATGTCCGAAGCAGCCCACAGCGCGGCGGCATCCGCCACCACCTCGGCGCCGGCGGCGCGGTAGGTGTCATCGCTGAAATTGGCGCCATCGCCCGCACCGGACTCGACCGCGACGGTGAAACCGAGCTTGATGAGCTTTTCCACCACGTCCGGCACCGTGGCCACACGCTTTTCACCATGAAAATTTTCCCTCGGCACGCCGATGCGCTGCACCGGTGAAGTGGGGCTGGTTTGCATAGAGTGATCTCCTCCAAGTTTCAAAATCGTTGCGCAAGCCACAGGACGTTTGCGTGCGTGGTGGCATCAGGCCGGAATGCTCCGCCCTGCCGCAGCTTAACTGACCTTGAGCTTACATGAGGAAACCCGTCGCCCCTGCCTGATACGGGACAGGCGCACGCAGAGAAAACCCCTAAGGAGGGGCCCCCAAACGAAAACCGGCAGCACAAAGGCTGCCGGTTTTCGCTGAGCGAGGCGCAGGCGTCAGTTCACTACTTGGGCCAACTCACCCGCAGCGTACCTTTGTGCCGTCACAACCAGCGAAACGCCCTTGATCTTTGCGCCCTGGCCTTCGCAACCGAATTCAAGGTAGCGTTGCTTGCAGATCGCCTTGGCGGCTTCGCGCGCGGGCTTGAGCCATTCGCGGGCATCGAATTTTTCGGGGTTTTCAAACAGGAACTTGCGCACCGCGCCGGTCATGGCCAGGCGGATGTCGGTGTCGATGTTGATCTTGCGCACGCCATGCTTGATGGCTTCCTGGATCTCCTCGACGGGCACGCCGTAGGTTTCCTTCATCTTGCCGCCGTACTGGTTGATGATGGCCAGCAAATCGGCAGGCACCGACGAGGAGCCGTGCATCACCAGGTGGGTATTGGGGATACGCTGGTGGATTTCCTTGACGCGGCTGATCGCGAGGATGTCGCCCGTGGGCTTGCGGCTGAACTTGTAGGCGCCGTGGCTGGTGCCGATCGCAATGGCCAGCGCATCGAGCTGCGTGGCCTTCACGAACACGGCGGCTTCTTCGGGGTCGGTCAGCATCTGGCTGTGGTCGAGCTTGCCCTCGGCGCCGATGCCGTCTTCTTCACCGGCTTCACCGGTTTCCAGGTTGCCCAGGCAGCCCAGTTCGCCTTCCACGGTGACGCCCACCTTGTGCGCCATGTCCACCACCTTGCGGGTGACTTCCACGTTGTAGTCGAACGATGAGGGGGTCTTGCCGTCTTCCATCAGCGAACCGTCCATCATCACCGAGCCGAAACCCAGGTCGATGGCGCCCTGGCACACCTTGGGCGAGGTGCCGTGGTCCTGGTGCATCACCAGCGGAATATGGGGATACATCTCGGCAGCGGCCTGGATCAGGTGCTTGATGAAGGCCTCGCCCGCATATTTGCGCGCGCCGGCACTGGCCTGCAAGATCACCGGTGCGCCCACCTCGTCGGCCGCGGCCATCACGGCCTGCACCTGCTCCAGGTTGTTGACGTTGAAGGCAGGAATGCCATAGCCTTTGGTGGCAGCATGGTCGAGCAGTTCGCGCATCGATACGAGGGGCATGGTGGTGAATCCGTTGAGGGTTGAGGGGAGTCGCTGACAGGCAGCCACTGCAGCGGTAACCGCTTGGTAACCCGGGATTTTACCCGGCCGCCACTGCGGCGGGGTGCGGAAAATCCAGACGGTAGCAGGTGGTGAATGGCGCCGGCGCGGCCACTGCGCCAAAGGCAGCGCCATGCATTTGCGCCACGCGCAGCACGATTTCATGCCCCAGGTGCAGGCTGTCCACCGGGCGCGCCACCCCGGTGTGGCCCGCAGCCGCCTGGAGCCGCGCGCCGTCGTCACACACCTGCAGCCAGGCGGCCCCGGTGTCGGCCTGTCCGATTTGCACGGAAATGCGGGTGCCCTGCGGGGTGTGCTTGAGGGCGTTCTCGACGAGATTGCGCAGCGCCAGGTCCAGCAGCACCGCATGCCCCGCCAGCACCAGGGCATCGGGCGCCACCAGGTCGATCTCGCCTCCGCGCTGCCATGCAGCCTGCGCATAGTCTGCACACACCGCGCGGGCCGTGGCGGCCAGGTCCACGGGGGCCTTGGTTTCGTGCAGCTGTGCGCGGCTGGCCCGGGCCAGCGCCAGCAACTGGTTGAGCACATGGCCTGCGCGCAAGGCATCCTGCCCTATGCGGGCCACGGCCTGTGCCTGCGCCTGGGGGGCCAGCCCGCCACCGAGCGCAGCGGCCTGCAGCGCGATGGAAGACAGCGGGGTGCGCAGCTCGTGGGCCACCTCATTGGCCAGCCGGCGCTCGCGCACCAGGGCCTCCTGCTGCCGCTCCAGCAAGGTGTTGATGGAGGCCACCACCGATTCGAATTCGCTCCAGGCATGGCGCGACGCCAGACGCTGCGTGCTGGCGGGGTCCAGCGCGGCCACGTCCGCAGACAGGGCGTACAAGGGCCGCAAGCCCCGCCGCAAGGCCAGCCCGAGGGCCAGCGCCACGACGGGCAGCAGCCACAGCCCGGGCTCGATCATCTGCCCGGCAATGTCGCGGGCCAGCTCATCACGCTCGCGCGACTCCAGCAGCACCATGACCTTGCGGGTTTTGGGTGCATCCCACTGCGAAAAACTGCGCCACGCCATCGCCTCGGGCCCAAGGTGCAAATCGGCAAAACCTTCGGCGGCATCAAAGGCGGGCAGGGGCGCACTGCCGCTGTGTACCAACACACGACCCGCCGCATCCCACTGCACCACGCTGATGGATTGCTGGTAGTCGTGCGATTTGAGCCAAGGCGCGACCGAACGCCGCGAGGCGGCGGAATTCCCCACAGCCTCGGAGCCACTCAGATGCGTGAGCAGTGCCGCCACACTGGCCAGATGGCCATCGGTGAGCTCATCCGCCTCATGGACACCGGTGCGGTATCCCATGAACACGAAGCTACCCCACACCAGTGCCAGCGCGCCCAGGGACCACAGCAACAGGTGGCGGGTCAGCGAGTGGCGGGCCGGACCCGTGGCGGGCGGAGCGGCCGAACCCGATGCCGCCATCACACGGGCTCCTGCGGCATGAAATAGCCCACGCCGCGCATGGTCTGGATACACCCACTGCCCAGCTTGCGCCGCAGGTGGTGGATGTGCACCTCGACCGCGTTGCTTTCAATGGCCGACTGCCAGCTGTACAGGCGCTCTTCGATCTGCTGGCGTGAAAGCACGCGGCCCCGCGCCTGCAGCAGCACGAGCAGCACGGAAAACTCGCGCGGCGACATCTCGACCGGTTGACCATCCTGCACCACCGTGCGCGCAGCCGGATCGACTTCGATATCCCCGTAGCGGATGGTGGGAGAGGCCCGGCCCGCAGCCCGGCGCAGCAGGGCACGCAAGCGGGCGTCGAGCTCATCGACATCAAAGGGCTTGGCCAAATAGTCGTCTGCCCCCTGGTCCAGGCCGGCAATGCGCTGGCTGACCTGATCGCGGGCTGTCACGATGAGCACCGGGGTCGCAGGATCGGGCAGCGCCGGGGTGCCCGCTGCCAAGGCCGCCGTCGATGGGCTGGTGCGCAGCCGTTGCAGCAGTTCGCTGCCTTCACCGTCGGCCAGCCCCAGGTCCAGCAGCACGGCGTCGAAGGGTTCGGCGCGCAAGGCGCTCCAGGCCGAGGCGACACCATCACACACATCCACGACATAACCACGCTGCTGAAGGTTGGTGCGCAGCCCCTCGGCAATGCCCACATCGTCTTCCACCACAAGGATTCGCATGGCGCCATTGTCATGCCATGGCGCCCCCAGGGGAAAAATTAAGGCCCCGTTAAGCGCCTGCACCTATCGTGCCGAACATGCCGCATTCGATTCGTCCCCCCGCCTTGCCTCCCCATGGCCCGCGCAGCACCTTGGCCTGGACCGTTGGCGCCCTGTTGTGCCTGCTGGCCTGGGACGCCCTGGGCCAAGACCGCGCGCTGGCCCACGCTTTTGGCACGGGCAACGGTTTCCCGCTGCGGGAGCAGTGGTTTTTTGTGCAGGTGCTGCATGAGGGCGCCCGCCGCACCGCCTGGCTCTTTTTGCTGCTGCTGACCCTGGGCGTGTGGTGGCCCGTCGGGTGGTTGCGGCGCATCGACTGGGGAGAGCGGCTGCAGCTGGCCGTCAGCACCCTGGTGGCACTGGGCGTGGTGAGCAGCCTCAAAAGCCTGAGCGCCACCAGTTGCCCCTGGGACCTGGCCGAGTTCGGTGGCGTGGCCCGCTATGCATCGCACTGGGCCCTGGGCATGGTCGATGGCGGCGGGGGGCGCTGCTTTCCTGCGGGCCATGCCTCGGCGGGGTTTGCCTTTGTGGGGGGCTACTTTGCCCTGCGGCGGCGCCAGCCGCGTGCCGCGCGCCTGTGGCTGGCGGCATCGCTGGCCGCGGGCCTGGTGCTGGGCGGTGCCCAGCAGGTGCGCGGGGCCCACTTCATGAGCCACACCCTGTGGACCGGCTGGCTGTGCTGGACCACGGGCTGGCTGTGCGATCTGGCGGCTGGCGCGCTGCGCCGGCGCTTTGCGGTGGCCGGCAGTCCGTTGCCACCGGTGCCCGCGCCCCCTGCGGCCCGTTGACCGGGCCGTTCTTCAGGCGGTGAACGCCGTCAGCTGGCGCGGCAGATCTTCAGCATGTTGGTGCCGCCGGGCGAGCCCATGGGTGCGCCGCAGGTGATGGCATACACATCGCCGCTCTGCACGATGCCGCGGCTCTTGAGGTGGCCTTCGGCCTGCTCCAGTGCAGTGTCGCGGTCGGCGCTGGTGTCCATGAGCAAGGGGCGCACATTGCGGTACATGGCCATCTTGCGCTGCGTGGCCACCTTGGGGGTGAGCGCGTAGATCGGGATATGGCTGCGGTGGCGGCTCATCCACAGGGCCGTGGCACCGCTGTCGGTCATGGCCACGATGGCCTTGGCCTCGAGGTGGTGGGCCGTGAAAAGAGCGCCCATGGCGATGGACTGGTCGATCCGACTGAAGGTGCGACCCGTGAAATCGGCATCCAGCCGATGGTCTTCCGCCGCCTCGGCAGCGGCGCAGATTTTTGCCATCTCTTCCACGGTTTCCAGGGGGTATTTGCCCGCAGCCGTCTCGGCGCTGAGCATCACCGCATCGGTGCCGTCGAGCACGGCGTTGGCCACGTCGCTCACTTCGGCCCGCGTGGGCACGGGGTTGGTGATCATGCTTTCCATCATCTGCGTAGCCGTGATGGCCACCTTGTCGAGCTCGCGCGCCATGCGGATCATCTTTTTCTGCAAGGCCGGCACGGCCGCGTTGCCCACCTCCACCGCCAGATCGCCGCGCGCCACCATGATGCCGTCGCTGACGCGCAGGATGGCCTCCAGGTGCGGAATGGCCTCGGCACGCTCGATTTTTGCAATCAATCCCGGCTTGTGGCGGTATTCCGCCGCCGCGACGTTGCACAGCTGGCGCGCCATTTCCATGTCGGTGGCGTTCTTGGGAAAGCTCACCGCCACATAGTCGGCCTGAAAGCCCATGGCCGTGCGGATGTCTTCCATGTCCTTGGCCGTGAGCGCAGGCGCCGTGAGGCCGCCACCCTGTTTGTTGATGCCCTTGTTGTTGGACAGCTCGCCGCCGATCTTCACCGTGGTGTGCACCGCCTCGCCGCGCACCGCGTCCACCGTGAGCACGATCAGTCCGTCGTTGAGCAGCAGCACATCGCCCGGTTTCACGTCGCGCGGCAACTCCTTGTAATCGAGCCCCACACCGGCCAGATCACCCGGCTCGGTGCGCGAGGCATCGAGCACGAACTGCGCGCCCTGCTCCAGCTGCACCTTGCCTTCGGCAAACTTGCCGACCCGGATCTTCGGGCCCTGCAGGTCGGCCATGATGGCCACCTCACGCCCGGCGCGCTGCGCGGCGGCGCGCACCGCCATGGCGCGGTCGATGTGGTCCTGCGCCTTGCCGTGGCTGAAATTCAGGCGCACCACGTTGACGCCGGCGCGGATCATGCGTTCGAGCAATTGCGGGTCGCTGGAGGCGGGGCCCAGGGTGGCGACGATCTTGGTGGCGCGGGGGGTGGACATGGATGCGGCTCTTTCACTGAACGTGTAATCGAGTTTCCATTTTTACACGGAAGCGGTTACACCCACACAACCAACGCCCACCACCGCGGCCCGGCATGGGCCACGCGCCGCAGCCGCCAGCCCCACCCATGGGGGTGTGCCGGCGCCCGCCTCAGGCGCGCATCAGCGCTTCGATTTCGTCGGCCTTCACCGGCACGCCGCGCGTGATCAGTTCGCAACCGGACTCGGTGACGATGGCGTCGTCCTCGATGCGGATGCCGATGTCGTGGAACGCCTCGGGCACGCCGGCAGCAGGGCGCACATACAGGCCCGGCTCGATGGTGAGCACCATGCCCGGGCGCAGCACGCGGCTGGGGCGGTTGGTGATGAGTTCGCCCGAGAGCGGATCCTTGCGCTGGCTCACCTGGCCCAGCTCACCGGGCTCCACGTAGCTGCCGCAGTCGTGTACATCCATGCCCAGCCAGTGGCCGGTGCGGTGCATGTAGAACTGGAAATAGGCCCGCTGGTCGATCACGTCCTGCACCGTGCCCACCTTGTTTCTGTCGAGCAGGCCCAGATCCAGCAGGCCCTGCGCCAGCACGGCCACGGTGGCGTCGTGCGGGTCGGTAAAACGGGCACCCGAGCGCGTGGCGGCCACCGCAGCGTCCTGACTGGCGAGCACCAGGTCGTACAGCGCACGCTGCGGCCCGGTGAACCGGCCGTTGGCCGGGAAGGTGCGCGTGATGTCGCTGGCATAGCCGTCGAGTTCGCAGCCAGCGTCGATCAGCACCAGCTCACCATCGCGCACCGGCGCGGTGTCGGCACGGTAATGCAGCACGCAGGCATTGGCCCCCGCAGCGACGATGGAGCCATAGGCAGGATATTGCGAGCCATGCTGGCGAAATTCATGCAGCAGCTCGGCGTCGAGGTGGTACTCGCGCACTTCTTCGCCGGCGCGCAGCATGCGGGCCGAGCGCTGCATGGCGCGGACATGGGCGCCCGCACTGATCTGGCTGGCACGGCGCATGATGGCCTGCTCGTGCGCATCCTTGACCAGGCGCATTTCATCGAGCAGGGTGCACAGGTCGTTTTGCACCGCCGGGCACAGCGCGCCAAAGCGCACGCGGGCACGCACCGCATTCAGCCAGCCCTCCACCCGGGCGGCCAGGCCGCTGTGGGTGGCGAACGGGTACCAGACGCCAGCCCGGTTCTCGAGCAGGCGCGGCAGCTGCGTGTCCAGATCGCCGCTGCCATGGGCAGCATCCACGCCCAGCGCGGCGGGCGCCGCCGCCGGGCCCAGCCGGTAGCCGTCCCAAATCTCGCGCTCGAGGTCCTTGGGCTGGCAAAACAGCGTGCTGTGGCCCTCATGGGTGATCACCAGGCAGGCGCCTGGCTCGGTGAAGCCCGTGAGGTAATAGAAATAGCTGTCGTGGCGGAAAAGAAAATCGCTGTCCCGGTTGCGCTGGCGCTCGGGCGCCGTGGGGACAATGGCGATGCCGCCTTCGCCGAGCATCGAAGCCAGCCGGGCGCGGCGCTGGGCATAGACAGAAACGGGCACGGTGATGTTCATGGCAGGTGCGGGGCAGTGGTGTTCAGTTCGGCCAACCGTTGCGGTGTGCCCACATCGGTCCAGCGGCCGGTGTAGAGCGCGGCGCTGACCCGGCCATTGTCCATCGCACGGCGCAGCAACGGGGCCAGAGGGGCTTTGACGCCTTGCGGGTTGCCCGGTGGAATGTCGCACCAGGGCGGCCCAAACAGCTCGGCCCGCAGCAAGGCCATGGTGCTGTAGGTATAGCGCGGTGCAAGATCGTCGGGCGGCAGGTTCAGCGCCAGGCCTTTGCCGGACAAACCAAAGTCGCCGCGCGGGTTGTGCGGCGGGTTGGGCACCAGCCACAGATGGGCCAGGTGGTCGCTGGCGGCAAAAGCCTGCACGGCGGCGCTGTCGAAGTTGAAATCAGGCGCAAACACATCGCCTGCAGCCAGCCAGAAAACGGGCCCGAGCTGCGGCAGCGCGCGCGCAATGCCGCCCGCCGTTTCCAGCGCCCCGCCAAAATCCACGCCCTCATGGGAGTATGAAATAGATAGCGCATGGTGCTTATCCGACAATGGCTGTGCGCCATTTTCATTGGAAAAATACGCAGGAATCTGTGCCCCCAGCCAGGCGGTGTTGATGACCACGCGCGAGACACCGGCATGGACCAGCGCCTGCAGATGCCATTGCAGCAAGGGCCGGCCCTGCACCTGCAGCAGGGGTTTCGGGGTGGTGTCGGTGAGAGGCCGCATGCGCTCGCCGCGGCCCGCCGCGAGCACCAGGGCAGGCACTTGCACAGGGGTGGACTGCGTCATCGCACCGCCCCGGTGGCGGGCCCCACGGCGCCGCGCTGCAGGGCATGGCGCTGCACCTCGGCGGGGTCGAAAAGGGCCAGCAGTGCCTCCATCAGACCCTGGGCCTTGGCCGAATGGTCCGCGCCAAAGTTGCACACATACACATCCAGCGTGACGGCGTTTTGCTCGGGCCAGGTGTGCACGCACAGATGCGACTCGGCCAGCAACACCGTGGCCGTCACCCCGCCCGGGCCTTGCGGTGTGGCCGGGAAGCGGTGGAACAGCTGGTCCACCGCCTGCAGCCCCGCAGCGCGCACGGCATCCGTGCAGGCCCGGGCCAGGGCGGCGGCGTCCAGCAAGCGCTGGGGGGCGCAGCGACAGCCACGCAGATCGGCAGTGAGATGCAGTCCTTGCATGCCGTGGACTGTAGTGCATCGCCACCCGCCCGGCGGCCGGCAGGGGGCCCTGTCAGCCCCCTGCCGGCCGCACCCGTAAAATGCGGGGTTTCCCCTGAACCTCCCATCCGGAGCCGCCCACCCCATGGCCAACACCCAGCAATCCCACCAGATGGCCAACGCAATCCGCGCGTTGGCCATGGACGCAGTTCAACAAGCCAATTCCGGCCACCCCGGCGCGCCCATGGGCATGGCCGACATGGCCGTGGCCCTGTGGGGCCGCCACCTCAAGCACAACCCGGTCAACCCCCAGTGGTTTGACCGCGACCGCTTCGTGCTCTCCAACGGCCACGCGTCCATGTTGCTGTATGCGCTGTTGCACCTCACGGGCTATGACCTGCCCCTGCAGGAGCTCAAGAACTTCCGCCAGCTCGGCAGCAAGACCGCCGGCCACCCCGAGGTGGGCCACACCCCCGGCGTGGAAACCACCACCGGTCCGTTGGGCCAGGGCATCACCAATGCCGTGGGCTTTGCGCTGGCCGAAAAGCTGCTGGCCGCCGAGTTCAACCGCGAAGGCCATGCCGTGGTGGACCACCACACCTACGCTTTCCTGGGCGATGGCTGCCTGATGGAAGGCATCAGCCACGAGGCGGTGGGCCTGGCGGGCGCCTGGAAACTCAACAAACTGATCGCGCTGTACGACGACAACGGCATCAGCATCGACGGCCAGGTGGCGCCCTGGTTCATCGACCACACGCCCCAACGCTTCGCCGCCTGCGGCTGGAACGTGATCGACGCGGTCGATGGGCATGATGTGGACGCCCTGGCAGCCGCCATCGCTACGGCCAAGACCAGCACCGACAAGCCCACGCTGATCGTCTGCAAGACCGCCATTGGCAAGGGCAGCCCCAACCGCGCCAACACCGCCAAGGCCCACGGCGAGCCCCTGGGCGCAGAAGAAATCAACCTGACCCGCGCCGCCCTGGGCTGGTCGCACGAACCCTTCGTGATTCCCGAGTCGGTCTATGCCGACTGGGATGCCAAGGCCGCTGGCCAGACTGCCGAAGGCGAATGGACCCTGCGCTTTGCCGCTTATGAGGCCGCCTACCCTGAGCTGGCGTTTGAATTGACCCGCCGCATGCGTGGCGACCTGCCCAAGGAATTCGCCCAGGTGGCCGTGGACACCGTGGTGGCCGCCCACACCAAGGCCGAGACCGTGGCCAGCCGCAAGGCCAGCCAGCTGGCGCTCGAAGCCTTCACCGCCGCGCTGCCCGAACTGCTGGGCGGCAGCGCCGACCTGACCGGCTCCAACCTCACCAACACCAAGAGCACGCCCGCGCTGCGCTTTGATGCCGCAGGCGCCGTGGTGCGCACCGAAGACGGCCAGATCGGCCGCCACATCAACTACGGCGTGCGCGAGTTCGGCATGGCCGCCATCATGAACGGCGTGGCGCTGCATGGCGGCTTCATCCCCTACGGCGGCACCTTCCTCACGTTCAGCGACTACAGCCGCAACGCCATCCGCATGGCCGCGCTGATGAAGCAGCGCGTGATCCATGTGTTCACGCACGACTCCATCGGCCTCGGAGAAGACGGCCCCACGCACCAGTCCATCGAACACGCCGCCAGCCTGCGCCTGATCCCCAACCTCGATGTGTGGCGCCCTGCCGACACGGCCGAGACCGCCGTGGCCTGGAGCGTGGCGCTGTCCAACCGCGACAAACCCACCGCCCTGCTGCTCTCGCGCCAGAACCTGCCCTATGCGCCCAAGCGCGACCTGGGCGACATCAGCCGCGGTGCCTATGTGCTCAGCGATCCATCGGACGTGGGCCTGAAGAAGAAGCCCGTGGCCGTGATCATCGCCACCGGCTCCGAAGTGCAACTGGCCCTGAAGGCCCAGCGCCTGCTGGCCGACAGGAAGGTGGCCGTGCGCGTGGTCTCCATGCCCAGCACCACCTCGTTCGACCGCGAAGACGTGAAGTACAAGAAGGCCGTGCTGCCTGCCCATCTGCCGCGCGTGGCCGTGGAAATGGGCGTGACCGACGGCTGGTGGAAATACGGCTGCGCCGCCGTGGTGGGCATCGACACCTACGGCGAATCGGCCCCGGCGCCCGTGCTGTTCAAGCACTTCGGTTTCACCGAAGAAAACGTCGCCGCCACCGTGCTCGCAGCGCTCAAGCGCAAGTAAGACATCCCGGTTCAGCTATCAACTTTGGAGAAACTCACGCTATGACGATCAAGATTGGTATCAACGGCTTCGGCCGCATCGGCCGCAACGTGCTGCGCTCGGCGATCCAGAACTTCAGCGACATCGAAGTCGTTGGCATCAACGACCTGCTGGAACCCGATTACCTCGCCTACATGCTGCAGTACGACTCGGTGCACGGCCGCTTCCATGGCACGGTGTCGGTCGAGGGCAACACCCTGGTCGTCAACGGCAAGAAGATCCGCCTGACGCAAGAGCGTGACCCCGCCAACCTGAAGTGGAACGAAGTCGGCGCCGATGTGGTGATCGAGTCCACCGGCCTGTTCCTGGACAAGGCCACCGCGCAAAAGCACCTGGATGCCGGCGCCAAGAAGGTGCTGCTGTCGGCCCCCTCCAAGGACGACACCCCCATGTTCGTGTTCGGTGTGAACCACGCCACCTACGCCGGCCAGGCCATCATCTCCAACGCCTCGTGCACCACCAACTGCCTGGCCCCCGTGGCCAAGGTGCTGAACGACAAGTGGGGCATCAAGCGCGGCCTGATGACCACCGTGCACGCAGCGACTGCCACGCAAAAGACCGTGGACGGCCCGAGCAACAAAGACTGGCGCGGCGGCCGCGGCATTCTGGAAAACATCATCCCTTCGAGCACGGGCGCCGCCAAGGCCGTGGGCGTGGTGATTCCGGCGCTCAACAAGAAGCTGACCGGCATGTCCTTCCGCGTGCCCACCAGCGACGTATCGGTGGTGGACCTGACGGTGGAGCTGGACAAGGCCGCCACCTACGAAGAAATCAAGGCCGAGATGAAGGCCCAGTCCGAAGGCGCGCTCAAGGGCGTGCTGGGCTACACCGAAGACAAGGTGGTGGCCACCGACTTCCGTGGCGACACCCGCACCTCCATTTTTGATGCCGACGCCGGCATCGCCCTCGATGGCACCTTCGTGAAGGTCGTGAGCTGGTACGACAACGAATGGGGCTATTCGAACAAGTGCCTGGAAATGGTGCGCGTGATGGCTGGCAAGTAAGCGCCGCTGGTCCCCACAAAAAACGCGCCCTCAGGCGCGTTTTTTTCTGCCTGGTCCGTCAGGACCAGGTCCGGCGGGCAGCGCAACCAGGCTTATTCCTGGGCGTCCCGGATGGTGTCACGACCATGGCGATCCTTCACCCGCCCCAGGTCGGCGTCGAGCACACGCGTGAGCTTGTCCACGGCGCTGATGAAAGCGGTGGCCATCTTGTCGGCCTCGGCCGTCACGGTCACCGGCTGGCGACTGGCCACGCGGGCCTCGACGCGGCAGCGCTTGTCATCGGCACCCGACTTGCCGGCATCCAGATCGGTCAGAAACACCTCCAGGCGCGTGATGTGGTCGCGAAACCGCGCCAGCCGGGTGCCCGCCTCGTCCTGAATCCATTGCGCCAGCGACTCTCCACCATGGATATGGTCGTCGGTGTGTACTTGTACTTGCATAGGGCACTCCTTGTGAAAATGGAACGGTGTGGCGACCAAGCCAAGACCGTCGATGTACTTGCATCATGCCCGCAATCGCATGGGGTGACTTGACGCCCATCAATAGCACACCACCCGACAGGGAACCTGGCCACGC
>Ga0208459_1003377_pt1 | contig 12621 bp, 12 predicted proteins | sample AD_UKC087_MetaG_FD_184433 | JGI IMG/M metagenome (GOLD analysis project Ga0208459, IMG submission 184433) | Active sludge microbial communities of municipal wastewater-treating anaerobic digesters from USA - AD_UKC087_MetaG (SPAdes) (version 2) | ecosystem: Engineered > Bioreactor > Anaerobic >... | reverse complement strand
GTAAATAACTTTTGGATAGTAGAATTTAATCCATATCTCATACTTCTCTCGTTAATCGCAATTCTCTTAGGTTTTGGGATTAGTTTCCTATTGGGAAATATTATCTCCCTTGCAGCTGTAAAGATTAAAGAGATGGATGGTATTAGAATATTTTACTACAACATTGCATCTTTATTCTCTGGTGAATTTATACCAATCCCTTTTTTACCACAAATTGGTAGGTTTTTACTTGAACTTCTTCCTTTTAGATATACTCTCTCTTTTCCTGTTGAAATATTACTTGGGAGACTAAATGATTATCAGAAAGAAATTGGTTTTTTAACTGCAACTGTTTGGTTAGTTATTCTTTTTATCATATACAAAATTGTTTTTAAGAAAGCTATTAAGAAATATGAAGCAGAAGGAATTTAAAAAAACAAAAAAGAAAAGAAGAGGAATGTTTTACTACTTAAGAGTATGGAGTAGGGTTTTTAAAGGAGGAATGAAAAGAAGCTATCTTTACAAAACAGATATATTTGTAAGGATATTAAGAACAATGTTAGTTGTTGGTATTCAGGTTTTTCTTCTTAACATTCTTTTTGGTAAGAATGAATTGTATGTGGGGTGGAGTAAATCCGAGGCATACTTAGTGATAGGAATATGGAATCTTCTTAACTATTTAGGTTGGTCTATTTTTTCAACAAATCTTTTGTATTTAGAATCTAAAGTGGTTGAGGGTAAGTTTGACTACATACTTCTTAAACCAATTTCATCTGATTGGTATGCATCATTCTCAGATTTCTTTATTACAAACTTTATAACAGCTTTATCAGGAATTATTTTAATTGTTTACTACATAATTGTAGAGTGGGGGAATATATCTTTAGTAAATGTTTTAGTTGGTCTTGTAGCAATATGTATAGCACTTCTGATTTGGTATGCAATCTATCTTTTCTTTGCTGCTTTTACAATCTCTAATCCTAGAAATGGGGTTCTTTCAATCGCAAAAGAATTACTTGGTTTAACTAAATATCCTATTGATGTATTTGGAGAATCAATGAAAGTGGTTTTCTATACTGTTATACCAATTGCTTTTTTAACAACTCTTCCAGCTAATATTATTATTGGAAGAGGTAAGTATGAATTTATATTGATAGGGTTAGGTATTGGATTAATACTTCTTTTAATTGCAAAGTTAGTATGGAAGATGAATGTAAAGAAATATTCTAGTGCGAGCAGTTAATATTACTTATACCCCTCTGCTTGCAGTTTGTAAGATTTACTGTAAACACCTTTTTTCTTAACAAGCTCATCATGACTACCTTCTTCTACAATTTTTCCTTTTTCAAGAACAATAATTCTATCTGCATTCCTTACAGTACTAAATCTATGAGAGATAATAATTACAGTTTTGTTCTCAAAAAAATCATATATCCTATTAAATATCTTGTATTCAGACACAGCATCTATAGCAGCTGTAGGTTCATCAAAGATAGCTAATGGAGCATTTCTGTAAAAGAATCTAGCTATTGCAATCTTTTGAGTTTGTCCAGTACTAGGTCTAATACCACCTTCGATCTTCTCTGTCATTATCTGATCATATTTATTTTTGTATTCCATTATAAAATCATGAGCATCTGCATTCTTAGCAGCTTCAATTACCTTCTTCTCATCTACTTCTTCTTTAGGTTTACCAGTAATAATATTTTCTTTTACACTTAGATGTGCATAGAAGTTATACTCTTGGAAAAGTACACCAAGATTCTTGTACCAATCATTTATAGATAAATCATTAATATTTATTCCATTAATTAAAATTTCACCACTAGTTACTGAATATATTCTTGCTAATAGTTTAACAATTGTAGTTTTTCCTGCACCATTATGCCCAACCAATGCAACTTCCTCACCACTATTAATTTTGAAACTTAGATTTTCAAAAACAAATTTCTTTGCTTTTGGATATTTAAAAGAAACATTTTTAAATTCAATTTCTGGAGGAGTTTCTAAATATGGTAGTTTAATATCTCCATCTTTAACAGCAGGTTTCATTTCAAAAAGGGCAATCAGGTCTTTCATCTTTACTGAGAACTCATTCATGAATGTAATTGAAGCCAACATACTATCCAATGATCCCGCAAATGTATCTAAAGCTCTCATTTGGAATGAAGCTGTACCCATTGTAAATTTTCCATGTACAAAATTGTAAAAAACAACACAATATCCGACAACACCAATGATGGAATCTAGAGCTGTAAGAAAGAAATTAGCTATTTCTCTTTCCTTAAAAATCTTTAACATACCTTCATTAAACCAATTGAAGCAGTCATTAAATTTATTCTTAAAGAATTCATACCCTCCAACAATACTTATCTCTTGTAAACTAGATGCATTCTGTACAGTGCCTATAGATGACCATGCAATTCTTCTTTTTTCTGAATTATCAACTTGCCAATGAAAATCCTTTTTCATGAAATATTGATCGGGGAAGAATTTGATAATCATAGATATCAGAAGTACGGGTATCATGATAGGGAAGAAGGAGAGTATAACAGCACCAGAAACAAATACCTGTACGATATTGGAGATGAATAGAACAGTATCATTAAGAACTTGAAATGTATCTTGTAACCACTGAGAAGCTCTGTTTACACGATTTAATACATCGGGATTTTCTAAATTCTGTACACCTAAATAATGGAGTTGTTGTGCAAAGATAACCTCTAATCTACTTCGAGCAATTTGTCTTAATCCTCTGTAGGAATATTGATATATATTTCCAATGAGTCCAGAAACAAAAATGTAGTAGAGTAGTAAGGCTACAAGATATGGAATCATTTGACTAAAATCTTTAGCTTCACTTGAGGCAACTATAATTAATTGGTCAACTATTTTTGCAAAAAAGGCACCATATATCAGACTTCTTAAATCTCTAAGAATTCTTGTTACTAAGAGTAATACTGTCTTACTGGGAGAAATTTCGTAGTATGTTTTAAATATCCAAGCAACTGTTTTGACAAATTCTTTTGGAGATAGTTTCTCTTCTTTGTCTTTTTGTCCCTTTTTCTTTTCCATTATTGGTGTTAGGTATGTTTGACAAAGACTATTGTAACAGGTGAAATTGTAATATGTCAAATGTTTTTATTAGTTTAAAGGTACTTTCTAGCTACAGTTAATATTTTTTCTAATGCCTCATCTAAAGAATGAGCTCTTAAGCGTACACCTGCAGCATATATATGACCACCACCTCCTAACTCTTCAGTAATAACTTTTACATCTTGATATCCCTTAGTACTTCTAAATGAAGCAGACCAAAGAGTATCATCATCCATATCTGGTTTTAGGATAAAGCCCCAATGTACACCTTGTATAAATCGAAGATACTTATCTTTCAAAAAGTTTCGTGCCATAGTTGCTCCTTGGTTTAATTCCTCGTTATTTGCTAAATCTTCTCTACTTACAAACATATATGCCATATCCTTCTCTATCGTTAATGATTCTAAATATTTAATAATGGCAGGAGTTGCTGCTCTGGGGAATTTGGAACTCTTGTATTCAAACTCTTCAAGATCTACAGCTGTTATTTCTAGGGCATCAGCAAATACTCTGTGTGTGTTTGGAGTAGTAATATCATAGAGGAATCTACCAGTATCTGAAACTATTCCATACTGTACCAAACCTGCTTTATCTTCATCTAGTTTGAACTTTTTTCCATATACCCTTTTAAGAAGTTCATGAACTTCTTCTGCTGCAGAACTCATATGGTTATTTATCAGAATTTCTCCATACATGTAGGTAAATGAGGTCTTGTGATGATCAATATATATCTTTTGAATATCATTAGAAATATTATCCCCTACATCAGCACACAAGCTCATATCACTTGCATCGGTTACTAGAATTAAATCGAATCTAGTTGAATCATATTTATTCACCATCTCAATATCTTCCATTCTTGGTAGCTTTACCGTAGGACCTTGTTTTGTCTGAAGGGTAAACTTTTTCTTTGGATATATATCTTCCAAGGATATTTTGAGTAACAAAGAACTAGAGAATGCATCTACATCTGGTCCTCTATGTGTAAGGATTAGTATATTCTCTGATTTTTCTACAAGTTTTTTGAATTGTTTGTAAGCCATTGCTCATTATACCATCTTAACTGTATACCCACTATTCACAAACCTCATTTAATCTTTCCCAAAATCCTGTTATCTATGTTTTATGGTAATAGCTATTGGAAAGAAATATTCTGTATTACAAAAGTAAAATAATCTCTCTTTTTTACCAACATTGTGATGTTGTAACAAAGCATCTTCGGGGACAGTCTTAAATAGATCTTCATACTTCTTATCATTATTTGATATTGGAGATGTCCGGATATTTGCATTTCCAAGATTAGAAGCACTAACATTGCATACATTGATAAAGGTTTCTAGTACTTTTCTAAATACTGATTTACCATATTCAGCCCTATACTTTCTATTCAATATCTCGCAGGACTGAGTATTGTAAAACTCAAAGTTTACAGTTAGATTCTTCTCCTCAGGATCTCCAGAAAGATGGGTGACAGCTTTTGATATACCACCTATTTCGGTTGGATTTTTTGTAATCTCATTTAGATTTCTTCTCTTCATTCTGTACTCTTTCTAATAGTTTAGAGTAGAAGTCTTTCATGAGATTTGTATCTATTATCCTTTTAGATGTGATACCTGAAGGGAGACCTTCTCTTGCTAATATCCAGGGGTCTTCTTGGTGAGTAAGTAATTCTAGGTAATCTGCATCATAGTTACCATAGAGTTTCCATATGGTGTCTAAAAAATCTTTTACATCACTGGTTATCTTAATACTATTCACATCTATGTTTTCTTTAGTTATTGGTTGATATCCATACTCTTTATACTGTCTATATATGTGTGGAATAGTAGGTCCATGTACCCAAGCTTCTATATCATCTTCATAGAGTTTTTTACCCTTCTTTACTAAGTACCAAGCCTGAGCATAGTACAGGAGTTTTTGAAGCTTTTTGTTAGTTACAGGTCTTCCCTCTTTGTTTGATAGGTATATAAAGTATTTTACTATCTCTTCAATATTGTTTTTCATATATTTGAATTTACATTATTGGTAGTAAAGATGCAAATATTAAATGGGTATATTGTCATTAAGTTTTAATGATTAGTAAAGGCCTGACCTAGGCCTGGCCTTCGTTCATAACTTTTTCATAATACACAAATTTGTGTTTCTCACATACCTTTTTGGAGGTGTATGTCCCTGTGTCTGTACTTGTAACACGTATATACTACCTATGCCGAGGGTTAGGGAGCCTTTTGGGAAGTGCATAATCCTTGAGATTAAAATTTTCTTAACGTGGGGCAGACCTAGGCCAGACCTGTTGTGTTAGGTCGTTGATATAACCTAGTTATGGTAATATAATTGTATATCTTACTAAATTAATAAACATAGACATGTTAGATATCAAGAGAATTGTAGAACAGAAAGAAGAAGTTCAAAAAGGTCTTCTCAAAAGAATGAATCCAGAAGATATTAATCTAGATGAAATAATATCTTTGTATGAAGATAGAAAGAAACTTCAAACAGAATTTGACAGTGCAAGAGCAGAACAGAATAGTTTTAATGAAAAAATGTCAAAGATTGATAAAAAGGGAGATGAATTTAAAAAACTTCTTGAAGAGTTAAAGAAGAAATCAGAAGAAGTAAAAGGGATTGAAGAAAAATTAAGAAATACAGAAACAGAATTAAAATCCAAAGTAGAAGTCTTACCAAATGTACCTGATGAAGATGTAGTAGCAGGTGGAAAAGAGAAAAATGAAGTAGTAAAAGAAGTTGGTAAGAAACCAGAATTTTCTTTTGCAATTAGAGATCATGTAGAACTTGGAACAGATTTAGATATATTTGATTTTGAAAGAGCATCAAAGATATCAGGCAACAACTTCTCAATGTACAAAGGATTAGGAGCACAGCTTGAATGGGCACTGATTAACTACTTCATATCAGAACATCTTAAAGCAGGATATGAAATGATAATACCTCCTAATCTTGTAGTTAGAGAATCAGCATATACTGCAGGACAACTACCAAAATTTGAAGATGATGTTTACTGGGTGCAAGATGGTCTTTGTTTAATACCAACAGCAGAAACAGTTCTAACAAATATGTACAGAGATGAAGTATTAAATGAAAAAGATTTGCCTAAGAAGTTCTTTGCATATACACCTTGTTACAGAAGAGAAGCAGGTAGTTATAGAGCAAATGAGAAAGGATTAATTAGAATGCATCAGTTTAACAAAGTTGAAATGTTCCAGTATGTAAAACCAGAAGATGCAAACCAAGCTATGGACGAATTACTAGATAGGGCGGAAGAATTGGTTACTGGACTAGGTATGCACTACAGAGTTGTCAAACTTGCAGCAGGGGATTGTTCTGCAGGTATGGCTAGAACATATGATGTAGAAGTATATATCCCATCAATTGATAAGTACTATGAAGTAAGCTCAGTATCTAATGCAAGAGACTATCAAGCAAGAAGAGGAAATATGAGGTTTAAGAGAGAGAATGGAAAGTTAGAATATCTAAACACATTAAATGCCTCAGGACTTGCAACAAGTAGATTGATGGTAGGTCTAATAGAAACATATCAGAATGAAGATGGAAGTATAGATATACCTGAAGTACTGAGACCTTACATGGGTGGAGTAGATAAAATTGCAAAGTAAAAAGATGAGTATATTTCTAGGATTCTTTCCAGATAGTAAGTCTAAAGATGAAATAGTTACTGTTACAGAGAGTGTAAAGGAAATCTTTCAAGACTTCGGTATTGATGTAAGATGGAGTAATCCAAAGACATATCACTGTACACTTCTTTTTGTAGGAAACAAGGTATCTCCAATTCTTCTTGTGATCTACAAACTGTATCTAAAGAAGTTTACATTCAAAAAGTTTACAATTAGATTTAATGCAGTTAAGTTAGGAATATCTAGAAAATATAGAGAGTTAATATATCTTGATGTGTTAGAGGGAGGAGAACAGATGAGAGAGATATATCTTCAACTTAAACATCTCCTTAAAAACAAAACAGATGTTCACTTTCTTCCACATTTAACATTAGGTAGGGTAAACAAAGACTTAACACAACAGGAGAGTATTAATATTGCAAAAGATTTGGTAAATGTTTCAAAGAGGACAAATGTAAACAAGATATCATTTGAGGTACAAAGTATTGATTTAGTAAAGTCAGAAGATGGAGTATATACCGTACAGATGAGTATTACCAGTTCTTAGATATGAAATCTAATGTCTTTTTTTCTAACTCTTTGTAATCTTTTATATAATTTACTTTCATATTTCTTCTAAACCAAGTTCTCTGTCTTTTTGCATATTGATTAGTATGAGTAATAATATCTTTTTTAACTTCTTCTAAACTTTTTTCTTTCTTAAAATATGTATCAAACTCCTGATATCCAATGGTTTGTAGTGCAGGATATTTCTCTAGATTCTTTTTTCTAACCATAATATTCTCTTCAAGTAAACCACTCTCAAACATTTTTTCTACTCTCTTTCTAATTCTTTCTTTTAGAATCTCTCTATCAATATCTAAAAAGAAATACAGATGATTAAGTTCTTTTCCTTTCTGTATACTTGGAAGACCTGATTTTATGATTTTTTGTAATCTTCTTGGATTATTTCTATCACTTTCATTTAACTTTTCTAGAATTTCTTTTCCTATCTTTTTTTGTAAATCCTTAATATCTTCTGTAATTAATTCTCTATCTTTGTATTCACTGTCATTCTCTTCTTGTTCTAGTTGGTAATTAAATACAACTGAATCTATATACAACCCTGTACCACCAACAAGGATAGGTACTTTATTCTTAGGTAAATTCTTTAGTAAATTGAAAACATCTTTTTGATATCTATACAGATTGTATTTCTCTTTTACAGAGACATATGAAAAAAGGTAGTGGGGAATATTATCAATATACCAAACATCATTTTCTGTTCTATCAGGTACAGGTTTTGCAGTACCAATAGAGATCTCTTTGTATACCTGTCTTGAATCTGCATTGATAATTACTCCATTGATTTTCTTTGCAAGTTGAAGAGCAATATCAGACTTGCCTGATGCAGTACAACCTGAGATTACGATAATTGGAGAATTAATCATTCTTAAAGAAACATTTTACTAATCCAAAGTTTACCCATGTCATTACAATTGTAACTATTCCTGTTAGTAGTAGGAATGTGAATGCTTTACCACTTAGGAAGATTAGGAATGAAGCTAGAAGTAGGACAATGAATATGGATATCTGAAGAGAATCTCTTAAGAATTCTTTTCTAATTGCAGTCATATCTGGATTCTTTTGCATTTTATGAGCAGTGTAGAATCCTACAGACATACCTATATGCATTAGGTTGACTGTAAGTACAATGATTGGTGTTAGTAAGTATATGTAGCTGATTGTGACTTTGAATAGTAAGTTGGCAATAAGGAAAGCTACAAGAGTAAATAAGGTAGATAGTAAGAAAGAAGTTATTGTAAATACTATATATTTTTTACTCTTTGTTAAGTACCAAACAGCAGCTACTATTACTGCTAGGATAATAAGGAACATAACTAAGAGGGCTACTGTCTGATATATACTCCAGTTGTAGATTACATGTTTAAACATTTCCATAGTTATATTTTCTTAACATTATCTATATACCAATTAGAGAAGAGTAGGGATACTTTTGCTAAAACTATTAAAGCAATCATTCCTTGTGCAAATATTACCATTAGACTGGTGCCTAACAATGAGACAATTGCTAGAACTACAATACTACCGATAACTAAAAAGATTTCAGAATCTCTGTTCTCAGCTATAGCTCTTACAAATATCATGGTTAGTATAAATTGAATTGCTAGTAAGAATGTATCAACAGGAATATGTGTAAGTTTTAAGTATGCAAGGAATGTTATTATCGTTAACCCTGTTGCTAAGAGGGATTTTAGTAGATTCTGTCTTGTTGAATATTTGAAAAGTAAAAGGTAGATATATGCAGTTACCAATGAAATCACCAGACCGATACTGACTTTTATGTAATCTAGAGAAATAATATCAGGTTCTCTTTCTGTTGCGCTCTCACTGCTGTAACTTGGTTCTATATTACCTGAATTGTAAAGTAGACTAATTACTTTTGCTTCTTCTTCTGTCTCTGCATATATTCCAATTGTAATAGTTTGTTGAGCTGTTGTTTCCTCGGATATTTCTTGTACTTGAAATGGAGTTACAAAATAATCTATTTCTACACCCATATATTCAGATTGGTGTTCTTTAAGAAAATTTGTAAACTCATTCTGTTTATTAACCTTCGGTTTGAAAGATGCAAAGTATCTATAACTACCATCGGATGCTCTTAATTTGTTTTTGGGAATATGTATTGTTCTAAAGTCATTGTAATCCCAATCTGTTGGATTATAGTTGTTTCCAAAAATAACAACATATGGATCTTCTGGATTGTCAAAATCGACATCTTCTTTTCTTGTTACAATTCTGTATGAATGTCTACTAGTAGCTAATTGTGTTACTAAGTCTTCATCTTTTGTAGTATTTACAATGATACTCATTTGTGAAAACTCTTCATTGTCTGTTTCTGTATATATTGCAACTCTTTCTACTCCGAAATTTCTTAATCTCCTGTAAATGATTTCCTTCACCTTTTGTAGTTCTTTTCTATCTGTTGTTCCAACAGATACAACATATTCTTTTGACCAGTATTGAGAATCTTTTGTGTTGAGATTAAATGCAACCTTGTCAGAAACTTTTTCTGTTAGAGGGAGTGCAATTAATGTAAGGGTAATCATTAGAGCTGTTAATAGTATCAACAGTAAATATTTCAAGAAAGGCTTGAAGTTTAATTTGTTTTTAAATTTGAGTTTTCTTAATCTGATTTTCATGGTTATAGTAGGTCGGATATCTGGCCGAATATGACAAGTTTATCGTGTTCTAAGATATTCATCAAGAAGGGCTCCTTCTTTTTTCTTGCAAAGTCGAAATCTTCCTTTGTAATGGCACTAATCCTTATCTGTCTACCTAATATTTTTTCTAATTCTGCAACTGCAGCTGCTAAGTCATTAACTCTCATTGTACCAATGAAGAGAAAGTCTACATCGGTTTCATTCTCATATTTCTTTTTAATGAAACTATTTGTAAGTACAACAACATCTACACCTTCGATGTTTTTAGCAACATCTATTATTGCTTTACCAACTTCAGACTCTTTGTAGAAAATTGCTCTTAGATCCCAGAGGATTGAATTATCTTTGTTAACTCTGTAGACAAGTTTGTTGCCTTCTTTCTTTGATTTAAGAATACCTGCACTCTCCAAATTCATTAATTCTCTTCTTACTGCATTAATCTCCTCATCAAGAATCCTTACCAATTCTCTAACATGATGTGCTGCATCTAAATTAGAGAGAAATACTTCTAACACACTAATCCTTACCTTAGATATGAAAAGTTTTTTTAGCATTGCTTCCCAACTTGCTTAATATATTATTGCTCAATTATATCAAATTTCCCGTCGGAAGTGGGAATGGCAGCTATCCAGATTCTTCCTCGGTTAAATTTAATTGATTTTCCATTTGAATCATAGAACATAGTGCGTTCTGTTCTTGAGCTCTTTTTCCATTTACCGTTAATAATTTTACCATCCTGTAATATGACTGCTTCTCCTTCTCCTTCTGTTGGGATAACTATTCTTGCAGTTCCATCTGAAGAGGGGTACATTTGAATCTTTTGTATGACAATATTTTTCGCACTAACCTGAGTTCCACTCTCTTGGTCAATATCTATCTTTCCTCCAATTTTTCTAAAATATGAATTAGTTTGAGGATCGTATGTCCATATGGCATCATATGCACCACTGTTATTTATCCTCATATGGAAGACTGTTTTGACTACAGTTTTTTCTCCTCTGTCTTGTACTTCAGCATCATTCTTGAATTCAAATTTCTTGATACTGCTAGGAAATGAATCCCAACCTTTTTTCTTTGCATAGTCCCATGCATTAGTTATCGAAGTATACTCGTTATGTGGAGCATATCTTCTTCCATCATTCCATCTCCAAGCACCAATTGTACTAAGATCTTTAATCCCGTATGTATGAACATTTCCACATGCGTTAGCTTTTGGATCTGTACTCTCTGCACAACCATCTCGAAGTAGTAGTGGATCATATTCACTAGCCCATTCAAGATAGTACTGTCTTAGACTTCGAATAGGTCCTACCTTGGCAGGAGCATTACTCCAGAAGATTCCTAAATATCTTGTAATTCCGCTCTCTGCATTTGTTTCATAGACGATATCGGCACTAGTTAGTCCAGATTGTGGTCTTGCTTCTGAGTGATTATTTATCATTACAGCTACAGGTCTTCTCCCTTTCATTACATCCATCTCCTTTTTAGAAAAGAGTAATCCATTTAGTGGACTTTCTTCTGTTTTTGGTTCTTTAGGTTCTGAGAGCAGGGGAAATTTAAACTTAAAAGGTGAAATTCCTTCTTTTGATGATATGTAATTTTCTTTGAAGAGTGCTACTTCTGAAGGATGTATAGGTTTTAATTTGTATATTGCAAAGTAGTAAAAGAGAACTATTCCTACAAGAGTTAATATACCAATGAGAGGGAGAATTAGTTTTTTAAAGCAAGGTTTCTTTTTTCCCTTTTCGTCAGTTTTTACTTCTTCTTTTGCATCTTTAGTAACCTCTTGTTCTTTAGATGTATTGTTATCCTTTATCTCTATTGGTATTTCTTCTCCGTTTGATATTTCTACTACTTTTGCCATGGTAGATATATAGTAGCACAAAATATATCTATTTCAATATCTTCAATACTATGTTACTATTTACTATTAAAATATCAGGTGTAAAGATATGAAGAAATCATTAGTTTACTTTCTAGTCCTGTTACTTTTAGTAGGTGGATTAGTTACATATATTGTTCTAAGAAACAAGAATAAAGATGGGGTTGATATAGAGAAGGAAGATTCAAGAAAAGAATCTGTTGTTGAAACTGTTGGAAGGGATGATGAAGAAGAGACGGAAAAGAAAGTCGAAAAAGTAGAGAAAAAAACAACACCTAAGAAAGAAAGTAATACAGATTTCTCAACATATTCATCTAAGAAACAGGAAGTTGGTGAGGTTGTAGAAGATGATATGTTTACATTAAAAGAGATTGTAGATACTGAAAGAGATGGATATCATGAGTTTGTATTTTCATTAGAAGGTCCCAGTAAGCCACATGCTGTTGCATATTACAGTGCAAGTTCTGGTGTAATTAAAGTTGAATTATCTAATGTTGAGAAGGATAATAGCGGAATTGGATATCAAAGAGAAAGAGCAATTAACAAAGAAGGTGTGATTAGGTTGTATCATAATGTTTCTGGTTCTCAGAAGAAGAGTTTCTATGATATTGGATTATCACAGAGTACAGTCTTTAAGCTTGATGTAAAAGAGTCTAGTGATGAGAAATGGGATGTTGTATTGAATGTTAAATATCCAGGAGAAAAAGAAAGCTTAGGGAATCTTGGTAGTACAGAGTTTTCATCCAAAGAACAGACAATTACAGGAGTTGGAGCTGAGAAGAAGGCA
>Ga0208459_1003371_pt1 | contig 12641 bp, 10 predicted proteins | sample AD_UKC087_MetaG_FD_184433 | JGI IMG/M metagenome (GOLD analysis project Ga0208459, IMG submission 184433) | Active sludge microbial communities of municipal wastewater-treating anaerobic digesters from USA - AD_UKC087_MetaG (SPAdes) (version 2) | ecosystem: Engineered > Bioreactor > Anaerobic >... | reverse complement strand
GCTCGGGAATGCCAAGCTTCTGCATCATCCCAAGCACCGCACGGACGTGGCCACACGGAAGGGTGCTTACGGCTTTGGATACATCCCGCGCAGGAACCATGCTCTCGCCGGAAAGCGACAGCTTCAGAACAGCAAGCACTTCGTCCGGAAGCATCGACAGATTGGCAATCGTCTCACTTTTTACCTTGCCGTCTTCCCGATACGAGCGCCGAAGAAGGTGACACTTGTACACCTTGTCCTTGTACTTCTTGTTAACCGTTGCGATGTGAATGCCGGATGATTTGCTTTTCATGCAACCAACAATAAGCGATTTTTCAGTAATGTCAATAAATATCTTAACTATTTACTGCCTACTTTTTGCAGAGCATATTCGGTCATAATCCGCGTCTGCTCTGGATGGTTGCTATTTTTCAGACGGGGAACTTCGGGTTAAGGCATTGCCGATGTCCGCGGTGCGGGCGGGTTTTCTACGTTTGCGAGTCCTGCTGGCGCGGGCAGATTTATTGCTGTGCGGAGTGCAGCGAAGCAGCCCGAGAGAAGTGCGTAAAGTCGGCGCGTGATTCCGGCCACGAAAAATTGATCCAGAGCGGCCACGAATAATTGATCCACTTGTGTGATATCGTCGGTCGGCGAGTCGGTTGAGGGGCTTTTGATGTCACGAAACAAGAATACTGCGGTCAAGGGACAAAATACTCCATCCAATGAAGAGTATCTTGCGCTGTATCAAGCGGCGGGACAACTCAGGGCGCAGAAGCCTTGGGATACCCTGGGTGCGGGCGATCTTGTCGGGGTTCGTGACCCGGAAACCGGTGTTACCGGTTATTGCGGCCTGCTTGGCCAGATGGGCGAATATTTTGCTCTGCATGTTTACCTGGGTGGTGAGGGCATGGACGCGTACAGAGCGTTGGTTGATGCCGGCGACGATCTTGAAGGCGAGCCGAGTCAACTGAACTTGATGCTCGCAGGCCGGTCACAGAAAAACCTGGTTGTCGATTTTTCGGATGCCGCCGAGGTCAGCCCGGTGGACAAGGCTCGAGTCAAGAGGCTTGGTCTGTCAATTCGCGAAAAGTGCGCATGGCCGGTTTTCATGCGGAATGACCCTTGCTTTGAACATCGCGATCTGGACTGCCGTGAGGTCCGGTTTCTGACCACCGCTATTCGTGAGGTTCTATCGGTGACCGCACGCGTGCGTGACGATGGCCTGGTCCTGCCCGAGCCATTCCTGACCGAAAAGGTGCTTGTGCGCGTACCCGTGTATGAGGATGGTGTTCTGGTCTGGAAGGACGTCATCGAGGTCCTGGAAACATCCTCGGTGCCCGAAAGTGATCCGCTGTCCGAATCGGACCGCGGGGCGCTTGAAGGAATGCCGGTTCGCGAGCTATATCTGGAACTTGCCCACACGATTCTGCCTGCCATCATCAAAGCACGCGAGTCAGACCGTGGCATGCTTACCAGGATGCTCATTGCGACCGATGGGCGGTCCGGAAAGATTCTGGGGTTTTACATGTTCGAACCCGGTGAGTTTCCTGGCGGGGCAGTGCGACAGGTTGCATCGATGTTGAAAACTCTTGGTTTCATTCCAAGCCGGCTCGTTATGAACGATCGCTGGCTGTTCGCGGCGGTCGGAAATGCCGTACCGGCTCTTCGAAGTTCATTGGCTCTGTCCACTCGGATGGAGGCATCCGAAGATGCCTTTCTGGCAATCTCCCAATTTATGCTGGGCAAACATCAGGGCACCTGAACGTATGCGCCCGGCGACAACTACATCGCTTGCCATCCCAAGCGTGAATGGGTGTTTTGAATTTGCGAGCCCCGATCATGGATAGGCTGTGATAACCAGGCCAGGATGGTAGATACTCCCGAACAACCCCGTACGCTGCCGCTTGGCCTCTGACTACCGTCCATCTGAAACGCCAAAGGTCGTCTGTCGATAAACCTTTGGTGCGCTCGCTTGACAATAGTGGCTTTAATCCATAAATTACTTATGGGTTATATGAGACAATGTCAGGATTTGGTGCCATGAAACATGACGATTTCTTCCGAAAGCATCCCATTTTCACGGCGGCGGAGTTCGCCCGGCACGTGTCTTCCGTCGGCGACGCTGGACCAAGGGCCGCCGAGGCCTCGCTTGGTTATCACATGAAAACAGGCAGGCTCGTTCGCGTTCGTCGCGGTCTGTACGCTGTGATTCCCCCTGGGGCGAGTCCCGATTCGTTCCCGGTTGATCCTTACCTGGTGGCGTCCTGCCTTGCCCCGGATGCCGTCATTTCACATCACTCGGCGCTGGAGTTTCACGGAGTGGCCTATTCGACCAACACCCGCATGATGTATTCGGCGTCCCGTCCGGCAGCCCCATTTACGTACCGTTCCCAGTCTTTTTGCGGTACCCGGTTTACCGACGCGCTTGTTCGTTCGGGCGACCAATTCATCGGTGTCATGGACGCTGAGCGCGCCGGTATAAAGCTTCGCGTCACCGAGCTTGAACGCACCTTTGTCGATATCATGGACCGCCCCGACCTTTCTGGTGGGTGGGAAGAAGTATTCAGGTCGCTCGAGGCGGTGGAGTTTTTCGACCTCGACAGTGTGGTTGCGTACGCGTTGATGTATGAGAACGCAACCACATTGGCAAAGGTTGGATTCTTCCTGGAACTGCATCGCGACACGTTGATGGTTCAAGAAAGCCATTTGAAGCAGCTACAGGAACGGCGCCCGCGTCAGCCACATTACCTGGACCGGGCACGTCGGACGTCGGGCCGCCTGGTGCCCGCATGGAACCTGGTTGTGCCAGTCGAAGTTCTTGAACACACCTGGGGTGAGGTGCCATGAGGATTTCGCGCGAAATGCTTGCCGGCCAGGCAGCATCTTCCGGCTTCCGCCCGGATCTGCTGGAAAAGGTGGCCCGACTGCTGGGCCTGCTGCAGGCCTTCCAGGCACACCCGTTTCTGAAAGACAGGCTGGCACTCAAGGGTGGTACAGCGTTAAACCTGTTCTTGTTTAATGTTCCACGGCTTTCGGTTGACATTGACCTGAATGTTGTTGGCGCGGTGGACCGTGACGGGATGATTGCGCAGCGGCCTGCCATCGAACAGGCCATCAGCGCTGTGGTCAGCCGTGAGGGATTCGTTTTGAAGCGCATGCCGACCGATCACGCGGGTGGAAAGTGGGTGTTGCGCTATGACAGTGCTGAAGGTCAGTCCGGCAATCTGGAACTGGACGTCAACTTCATGTTCCGGGTTCCTTTGTGGCCTGTGGAAAAGCTGGACTCGCGACCCATCGGATCGTGGCGGGCCGTCGATATTCCCGTGATGGACGTTCACGAACTCGCTGCCGGTAAGCTTGCGGCTTTGGTGTCACGCAGGAAGGCCCGCGACCTGTTTGACGCCCAAAACATTCTCCAGATGGGTAATCTGGATGTTGAACGTCTGCGGATCGCGTTTGTTGTGTACGGCGGCATGAATCGCAAGGACTGGCGGACGGTTAACGTCGAGGATGTAAGCTTTGACGTTCGCGAGTTTGATTCGCAGTTGCTTCCCACGTTGCGTAATGCGGCGGAAATCGACAGAAAATCCGCGTCATACGCAGAGCGTCTTGTGGCTGAATGTCGGGAACGACTGTCTCGGGTTCTGCCGCTGAGAGATTCCGAAATCGAATTTCTGAATCTCCTTCTTGACCGGGGTCTGATCGACCCGGCATTGCTGACTGCGGATGTCGACGTCCAGCAACGTATTCGAAGCCATCCATGGCTCGAATGGAAGGCGTTGAATGTGCGGCAGCACAAGCTTGGGATGGGGACCTGATCAGGCTGGCTCTTATCTTCGGAAAGGGATATTGGATCGAAAACCACCTGAGATGGAATTTGAGGCCAGGACGGCCGCGAAATTTCTCCCCCCTCAAAAAAGAAAACAGGGGGATGGTCTAGGACCAACCATCCCTGTCATTTGTGGGTGTGACTCTCATTTAGGACTGTCCTAAAATGGGGGGCAGGTCACCCGGTCCCGGGAAAAGGGGGACGCGGGCGCGCCTGGTGGCGGGTTTCTGCTGGAAGTTTTGCGAGGTGCGGGCGGACGGCAGCCTGGAGCCCGATGTAAGGATTGGCGACTGGCAGAGGCCGTGGAACGCCAAGGTTCCGAAGGGCAGGGCGGCGCCGAATCCGCAGAAGCTCCATACACCCTGTGGGCCAACACCGCGATTGGCTAGGGCCAGGTGGGCTGCATCTACAGCGCGCAGGGCTTCGAATTCGACTCGGTGGGCGTCATCTGGTGGGCTGCGAACCTGTGTGGCGGACCGACCGGTGGGTGGCCCAGCCAAAGGAATCCAAGGACAAGCCGGGCAGGAATCTAAGGACGAGATGGTGAACCTTGTCCGCAACGCGTATCGGGTCCTGCTGACCCGTGGCATTCGTGAAACACCAACCCCTGGCAATCGATACACACCTCCGTTCGCAAACAAACATCAACGAACAGGGGTGCTGTCATGAAGAAGCCAACTGATACCGCTTTGATCAACGGGGCGGGGACAGTCGGGGCCGCTCCGGAGCCGGAAGCCTATTTGGGCGCGTGGCGTCCATTCTGGAGCAGGCCCGCGGCAATGTCGTGCGGGCTGTGAACCACAACATGGTCGTAGCCTACTGGCTCATAGGCCGCGAAATCGTGATGGAACTGCAGCGCGGCCGGGAGCGGGCAGGGTACGGGGACGATTTGATTGCCGGCCTGTCGCGACGTCTAACCCAAAGCTACGGCGCGGGGCGGTCAAAAACAAATCTCTGGAGCTACAGGTTGTTCTTTTTACACTACCAGCATAGGGGCGCATCAATTCCACACTCAGCGAGTGTGAATTCCGGGTTGGTCAGCAGCGCTAATGGGGATGGACCGGCATTCGCCGAATATCGACCCGGAGCCGAACCGTCGTTTAATTTGTCGTGGACGCACTATCGAACGCTTATTCGCGTTGAATCCGGGCAAGCCAGGGAATTCTATGAACGGGAGGCCGTCGCCGGCAACTGGACCGTTCGGGAACTCGAACGCCAGATTCACACATACTCGTATGAACGGCTACTGGCGACACATACGCGTTCACGCGCCAGATCCGAAGTAAATGCGGTGGCCACCAACGCGCCCCTCATTCCCGTCCTTTCGCCAGCGCCGTCCAATCTCTTGGACACACTCAAGGACCCCTACGTCCTGGAATTTCTGGACATCCCGGACCCGGCGGCGATGCATGAAAGCGGTCTGGAAGGCGCAATTATCGCGCACTTGCGGGACTTCCTGCTTGAACTCGGCAAGGGGTTTGCGTTTGTGGCCCGGCAGAAGCGGCTGTCGTTCGAAGATGAACACCTCTACGTGGACCTGGTCTTTTACAGCATCCCGCTGCGGTGTTACCTGTTGATCGATCTGAAGACGGGCAAGTTGACGTCGGCTGACGTTGGTCAGATGGACAGCTATGTTCGCATGTTTGACGACCTGATGGCCGGGCCTGAACAGAACCCGACGATCGGCCTGATCCTGTGCACCGAGCACAACAGCGCCGTGGCAAAGTATTCTGTGTTGAACGACCGCCGCCAGATATTCGCCAGCCGCTACATGACCTGCCTGCCGACCGAAGCCGAACTGGCCGCCGAAATCCAGCGCACACGTGCGATGCTGGAGACTCGAAAACCCGGGGAGTGAGCCTTGCGGGTGCATGCATGGTGGCTGTCGCAGTTGTTCGGAAATTCCGGACAACTCAACCCCCCTGGTCAACTCCCAAACCTCTGAGGCGCAATTTGAGTTGTTACACTTTTTGAAACAACTGTGTCGTATCTAAAGCGCCGGCCACGCCCAGAAAATTGACAGCGGGATTGCGAAAATGCGATCGCCGAAGGACAGAATCTGATTACCAAGATAGAACGTGATTCCAGTCACGTTTCTGGTACGGCCGGGACCCTGCGACTTGAACCAGCGCAGGTTTGCCATGTCGGCCGCATTCAGAGTGGCCGAGGCCTTCACTTCGATCGCCACAACAGAGCCATCACATTCGGCAACAATGTCGATCTCCCGTCCATCCTGGTTGCGCCAGTGCCAAAGGCGCCAGTCGTCTGACTGATGCGGAATCGATTTCGTAAGTTCATCAAATACAAAGGTTTCAATCATGTGACCAAAGGCGACCGGGTCACCGTGCGGCCCGAATGACTCATGGTCAAAACCACGTAGGGCCGACAGCATGCCGCAGTCCATAAAATGAATCTTGGGGCGCCTGACTTCGCGCTTTGTCGCCCCCGAGGCCCATCCTCCCAGGCGCGTAAGCAGGCCCAGGCTTGTCAGCACGTCAACATATTGTTCAACCGTGGCGCGCTGGATCCCGGACATTGCGCACAAGGCTTCGATCGACAATTCTTCGGCCGTACGAGCTGCCAGTTGGTCGATTACCCGACGAAGGGCGTCGGATTTTCGAATCTTGAGCACATCGGCGACGTCCCTTTCAACAATGGCATTGATGACATCGCGATAACGCCGATTACGCACGCGGTCGGGCAGCGTGCGAATTTCCGGATAGCCGCCACGAATAACCAGGTCGATGTAGCCACCGCGATCAATAACCGGCGGTTGTGGCAGTTCCTGCGGGTCTGCCTCGGCACTGGTGGTCCAGTCCAGTATCATTGCCGGACCCCGGACTTGAATTTCGGCGGAGCTCAGGGGCATCAGGGTCAATGTCTGAACACGGCCGGCAAGTGAATCCGCTACAAGGGCGTTTGTGAATACGTTGGACGAGCCGGTAAGCAGAAACTGTCCCGGTCGTCTTTGTTCATCAACGATTCTTTTAATTGCGACCGCCAGTGAACGGGACCTTTGAATTTCATCAATGATTACGGGTGCATCGCCAGCGGCTGCGGCAAGAATCGTCAACTGGCCATAGGGGTCGGCCTCGAGTGCGGCGAGCACGCCGGAGTCGTCCAGGGTTATGAAGCGTCCGGTATGCAACAGATCCCGGACCAGCGTTGTCTTCCCCGCCTGCCTGGGGCCGATGACGTTAACGACACGCGCTGCCAGCAGGGCGGTTTCAACCTCGGTGCGAAGATGACGTGGAATAAGTGGTGTTTCCATGGTGCCCTGCATTTGTTCATGGTTCTTCAGGTAACCGTCAAATTGTAAATAGACTCACCGGCAAATTATAAATAGAGGGGCCGGCAAATTGCAACTAGGGGTTGCGGAAGATTGAAATTACTGCATCCCACCGCAACGCGTATCGGGTCCTGCTGACCCGTGGCATCCGTGAAACGCCAAATCAATGTCGTCTGGGCGTTTAATCACAACATGGTGGTCGCGTACTGGCTCATCAGCCGCGAAATCGTGATGGAACCGCACCGGGGCCAGGAACGGGCCGGGTACGGGGAGGATCTGGTTCGAACGCTGGCGGAGAGATTGACTGAATGGTACGGTTCCGGTTACTCCGTGACAACGTTGACTTGATATTTCGTTGCCACGTAACCAAAAGAACCTTGATTTTTTGTTGTCTGGCAGCCAAAATAACCTTGATTTTTCGCTGTCAGGTGGCTGGATGAATCGCTTTGTTGATGCCCAGCTTGACGAATGGGCCGCTTCCCAGGCCAGGAAGCCCCTGATTGTGCGTGGGGCCAGACAGGTCGGCAAGACATGGTCGATTCGGGCGCTTGGTGCAAGGCGTTTTGCCGACACACTGACCGTTGATTTGGAAAGGCACACCGAATGGCACCGCATATTCGATGGCAACCTGGATCCGCGACGGATCGTTGGCGAGCTCGAGATTGTAACCGGTAAGCGTGTCGTTCCTGGACAGACTCTTCTATTCATCGATGAAATTCAGGCGTGTTCCCGCGCGATCACTGCGCTGCGCTATTTCTTCGAGGAGATGCCCGAACTTCACGTCGTCGCGGCTGGATCGCTGCTTGAGTTTGCGCTTGGCGGCTATTCCGTACCGGTTGGACGCGTCCAGTACATGGAAATGTACCCGATGACCTTCGTCGAGACGCTGTGGGCTGCGGGGAATGATGCCGCGGTGCGTACGGTGACGGCGATGCCGCCGGTGGATCCCGGTGCTGCCGTGCATACATTCCTGATGGACGAGGTGCGGCGTTACTGTTTCGTGGGGGGTATGCCCGAGGCAGTTGCGGCGTGGCAGGAAGGCAGGCGGATTGCGGACGTTTTCGACATCCACGCAGCTTTGTGTGCCTCGCTGAGGGATGATTTCGGCAAGTACAGTACCAGGGCAAATCCCAGGGTTATGGATCAGGTCCTGGTTGCGGCTGCCGAGTCGGTCGGCAGTCAGGTGAAGTACTCGCGTCTCGCGCCTGACTTCAGCGGCCCGCAGATAAAGGCGGCCCTTGAGTTGCTGACCAGGGCAAGGATTCTTCGCAGGGTCGTGTCCACAAACCCGTCGGGGCTGCCGCTTGGCGCTGGCGCAAGGGAATCCCGCTTCAAGCTGTTGCTTGTGGATATAGGCCTTTGGCAGCACCTGCGGGGCGTGACGCCGGCTGAGTTCATGCGGCGTGACTTGCTGGCGATTCACCGTGGGGCGATGGCCGAGCAGTTCGTTGGTCAGGAAATTGCGGCATCCCAGGGCGGGCAGATATATTACTGGTCGCGCGATGCTCGGGGCTCTTCAGCCGAGGTCGATTATCTTGCGGTTTGTGACGGCAGGATTTACGCGGTCGAGGTCAAGAGCGGTCCGGCCGGCAAGCTTCGAAGTCTGCATATGCTGCTTAGCGGTGAATACCCCAATATTGCGGGTGGTCTTGTCTTCCAGGACGGTTCGCATGCCGATCTTCCCGATCAGAGGCTGACCTTCCTGCCACTCTACAACGCGTGGGCCGCGACCGGTGGCGTTGTTCAAAGGTATCAGTGAAACGACACAAGGTGTTTCATTGCGATGCTGCGTGGGCCCAAAAAACACTTGTCTGTCCCTGAGGGGATCACTCAGGTGTCCGGGCTCTTGACTGATTTGAATTAAAGGTATATCGTTAGTCTAAATATTTTGGTTTATGACGGGCCCAGGCAGTCCGTCAGGTCATGTCTTTTTTCGTTTTGTTGGTCGACAACAGGAGGTCCTAGATGTCTGTTCGCATGTTTGGATTTGCAGGCGTTGCGATGTTGGTTACGTCCTTGTCACTGGTCGCGTGTGAAGACGACCAGGATGCTGATGGCGTTTCGCACACTGGAACGATCCAGGGCGTCGTTGTGAATGCCCTGACCGGTGAATCGATTTCAGAGGGTTTGCGGGTTTCGTTGATGATTGACGGCAGGCTGAAGGACGCATCGGTTCTTACTTTTGCAGACGAGATAAATCCCGTTACCCAGTTCGGTTTCACCTCCGTGCCTGCCGACGTGGAGCTTCCGATCGTGGCGATACATCCGGAGTTCCAGGATTTCGAAGGTCTCGTTAAGTTGAATTCCTTTATGGACGGTGGGGGCTATCTTGAAAAAGCGGTTCTGAACGCGAACATCCAACTCTATCCCTTGGGTTATTCGGTTCCGACATACACCGTCAGGGTTGTGCACAATGGTGCCCCGGTGCCAGACGCAGTTGTGTTCGTAAATCCGGCCGAAAACGGAAATCATCCATTGACCTTCGGGAACTTCCTCCCTGCGGTGTCCAATCGGCTTGGAGGTTTCGCGGTCGTGACCGGTTCAGATGGCACTGTAGATCTTCCATCAGATGAACTGGTGCTGGGTGGAGCGTACGTCCTCAATGTAGCCCCGGTAGAATTCAACGGTGAGGTTATGGCCGCGTCGGAAGACAGAAATCTGGTGGTCGGTGCGTCCAATGTAGTCGTTACAATATCGATTACGAATATCTCGACGACCCAGCGAGACAACCTTTATATCACCAGTACGAACAACGACGAACTCCCGATCATGAACTCGTACTCCGGCATTCAGATCAATTTCAGCCTGCCGATTGAAATAATCAGCATGTGGAGTTGTCGTGTTTCAACTTTTGGCGGCGACAGCAACAACAATGATCAGTATGGGGAAATCGTTGGCGACGACCCTGAAACGGTCGATGTTAACGAAACCTGTGACATGCAGCTTAGTGGTGACGGAAAGACACTTAAGATATTTGCCAACTTCAGCGACGAATTCCCGCCGGACAGCGGCGACCTCGGTTTTGGGGTTCGTTTTGAGGTTCGTAATGGCATCCGCGTCCCGGGAAGTGGCGGGACGATCTACAGTGTAGGCAGCGGTGGCGGAAATCAGATTCAACACCAGAAATTCGGTATGGACACCAGTTATCTGGACGTTACATTCTTTTGACGGTGGGGCGAATATGAAAAGGGCTGGATTTGGTGAGAATCCTTACCTGTTCCGCAGATATGCCGTGGCTTTCTTGCCTGTGATTGCAGTCGCCAGCTGTTCGGATGGCCCTTCCCGGGAGCATTTTGAACTTGGGCCCTGGCGGCCGGATGTCGTCGTGGACGATGCGCTGCATGACTTTGACGTGCAGGAGTTCGACAGCGGTAACAAGCCGATACTGCCAGATGGATTTGAGGGCTTCGGGGACGCCGTTGCAAGGGAAACATCCCAAGAAGACGTTTATGGCAGTGATGCCTGGTCTGATTCGGCCATCGGCATTGACTATGGATACGACTACGGCCATGACGAATATTCCTGGGACTATGTGAGTGATGAGGACTCGGATCATGACCAGCCCTGGGACACATGGCCGCAGGATATCGTTGCGCCGGACAGTGGCTATGATTTCGGACAGACTGATGTCATCGCAGATTCATCAAACCCCTGCGAGGTGGATTGGTTTGAGTATGACGGCGATCCTGATAACGCCCGCGAACTCAAGCCCGGTAACAATGCTTCGGGCTCGATCTGTCCGTCAGGGGATATCGATGTTTTCTGGTTCACGGTCGAATCGACATCCAGTGTCATGCTGCAGACTTCCGGAAGTGGTGGCGATTCGACGTTGACGCTTCTGGATGCTTATGGCGCCCAGATTGAGTTTGATGACGACGGTGGCCCTGACAGGTATTCGCTTATCGTGATTGACGATCTTGCCCCGGGAACATACTTCGCTGTCGTCGCGGCATATCAGGACGGCGTATTGAATTATGATCTCTCTCTTGTCATTGATGCTGGCGTGGTCGAACCTTCCCCGGATGTTATAACGGACTACTGAACCGTTATCTCGACAGGGCATGACTTTTCGATTCTTTCGGGGCACTGGATATCGATTTCGGGGGTTTCTAGGACAATGTCGCCATTGGGCAAACATGCTTTCTGCATCCAGGACGCCCCGAATCAGGAGACCGCGTTACAACAAATTTGTGTCCGGGAAATTGGGTGCGGTACACTTGGTGCAATTACTTTATTTCTTAACTTAAGGTGTGATCATGAAAGGTGCTGGTAACCCAACTGTGAGTCTGCTGGTAGCCATTCTGGCTGCTACGATTGTTGTTATTTTTGTCGGATGTGCTCCAGAGGTTAAGTACATTGACAAGACGCCCAAGGTTCATCTGCTGCGTCGTGCGTCCAGCGTGGATATAGGCGAAATTGGTTTTGGTGAGTCTTTGTGGCTTAAGAGGAGCGTTCAAAACGACGAGCACTACTCGGACGGGCGGGTAGTTAGTGCAAAAAATACTGATCTGATGTTTTGCCGGGATTTCCCGGGAACTGGTCCAGTTTGTCGGCCGGTTGCCTTCACGGATCAGGAAGGCGGGCAGAGCGATCAGGGATCTGCCGGGAACGCAAACAGGTCTCGGCCTCACGACCTCCCACTGACAAAGTCATCGGGATCATCTGTTTCGTCGGTATCGACGGATAGCCAGGATAATGACCTGAGGAACAAAAATGTCGCAGCGCAGTGTAGAGAACTGTGTACCCAGTTCGTGGCTCAATCCAGAACCGCAATCCCAGATGCTCAACAGAGGTCGAAGCTTGCGCTCAGGTGTGTTGAACAGTGCAGGATGTCTGGAGTCTTTCTCATGTGCATGACGCAGACCAAAATCGAGGAGCTTTGGGACAAATGCTCGCAGAAGATAGATTGAGCTTGAGCCACTGCTGAATCATTCTGTATGACCTCCTAGTTTTTGGCCTTGTACCCCAAAAACACAAACTCCTGGAGCTGGCCCGTGGCAATGTAGTGCGGGCGGTTAACCACAACATGGTCGTGGCGTATTGGCCCATCGGCCGTGAAATCGTGATGGAACTTCAGCCGGGCCAGGAAAGGGCGGGGTATCGAGAACATATGCTGAAGGAATTGTCCTTGCCGCTTACGCAGCAGTTCGGAGCAGGCTATCCGCCGTTTCGCTAATTAATCCCCGATGGTTTCGTTAAGACCATCGACGACGGTCGAGACTTCTTCCGGGGAAAGGCGGGCGATGCACTCACCGATGCGATCAACCGAAAGCGTGCGGATCTGGCTGATTTTGACCCAGGATTCGAGGGGAAGGTCAGGATTCGTGTTGCCGCTCGTCGTGATCCGTAGAAATCTGGACGTCGTGGTCGGTGTTGTCTGAGGGTCGGCGGGAGCCGACCCTATCTTCCGGTGCCCTGTTCGGTGTCTTACTCGTCCTGTTCGTCCGGTTGGCCTTTACGTTCCTGCCTGGCCTCGTGCTTTCGATAGGAGTCGCCTTTGATGGTAACGATATGGGAGTGGTGCGTAAGGCGGTCGATAAGTGC
>Ga0208459_1003366_pt1 | contig 12653 bp, 10 predicted proteins | sample AD_UKC087_MetaG_FD_184433 | JGI IMG/M metagenome (GOLD analysis project Ga0208459, IMG submission 184433) | Active sludge microbial communities of municipal wastewater-treating anaerobic digesters from USA - AD_UKC087_MetaG (SPAdes) (version 2) | ecosystem: Engineered > Bioreactor > Anaerobic >... | reverse complement strand
TTTTGGAAATGATATAGCTTTTTTCTTCAAGATCGAAGCAAAACCGGCAAGCTCCTCTTTTGTAACGCTCTTTATCGCTAAGGAGGTTAATAACGATCCTATTTGAGCGTCGGTCATATTGCCTTCGGTTAATTCGTCCATTATATCGTAAGATTCTTTAAACGAGAAATTTTGGAGCGCCATTGCCTTATTTAGATATTCTTTAACCGAAACGTTGTCTCGTCTATAATGAAGAAAATTCACTATGATTTTTTCGCCGTCTTTTGTCCCGATTGACTCGGGGTGAAATTGAAGCCCAACCAATTGGTATTCCTTATGCTCGACGGCCATAACTTCGCCGTCCTCGCTCCTCGCAGAAATATTAAAGCAGTCGGGGATGTCTTTTTCTTTTCCGACAAGCGAATGATACCGGGTCGCTTTAGTATCGTTTTGAATATTTCTAAATATCCCCATTCCGTTATGTATTATTTTTTCTACTTTACCGTGTACTATCCTCGATGCGTTTACAATTGGAGTGCCAAAAGCCGCTAAAATAGCTTGATGCCCCAAACATATACCTAATATCGGGTATTTACCTTTCAGTTTTTGGACTACCTCTATGCATATTCCGGCATCGGAAGGCGTTCCCGGCCCGGGCGATAAAACAATGAAAGAGGGCTTTAATTTTTCAATTTCAGGTATTGATATTTTATCGGATCTGACAACTTTTATCGGATAATTATATTTTAAAAATATCTGATACAAGTTATAGGTAAAGGAATCATAATTGTCTAATATTAAAATCATACTAAGCGCCCTCTTTAATATCTTTCATTTCGCTATCGGTAATCCCGAGAGACAACAACAAAGCCAACATCTTATGCTCCGTCTCTTCGTACTCTTTTTCCGGAACCGAATCGTATACTATACCGGCTCCGGCTTGCAAATATATCTTAGATCCTATATGTATAGCGCTTCTGATGACTATACAACTATCAAAATTATTGTCCTTCCCAAAATATCCTACAAGACCGGCGTAAGGACCTCTTCTTATTTCCTCTAAAAAATCAATGGTTTTAATCGCCTGTATCTTTGGGGCTCCGGAAACCGTCCCCGCGGGAAATGTTGAAATAATTGCATCTTCGACAGAATACTTTGTTTTATCAATATCTCCTTGGATTTCGCTTACAAGATGCATAACGTTTGAATATTTTTCAACTACCATCTCTTCAACAACCTTTACGCTTCCCCCTATTGAAATCTTTCCAACGTCGTTTCGTCCAAGATCCGCTAACATCAAATGTTCCGCAAGCTCTTTCGTATCCGATCTTAGTTCTTCCTCAAGCTTTTTATCCTCAGCCGGATTTTCGCCTCTCTTCCTTGTACCTGCAATAGGTCTAACGACTACTTTATCTCTTTTTACTTGAACCATTACCTCCGGCGAAGCCCCGTATAATTGAAACGTTTTAAAATTTATATAAAACATATAGGGAGAAGGATTTCTCATTCTCAAATTTCTGTACGCCTCGATTGGCGAAATATTCGTCTCAACCTCGACTCTTCTTGATATGACGCATTGAAATAAATTCCCTTTATAAATTTCGTCTTTAATATAATTAACTTTCTCAATGAATTTTTCTTTGTTATCGGAACGATTAACAACTATCGCTTTTTTCTCTTTATCCAAGGAATCCGGATAAGCTCCGTCCGATATTTTTTTCAGATCAATTTCTATTGCTTTTACCTCATTTTCCAGATTTATATCTTCTATTTCTCCGGAATAATACATTGAAACGATCAGTATTGTATCGTGAAGATGATCAAAAATTAAAAAATTCCTGCCAAATATAAAGGCGGAATCGTATAAATTTCTATCGTCGTTCTCATGACGAAATTTAATATCCTCTATCTCTTCGAAAAATTCAAATCCTAAATACCCCGCTCCGCCGTATGGTATAGGATAATCGTATAATTTATCGTCCGATGGAGCTCTATTTCTAAATTCGGTCAGAATATCTAAAAATTTTTTCCGACCTTTGAGCGAATATTTTTTCCCGTTAGGATTTAATAAAAAATAACTATTATTTTTTTTATATATTGTGAAAGCCTCTTTTAAAAGTATTATTGAATACTTTCCTTTACCCGTTTCCGTATAAGCCGTCTCCAATAACGCCGCGACAGTCATTTGCTCTAATATTTTTACCGGGGTTAATCTATCGGCGCTCACAACTTTTGTAAATATTCTAGCCTTCGACGAGGTCGTTTGATTTAAATCAAACATGTTTTATACTCCCTTAAATTATATATTAAATACATACCATACAATAAAAAAAGCCGACGGGATTAATAAACCGTCGGCTCTTCAATATATAAAACGGCAGTTTATTAATTAATTCTCAAAACTGCCACGACCATAATTTAAGAAGTGAAGCGCTTGTTATAGAATAGTTCGCCATAAATAAACCTCCTTAAATTTTAATCCTAATATATATCATTCAATATAAAAGTCAAATAAAAAATACAAAAAAAATAACCCGTCGGTTTTTTGTGGCGGATAAATTCGACGCATATGCGGCGCATGGAACTGAACCCTCGATTTCGCGTCCCGCGGCGCGTAGTCGAGGGAAAATCGAGGGTTACGTCTTCCCCAAAAACCGACGGCGTACAACGTTCCGCCGGTTGCCTTTTTTATTGTATTATTTTTCGCAAAATTGTATAATTCTTACAATAAATAAATCTTTAAGAAAGGAACGCTTATGATAAAAACAATTTTAATTTCGGGCTTATGTTTGTGTTTTTTTGGATGCAATACAATGAGCAACAAACGAGAAATTCGCTTTACTTACAGCAAAGGCATTGCCACGCCTACCAAAATTTACACACATGCCGAACCTGCCGACTTAGTGGAAGACTTAGGCGTCTTTGTTGAACGTCTTGATCCGAGGCGGAATAAGCGCCCCGGCGGAAGTAACGACTATTCTCGTCGCTGGCGCGCCTTAAAGCCGGGAGTAGTTACCGTTTGGTATAAGGAATTAGATATTGGATACGATGCAAGCAAACTAACCAAAGAATTTGAACCCGCCGCCTGTTACGTCATCGATGAAAACCTACATGTACGTTATTCAAAAGAGGAAACAGAAGCGGCGCGAGAAAGATTCAAACGGCGAAGGAGATAAACCATTAAGAAATTAAGGGAAGGTAAGAAAAATAAAATTTTGGAGGCAATTTCCAAGGCGCTTTATAACGATACGGATGAAGATAATCGTTGCTGGGCCGCCACGGCTATGATGCAGATGTTTTTTGACTATGAAGAGATTGCGCCGAAAGCGTTGGCTTATTTAAAAAAAGCTTTGGAAACGGAAACCGCTACAAAAGCAAAATGGGGAATTCTAGTTTCTGTCCAAGAAATAAGCGGCGGTAGGCTCGGTTTGAAATCTGACTCGCATACATTGCCAAGCGAAAGATCGCTTAAAGCGGCTTATAATAAAGCTGTAAAAATATTGGAGAATCATTAAGGAGAACACATGGCAAAAACAAAACTAAAAATGACACTTCCCAAAGAGTTTTTGGAATTAAGAGGGTCCGGATTGTCGGAGGAGGAATATATTCAAAAGGCCAAGGAGTACCTCGAATCCTGCCACCCCGATGCGCGGGAACGCGGGGGCGACAGGAACACCGCTTTACATTTACGTGTTCCGTTGGAATTGGCAAATTGGCTGGTAGAAAGAGGCGCCAATGTAAATATCACCAATAATCGCGACGAAACCCCACTTTTCTATCATGCAGAAAGGTGTAATTATAAGATGTGTAAATATCTGCTTGAGCATGGAGCCGATGTGAACACTAAGAATTATAGCGGGCGGAACGTTGTTTTTTGGCCTGCTGTTCACGCATCTGCAGACGTAGTTGAACTGCTTCTTGAACACGGCGCAGACCCCTCTGTTCGTGATGAAATTTATAACAGAACTTCGCTTACCGACCTGCTGGCAACACGAACCAGTAGTATGCCGCATAAAAATGTGGTAAGGATGGCAGAAATCCTCATCAAGGCGCGACGGGAGCGGGGTGGCATACCCGATGAAGAATGGAAGGAGGCTCAAAGATATGTTGCCAAGACCGGGCATAACTATAATCTTAGAATAGATGATTTTCCTTGTGATACGGAAGAAGAAAGACGCAAGTACGGCGAAGCGATGCAGATGCTTTACGAGCTTTTTGATGTAGAGCCCGTAGCACCCATTATCAAACACGATGGCAAAGAGCCCATTACGGTGGACGAAACGCTTTCTGTCAAAAAACAGTACAATGCGCTGTGGGACTACCTCGTGCCCGGAAGCGGTGCGTGCAAAAATGTGCAGGGCGAGGTTATACGCGTTACAGGGCGTGTGGATGATGAAATCTACAGAAACGGCGCTGCCAATTGGGACAAGGATTATAAAAAGATGCTGCTTGCCCTGCCCGATTATTTCAGGCAGGGAAACCCGCTCAATGAAGAGGATATGCAGAAAGCGCAGGAATCAATCGACCTTCTCATCAGCTGCAGGGGCTACGGCGAGTGGGACGAACCGGACAAGCTCTGCGCGCTTGCGGTTAAATGGGTTAAGCAAAACCCTGAGCCAATTCCATTGGGGAAGGTGAATTACAGGCGGTAGTAAAATAATCTTGGAGGTAAATATAATGGACAAACAAACTGACAAAAACAAAATTGATGTTCAACTACTCGGTTTCAAAATGAGGTACAGTAGTTTAGACTGGGTTATTGAAAAATTAAAAACCTTGGGAATTGATGACGAGAAGCTCAAACATTTGAGAGGAGAAAACGGCGGTTCTCTGCTTTCAGAGGCTATTAGCTTTGGAGCGCGCGATGGCATACGCTACTGCCTAAGCAAAGACATTCCCATGAACTGCGTAACAACTCGTGGCTACAACGAAATGCACCTTGTTGCCGAAAACCTTTTTTATAATACAAACACGCCTGAGGAATTGCATTTTGCAATAGAAATAGCCAACGAATTGCTTGACAGGGGTGTTGATTTAAGCGTTCAGGATAAAAGCTACGGCAATCTGCCTGTTTATTCGCTGATTTACGCCGGAGCCTTGAAAAGTCCTGAGGGTGTAGAGCTCGTTAAGCGATGTATTAAAATGAATTCGCCTGTACACATAAAAAACAAAAACGGGCTTGACATCCTTGGCTGGATGAATGACATAGCCGAACCAAATGTCGAAAAAGAAATCATCCAATATATGAAAGAGTTAGGAATTCTTGACGAATCGGGGCAATTTACCAATGTTGGACAATAGATGTAAAGGAGGAAAAAAAATGCTTTTATTAGGCGTAGGAGAAGAACGAGGTTGGCTTATGGCAACATTTAATCTGACCTATGGAATGTCGAAAATAATTAACTTACACTTTTGGACTTTTCTGATAATATAATATATTGATTGAAGAATTTTAAAACCGGCGTGTTTGTAATAAAGAACCATATTTTCATCGACATTCTTTCTTGATAAAACTATTTTTGTTTTAGTCAAAAATCCCGATAAAAACGGCGCTTTTTGCTCTATTTCATTAAACAACTTTTTCCAATTCGATAAGGCGTCTTCGCTTTCTGCGGAAAAATCGGTCGAATTTATCAAATCTTTTATCAAAAGTGATAGATTATACAATTTGTTTTCAATTTTGCTATAACAATTTACGATAGTTTCTTTTTCGATAATTTTTTTAGCGCTACCGGCGATTATCTCTGACGGGCTTTTTCTTTCTGAAGATATTGCCGATAAAAAATCGTTTAAATCAATGTTCTTAAAGGTTGAAATATCATACCCCAAATGGAGAGAGTTGTAGATATTTATATTATGGTAATTATTTTTTACAGAATTAAATCCTAACGCGTAATTTTCCAAAGCCAAATCTGTAAAAACAGTTTTTCCGTCGTTTCTTATTATTTTCTTTAGTTTTCGGTTTTTAGAAATCTTTACAAACGAATCTTCAAGCGGAGCGCAATAGCCGCTTTTTGAAAAAAGTCTGTCGTATAAAGGAGTCCCGATAGCGTGCGTAATAAAATTCGGATAAGATAAATCTAATCCGGAAAAACAGATATTTTTAAATCCCAGTTTTATTGCACATTTTAAGGCGAAGTCTGAAACCGTCCCCGACAACTCTAATTTATAATCGTCTAAATTGACGTTTAAGCCGTCAAAAAAATATTTTATTATCGAATCGTAAAAATTATCCGAAACGCTATAAATTATATTTTTAAAATTTCTGGCAATTCCCGGATATGATATAAGATCGCAGATTATCGCGCTCTGTTCTAAAATATTTGACGGGAAATCGTCTAACGAATAGTACTGACCGTCTAAAGACAGTATAAAATCCGGAATTATCCCATTTTTTATTATCGGCTTTATCGCCGTATCCGTCGCAAACAGCGTATAACGATTTCTGTAGCTCTTTAACGTTTTCATATCGACGTTTAACGAAGGACCTGCTCCGGCTATAATCGCAATATTATCGCCTTGATCATTTTCTTTTAGATCGCTAATGGGATATTTATAAAAATTTGTCGAATTGTATAAAAAATTCTTAGTCCACAAATAAGCAAAATTTGACTCGGTTAATATATTTTGAATATGCATTTCAATGGACTTTTTTATAGCTTCAATTATACGGGTTTCATCTTCATGAAATAAAACCTTATATAGTTGGTTGTGGGAATAATTTATCCTGCCTTCGCCTAAATAATTATTCTGTAAAATAAAAGTATAAATTTTAGAAATATCGACGGAGTTTATGAGCAGAATTTTTTTTAGATCAAACAAATGCGCTTTTGATTTTAAAATATTCAGGAAGTTGTCGTAAAAAACTTTTATCGGTTCAAAAATTATAAATATGGATTCTTGATTATTTTTGATAAGATTTAGCGCGGAATAAGCCAAACCTACTCCAAAAATAGAGACCAAAGATTTAGCTATAAATCTTTGGTCTTCCCCCTCCCTCTCGGGACGGTACTTTGAGTGTACGTACCGCCCGTCAAAAACTAATGTGTCAAATGAACTTTTCGACTTTTCTATCTTGTAGCTGTGGATAACTCCGTCGCCGGCAGTAAAGTCGCCTTCAAGTAACATTATTATTCGGCGCTTTCTTGTCTCATAAAATCTTGAATTTTAAAAACATAATTAAAGTTATCTACAACTTGATGCTTCTTTCTTTCTTTTATGTAAAAATCATTTTCCAAATCGTCGCTTTTTTCCGACGAATATTTTTTATATAAATCCAACCACTCTTCGCCGAATTTATCCATAGAAGGAGTTTCTTTATCCTTTATAGATACCACCATATATCCGTTTTCGTGTCTGAACGGTTCAAAAACGTCGTTTTTATTTCCCTTAAACAGTTTTACAATAAAAAGAGAATCGTCGGTTAAATCGGGATTGACGTTAGGAAAACCGTATTCCATAAAACCGACGGCGTTTTCCATAGTCTCAACTTTTACGCCGTTAGCGGCGGCCGCGGCTTCCAATCCTTTATTTTTAGCCAAATTATAAATATTATTAGCTCTATTCTTGTTTTGTTCTTCAATAATTGCAAAATTCTTGGCTATATAATCTGTTCTTACTTTCTGGATTACGTCTTCCTCGTTTAAATCGCCATATTTTTGATCCTGAACTTGAAAAACGATAGGTCCGATCGAGGTTTGAATTATCGATTGAGATACCTTTCCCGTTTCGGTAAGAGCTATAGCGTCTTTTAATTCTTGAGATTCAAAATCGCTTAAATACGAATAATCCGGATCGTAAACTATATTAATAAGTTTATCCTCAGATTTTAATTTGTTGCCAATCTCGTTGAACTTTGTCGGATCTGCCGAGATTTCTCCGACTATCGCCTCGGCGTCTTTTTTATCTTTAAATACCAATCTGTTTAGTTTATATTTTTTATAATTTTCTTTGTATTCATTATAAAACGATTGTAGGCTCTTATCGTCGACGTCTTGATTTGATAAATTAATATAGTTTAAAGATATTTTAGTCTTTTCCATTTTATACAGATCCCACCCTTCCAATTCAGACACGGGAAGACCTTGAAAAAAATCCGTTATATAATTTTGATACAAAAGATCCTGCATTACGTCTTTGGAATATTTGTTAACCAAAGACGAATCTTTTCTCATAGCGTTGTAATCCGGATCTCCGTCGGCGTCTGCAAAATATCTTTTCCCGATTTCTTTTACTAAATAATTTTTCGAAATCGTTATATTCATCTTTTTCGCGTTATACATCCCTATTATTTTATTCAGCGCCCTGTCAAAAAAGTATCGTACGTATTGATATTTCATATAGGGATCCATATTCGGCGTCTGGAAAACTCTTTGAATTTGGTTATTAAACTCGTCGTTTAACCCGATCTGTATTTTCTCATTTAATACTTTGCCTACGTAAGAATTAGGATTATTAGAGTTATTACCGGACTGGGCGTCGTCTGGTATAGAAATAGAACCGTCTTCGTTTTTAATTTTGTTTTTACCAATATCTCTTATAAAATCGTTCATGCCCAGCAAAGGTCCGCCGGTAAATATGAAAGTTACTATTATTATCGCAATTACGACGGTAACAAAAATATTCCTACCGCTAAGCTTAGACTCTAGCTTTTCGCTGTTTTTCTGATTATTTTTTATGCTCATTTTTATTCCTTGAGTTGATTTTGAAATTCAGCTTAATAAGTATCATTTTAACTAATAATTGTCAATCGACATAAAAAAAAATCTATTAAAATATTAACTTTTACTCTGAAATAATATTCTTTTTTTAATTAATTAAAAAATTTTAATTAATTAAAAAATAAAAATTATATTGATTTATTTTAACCATAATGTATAATAACAGATATTCAAGGAATATTTATGTTTAAGAAAATTTCTGAAACCATTTTTGGTAAAAAGATTAATAATACGAGAGTTGTTCCATTAGCGATCAAAATCCTAAGCGTATTTATCCTTTTTATCCTTGTATCCAATTTTTCTACTAATTACATAAATCTAATGTTTAATCGCGGTAAATTAATTAAATTACAAAAACAACTATTAATAAAAGATCTAAAAGACGTATACAATTTCTGCTCGAATCAATATGAGATTTATCAATTTAATAACGATCTTGAAAATTCAATTCTAAGTATAGAAAAAAAAATGCAAACAAATCTTCAGTATAACAAATCAATTAGTATAGGAGTAAAAAAAGACGGAGCTTTACTATTTGAAGCTTCCAAATTTAATAAAATTGGCGTCTTTAAAGACCAAGATACTTTAAAAATTCTTAATGAAAATAGACGCGGTAATAAAACGGAAGGAATTATCGATTTTAAATTTAACAACGATAAATATTTTGGAATTTACAAATATAGTTATAAATGGGACGCTTATATTATAATTGGAGAAGAGGCGCGGGAGTTTTACATGGAGTCCCTATTGATATTCAGAAACGTCTCGATTATAATAATTGTTTTAACGTTTTTATCCGCGATTATTGGGACTTTTATAATTAGATACATACTTAGGTTCGTTCGTATTATCACAAATTCGATAATGAATATGATACAAAATCAAAAAATGGGACTAATCGATTTGTCAAAAGCGCCAAACGACGAAATAACCTTTTTGGGAGTTTCGTTTAATTCCCTATCAAGTTCTATCAACAATTTAATGAATATTTTTCTCAAATTTGTCAATAAAGATATCGCTTTGAAAGCTTATGAAGATAAATTTATAAAACTGGACGGCTCTAAAAAGGAGTTATCTATTCTTTTTTCGGACATAAAAAGTTTTACGTATATGACGGAGACTTTAGGCATAGATATTATCAAGCTTCTTAACGTCCATTACGAAAGAGCCATAAAACATATATTGCTTCACGACGGAGTAATAGGTTCTATAATAGGAGACGCCTTATTAGCTGTTTTTGGCGTAATGACGGGCAATAAAGGCGGAATAAATAAATCTTTTCAAGCGATAAACAGCGCTTACGATATACAAGACGTTACCGCCGAATTAAGATCGTCTATGTACGTCGCCAGAAAAAACCTTATTGAAAAGAACGGCAAATTAACCGAACAGGAAGAAAAACTTTTTAAAGCGGTATTGATAGAAGTCGGCGTCGGGATAGACGGCGGCGACGTATTTTACGGAACAATCGGGTCTTACGATAGAATGACAAACACCGTAATTGGAGATAACGTAAATTCGGCGTCAAGACTGGAAGGGCTTACGAGAGTTTATAAATTACCGATAATATGTTCGGATTTTATTAAAGACGATATAGAAAGAAATATAATTAATAGCGGTATAGTTTTCATTGAAATAGACACAGTTCAAGTAAAAGGTAAGACTATCGGAAAAAAAATATATTATCCGGCTAGGGAAAAAGATTTCTCGGAAGAGCTTATAAATAATTTAGATAATTTTCAGAGAGGCTTAAAACTTTATTATGACGGCGATTGGAAAAACGCTTATAAGGAGTTTGTTAAGTGCTCGTTATCATTGGCGGACGTTTTCAAAGATAGGACTTTAAATTATAATCCGCCGAAGGATTGGAATGGAATATGGACAATGACGACAAAATAAAGAGAAAAAACGCCGATATTACAGTTTTCTTAGAGCAACACCTTGAGGAAAGAGTCGGTCCGCCGGATCTCTACGATTTACAAGAAGAATTCAAAAAAAATAAAAAAAACAAAGAAATTTTTTATAAACTTGCAATGGTTCTTTTTTTTGTCATAACTTTTTTTATAACATACGGTATAACAAAATTCATTGAAAAAAATAATAGTAAAATAAATATAAATATTAGCGATTTTACCGACGTAAACCTAAAGGAAATTCTCAATACCGCTAGAAAGTACGAAAACGATCTTATTATGGCAAAAAAAGCCTACGAAGATATAAATAATGAAAAACAACTCAAAATCAGCGAAAGAAACGCCGAACTGTTAAAGAACATTGAGGCTTTAAAATTTCAAAATTTATCCCCCGCCGAATTTGATAAAAGAGTCGCTATAATGCGAAGAGATAACAATAACAAAATATATGCGCTCGAATCGGAATACCAGAGCCTATTGGTTGAAAAAGAGAAAGAAATATCGGATATTGAAGAAAAAATCAGACAATACGATCAAAAACAGATAGAAACGGCAAAAAAAAATGAAGAAGTTTTAAATAATCAGCAAAGATTATTTGAAATTGAAAGAAAAAAAATAGCTAAATACTACGATGGGATATTGCTGGAAAAGGATAAAAACTATAAAAATTTAAAAAATTATTACGTAAGTTTAATTAATATTTTAAATAGAAATAAAGAAAAAGAAATCAAAGAGTTGATTTTAAAGTACAATCCAATTTATGCCGACGAAGAGTTTTTACGTCTCTCCTCAATTGATGAAATTGATTCAAAAACGGCGCTAAATTATTCAATAGTTCATAATGGCGACGTTACCGGCGATTTGACAAGCGACGCTTCGTCCGATAATGTTGTATTTGTTTTCCCTTATTTAATCGATTATAAAGACCAATTTGCTCAGGAAAACGTCTTGACTGAAAGCGAGTATAATTCGACAAGAGAGTACATTGCCGGTTTCAAATCTTTGATGAGGCGATTAAACGACGGTCCGTACATAAATTCTATTCCCAAAACATTCTATAGTTTATATAATTATTATATGAATATGATAAACAGATACGAGACTTTTATAAACAGATATTACTCTCTTGTCGAGGAAAAGAATTTGGCTATACAAAATTTAAATCAATCAATTCTGGATTTAAACGAAATTGTTTCAAATTTAGAAAACGATATTCTTCAACTCGAAAATAAAATCGTTCAAAAAGAAGAAGAACTTGCTCTAAAAGACGAACAGATAAAAAATTCGGAATCAATTTTATATACGTATCAAAATTCCTTGAATTCTCTTTTAGAAGATAAATATTCGGGATTAATCATTAATATTACCGATAACAACGATATGATTTTATACATAAAAAACTTAAACGCCGTTTCAAACGGTAAAATTGCCGACGTAATCAATTTGAAAAATGAGAAAATTGGAAAAATAAAAATTGTTGTCGACGAAAGCGGCGACGTCAAAGGGAAAGAGTTTTATCTAAACAAAAAGAAGCAGTTTAATATATTTGACAGAATTCTCATAAATTAAAAAGCCAAAATGCTGGAAGCCTTATCTTTATCAGACGCGCTAAATCTCCTAGAATTAAATTTCAAAGATTTTATAATAAAGTCTGAAACAGTAAATATAAACGAATCGCTGGGACGATATATTTATTCCGACGTACAATCGGATCAAAGTATACCCAATTTTAATCGATCGACTGTCGACGGTTACGCCGTTATCTCTTCAGATAGTTTTGGCGCGTCGGATTCGTACCCCTGTAGGCTCAAGTTAATCGGCTCTATAAAGATGGGCGCGCCTCCCGATATATCTCTATCAAGCGGCGAAACGGTTTATATCCCAACGGGCGGAGAATTACCAAATAATTCGGATAGCGTGGTAATGGTTGAATATACAGATAATTATAAGGACGGCTACATATATCTGAACAAACCGTCTTCGCCGGGGAACAACGTCATATTAAAAGGGGAAGACTGCAAACAGGGCGACGTTGTTTTAA
>Ga0208459_1003365_pt1 | contig 12656 bp, 8 predicted proteins | sample AD_UKC087_MetaG_FD_184433 | JGI IMG/M metagenome (GOLD analysis project Ga0208459, IMG submission 184433) | Active sludge microbial communities of municipal wastewater-treating anaerobic digesters from USA - AD_UKC087_MetaG (SPAdes) (version 2) | ecosystem: Engineered > Bioreactor > Anaerobic >... | reverse complement strand
CAGGTGCGAAACTAAACAGATATTGGAGATATACGAATGAATGACTTGCGGCTTGGCCTTGTCTTATCCGGAGGAGGAGCCAAAGGTGCTTATCAACTGGGTGTTTGGAAAGCGATGGAAGAATTTGACCTCAGCAGGATGGTCAGAGCCGTATCTGGGTCGAGTGTTGGTTCCTTAAACGGATTCATGTTTTGCTACAGTGATTACGAATCTGCTGAATACATGTGGATGCACCAGGTAGGAAAAGACAAATTCTTCAGGTCTAAGGCAGAACTCCCGTTAGATTCAGAATACTTCAGACCGAACAACACTTTCATGGGCTGGATGCCCCTGTTCGCGCCAATGTCAGATGCTTCAATAGGTGTGGCAAGCAGCTTGATGGGAACTTTGTACCGCAGAAACAAGTCCCTGGGTTTGTTTTCCAATCAAGGGATAGATGAACTGATCACTTTGGCAAGTAGTTATATCACATATGACAGACAAAGCAACCCGTCTTTGTATGTATGTGCCTATGAGTTTATGGAGCAAAGAGCCAAATACTTCCGGGTTAATGCCATTGACGATCTCTTTCATTGCAAGAATGCCTTGCTTGCGAGCTCTGCCATCCCCCTGGTATTTCCTCCCGTCAAACTGGAGGGGATGCATTATTATGACGGAGGATGCGTTGACAACATCCCTGTGCGCCCTTTACAGGACTATGACCTTGATTTGATCATTGTTGTAAACATAGAAGGCACAGCGACTCCTTATGACCTGATGAGTATGCATCCATATACCAACCTCCTTGAAATAAAGCCAGTTATGCCGTTGGGTGGCATGATGTCGGCGATACAGTTTGATCAGGATTTCATTCAAACTTGTTTTAATCAGGGTTATACTCAGGGCTGCGATATCTTCAGATACCTTACATCCTATCTTGGATCAGGAATGCACCCCCAAGTAGCGAGAAGCAATGTTCAGTCATACATCAACGCCAATCTCGATCCTTATCCAGATGAAAGTATCAGTTTGGAAAGCCTATCCTCTAACCTCAAAGATTTCTTTCTTTCAACAAGCGGTGGATGGAAGACTGCCTTATCAGGATTTGGTGGTGACTTATTCTGGGAAATTGTTGACCATGCCGATGGATATCAACTTCAGAAGAGCAATCTGAACGGGGTGTTTAGAATCATTGACAGCGATAAGCGATTGGTCTCTGTCGGCTCTGATATCGTAGAGACTTACGAGTTCTGGCAGTTAACCAGAGCCAGGCACATGGCAGTTCCGGACCTAAACGATATGATTAAAAGCATCGATCTCGATAAACAGACTCCGGAACCAGAACCGGATTTGAACTTTTTAAACGACATAGACTTAAATATATAAAAGACAGGAGAAGCAAATGAAAACAATCACTGCCCAACAGACAGAGTACCTTGAGCTTTGCTCAACTCTAAACCCCCTCACGAAAGAATATCAGGTATCGAGTGAGGAGCTTGGTATCTGGCAAAAAGAAATAGGCAGCTTTCAAGCCTACGTGCCTCTGATTGGCGCTTATAGCTCCGGTAAAAGTTCATTACTGAATGCCTTCCTCCAGCAAAAGCTTTTCAGGGTGAAGATTGATCCCTGCACGGATATTGCCTTTGAAATATTCTGGGCAAATCAGGATAAGTTCGAGATCATTACTGATGGTAAGTCAAGCTCAGTTACTGCTGAACAAATCCGGGAAGGGACATACGCAGCAAAACCGGAAAGTATCTGCCGGGTTGCCTTGAATAATCCCGCTTTGCAGAGCTTGCCTCATTTGGCTATCGTGGATTTACCCGGCTTACAATCCGGGGTGCGGGTTCACTCCATGGCCATTGATAACTACATCTCAAAAAGTGCCGCCTACCTTTTGATCATCGATCCTGAGATTCTGTTGAGAGAAGATCTGATCCGTTTTATGGAAGAACTTCAAGCTTTCACAGTCCCAGTCTATTGCCTGATCACCAAGTCAGACAAGATAGATCCAACCGATATGGAACAGGTTAAGGAAGCTGTACAAGAACAAATACTGCAGTACTTTGGCAGGAAGCCCGATGGAATTGACACAGTCTCTGCCGGAATACCCGACACTGAGGGCTTTAAAAGAGTCTTAAATGAGCTTGAAAACCGGTCTGGAGAGCTATTGGCTACCGCTTACAATGGCCGGTTCCGATCATTGTTAAATACCTTGGAAAGATCGATAAACACCAGAATCGAAAACACAGAGCTTGATGATACCGAGCTTGACCGCAAGGAAAGAGAACTGGTCAACAAAATCGAGGCGGCTAAACACGAGATTGCCGGAGCATCTGAAAAAAGCAGAGTGGAAGCTCAAAATGCCGGTGCAAGATGGATTGCGCATATCCAGCAAGCTCTCGAAAGTAATGTAAATGCTCTTGTCAATACTCAAATGGCGGGGGGTGACCTCCAATCTCATGTTGGCCATATTTGCCGCAGAGCTTTCATCGATGGCTATAACCAGTTCGTTTTGCCTGTATTGAAAGGATATGGCTCAAAACTGGAGGGAATTGTTGCCAACGTCCAAATCGGCAACAGCGGATTCTCAAAGACAGAACAAACAGGTGTAACCAATGTGCTGAAACAGGAGAATAGCAATATCTCGGTTGTGATCGAAGATATCTTAAAATCCATCCCTGTTATAGGTCCATTTTTAGCGGCTTTAGTGGCACTTTTCAAAGCTCTCTTCGGTGGATCCAAAGGAAAAGCTGCCAGCAAAGAGGATCAGAAGAGGCAGATTGAGCAAAGGCTGCGTAGTGAGATCATCCCCCAAGTTGTTTCAAATCTCCACGAGCAAATCAAACAGAAAATTGATGAAAGCATCTCGGAAATGAATAAGAACACAGAGCAGGCTTTGAATGTCAATTTGGAACAGTTTGTCGGTGCTCTGGCAGACCTTAAAGAACAGCGCAAAGCCCAGGCAGATGAATTCGCAAAACAGAAGCTCCAATGGCAAAAAGACCTGGAAACCGTAAGAGGATGTTATGGATACCTCACCTGATAACAAAGAACAAGTACTGAATCTGATCAGCAAGATCATATCCCCTATACGGGAGGATTCAAATAGTCCCCTCGCTAAAGCAGTGGCTAACTTGGAAGCATTTGTGATTAAAAATCTGATGCCGATTCTAAACAGTGCATCTCCTGATAACAGCTCTCAGATCGTGGATGCCTTCCAAATGTCTTTGGAACGATTTGAAGAGTTCACCTTGTTCCCTGCTTTTGAGTCCAAACAGCTTATCGGTGTCGGGGGTGCCTTCAGTTCGGGAAAATCAATGCTCCTGAACACCATCATCGGAGACAACCTGCTGCCGACCAAAACAGCCCCATCAACGGTTGTGCCTACATTTATCATTCATTCTCACCATGAAGAAGTTGGAGTGATCAATATCTTCAATGTTCGGGGCCGGATGAGCATAGATGAGTTTAAAAGCATCAGCTATGATTTCATCGATAAACACAAGATAGAGATACGACATCTGATAAAGCGGGCTTTTATCTCATCCTCAAAGCTGAATTTTGAGCATCTCACACTCCTGGATACCCCCGGCTACAGTAAGGCAGATAGCAAGAGTTATTCTGACAGAACAGATGAGACAGTAGCAATGGAGCAACTTAGTACTGCTGACTTCGTCATCTGGGTTATGGATGTGGAAAGCGGAACCCTCAAAGAATCTGACATCGAGTTTCTACAAAAGCTGAATCTCAATAAGCCAATTCTTATGGTTCTATCCAAAGCGGAAAAGTTAAATCCTGAAGAAGTAGAAAATGTTCGTCAGGAGGTAACTGAAAGACTTTTTTCAATCGGCATAAAAGCAGATTATGTTATACCCTTCTCCGCTGCTGATGATAGCCCATATCCGGTTGATCCCATTCTAAACTGGCTAAATGATAAGAATACACCCAAGCTGAATAGCAGTTTCCCTTTGCATTTTAAAAGGCTATTTCAGGAATACCATAAGTATTATATTGAAGAACTATATGTAGCCACACGAAGACTCCGTAATGTGAAAGAAGTTACCACTGTCTTTGTAGATCAAGACGACGACTCTGCAAGGTGCTTAAAGGATATTGAGTTGGAAGCCCGGAACCATCGGAACAAGATTCAGGAACTGAAAGCAAAGTTAACTAATACTCAGACTGAGTTCTTTGGCATAATCAAGGGAATCGGCGATCTTGCCGGGATCGATTTACAGGAACCGGATGAAATCGAGTTGTTGTCGACTGATAACCTTGATTTAAGAAGCATGTTGCGGGAGTATTGTAAAAAGAAGGGGATCAAGAGCTCCAGTATTGATGAGCTGATTCTACATACCATGTCTAATGAACCATGTTTACAGGGAACATCATTAAACTGGTATCAATCTATCGAATTGATCCCCAGTAATAGGTGGGATTTTTCAGAAATTAACAATCAACATTTGAACGATCTACATCAGGATTTCCTTGCTTATTCAAAAACTAAGGTTCCGAATTTTACAGACATATTGAACAAAGCACTAACCGTTAAAAATGTCAAATTGGAGATTTAACTATGCCAACCAAAAAAACCAAAACTAACAATGCAATTCAACCCGGGAAACTAATGGAGACGATGGAAACAGTACATGAAAAGTTCGCTAAGTGTATCCACCCCTTGAAGCATAGAGAATCTGCATTCAAGGACGACTATTTTCTGCTGCTCACAGCTATGGCAGGAGCAGACAATGAAATTGACCCTCGCGAAATCAAGTTCCTTAGATACATTGCTTCCTCGTTGGGAATAGCTCAAATTGACTTTTTTCTAACCTTATGCGCTAAACTGTCTGTAAGCAGGCTGGAAACTGCAATTCGCAGTGTTAAAAAAGAATCTGCAGCACCATATCTTATCCTTGATTCTTTGTTACTCGCATCTTCTGATGGTCCAATAAAGGAACATGAATCACAATTCTTAGGGCTGCTTGCAGATTGCCTGGAAATACACTACATCGATGTGTCTGAATTAATCAAACTCGCTGCCGCTATAATCAGTAAAAGCCCCCTAAAGTTGAAAGACTATCTCAAGGGACCACAACCTATTAAGCCTTCACGCATCCACAGTCTGTATTTGAAACAAATTGGTGTGGATGAAGACCAATACAAAGACAGTTCGGCTGTCTCCAAAGCAAAACCGAAAAGCAAAAAAACAGGTAGGAAATGAACATGAAAGGTAAACAACCACTAAAAGAACAAATGGATAACTTGATTCCCAAGCTGCGGCAGATCGATAATCATGCTTTATCAAAAGCTGATGTGCATACAAAACAAATGTATATGTATCTTTTAGCTGCTATCGCTTTTGAAGACAGAAAAGTATCTGATAAGGAGAAAAGATATTTACAAGCTCTCTGTAACGGCATCAAGGAGATTGAATACAAAACTATAATAAGCGGAATTGACAGAATAGGTGATAATCTCGAATATACTCTTAAGGTTTTAGAACAGAACAACCTGGGACTTTGGCTCTTCATTGATGCGCTTATTTTATGCCGTCTTGATAGCGAGATTACTGATAAGGAATCCGAACTTCTGGGCAGCCTGGCTGATTCTCTGAAGTTGACCCTTAAAGAAGTCAGCTTCTGCCTCAAAATGGCTACGATTATCCTCAGCTAGGATGAGGCTTTGCTGCACGAAATGATAGCAGAAGTGCCGAAGGACTTCCCCTTCTATGCCTTGCACGAAGCATACACCAGCCCCTGGTTCGAAGCGAAGTTTTCCTTTGCGGAAGAGCTTGCAGAGGGTCGCGAACTGAAGGGCAAGTATTTCATACACAAACCGGTAAGGATATCCGGTGAGCGGGAGCTTAAAGATATAGAGCTTATCTTTGCGGAAGGTACCAGTATCACCATCGGAAAAGACGCCAAGCTTAAGATTATTGGCTCGAAGCTTAATCAAGCCGAGATTATTTGTGATGAAAAGAGCTCCCTGACCTTGAGCAATTGCAGTTTATCCGGTGGGCAGGGTATATACTCTGGCATCAAATCATCTCTGTCTGTTAGCCAATGCCGTTTTGATAACGTTGGTATCGTATCGGAAAAGGCATCCAAAATAGAGCTGGATAATGTCAGTTTTGAAAACTTTACTGATAAGCGCGCTATGAGCCTCACTAATTGCATGAACGTCACGCTCAAAAAATCTAAATTCATATCCTGCGGCTATGGCGTAGAGAACGCTAACAAGGAGGAAGGGGGCGCTCTACTGGTAAAGGGTTGTGCCATCTTGATAGACACTTGCCTGTTTGAGAATTGCACCGCTTCTGGAGATGGAGGAGCACTAAGTATGTGGGATTGTGTTTACGAAATCTATGATAGCAAGTTCATTGGATGCCAAAGTGCCGCAAACGGGGGTGCTATAGCATTTCATGGCGATGGAAAGATGGATGAAAGCAAGCTCAAAGAACCAGGTTTTCTGTTCTTTAGAAATATTGATAAGACAGATGTCTCGATCACCAAGGATTCTGAATTTACACAATGCATTGCTGGCAACTACGGTGGAGCGTACATTGACTACATGCAAGTCAGAAGATTCCAAGGATGCCTCTTTGAAAAGTGTTCGGCCAAAGTGAAAGGCGGTGCTGGTATGGCACTACATACTAAGGGATTTCGTCTTTACGAGGGTTACGAATCTTATGAAAAGTACACTAGAATACTGGAGTGCCGATTTATAGAGAATACAGCTCCTAAAGGCAATGGCTTATGGATGAGTTGTTTTAATTGTCGCTCAGGAAAAAACCGTGATATTGTAGGTTCCACTTTCCATAAATGCTCCACTAATCATAATCATGAGGATAATTCCGTATATGATTATTATGATTCATGTAACCTAGTCTCTGATAATAATTTCACTCAATAATGGAGAAACTATATGGCTAACCAAGAACTCCCCCAAAAGATAGCTTCCTTCTATTCAGAGCTTGAAGCGGCTTCTGTCAAGTTCCCGGACACGCAAAGGGAATGCAGCAAGAACAGTGACGCTTTCAAGAAACAGTATGAAAACACAGTTAATGAGAACCGGCTGTTACGCATTGCCATAATTGGGCAAGTAAAAGCAGGAAAATCTTCATTTCTAAACACCTTCCTCTTTGATGGAGAAGAAGTGCTGCCCAAGGCTGCCACTCCCAAGACCGCCAATCTCACCATTATCCGTCACGATGATGATTGCAGGGTAGAGATTGAGTTTTACAGTCAAAGTGACTGGGATCGGCTGAAAGCATCCGCAAACGAGTATCGAAGCATCAAAGAGAAGTATGATATCTGGGTGGCAGACAGAAACAAGCAAGGTAAACCCATCCCCACAAACCCCAATTCAGCCAGTGTAGCAAGTTACAAAGCTGCCTTTGAAATGGTTGAGGCTGCCGGAGTGAACTGCCTGGATATTCCTTCTTTGATCGCAAGCAAAAAACAGACTATTCGCTTTGATGATCTTTCCTTGATGCGTGAGCAGTTGGACGAATATGTTGGAGACAGCGGAAAGCTAACGCCGGTAACCAAGGCAGTTTATTTATACGTGAATGAGCCGCGGCTGTTGGACTTGGAAATAGTGGATACCCCCGGCTTGAATGATCCCGTCCCGGCACGTACAGAGAGAACCCGTGAGACGCTAAAGGAAACAGACGTGGCTTTCTTTCTGAGTCAAACAGGCGCGTCATTTTTTGATCAGAATGATGTAAATCTGCTTGTTTCACAACTCCCGTCAGAAGGTATCAGTTACTTCGTACTTATAGGATCCCGGTACGATTCCGCATTGCAAGGTTGCCTTCAAGCAAAGTCACTGCTGGAGGCTGTTATTGAAGTTAAGGAGCTAAGTAGTCATGCAGAAAATACTTTGAGAAGTTTTCTGGATAACAATGAATACATCAATCCTGAGATTAAAGCAAAGTTGCTTGGATGCCTGCCTCCGATCTTCATCTCATCCATAATGCAGAATTTCACTATTAAGGATCGGAGTAAATGGGACACTAATGAAACATGGACCTACGGAAGATTGCAGGTGTTAGCGGACAAATGGCCGGATTTCTCTTTGGACAATGAAACCCTGCTCAAGCTCGCCAACTTCTCAGCTATTACGGAAAAGTATGATAATATTAAAAACAATAAACAGAACATCCTGGATCAGAAAATCGCAGCTCTGGCCCCTGCTGCAGCACAGAAATTGCAGGAATTAATCCATAGAACCATTGAGAGATCAGAAACATCTATCGCGATTCTCCAACAAAAAGGAATTGCTGATCTGGATAGGCAAGAAAGGCAATTACACAAACAAGTTGAATCAGTTAAAGCCGGTGTTGGTGAAGTAATTGGAGATTTGGTTACTTTATGCTCTCAAAAAGCTATCGACATGAAGGCAAAGATCAGAGAAGAGACTAGTGGACTCTCAAAAATTAACGAAAAAACAGGTACCCGCCGGGAGTGGGTAACAAAGACAATTGCAGTAAGTGGTGGAGGAGCTTGCAGCAGAACAAGATACGAAGATGCTTCTTATGAAAGGAATGTAACTTATAGTTATCTTACAGTAAACGACGCCCTTGACAATCTGCGAGCAGGTGCGGTGTTTGCAGAAAAGGGAATTGAAAAAATGTTTAGCGACATCATCGAGCCAAAGGGGTTACGCTCTGCTTTATTGAAAGTGATACTGAATAGTTTTGATGCAGCAGATGATACTTTCGATCCCAACTTCTTCAAGCGCATCATTCAGGATACTATCTCTCAGATTGAATTTCCAAGTGTTGCCATAGATACTTCAAGTATGATAGAAGAACTGGCGAATATGTTTTCTCAGTCTGAACTTGTTGGTGCTGATCTTGAAAAGCTTAGATATGAACTGAAAAAAGCGATGAGTCATTTATGTTCTCAAGGTATTATGGCACTTGAAAAAGAAGTTACTAACTTCAAAGCAAAAATGCAGAGCATACAGGAGACATTGGGAACCACGCTGATCGAAAAATCATTATCAGAGATAAAAAAGCTGAAGAATGAAATGCAAAACAAAGAACAAGAGATCGAAGAATACACTGCCTGCATCAGGGCATGTGAGCAGATTTCTCAAAAAGTATCACAAGAGATAACATAAGAATTGTCAAAAAACAGTAAATATATCACACTACTGCCCCTGATCTGTCCAGGGGCTTTTTTATACTCCGTTCAGGTGACGGATTCGGCACGGTAAACCGGCCTGAGAATCCCGCCAAAAGGAGAACAAATGGATAACATCAAGGAACTGATTATCGAGAAGTATCACCAGATCACTGGTTTTGAGCCCATTGTGGAAGATTATGAGCCCCGGATCAAGAAGATGCTTTCCACGATATGCAAGGGACGCTATTCCAAAGAGCAGATCGTGGACTCCAACGATACCAGCATCTTCGGTAATGGAGCTTCCGGCATGGTGTTTACCACCGAGGCGTTGTGTGTAAAGGATGCCGGGAATTCCACGTCTCAATTCATTGCAAGATTCAAAGACATCAAGTATTGCAGTATGGATGAGGACAGCATTTTTGGAGTGGATATTTCCGCCATCAAGCTGCATATGCGATCCGGCGCAGTGTACCGTCTCAGCACCACTTTGGATGGTCTGGATCTTGCTCAGATGCAGGAATTGATAGAGCATGCCATGCACCTTCATGACCTGGATGGGGAAGCTGAGGATAGCCAAAGCGGCGATTCTGCTTCTGATGATGATGTCGATGATCTGGATAGTGATCCCTCAGACCAGGATGATGAGGATGGGGCACCAGAGGCAATAAGTGAAGCGGCTTCCTTTGTTGTAAAGGTGATATCGTCTTTGGTATAGTATCGATCCTGAAAGTGACTGATACTGTTTAGCTTGTGTAAGCTAAGGGCTGCCGAAGTCTGTTCGGCAGAGGCAACGGAATTGCCTGTTTGTAAGAGACCTCCGGTCTCTGCGGCAAACAGACTTTGCCACCCCGGGCGCTGGATCAAGGCTCACGCGGTTCACGCAGATCGCGCAGATTGCCGCAGATTGGTTAATATAGGTTCGGGATTTGCCACTTGTTTTGGGCTGGCACTTGCCCTTATTCTGTTCTTTTAATTCGTGTTAATTTGTGTAATTTGTGGATGATTATTCTAAAAAGACTGGATCCCGGGTCAAGCACGCTTGCCCGGGATGACGCAGTACATAGCTTGTTGGAGCTTGTTTCGGGGTCGAGTGATTATCCCAAAACGGCGCTATGGCAAGCACCGCTACTTAGTACTGGCGGTCGCTGAACCGCCTTGTTTCACCATTCCACCTTTCCACCCTTTATAATTCGTGATAATTTGTGTAATTTGTGGATAGTAATAGGCCAAAGTCATCCATGTTGGGTAAACATGAACCAAAAAACCCGGAAGCCGAAGCTCCCGGGTTTTGTATTGTTTACTCTTGTTGTTTAGTTAATGGCGATCACACGGAAGAACTTCATAGCTTCCGTGGGGTTTTGTATCGTATAGGATATATCGGTGGTGGTACCCAGGGTGGTGTAGGTGCCATAGGGATCGGAGGCGGCTTCCACGCGATAGCTGGTGGCTCCATCCACATCAGCCCAAGTGAGCTGTATGCCGCTTCCCACGCGGGAGATGGTGACGACAGGGGCGTCCAATGTGCCGCCGGCTACTTCAAAATCAGCCAGGAAGCGCGGTGAGATCTGCATATTCGTGTTATACTGACCCACCAGGCAGGTGATATTGACTGGCACTGTGTGGATAGGGGTTCCGCTATAGTCTGTATTGGGGAAGGTGCGCATCACGAGGGTCGCGGTGGGATCGGTGACGTTGATGTTGGAAGCATTCGCGGGATAGGTTCCCAGAGTGGCATCCACGGTTGCGTTCATCACTTTGATCAGCTTGGCTTGATCGTCGGTGGTGAGGCTGGCCAGGGTGCGTACTTCCGGAACAATGGTGTTTCCGCTTGAGGTCGCCACTCCGGGATCTGCCACGGGAGTGAACTGCAGCATGTTATTGTAGAGACCCAGGGTTCCGGTAATGCCGGTGATGCCGTCGTAAAGGTTATACGTGCTGGTGATAATACCGGCAGAATCGTCGATCAGGATGGCGGCTGTGGCATCCTGGATGTATTTCTGGTGGCGTTGCGCCTGCTGGAAGGTCAGCACGGCCTCGCCGGTCAGCTTGTAAACGTTGCTGCCGGTGGGCTGAGCGCGCAGGGTGGCAATGTCCGGGATGGAAACCGGGAGCATGTAGGCTTCCGTGGTCACGCTGCTGGGAGTGTAACCAGTGGCGTAGGCGATGGCTTTCACCGTAGTGGTCGCGCTTACCGCAATGGGAGCGGTATAGGTTAAACCGTTGGTGTCACTGGGGGTGCTGCCATCGGTGGTGTAGTAGATGGTCGCGCCAGGAGTCGCGGAGGACATGGTCACATTCACCGTGGAGTAATAGATTCCACCCGCGGGTGTAAGCACAGGAGCCTCCGCTACCTGGACGCCAGGAGTGAAGGTGTGGGAACCGAGATAATCGGTTGTATCTTGCGGATACACATCCCATTCTGTGGCCAGGGTGGGGAATCCGGTGGTGGGGTTCACTGAGATACCCTCGGTGACGGTAGGTTTGCGGACGAGAGTCTTGTTCAGGGTGGAATATCCGCCGTCGGCTGTCCAGGCATTAACGGGTCTTTCACCAATGCAGCCGAAGATATCGACATACTCATCCACTCCGTCAACAATTTTCACCAAGGAAACAGCATCGTCGCCATTGAAGTAAGTGACTGTGCTGGTAGTATCTGCCTCGGCCTGTATCTCATCGTTGGCACTTGCGTGTGCTATGACATACACTTCGTTGTGGGCCAGCATCGTTCCAGCAGGAAAAGTCTGAGTATTAGTAGGTGTTGTAGCTCCGTTGGAATACAAGAAGACCTTGTAAGCTGACAAATCCACTGGAACTCCGGTGCCATTGAATATTTCCAGTGCCTTGTTGTTGCTGCCGCCTTCTATGTATTCGCTGAAGAACAGGTCGGTAGCATAGTTTCCTGCGGGGAGTGCGGCGGTGCCGCTGACCGGCAGGTTATAAGGCGTGGCATTAAACGAGCTGTGTACGATATTGTCGGTGAATTGGCCTGCTGTTGCTGAATTCATCCGCACATAGACAGAACCGTTGAAATTAGAAGTCAATACAAGCTCGTCAGTCCAGCCGGTGCTTCCGTTTAGGCTAAGCTCAAAGGGGCTTTCCACGGTGACGGTAATGTCATCGAGGGCGCCTGTCGCGCTAAGGGTGTATGACTGCACTGCGGAAGGTGTTCCCACTTCATGGTCGAAGGCAGTGAAATTCGCCGCGATGTTCCACACAACAGGTGAAACGAAGGTTTCGCCTTCCACCCTGACGGTAACTTCGGTTGCCCCGCTGCTGTTGTGGGTAATGTTTCCACCATGCGTTCCAACCACGCCGCTAACCAGGCGCACATAAATGAGGCCGTTGAAGTCGGCGGGGACATTGATGCTGGAAGCCCAGCCGCCCGTGCCGGTCGATGAAACTTCAAATCCTGTCGGCGCCACAATGTAGATGGGGGCTTGCAAATTGCTTCCGCTGAGGCTGTATTCGGATATTTCCTCGGAAGGGCAGCCCGCGTAGTTGGCCAGGGGAGCAGGCTCGCCTGTCACAGTGATGACCGGT
>Ga0208459_1003362_pt1 | contig 12660 bp, 5 predicted proteins | sample AD_UKC087_MetaG_FD_184433 | JGI IMG/M metagenome (GOLD analysis project Ga0208459, IMG submission 184433) | Active sludge microbial communities of municipal wastewater-treating anaerobic digesters from USA - AD_UKC087_MetaG (SPAdes) (version 2) | ecosystem: Engineered > Bioreactor > Anaerobic >... | reverse complement strand
TATTTCCAATTGCGTTTGATCCAGGAAGTGGCCTACAAGAAGCTCGGCTTGGGTCTGGATCTGGATTTTCTCTTTGATAAAAACTACCACATCAAGAAAAGTGACTGGGATCACATCGACGATATCCTGAGTAAGGTCTACTACGTGCGTTACGGCGAGCCCGGCGATCTTTATTACGGGCATTTTGGCGGTTTTCCCAAACGCACGGTGCGCAACGGGCTGATAATGCATAATTACTCCAATATGTATTATTACCCGGATCAGCGTAACAACGGGCTGTTACTGGGGGCAAATCCCCGAATCAAGATGAAGCCGGAGATCGAATTCTTCAGTTCCGACGTCATCCGCATGCCGATCTTCTCTCTAAGCGGGCATTTCAAGCCACTGCCGGATTCCACCATTCAGTACATCAAGGATCTGGAACTGGGGATGGCAGTATTTACCGATCGCAACCAAAAGGGCAATCTGAAATATACTCTGGCGGATTCCCTGTATCATACCATTGATCGTGGCGATCCAGAAGCGCTCACCATCCTGAGTTTCGACTATACTCTGCCCATCATGAATACCGACAAATTCGTTCTGGGTAACTATGCCGAAGTGGCGCATATCATTGATCACGGGACGGGATTCATCCTGCCCGGCTTGTATCTGGATCTGAATTATCTGAAGCTGAATCTGGAGTACCGCAAGCATGGTGATAGCTTCATTAACGGCTATTTCGACAATTTCTATGAAGAAGAACGCTGCGTGGCGGTGCAGCAAGCTGACAGCACTTATATCCTGGTAACCAAGGAAGATACTCTGAAAGATGCCCGAGCTGCCTACGGTTTTTACGGCAAGCTGGAAGGCAAGATCGGGGAGCGCCTGAAAGCCATGCTGGCCTGGCAAAACATGTATGGCGACGAGGTTACCCACGGTAAATCAATGTGGTTCAGCTTGTGGGTGGATACGCGCTATGGCCTTCTGGAAAACGTATCCTTCGGCTATAGCAAGACCAGGGTAAATGAACTGAATCTGGGAAAGATCGCGGTTCCGCGGGCCCAAATGAACGCCAGCTTTACCCTCAGCCTCAGCGAGAAACGACGTTTCTTCCTGATCGGTAAATACAGCGAGAAGTACAAAGACAAGGAAGGCGGCATCAACTGGTTGAAAGATACCAAGCGTTCCGTGGGGGTAGGTGTAAAAGTCACTTTCTGATCCGGGATGGATCTCCCATAGCTTTGATAACCGGCCTCCGGGTGTTCCCATCCCTGGGGGCCATTTCCCTTTGCAGGTACACATCTTACTAAATAATTTGACATTATCAGCCCGTCTTATCTTGTTGCTCCAAAGAGAATATTACCGAATTAGGAGAGGATATGAACCCCTTACTTCGCAAAGACAATCCTCATCGGCTGAAAGCCATTCCCTTTGATGAGATCAAGCTTGAACACTTCATGCCCGCTTTTGAGGAAGCGCTGAAAATCGCTCGCAAAGAGATTGAAGAGCTTAAAAACAATCCGGAAGCTCCCACTTTTGAAAACACCATCATGTTTCTGGACGACCAGGGTGAAGAACTGGATTATGCCTCCACTGTTTATTTTAACCTCCTGGGCGCGCATTCCGATGCCGAGTTTAAGGCTCTGGCGCAACAGATTTCGCCCATGCTGGCTGAGTTCAATTCCAGCATTGCCACCGATCCGAAGATCTTTGAGCGCGTGAAAGCGGTTTATGATGCCGAAGTGGCAGGAAAACCCAAGCCCACTCTGCCCAAAGATATGAACGACAAGGAAGCCATCAAAAAGGCAGAACGCTATCGACTGATCGAACGCCGCTACAAAGGCTTCATCCGGGGTGGCGCGCTGCTGAGTGATGAGAACAAAAAACGCTTCACCGAGATCGCCATGGAGCTTTCCCAATTGTCACCCAAGTTCAGTGACAACGTACTGAACGCCACCAATGCTTTTGAGCTCCATCTCACCGATCCTGAGGACGTAAAGGGAATTCCTGCCGGACCCCTGGAAGCAGCAGCCTTCACAGCCAAAAAGAAGGGCAAGGAAAGCGGCTGGGTCTTCACTTTGCAGCCCTCCAGCTTCAGCCCATTTATCACCTATTGTCAGAACCGCGAGCTGCGCTACAAGATGCACCGCGCCTATTCTTCCCGCGCTTTCAATGATGAATACGACAATCAGGATATCATCAAGCGCACTCTGGCTCTCAGACAGGAAAGAGCGGAGCTTTTGGGCTACAAATGCCACGCCGAGTACGTTCTGGAAGACCGTATGGCAGAATCCGTGGATAATGCCTTGAACTTCCTGGAAACCGTGTATGAAAAGGCCCTTCCGGCGGCGAAGAAAGAAGTGGAAGCAGTGGCTGCCTTTGCCAAGGAACTGGATGGCATTGAGACCCTGGAAGCCTGGGATTGGGGATATTACAGCAATAAACTCAAGGAAAAGCTCTTCCAGTACGATCCGGAGGAGCTGCGCCCCTGGTTCAAGGTGGAAAACGTGATCGACGGCCTCTTCACAGTGGCTAAAAAGATCTACGGTATCACCATGAAACAGGTGCACGACGTTCCCGTATATCATCCGGATGTAACCACCTGGGAAGCGCACGATGCCGATGACCGCTATCTTGGCCTGCTTTACATCGATCTTTTCCCCCGCGAAACCAAACGTGGCGGAGCCTGGAAGAGCTCGCTCTTTGACCAGGGCATGTATCCCGACGGTATGCGCAGACCGCATGTGATGATCGTGGGTAGCCTTACTCCATCCACCGATACTCAGCCCTCGCTGTTGCGCCTGGATGAAGCCAGAACCATTTTCCACGAGTTTGGCCATGCCTTGCATTCCCTGCTCGCCGATGGCTATTATCACGGTCTTTCCGGCACTTCCGTACTCTGGGATTTCGTGGAACTCCCCAGTCAAATCATGGAAAACTGGCTGATGGAAGAAGAAGCGCTCAATCTCTTTGCCCGCCACTATCAAACGGGTGAAGCCCTGCCCAAAGAACTGCTGGACAAGGTGATCGCGGCAAAGAACTTCAATGCCGGTAACTTCAATATCACTCAGTTGCGTTACGCCTGCATGGATATGTCCTGGCACACCACCGATCCTGCCACGATCAGCGATGTATCTCAATTTGAACGGGAGGTCACCGCGCGTTTCAGCCTGCTTCCCGTGCATGAAGGCACCAATACTTCCTGCTCATTCTCCCATATCTTTGCCGGGGGATATGCCGCGGGCTATTATTCTTACAAATGGGCGGAGGCTCTGGAAGCGGATGCCTGGAGCATGTTTGAGGAAAACGGCATTTTCGATCCCGAGACTGCCCTCAAGTTTCGCACATACATCCTTGCCAGGGGTAATGCTTTCCACCCCAGAGAGCTCTTTGAAGCCTTCCGTGGCCGTCCGCTGAACCCGGATGCCGTGCTGAAACGGGATGGATTGATCTAGAATCCAATCATCGAAACATAAATATAAGCCCCGGACACTCGTTCCGGGGCTTAGACTTTTGATGAAGCTTAAGCGCCTTCACAACCGCCCGGAGGTGTGTTGTGGCTGAAAAGCCCCCCGGGTGCTTACCTGATGCAGCAAACAAAAGTGAGAAAATGACTATGTGAATACCCAGCTCGTTAAGAATATTTATTCTGATTCTTAGCTGTTGAATGTTTTCCACAACAGCTTAAGTACTATTGGCACAATATGATAGGTGGTGCTTGATACTAAAATATTTATACATCACTCAATATTCAGCTTGACATTAGTCTGCTACCTCCAAAACGTAGAAAAGTCTGCTTGATCAACTTGGTTCCACGATTGGAATCCTTTAAGTTATAAGGGTGACTTGCTAGGAATCCGAAACGCTAGACAGGCCAAGCGGACACAAACGAACTAATACCATTTGGAGACAACATGACGAACCTGCTGGATAAGCTGAAAATATCAGCATCTATGCCCTTCAAACATGATGCGGGTATGCGCCAGATCAAGGGAATAAATATGATATGTGAATTTCTATCCACAACGGCACGGAGTAAGCGGAGTATTGGTACTCCGTGGGGAGTCGGTGTCCTACAGTACTCCTTGATGATCATCCTACTCTGGGTTATAACCAGTCCTCTGATAGCCTTAAATGACATGCCTCAACTGGCTGAACTGCAGGGAGAACACAACATGTCATACTATGGGTTTGATATCGTAAGTATAGACTTTAATCATGATGATTATGATGATCTAGTAGTGTTGTCATATGCTTATGGATATCAATACGAACAAAGCCCATCTAGGGGGAAAGTCTACATCTATTATGGTGGTCCCGGCTTCAGCTCTGCATCTGAGCCAGCGATGACTCTGGAAGGAGACTATCCAGAAGGAATGCGTAGACACATATCATCTATATGGAATGTTGGTGATGTCAGCGGGGATGGATATGAAGATTTGGTGATAGGTGATTCCATACCGCATGTTTCGGAAAGTTCTAGATACATGTACTTTTTTGGGGGGACGGATGACTTGTTAACACCGAATAGAATAGAGTGCCCACAAGCAGAGGAAGAATTTGTAACGACATACAAACTTGGGGATGTTGATGGTGACGGCTTTGGTGATGTAGGGATTTGCTATTCGATCAACTACCACCTATACTTCGACATAATGTGGGGAGGATCTTTTATCAGACAGAGTATACTTGATCCCGGCTTTTCACACCCGTCTTCTGAGGGATCTATTATTGGAATTGGCGACATAAACAACGATGGATACAATGACTTCTCCATAGGATATCTTGAGCCACCACAGGGTTATGATAGGTACTCTACGGTAAGAGTATATTACGGGAACGATAGCAGAGTTTATTCTGATTATACACTACTAATTCACACAGCGAGCAATAATACTACATGGACATGTAAGCCACTTGGTGATGTAAACAATGATGGATTCGACGATTTTTTGGGCTATATAGACAATTCTGGAATGAAGGTTTGGTTTGGATCAAACTCCATTCTTCCTGTTAGTCCAAGCGTCAGTTTAAATCCCATTTTATACGGTAGCAGAAGGGTTAGGGGCATAAATCACGGGGACTTTAATGGTGACGGTTTCAGTGACGTAGTCGGTGCAAGCTATAACTGGCAGCAATTTGCCATCTGGCTGGGAAGCACCTCCATGGATGGATTTGCCGACTGGCAGGAGTCACGCAATATTGAGAATTTTGGATATGCCGTTGCCGTGGGAGATTTTGGCGGTGATGGTTACGATGACATAGCCGTCTCAGCTCCTTTGGAAGAAGGAATCTGGCCTGGTCATGATTTTCGGGGATACGTATATGTCTATGCCGGCAATCCGGATATGGTCTCAAATGAGGATCAGCATACACCCCATCTCACAGAGCAGCTTCGGATGAATATTGGTCCAAATCCAGTTGTGAAGGATGGAGAGGTAAATATATCAATATATGGGAGCGATTTGAGTAGAGGAATGCCCGTTCATATAGAAGTCTTTAACCTCAAAGGCCAGGTAATCTACCAATCTTTTGCTATAAACAAGGCACCAAATGAGTCAGTCAGTACCATTCATCTCTCAGACTTACCATCTGGAGTTTACTTGTGCCGGGCTAAGATTGGCAACATGTCGACATGTAAAAAAATTTCCATTACGAAATAAGGAGACCGTCATGACAAAGTACTATGTCATTTGTCTACTGCTTATACTCAGTATAAGTATGTGGGCAGTAGAAGCCAACGAGTTCTTGTTGGGTTCATATTCTCAGTATCAGATTAGATATGCAGGAGACGATTACGTTGCGAATTTCGGTTCTTTAAGAGATTACCTGTATAATGCAGGATACAATGCAACAACATATGGAAATGCTCATTCCTATCGAGTGAGTGACGAGTGTGACTTTTCTGACAGGATCCCGTATATATTCGACACGCTGGAGAATAGCGGTATCAACAGTATTAAAAGTGTACTAGATGACAATGCATGGTATCCATTAAGCGGTCGTGTAGGAGTAAAACCGCTGGCTTATGGGAATCGACTCCAAATAGAAGCGGAGTATGAGCTTATAGATTCTGTCGGAATTTTTGTTGTTGACAATCTAAATACGGACAATGAGTCAGACTGTAAGGAATCCTATGATTATGTGACGAAGCATGATATTGGGACTTGGGTTCCTGAATTAGGAGATAATCTATACTCAAACGATCATGCATGGGTTTGTAACTCCTCACAAGGAGATGTGGCAGGGATAGCATTGTCAAGTCCCAGAAAAAGATGGAAGCCCCATTATGAGTCATGGCCCCGGATGTTAAGCAGTGATATAGCTTTCTTTAACGGAGCCATCAATGACAACAAGTTATATCTGACGGTAGCAATGAGATACGAAGACATCACGGTGGGAGAACCAGTAGCTACAATCAGTCTTAAGCTATACAATCCTCCCATTCCAGCAGATTATGACGAATATGGCCTTACATACCCAGCAGATTACGTAAATATTGCTTTAACGCCAGTTGATCCACTATATGGAACCAGCATAGCAGCAGTAACGGAAGGTTTATATCCCTCAACTATGCTTGACCCCTATCAGAACTACCTTTTCCAATACTACGTGGATTTATCTACTCTAAAACCCTATATGAATGGTGATGAGGGCACTGCTACCCGTGAGTTCTATCATATAAATCCAGAAATATACTGGCACGGGAATGGTAAGCTAACAATCGATTACATAACGATCGAGGATGAGTTCAGCCGATCTGTAGGCCAGGGTGCTAGCTCCCCTTACCTTGCCTATCTCGACTCCCAAATTAATGATTTGGCTAGCAGTAATTTACTCTATCACTATAGCTTGTGCGAACCAAGGGCTGGTCAATTGCAAATGTATGAGAATATTCAGAATCATCTAAATACTCTGACCCCTCCCCAAAAAATGGTCACTGCGATGTGGCTGAAGGACTACCTCTTAGAGATCGATGAGGATACTCCTTATAATTATCACAAACGTTTTTTACATGAGTCAAGCCCTGACAGAATCATGGTCGATGTCTATCCCTTGCAGGGGAACCTCACTTGGACTGGTAGTAATCCATCCGCTCAGACAAAGATAGATGAAATGGTACATTACTACTATCATAAGCTAGTAACAAATGTGCAGTCATTAAATCCTGATACGGAGATACTCCATGTACCGCAAACTTTTGGTGTAGTTCTATCAGGATCAGGCTCTTGGTCATACAATATGCCACCGAGAAGTATGATCAAAGCCCTGAAGTTTTTGCCTTTGTGTTATGCTTCTGATGGAACGATGGATTTTTGCGTGGCCTCAAATCCCAACGATTATGTAGAGGGGGGATCTTGGGTGACTCCTCTCGTACACTCTGGTTCATTGGATAACAAGTACAACAATCTTCAAGTCCCTATCAATAATTCCGCATACGATTATATAACCGTCGCCAACGCAAAGATAGCCGTATACGGGCCAACTATCAGGCAGTTGGAATGGATCAATGCTAATAAGATTATGGATTCTGGCATTGTTCCATACGATCCATTGGATGGAGAAGACAATATTCTCCTAGACGAAGTGTGTTTGGACAATATAAACGTGACTCCTGATAGTGATACACACACTGGTTATTCAGGTTATGTTCAATGTGGGTACTACAAAAAGGATGATAGTCTAAACGCAAATCCTTACTTCATGTTAGTAAACCGAAGGTCTGTTTACCCGACTGGAGTTACAGCTCCACTTCGCAAAATTGATCTACATTTTACTGATGCCCCCCCTCAGGTAGTGAATTTTCAGCTGAGCAATGCAAGCCATAACATATTCGGAACTCATGTGGGGCTATACGACCAGTATGACAACACTATATGGGCGTCTGGTCCGGTAATGGGAACTATAAATGTTCCCGTTGGCCCTGGCGATGGCAGGCTGCTGCAGATGTGTTCAACTCTGCCATTGATGGTAAATGCCAATGCAGATGTTAAAGAAGTTGCCTATCTCTCGGGGTCAATTACCATTGATCAGGGTGCAGTGGTAACCATTCACGCCGGAACAGTAACGAGCATATTCTCTAATTCTTCAATTTTAGTAAAGAGTGGCTCTACACTGAGTATAGAAGGCACACTCAGCATCGGTGACAATGTGAGTATTATTGTCGAAGATGGTGGTGGTATAGCATTCAACGATGCCATTTGCACTTGGGGTGTTAACTCGGAACTTATAGTGGAGGACTCATCCATTCTCGTGATAAACTCGGTTCTTCAATCAGCAAGTTCTGGAGGTACCTGGGAAGGAATGAACATATCAAATGCCGGATTTGTTGCCCTTGAGAACTCTACCGTTTCTGGAGCTGTGATTAATGAGATAACCAATTCCACAGTTCAAGTCACCAACTGTGTTTTCAATGTTCCGGCACAGGGGACAGGATTGAGTATTTCGAACTCCATGGCAAATCAAAAAGTATGGATTACCTCAACCATGGACTACAAGGGTTTTTATGGAACGGGAATAAACAACTTCGGCTTGGTATACAGTAATCCAAACGCTGAGTTTTATATCAGTAGGATTGTATTCGATGGTTTGTGGATAGGTTTGGCGAACGGATCAAACAAGGCCATTGGAGACACAATTCAATACTGCCAGTTTAACAACAATAGCAAAGGCATGCACCTAATTGGTGGGTCATATTCACCGTTGATCTCGAATTGTACTTTTCTTGATAATGAGTTAGGAGCATTTTTCGAGGTTGCATCGCCCAATGTTGTGTCATGTGACTTTATATCATGCGATGTAGGAATACGTACTGAAACGTCAACAGCTTCGTCAGGAGGAATCTTTGATTCTACCTTCGATCTTGGCGACATTGCCATAAAGAGTAGAGGTTCAAATCAAAGAGTAGCCAATAACAAATTCTATACTAATACAGCAATATTGAATCACTCAGGATCGATCTTGAATATGGGGAATTCCGCCAAGAACCTATTTTACGCTGAGGATGAAAATTTGCAGTTCGAGGATTCTTTTTCATACAATGCCCGCGTACAGTTATATAAGGGGCACAACGATTTCTATCACAAGAATCCTGGACCTCTGTTGAATACTTGGGATTTCCATTTTGATACAAACTGGTATGTAAGTTATCCATTCAGAGTTCCCATTAATGCTAATTATAACTGGTTTGAGGGTAACACAGTTAAAATTAGCAGTCCGGGTACTCCATCAAACTATGTGAGTTGCTCGTATAAGGATCCCTCACCAAACATCCCATTAGAGGGTGGCGAAAGAATGGCTCAGGCTTTGAACGCAGAACAAGCGGGGAATTACTTGGTGGCAAATGACACTTATAAAACGATACTGGACGAGAATCAAGCGATCGAGATGGACATATTGTATGATGCCCTTGATGCATATTTTCGCACGGCTGAGTTATCTGGAAAGACCCATGATGACACAGAATCGTACCTTAATACCAAGATCGTTCAATATGAGACAGAAGATCCCATACTGACTAAGTACATGAAGGATTACATGGTGAAGAATCACTTGAAAGCAGAGGATTTTCAAGCTGCAATTGATATGCTGGAACTCATGATCCTCAATGCCGCCAGCCCTATTGATTCTCTTTGTGCTGTGATGGACTTGGAAATCGTGTTACAGCTAGCTGAAATGAGCGAGATAAAAAAGCCTATCAGTACAAAACTCACTCAGTACAAGTATCCTAATAGAACCGTGTATAAAGCCAAACATGAAGAACATTGGGAGTTGCTTGATGAACTTTCCGATATGGGACAGGATGATCTACTCCCAATACCTGATGAAGCACTTATTAGTTCAAATTACCCCAATCCCTTCAACCCGTCCACCACAATAACATATAGTATGCCCGCCACCGGACAGGTGAGAATCTCTGTCTATAATATGAAAGGACAGAAGGTGAGAGACTTACTTAATACCGAAATGCCCCGTGGCAACCACAAAGTGGTCTGGGATGGCAAAGACTCAAACAACAGCAACGTCAGCTCCGGCATATACTTCTTTAGACTCGAAACTGAGGGACATAGCTCAGTTCGCAAAGCGATGCTGATGAAATAAACACAAACAATAACAACATAAAAGCCCCGGACACTCGTTCCGGGGCTTATTTTATGATGCTTTATGCTTTACAGAGTGGTCATGTACTTCAGCAGATCGGTCACGCGGCAGGAATAACCCCATTCGTTATCATACCAGCTCAGGATCTTGGCCATCTTGCCTTTCACGTAGGTGGTTCCGCTATCAAAGATGGATGAATGCGAATTTCCCACGATATCGATCGACACAATGGGATCGGAGGCATACATCAGATAGCCTTTCATATAGGTTTCGGAAGCTTCTTTCATCGCTTGATTGATCTCTTCCTTGGTCGCTTCCCGGGACAAGGTGACGCTGAGATCCACCAGTGAACCATCCGGAGTGGGCACGCGAACAGCCAGGCCATCCAGTTTGCCGTTCAATTCCGGGATCACGAGGCCGATGGCTTTGGCGGCGCCGGTGGTGGTGGGGATCATGCTCATGGCGGCTGCTCTGGCTCTGCGCAGGTCTTTGTGGGGCAGATCCAGAATGTTTTGATCGTTGGTATAGGAATGGATGGTGGTCACCAATCCGCCTTCGATGCCAAAGTGATCATGCAGGACCTTGGCGACGGGTGCCAGGCAGTTCGTGGTGCAGGACGCGTTGGAAACGATCAGATCGCTATCCTTGAGGTTTCTGTGGTTTACTCCCATCACGATGGTGGCATCCACCTCGTCCTTGGCGGGAGCGGTGAGGATCACCTTCTTTGCGCCAGCCACGAGGTGTTTGCTGGCTTTTTCTTTGGTGGAGAAGATGCCGGTGGATTCGATCACGTATTCCACTCCCAGGTCTTTCCAGGGCAGGGTCTCGGGATCTTTTTGGGAAAAGATTCTGATGCTCTTGCCATTTACGATGATGCTATCCTCAGTGTGGCTTACCTCGCCGTCAAAGACCTTGTGTACGCTGTCGTATTTGAAGAGGTACGCCAAAGTCTTGGCATCGGTAAGATCATTGATGGCTACCACTTCCAGATCCGGATGATACTTGATGATGGCGCGCATTACCAGGCGGCCGATGCGGCCAAAACCGTTAATTGCTACTTTTGACATATTTAGCTCCTATAATAATATGCTGTTATTGGCGCTGCCGGTAACGATGCAAAAGTCCTTCACGGTTTGTTGCATCTTATTCTCGGCTTTCACCAGCCATTTGCGGGGGTCGAATTTGCCCTTATTGGGTACGTAGGCTTTGGGATCGGTGCCTTCGGGACACACGATGGCGTACTTTTCCTTTTCCCAAAAAGCTTGAACTTCCTGCGCCATATCCATCTGATAGTGAGTGTCTTTATTGATCTTCACCACCCCGTTCCGGATCGCTTCGCGTTGCTGCTCGTCAGTGAGCCCGGAAGCGCCATGCAATACCAGTCCACGTTCCACATTGTTCTTGATCAGGAGATCATCAATTTCCTTTACCAGGTCCAGACGCAGGACGATGTTCTCGCCCTTGGACACGCCGTGATTGGTCCCCACGGAAGCGGCAAAGAGATCCACATTGGTCTTGGTTACAAATTCCAGGGCTTCCTCAGGATGCGTGTAAAGCTCGGTGTCGGATACGATCTCATCCTCGGTGCCTTTGATGTGGCCGATTTCGCCTTCCACCAGGATGCCGTGTTTATGCGCCACTTCCACCACTTCTTTGGTGATGCGGATGTTTTCCGCCAGAGCTTCTTTGGATGCGTCGATCATCACGGAGGTTACCAGATTGTTCTCGATGCAGAAGACGATGAAATCAAAGTAATTGGGGGTGGCGTGATCGATGTGCAAGCCAACGCCGCTTTTGGGGAATTGTGCGGCAAAAGTCTTGATGATGGTGGAGATCAGCCGCGCTCCGGCGTTCATGTCCTGAGATTCGCCCGCGGCGTATTTGCAGGCTCCGGAGCTCATCTGCAGAAGGCCGTCCGATCCAACGCTGTTATAGCCCTGAACGATGGCTCTGATCTGAGAATCGAAAACTACATTTGAAGCGATTATTCCAAAGCGTTGCTGCTTGGCCTTGAGGAATACTTCCTTTAACTGTGCTCCGCTTAAAAACATGACTATACCTCCTATCGGTAGCTATTTAACTAATGTAATCCATTCTAGTAAGTACGCTATAAAAGAGTCAAGTTTTTTCTCTATACCCGTTTTCGAATGAAGAGGATGAATGAATACACAAGGGGATAAAGGAACAACACCAGGGCCAGGATCATCGACAACAAGTGAAACATCTGCGCAGAATATGGGACAAAGGATTTTAACAGCATCAACAACCCTCCCAGAACAAAGAGATAGGCACCCAAACGGTGAGTCCTGTGCCAGTTATCCTCATCGGTCAAGGTCCAGGGTGTCCTGATCCCGATGAAGAAATTGCGCGGCACTTTGGGCAGGAGATTGCCCAAAAAGACGAAGAGTAAACCGATTAACACATAGATGAAATTCACAGGTATCACGTTGCCGTAAAACGCGATCAGATAGCTGTAGACGTTGATCAATACAAAGAATAGGATGGTTACAAAGGTCACTGTGGGCAATACCTTTTCAAATCGCTCTTCATCCTGCCGGTACTTGGGCGAATACAGGG